>Ga0206843_10100_pt3 | contig 27121 bp, 16 predicted proteins | sample Alteio_BWOrgCont_21_FD_152869 | JGI IMG/M metagenome (GOLD analysis project Ga0206843, IMG submission 152869) | Enriched cells from forest soil in Barre Woods Harvard Forest LTER site, Petersham, Massachusetts, United States -... | ecosystem: Environmental > Terrestrial > Soil > Temperate forest >...
GTCCAAGGGATTCTAAACTCGCGCAGGCATTGGGAAAGATGGAGTATTGGTTTGGGATTGCCCCCCGTCCAAGGGATTCTAAACTTGTAGGAAAATAAGCATCGCCAACACAGGAGTTTGGGATTGCCCCCCGTCCAAGGGATTCTAAACTCAAACCAAAACCTGAAACGTAAAATGCAGTGTTTGGGATTGCCCCCCGTCCAAGGGATTCTAAACTGTCCCGTCAATGCTCCGCTTGAGTTGCGCCGTTTGGGATTGCCCCCCGTCCAAGGGATTCTAAACTAACCAGGGATAACTGAAGAAAGGCTTCCAGGTTTGGGATTGCCCCCCGTCCAAGGGATTCTAAACTCAACATTGGAGTTGGCATGTCGCCTCCTGTGTTTGGGATTGCCCCCCGTCCAAGGGATTCTAAACTGTCAATGCAACTGGCGTAAGGTTGTACGACGTTTGGGATTGCCCCCCGTCCAAGGGATTCTAAACTGCATTTCAGAACATGCCGCCTGTCAAGGCTGTTTGGGATTGCCCCCCGTCCAAGGGATTCTAAACTTGATGTCAGAGTTGGCAATGTTGACAGACCGTTTGGGATTGCCCCCCGTCCAAGGGATTCTAAACTAGTGACCACGCCGCGAATGGACTTGTCTTTGTTTGGGATTGCCCCCCGTCCAAGGGATTCTAAACTAAGGCCATCGTTGACCTGTTTTGCAAAATCGTTTGGGATTGCCCCCCGTCCAAGGGATTCTAAACTGATTCGAATTGTCAATGCGGCAAGCCAGTCGTTTGGGATTGCCCCCCGTCCAAGGGATTCTAAACTGGTTTGATAACGTGCGATGGACAGTGCCAAGTTTGGGATTGCCCCCCGTCCAAGGGATTCTAAACTGCCAGCGGCTGTCACGGCATCGGCCTGGGTGTTTGGGATTGCCCCCCGTCCAAGGGATTCTAAACTTGATGGTTTGTTCTCGAAGGGAGTACCGCTGTTTGGGATTGCCCCCCGTCCAAGGGATTCTAAACTGTGTGCGGGTTTATCCCCTTGTGTAAGTCCGTTTGGGATTGCCCCCCGTCCAAGGGATTCTAAACTAGCGTCGGATTCACTTACACTTCGCTGTTTGTTTGGGATTGCCCCCCGTCCAAGGGATTCTAAACTAGATTGACGGCAGAAAGCGGTTGAAGTAGAAAATTGGCGAGACGTTTGCATCCTTTGGACGGGGGGCACCATCTCAAATATGTGGACCAACCTGCGGCACTGAAGTAGTCGTGGCAACACGGCGAGCACCCGCAGGATACGAGGTCTTGAACGGCACTGATGAAAGTCAGTGCCGTTCTTTTTTTTCAGAAGAATTGCATCTGTGCTGGCATTTTCTCTGCTTCAGCCATCTGCTGACTTCGCATAATGATCATTCGTCCCCATTGCGCGTCGGAAATCATCAAGCCTCGAACTTCGCCTTTGGAAGGAATTTTCGATTTGAGTCGGCGCACTTGTGTTTCTACCCGGTCGGCTGTGCCGCATGGTCGGGCATAAACGCTGAACTGCACCATCATGTAACCGTCGTGAATCAAATCCTTGCGGAAATTGGTGGCGGCGCGGCGTTCGTCCGGCGTGCCGACGGGAAGATCAAAGAAGACAAGCACCCATGCCATACGATATTTGCTGCACACCGGGTCGCGTCCTTGTTTGCCGCGAGAGCGACGGCGAGCCGGTGGATCGGCAGCGGTTGAGGGTTGAAGTTGAAACGAATTTTTTGTTTGGAGAAAAGATTTTTCCCACGCTTTGCCTGCCGTGTCAGACTTTTCATACCTCGACTTGCGCGGTCGTTCGTCCGGCAATAAATCTTCTTCCTCGGACGGATTGTTAGGCTCGTCATTCACGGCAACATCGGAATTTTTAGCGGCAAGAGCATTCGAGTCATCGCGGCATCGGCAAAACTTTGCACATACACGTCAATGGCGTTGAGCAGCCGCATTTTGTTCCGGTTGATGGAAACTTCCAGTTGTAAAACCGAAACCGCTTGTCGCATCCATTCTTGCATTGGCCTTTTACCGCCTTGCACGAACTGGCGCAATTCCCGGTCAATCCACGGACGCAATGGTTCCATCATGTCATCCGCCAGTGCAAAACTTCCGGCCTTGGGCGCGTGGGCTATGCCGATGGCCGCGATGAATCCATGCGCGGCGAGTGAGCGCAACACCGCCGTCCGCAAAATGGCGTAACCATAATCCAACATCCCGTTCACGCCTTCGCGCGTGCCGGGAATGCGCCGTTTTTCATCCGTTTCTTGCCATTCGCTCAAACGCGGCAAAAGATGTTTCCAATAGTGACGGGCGGCGCGGGATTCGCAGGCGTTGGGTGAATCCAACAGGAGCGCGGCGCGTTTGGAAGCGGTGATGGTGGCAAGGGAGATTTTTTGTTGGGCAGGCTCGTTCTCGCGGACAACATCTGTGTCGGGGAATTCCGACAATGTGGCATCATCAGGTGCAGCCGGTGTGGCTGCTTTCCCCTTTGTGCATCGCTCCGCGATGCTTGCCAAAACCGTGTGTGCGCGTTTCAAGTGCGATAGATTGGCAGCCTGGTTGCGGACTTTGGCGGTGATGATCTGCCGCCACATGGCGGTTTTCCATTCCGGCGTCCATTCAATCTGGCGGCGGAGCAATTCCGTGTTGGTGGGGCGATAATAGGGCAGGGTAATGGCGCAAGGCTCGAACTTCTCGTTGCAGACGAGCAGGAGAACATTCAACTCCGCCATGCGCCGGAGTGAACTAGCGGAAAACTCCGTGTCCCGCGCCGCGCAGACAATGACCGCGACATCCGCCAGCGGAACGGTTTTATCCGTGCCTTTTTCCAAGTCCGTGATGTGAAGCTGGTCAAGCTTGATTCGGACTTTCAGGCTGTGGCTTAACAGATGGAGGATGTGGTAACTCATAACCAGCAGACTTTATGAACGTGTCCCAACTGATATTTACGCCGTTTTCTAAAAATCCTGATGCCTTCAAAGACTCTTTGATGTCCGCCAAATGCACTGGTAAGAGCTTGATGTTTTGCTGCATCGTGGATGCGACACGATATTTGCCTAGCGGTGTGTTGCGTCCGGGTGAGTTTTTGATTTCCACAGTTTGCCCGCGTCGAATCGTCGCGACAGGTTCTGAATTTGGTCTGATTGGAGCTTTGGGAATCGGTTTGTCCAATCGCCACAGAGGAACGAAGACCGGCACGAGGGATTTTCCATCTTCAGAGGGGTGCAGGCGGACTTCGCGGAAACTTCCACGTGCGACATAGCCGTGTGTCCCCGGACTGGCTGGAGCAACGGCGCTGTCGTCTTCAACCCCGATGTAGCCGACCCGTTTGATGGGAATAATAATTTTTTCCGGCCAACGGAATGACGGCGCATCGTCTGCCCGCCAGCGCTGGAAATCAGAAAAGCAAAGCCGCTTTTGAAACGCTTCCGGCAAACAGTTTTTGTTGGCCTTGATCTGCTTTTCCCAATCCGGCTCTGTTTCGCAATAACTTTCCCAAGCCGTTGCCAAGTAATCGCCTAAAAGGGGTGGAAAAACTTTTGATTTACCTGTCTTCGGCGACTTCAAGTCGGCCGGTTTTAGTGCGGTAATCGGTTCGCGCGAAACGTAGCAATCTGGAACCGGAACACCGTTTCGTTTTGGCCTGCCATAGATGGTGGTGTCATAAGTTCGTTGATGAATGCTTCGCGAGACGTGATGGCGGACGACCACCCTTTCAATTTCTTTTTTAACGGTGTCGTGCATTTGGCCTTCGTTTGGAAACAAAGGATTCGCCGCCTTACTGCGTTGCTTCTCGTCCTGCGTCCACCAGCCATGCCGACCGAGTTCATCTTTTGCGCCATGTGTCCGGTGAGCCAGCCAGGGCAACGTGCAGGCAATCACCATTGCATCAAGAGCATGATGCCGAAGATCGCCGCGATTTTTTTCGGTGAATTGATTTTGCTCCTCGTCCGTTAGTTCGTCCCAACGCTTGCCTGGCGGTAGTGGATGCAAAATTTGATTCAGTCCCCACGCTTTCCGCAACCGGCTCGTAAGTTGACCGTTGGTAACTTGGAAACTTAGCGCGGCATTTTGTCTGTCCGGTGTGGGGTCGCGTCCTGCGTCATTCATCCAACCGAGTTGAATCAAAGCGATGTGGCGGATGACGCGTGCGATATAGGCCGTGTGCTGAAGGTCGGATTTTTGCTCGATCAATTCCTCGGCATTCGGGCTTAAAAAGATTTCAAGTTTGCGTCCGCTAAAACAGTTTTCAGCGTTGGCTTTTATTCCTTCCCACTGCGATGTGCCGCCAAACGCGGCAAACGGCGTGCGGTCGCCTTTCAATTCGCGATTACATTTGATGTGGGCAACGGTCAAATTGTAAAACTCGTTGCAATCCACGATAGAACGTGGAACTAAATGCTCGATGTCCGCGCCATGCCCCAAATCTGTCCGCTCAATCGTCTGCTGGCAAAACGGGCAGCGGCCTTTCGCTTCCAGCCACAGCCGGTAACGCTGAATTGCTTTTCGTGAAATAGATTCGTTGTTGGACGAAAGCTGTTCGCGCGCGATTTCACGTTCTTTGCGGAATTTCTCGTTGCGTTTGTTCAGTTCGTTTTTTGCTTTCTGACCGAGGGCAAGACTACGCACGGCTTCCAAAACAATCATCTCTGGCTCGCCGTGGCGTGAAATGAGCTGTGTCAGCAGCCGCCGGAACAAAACAAGCCGATGTCGCACAAGCGGATGCTTAATGTCCGCCAAGTAACGATTCAAAGCCTGTTCCGCATTTTCGCCTTTGCGCCGCAAAATCGGTTGCGGTGGATCAACCCGCCGTCCATTGCCAATCTCCTTACGGATGAGTTCTAATGTGGGCGACGAATATCGTGCCCGGCCTGCCCTGGTTTCGGGTGCCAGCGGTTTTTGGTCTTCAATCAACAGAAACTTGTTCTTGAACGGCTCGGCCAGTTTTTTGAGTCGCGCTTCCGTGACCTTGCCTTTTTTATTCCATTCATTCCGTAAATTCTCGATGAAGACTGGAAATTGAATACGCGGATCGAGCTTTTGACGGGTGTTGGCATCGAGAACACGAAAGTTCATCAAAGCCAGTTCCCATTGTGTTTTTGTAAAAGCTTCCTTATTCTTCCGCACGACGTGTAGCTGGCGTCCATTTTCATCCAATGGCTGCAAAGAATCCAGTGCCGGGCCGCGATTGTCAAAGCGCGGCCAGCGCAGGCCAAGCACGCCGGGATTACGTGCTTCGGTGGTTTTGAAAAAGACGTGGTAGGTTTCTTCGCCTTTTTTCTTCGGCTGCGAGTCGCCATACAGAAGCCAGTCAGCGTTCTCCGTGAGCTTTGGAAAATGTTTCTTTTGCGCTTGGGCAATCGCTAAAAATTCATCGCGCAACACTTCGCGCGGCCAGTAGATTTTACGCGCCCAATGTTCCGTGGGACTTTTGCCCACTTCCATGCGCCGCTCTGCAAGAAATTGACATGGATGTTTGCCCGCCAGTTTTTCTTTTATCTCTTTGACCGCCTCTTTAATTTTTCCTTCGTCGTCATCATTTTTCGGCTTAGCATTTTCCTTGGCAACCTTTTCCGCATTCGCCCACGGAACTTTGCTATAACCGCGCCGTTTGAAAAGATGTGTCAATGCGGCGTGGAGTTCTTCCGGCTTCAATTCTTCGCCATTGAGCGCGCGAATGCGAAGTGAAATCGGATCGTTTGGAGGATTTTCAGGTTTCGGCAGGCCGAGCTTGACCAATTCTTTATCAAACCATTGCCGCCGGTATTTTTTACTGCGGAGAGTGCGGCGTTGGCGGCGCAGGTCGCGGCGTTTGCTCAAGTCACTGCCTTCGCTGTCACAAATTAGAACACCCACATCTTTGAACTCGCTGCCTTTGCGCACGGCGTAGCCAATCGAGCCGGTGCCGACATCAAAGCCAAATACGAGCCCAGTGAGAAACGGGTTGGCATTTGTGGAAATGTTGAACTTCATATCCAGCTTGATTGTTCCATGTTATGCCCACTCGATGTTTCAAGGCAATAATTGACTTCCACAAACACATAACAATGTCGCACTGAACGCCCGTTCCTGAAGCCGGAAACAAAACGTAACGGCTGTGGAGTTGCATGGCTTTGGGAACGGGTGTTGAGTGTGTGACCGCATGGGTTTCATGTGAGGCGATCTGTCTGGCTGGTTTCCGAGTGGCCGCAGGAAAGCCGGCCAGTCAAAGCGCCGTGCCGAATCCATCATTGGATGCTTTGGCTTCTTTGCCCCGTTATCTTTAGCCGCGCAATCGTTTTCTCTGCGGTCGGGTCAGCGTGTCCAGCCATTCGCGCGGAGTGTATAGGTTAATGCCGAAGGGTTTCTCCACCACCGTCAAATCTCGGTCGCGGGCAATAATCGTCTGACATCCGGCGGTCAATGCCGCTTCAATGTATTTCTCATCCTTGAAATCACGGCACACCGTTTTCCCAATCGGCTCCCACTCCACCCACAGAACCGACGTTCGCAAGGCATCCACCCACAGCCGGGTATCCGTCGTGAACTGTTGCTCCTGCCGCACCCATTCCAGCCCCGCCTCGTATTCGGCAAGCATATCTTCGGTCATCACCGGCGTTATCAGGCCGCGTAGCCAGGCTTTAAGGCACAGGCGCGGCTCGTGACGCCAGAAGACGCCCGCGACAAAGACGCCGGGGTCAATGACGGCCAGATTCATCATGTGCCTGGGCGCAACGCCTGTTTGACAATGGCTGCGGCCTGACGAGGGGAATGTTTGCTGGCGGGTGTTTGTTCCAAAAGTCTGGCGATGACCTCTTTTCCGGGGGGCTTGACCGGGCGAATTAACAAGCCGTCCTTGCCCAAGTCGAACACGTTCAATGGGCCGCCGTTTTCCAAACCTTCCCGGCGGCACCACCACAAGGGGAAGACCGTCTGGCGTTTCGAGGTCAAGGTCATCGTCATGGTCATTATCTTCATTGTAATGATTTATTACCTGAAAACGCGATTTGTCAAAGGTTTTCCTCGGATTTTGGGGATGTATTTTTGTTCGTTTATTGCACAAAGCAATCGAAATTTTCTGTCAGACTCGTCAATGGACGTGAAAAAAAGAGTCCATACATGGCAACATCCGAGCCGAAGGGCGGTTTTACCAGGAGTCCGTTGCGAAATTATTATTTTGCGGCCGGCGGCGGGCTGGCGGCAAGGAGGAGTCTTCGCCCATGTGAAATTCGCAGCCAAGGTCGTCGTCGTCATTTTGCCATTGTAAGGATTTATTACCGAGAAATGCGATTTATCGAGGGTTTTGCCATGATTTTGGCCATACAATTTTGTGACGCTACTACACAAAGCAATCGAATATTTATGTCAGACTCGTCAATTGACATGAAAGAAAAGAGTCAAAACACGGCAGAAACAAGGCAAGTGGCATTTGGGAAAAGCTGAACCATTCCATGTTCACCGCTGTCGCTCATAAAAAACTGGCGGATGCCCGGAAGTATTTCGACGAGCATCTGGTGCAGAATGATTACTACGCTGCCGGTGAAATCCGGCCCGGCCAATGGGTTGGCGCGGGTGCGGAACGGTTGGGATTAACGGCTGAAGTCACTCGCGAACAATTTCACGCGCTCTGCGAAAATCAAAATCCAAACGATGGCGAACGGCTGACGCAGCGAAGCCAAAAGGAAGGCCAGCGCCGGGTATTTTATGACTTCACCTGTTCCGCGCCGAAATCCGTTTCGGTGCTGGCCGTCACCTTGGATGACCAACGACTGATTGAAGCGCATGAGGAAGCGGCCAAGCTCGCGTTCCGTGAACTCGAAACTTTCGCCGCGACTCGCATCCGCAAGCACGGCATTGAAAACCGTGACCGTATGACCGGCAACCTGGTGGCGGCGGCTTTCATGCACGACAGTTCCCGCGCGCTGGACCCGCTGTTGCACACGCATTTCACGGTGTTCAACGCGACATTCGACGAACGTGAACGCTGCTGGAAAGCCCTGCAAGCGCGGGGAATGTATGACGCGATTCGCTATGGAACTGCGGTTTATCGGAACGAACTCGCGAAGCGGGTGCAACAAATCGGCTATCGGATTGCCCCAGCCAAACATGGTTTTGAAATCGAGGGCGTGAGCGGTGAAATGCTGAAACGGTTTTCCAAACGAGCACAGCAACGCGACGCGGTGGTGAAGGAGATGGAAGAAAAGTTGGGACGCAAACTTTCCAACAACGAAATTTCCCACGCGGTGCATCAGAGCCGGGCAAAAAAAGTCAAAGGCATTTCAACAGCGGAAGTCCGCGAGCGGCAGTTGTCGCAGTTGTCAACCGATGAACGGCAATCGCTGCAAACACTTTGCGCGTCGGCTCGTCCGTTACGCCTGCCGCGAATTGCTCTGGTAGAAAATCAATCCTTGAACCATGCCGTCGCCCATGTCTTTGAACGTAAATCAGTGGTCCCGGAACATGAACTGTTGGGCGTGGCATTGTCTCACCGCCTGGGTGCGGTGGATTTGAACCATTTGAAAGCGACGGTGAAGCATTTGCCGGACTTGGTGAAGACAGAACGTGGGGTTTCAACCAAAAAGATTTTGGCAACGGAATTGGATTTGATTCAGACGGTCAACGCGGGCTGCGATTCGGTTGCGCCGTTGCATCCCGGTTATCGGCCTGCCGACTGGCTCGGCGAAGATCAACGCCGGGCGATTTATCATGTCCTGCGCACCAGTGACCGCATCACCGGCCTGCGCGGGCTGGCAGGCAGCGGCAAAACCACGGCGTTGCGCGAACTGGTTGCCGCCTGCAAAGAGGCAAGGATTGAACCGCTGTTCTGTGCGCCAACGGCGGCGGCGGCGGATGTTTTACGAAAAGAGGGATTCGAGGCGGTAACGCTGCAAAGCCTGCTGCTGTCCGAGCAACCATTGTCCAAGGATAAGCTGGTCGTGCTGGATGAAGCCGGGGCGGTGGGGATGGATGACATGAAGCGGCTGTTTGATTTGGGGAAAGACAGTCGAATTATTTTATCCGGCGATACCGGGCAGCACGCTTCGGTGGCGCGGGGCGATGCGATGCGGATTTTGGAACGGCATTCCGATTTCAAGTCGGGCCAGTTGACGGCCATCCGGCGGCAGCGCAAGGCCGAATATCGCAAGGTCGTGGAACTGGCCGCGCAGAAACGCACCGTGGAAGCGTTCGCGCAACTGGAACGCATGGGCGCGGTGGCTGAATTTTCGGACGGTACACTTCACGACTCGTCAGCAAAGTCATATTTGCAAGCGTTGGCGGAAAATAAATCCGTGCTGCTGGTCGCGCCGACGTGGAATGAAATTGAAGCGGTGACGGAAAAAGTTCGTGCCGTGCTGAAAACGTCAGGTCGGCTGGCCGGTGAGGAAAAGGAGTTTCAAGTTTTCGATTCATTGTCATGGACGGAAGCGCAAAAGCGGGATGCGCGGCAATACCGTCCCGGCATGGCAATCCATTTTCATCGTCGAGGGCATCGTTTTGATAAAGGTGAAACAGTATCAGTGGTCGCCGTCGAGAATGATTCACTCAAAGTTCAACACACGGATGGTTCCGAAAACATTTTCCCATTGGATGCAGGCATCGCCTGTGACGTGGGGGAAATGCGAAAATTGAAAGTGGTTGCGGGTGACAAGCTGTTGCTGCAAGCGAACGCGGTGGCTCTGCGCAAGCATTTCGTCAACGGTGAGTTGGTCGAGGTCAAGGCCATTCAAGGCGATTCCGTTTTGCTCGCCGATGGCCGGGTGATTCCTTCCGATTATCGCACGTTCACGCATGGCTACGCCGTCACGTCGCACGCCGCCCAGGGCAAGACGGTGGATGAAGTTTTGCTGGTCGCCTCGTCACGCTCGCTACCTGCCGTCCATCAGGAACAATTTTACGTCAGCATCTCGCGTGGACGTGACCGCTGCCAAATTTTCACCGATGACAGTGACCTGCTTCGTTCGCACGTCACCCATTCCAGCGCACGGCTGGCGGCGGTTGAGGCCATGCCGCAACGTGACTTCCTCCAAACCATTTTGCAGCGCGGCAATCGTTTTCTGAAACGGTTCCGCCAACGCATTGCACAATCACTTTCAATCGAAACAACCGAAAGGAGCAGCCGTGAAATCAAGCCAACCGAACACCAGCGAACAGCCGCCCGCCATATCAGCGTCTAGCCCGCGCGATAATCCCTGCCTCGGCAGTGATCCCACCATCGCCGCGCTCGACGTGTTTGCCGATGACGGCATCAGCTATCTGCTGCCATACGCGCAGTTTTTGTATGCCGAGCGAATTTCCAATCCGGCTTTGGAAAAAGAGCCGGACGCACCGCCGGAAAAAATGCTGATTCATTTTGTGCGTGCCGATGTGGTCGTCCTGGGCAGCGGCCTCAAGCGACTGGAAGCCGAGATTCAGAAATATGAATTGAAGTTCGTGAAGTCGGCGGATCGCCGTTTGGCCGCCACATTGAAAACCCACGTTGCCGCCGTCACTGTCACTTTAACCAAGGAAAACGTATGAATCCCGAACGCAAAGAAATTCTTAATTTGGTCTCACTGCCCGGACGCATGAACGCCGCCGAAGCCGCCTGGCGGCTCGGTTTTGAACCAGACCACATTCCCATTCTGGTCACTGCCGGCCAGCTCAAGCCGCTGGGCAATCCACCGCCGGGAGCCGTGAAGTTTTTTCTGACGGCCGAGATTGAGCAAAAGAAAGGTGACGCCAGATGGATGAACAAGGCAACCGAACTCATCCGGTTAAAGGTCAAGGACAAGAACGAGCGCGCCGCAAAAAGCCGGACGCTTAAAGGTTCCCTCAAAGGTTCAGTATCCGCAACCAATGGTAACAATTCCCATGACCGTCATTCTCAATCATCATCGTGATTGCAATGCACCTAATGGTGCGGCGGCGGAAACGGGTCGAATGTGTCCGTGTCCGGTGGTGGCGGTCCCGGCAGATGGATGAACAAGCCGAGCTGAACATGAGGCGCGGATTTTTCACCTTTACGTCGCAATGCACCGCTCAATACCCACACCAGCAATGCGAGCAAGAGATAGATGGCCCCAATAAAAAAGCCGAGGGCATGTTCGTGGATGAATCCATCAAGGTGTTTCAATCCCGACGCTTCCAGTTCGAGTGCTTTAATTTGCCAAGGTTGCATGATGTCCTCCTTATGCAGCAACAGCTTTTGCCGCTGGTTCGATGTTCCGGTTTTCAATGATGGCCTTCTGTTGCCGTTCGTATTCACTCAACGAGGGCATTTCCACCGGGGCTTTGCGGGAATACGCCCGCGCCATCGCCCGGCTGTTGTGGCCAAGATTCACCTGCGCATACCGTTCGGGATAGCCCGCCGTCTTTGCCCGTTCCGCCCAAGCGTAGCGGTAGCTGTGCAATGAAACGCCTTTGATGCCAAGTCCATCGCAACGTTGTTTGAACTCCGTGGCACGGTCGCCCGAACGAACGCTTCGCAGATACGGAAACAGCGGGCCGCTTCCCGGCAGGTCGCGCAAGACTTCCTCCATGTCTTCATCCATGCGCATGATGGCAATCGAGCCGGTCTTCCGGCGCACATAGCTGATGACGTGGTGTTCCCAATCAACGTCCTCGGCGTTCAGGCCGGCCAGATCGGATTGCGATGCGCCCAAGTGCCAGGCCAGTTTATAGAACGCCTTGCGTTCGAGATTGTTTTCGCGGGCGACGATGGCCAGATGTTCGGCCAGTGTGATGCCGCGCTTTTCTTTGAACTCGACGGCGGGCCACTGGCGTTTCGGCACGAGCGGCCACGGCAGCCAATTCATGTCCACACAGAAGTTGTGCAGCCGCCGGAGATAAACATTCGTCGAGACGGTTCCCATTTGCAGGACTTTCAAAATAGTTTCGGCCTTCGTTTCGATGATGACCTGCGGCAGCAACATGACGAACGCCTTGTCCTTCGCGGCGGTTTTCCAGCGGTGCTGGTTCGCCCCCTGTTTGGTGCCAATCAACGATTCAATGGCATTCCGCCATGTCCGGGTGGTGATGCCGTTGTCGCTGCCCGCCAGATATGCCTTGGCAATCTGGAGATTCAGCACCGGCTGGCGTTCGGAGTTGTTCCGGGCTTCGATGATCTGTTTGGCATCGTCGGCGTTGGTGGTGCCAAGACTGGTGCGTTTACCAGTCGTGGTGTCAACACAGTAGTAGGCCCCGCCACGAATTCCACGGCAGATGAGACGGTAACGTGTTTTCATAATTTTCACGCAACCGCGAGAATAACTCAGGCCGAATCCGAACAGGTAGCAGATAGGCGGCGGATAATGCCGGTCTATTCTGGTTTCCTACGGATTGGAAAATTGGTGTCCGTTTTAGTGTCCGTTGCGGACCACTCTGCTCCAAAATCATTGCTGCACACGCAGTTAGAACTGGAGGCGGAGGTCGGAATCGGACGCGTCCCGCCTGCCACAAGCCACTCAAAATCAACCATCTAAATCATCACCGTTGCGTTGATACTAAAGGAGATTCTGCGTTTTGTCAATGATAACTTCAACCGACTTTCGCTAACATTTTTTAACTCCATTTTACTCTCTACCGAAAGAGTTTGCTGGCACTTTTGCTGGCACTTTTACGTTTGAAAATTCCAGGTGTGCAGCAACTCTCTACTAAATAACGCTGATCGCATTTTGTTATGTGCGTCCGCCGCTTTCCTGTTCCCTATAACCAACCTGTTGAAGCCCGCTTTTGTAGTGACATTTGTTGCCGCAAACGGCTGCTGCCTTGTGAATCCCGCATCCCCTTAATTCAAGTTGCAACTCCTCGACCTGGTTGGATGAAAAAGAGTGCCGGACTTGCGTCTGACTCTCTTTGTGGCGAGGTTTTGTACGCCTTCAATGAGGTGTTCAGAAGGCTTCGTGAATTGCAGTTGCGATTGTACCGCTCCGTTGGGCATTTGGTCTGACAAATTGATTCACGAGTACCGATAAGGACACGATGGGATTGCGTGGCAGGCAAGTCGCTTCCTGCCACATTGTTCTTTCCTCGTGAACATTCTCTGTGCGCGAAATCCTAGAGGCAAACACCGGGAGCCGGGCGGCGGGTCAAGGTGGAGATTCAAGGGTGACGGGGGAATTCTACCTTGACGCGACGCCCGGCGACCCACAATCAAAATAGGATTCGCGCACGCAATGTACCGTTTAATTTAAGCCTTCAATTCTTTTAAAGCCAGAGAAGTTTGGTCCGAAATGTGGTTTCAGCAGTTGGAACGAAACCAGACGAAGGACAGGTAGTTTGGATTGCCAACAAAGATACGACCAGGAATTGAAATAACTAGTCAGAGCGTGAAGAATGGAACAACGATAGGGTGAGCCAAGCGATTGGAAATCGAGACAGCTAAACACGCGTTGCCATTGCGTCCAAAAGCTAAAGAATGTTCTGAAACACTAAATCGAGAAACAGAGGTGCTATAATGAGCTCCGGTCAATTGTCGGCCGTCGTTACAATGACATCCTGCCTCACATCGGCCAGCTTGCTACCGTCCAACACGACACGACTAAACGAAACTTTGGCGGCAAGGTTTGTAGTCGTCCACGGCTGCGGACTGGTAATGACGAAACTGAATGTAGTGCCAGACTTCGGTTGCAACGCCAATCGGTCTTTAGTGCCACCGATAACCCATTTGGTGGACTGACCGACCATTTTGCCCTGCTCATCTAGCAGGAAACAGACGGCACGCGCGGATTCGACGCTTACGGCGAAACTATTCGTCATGGCCAGCAGTACAATCGCCTTTTGGCCTGTTGTCTTGACCGGCGAAACGGTGACGGCGAGTTGAGACCGCGCCGTAAGAGCCCCAAACATGACAATTAGAAATAAGGACACTTTCACGGTATTCATTTTGCGTTACAATTTAGGAATTCCACTATTATTGACAAAGATACTTCGTCATCACATTCTTCTACGACCAATGCCAAGCCTATGGACTAGGATAAAAACTATTGCAAAATAAAGAAACCAAGCCGACAAAGTAATTACCCCTGATAACACGTATTTTATTGGCTGAGAATGAACTCGACGAAACGTCCAATAATTAGTGTGCAATGCAAGCAATCCACAGAGTCCGCCAAGTAATGCTCCGTAGAGTACGATCACGAAAAATGGCGCGCAAATCCACACGTTTTCGTATGCCTTTATTGGCGGAAGCAAAACAATACGCCTGCCTTCCACCATTAAATCAGGGACTGGATCAAAGAATCTGGGCGCAAGACGAAATTCGACATTCTTCCCAGCATCATCAAGAATGAGATAACCATAGCCTGTCCGCGAAATAGGTTTCCCATTTAGTAAAATCTTTGGAGCAAACGAAAACAGCCCGCGCGGCCTGACAGAAATCTCCCTGCTCGAAAAGTGTTCTATATTGACAGGAATATCGTCGGTCATAACTGCCGCTTTAGTTGGCTCGCAAATTCAATTCTTGTATTTGTTGACATGTCGAGTTTGATTTCAAGTTCGCATAAGCCGGGGACCACGCCCATTCCGAGAATACCAATCTATTTCGGGAGAAAAATCCTGGTTCTTATGAAAATACGCTGCCGCACTTTCTGCGATCTGTTTAGGCACAAATTGATCTGCTCTATAAATACCATCCTGCCCACCAATGAAACAAGAAACCTGTATTGGTTCAACGTCGGCGCTTTTTGGGCTAAAAAAATCTTTGTTATTTAATGTGCCGTTGACAAGATACCCACCACGACACGGACCGGCAACCAAAAGGAAGCACTTCTCATTACATGCCAATGATATCATTGTTCGATTTACACCATCTAGTGCGTTAAGCGCCTCCATGATAGTTGATAACATTGGCTCATTGATTACGCTCTCCACATTTTTGCCTTGAGACCAAAAATCTAAAATTAGTTTCATATCAAAATGCGTGCTAATGCACAGGGCTTGTCATACTTCCGCTCGGTGTGACAATTGTTAACTGTTTAATTCCAAGCTGTCTAGCCATAGAATTTACGCCACCATTTTGACCGCACGCACCGCAAAGCTCACGATCCACGTAAAGCGTGGCGCTGTCACCGGTCATTCCGGCATTCGCGGCCTGTTGGAATGCGTCGGCTTCTGCATGAGTTTCGGTAATTGCATTAACATCTAATGTGATTTCCGTGCCATGGGCGCTAATACCATAATATGAATTTCCACCGATATCTAATCTTGCCAAAGTCCCTCCGTTTGGTTGTCCGCCTCCAGGTATCGGCCCCAATTCCTGCCTGAATTGTGCAAGGTCAGCAAGTCCCGTATCATCTGCGGTAGGAGACTGAGAGGGAGAAGGTCCAGCTTGCGCTTGCTGCTGCTGTACCGGTTGCGCCATCATCCCCGGCGGCACCGTCGCATCATCCTCGGTGGTAATATTGGGCACAGGTTGTGGAGATGAAACTTCGGCAGGAGGCACCTCTGGCGAAGGTTCAGGGATTGGTTCAGTTCCCGATCCCGAAATGGAGAACGGATTTGCTGAGTAGGCTATTCCCGCGCCAGCCACGGTCGAAATGGCAACATCCTCTGGACTTCCGCCTTGGCTATACGTGTATGCGCCCGATGCCACTCCACTCGCAACAACATAGGTCAACGGATTGGCCGAGGCATTGACCGCAGCCACATAAAGCGTGGGTGAGGCTTCGAGCAATGCCCCACCGGATGCGACAGCCAAAGACCCTACTCCAACATCCGCCAGACCGCGTGACCAGTCGTAAACGCCGCCTTGCAGACTGTTGGCATAGGTATTGAGGCTGTTTATTTGTCCGAGAGTCAATGCGTTGTCAACAATTGCGGCGCCTTCGTTCCATCCCTCACCAAAGCCGCTGGTAACCCCTCCGCCCATATAGCCATTCATAAATGCCGCGCTGGCATTGGCTGGAACCCCGGCATCCGAATAACCCGCATAGAAACCCTTTGCCATTCTGCCGTCGGAATCAAAACCATTGATGGGATCACCCCCGCTGAAGGTCAGGTAATTGGGATCGTTTTCGTTCCACGTCGAATCATACGACAACCACATGCCTGCAACCGGGTCGTACACCCGTTTGCCAATCTGATAATAACCCGTGATGTCAGCCCATCGCCCGCGCCAAGCGGATGCGAGCGAAATGTCCGCGCCGTGTCCCAACGCGACCGGTCGGTAGCCCGGCACTGCTCCATAACCGGTGGGCCGCGCCGGATTCCATGAAATCACGTTATTTGTCACTTCTGCCAGAACGTTTCCGCGATAGTCGCTGATGGCGGAGTTGAACAAATTCAGATACGACGAGTAACCCTCAAAGCCGCCCGTTCCATTCAAACCACCGTATTGGCCGTTCAGGTCAGGCCCGTATAATTTCCAAGTGTCCTGGTTGTCATAGGCCACGCCCAATTCCAGAAACTCCGCCATCGGATCGTAAAACTGGCTAATAACTACCGGTGCCAGATTGGGGTCCTGGCCGTTGGTGAAAACCGTGCAGGTCGTGTAGAGCCGCCGGTCCAACCCGTCATATTCCGAGTGCAGATAAAATCCACTTTGGGAGCCATCAATGTCGAAAATGTCGGCGGGACGCCCCTTGCCATCAAAGTACAAAGTTTGCTGGTGAACCATCGTGCCGTTGGGATCATGCCAGATGCGTTGCGTGATGTACCCTCCTCCATCACGGCTGATGGCTACGCTCTGGCTTCCGATGCTGTTGGTAAACCAATTGGTAGCCCACGCGGTATAGAAACCGCTGGGATGCGCCGCCGCCACCTTCAATTGATGCGCGCCCGGAGTCAGTTCCATCGCCGTGTACCAGCGGAGGGGATTCGACGGGTCCACAGTGCTGTTCGTGGTAAGGGATAACGGCTGGCCGTCCAAGAATGCCGATAGCGAGGACTGCCCGTTCACCCGACCATAAGCCGGCCAAACTATACTGGTATTGGTTTCGGTATTGACGCGAGAAAACGGACTGACGCCCCCATTCCAATTTGCTGAGGCCGTGCCTGGCACACCCATTTGAGTCAGGACGCCCGGCCCGGACGCAGTCCCGGTATCATAAGTGAAATTATTCGTCCACGCCGTGCTGGCATTGAGGTTAACCTGTTCCTGGGTCAACCGCCGACTCAGGCTGGCGTAAGAATAAATACGTGAATCGGTGAAATCGGAGCGATCCACGGTGTGCGTGGCCAGAGTTCCATCACTATTCCATCCCAGCGTCTCGGTCAATTGAGGGGTGCCGTTGATGGAAGTGACGATTGACGTGGGCCGGCCTTCACCATCCCGCATGGCAGTGGTTGTCGTGCGCGAGCCGACAGCCCGGTTGGTCAACATCCCGGCGGTATCGTAACTGTAAACGCCGCTGCCGGTCTGGTTGCCGGCGTAGATCAAGGCACCGTCAGCCCGTGAAGCAAAATTGTAAGTCGCCTCGTTGATGGCCAAGCCTGTGCGCCGGCCGGCCGGGTCCCAAGTCTGGCCGGCGCTGGAGAACGTTGCCCCATTGACGGTAATGGTTTCAGAACTCAACTGGCCGTAGGGGTCATATGTGCGTGAAACGACCTTCGGATTGTTGCCGGAGTCATTGGCCGCATATTGTTCGGTGATATTTGTCACATACCCGCGAGCCTCATACCCCCAGGACGTGTTGACGTAATTGTAATTGAAATCGGTGCGGGAAACGGAAGATTGTCGCAGCCAGTCATCGTACGTGTAGGTGCTGACCAGACCTCGCCCGTCCGTCAGGGTGTCGAGCAAACCGACAAACGGACTGCTGGTCGAGTAGTAGGAGTATGTATTTGTGCGTGTACCTACGTCGCCTGAACCGACCAGCCAATCCTGCTGGAGTTGACCGGCGCTGTTGTAAAGGGCGTTCCACTGCAAGCCGCCCGGAATCGTGCGGCTGGTGATGTCACCCATTGGGTCGTACGCATAAGCAGTGACCGCGTCATCGCGATTGGTCTCAAAGGTCAGGCGGTTGAGTCCGTCATACCCAAAACTGGCGAAGGTCCACATGCCGCCCGGCGAACTGTCATGTTCTTCATAACCGAGGTTGCCGGCCAAATCATAAGCCTGCCAGGTATAGTCCAAGGCACCCGTCGCCGGATAGGCGATGGACAAAACGGTGTGCCCCTCGGTATCGGTGTAGGTGGTATGACTGAAGGCGCTGGCTCCGGAACCATCGGTGACAGTCACGCTGTTATGGTCGGCAGAATACGTAAAATAACGTTCGCGCACCAAAGAATCTGAAGCATTGTAGATCAACTTGCTCGTGGTCCGCCCCAAGGCGTCCATCAGGGTTACAGTCTGCTCGCCCAGGGCATTGACATTCGTCATGGCACGCCCGGCTGCGTCATAGAAATTGGTGTTGATCTGTTGCAAGACATTGGTTGTGTAAACGATGTGGAAGCTAATGTCCTCAGAACTGGACACCGTGACGATGGCCGGGCCGGCAGCCACTTTGGAACGGTCCAGACCGTCATGTGTGGCAGTGAACACGTTGCCGCCCGCATCCACCTGTTGCACGATGTTGCCGCGACGGTCCAATTGGGTCGAGGTGACGACTTCAACGGTGTTGCTGGGTGAATAAAACGTGCGGGTGGTGATGCGGTTGACATCATCATACGCTGTCTGCCAATACGCGCCATTGGGCTGGACTTCGCGTTTGATGCGGCCATCCAGATAGTATCGCCAGGCATTGGTTGATCCGTCAGGACTGCTTTGAAACTCTGGCTTCCCCGTGGTTGTGTACAGCGTCGTTGCGACGCCACCGAGCGCATTGGTGTAAAATTGCACCAATCCACCCTGTTCATATCCAAACCCTTCCGTGCTCAATACGGTAATCCCATCCACATCCAAATGGGTGGTCTGTGCCATGCGGCAGAGGGCGTCCCATTTATTGGTTGTCATTGCACCCCGGGGGTCCACCTTCAGCGTGAGGTTACCCATTGGATCATATTCATAAAAAGTTTGGGCATAAAGATTGTAACCGGATGGGGTGGTCACGCCCGTGCCGTTGGGGTTGGCTTCCGACAACCAATGTATTTCGGTCGCGACCCGCCCGTCTCCGTCGTAATCGTAGAAGATATAATCCTCGGGATTGTATCGAGGGCCGTCTATCCAGTTTAGCTCTCCGTTATCATCGTAATAATTGAAATTCCAGGCCAGCGGATTGTTGTTTTCGTCAAAGTTTTCGGATTCAATCACCCGGTTGTTTGCGTCGTAGTCCTTGAACACATACGCGCCGAGAACGTCCATCTGGACGACCGGGTTCCCGCGTTCATTGTAGAAGAATGTGTTGGTGACATTGGGGTCGGCGGTGCCGGTGTACTTGATTGTTTGGGTGAGAAACCCATTTCCATTATACGCCATGTCATTGGTTGCGGCATCGGGTGAACCAAAGGCGCGAATTTCGCGGGTTAAAAGTCCGAACGCGAGATTGGTTTGAGTTGTGTTCCCGTTCACAACTACATTGGTGGCATTCCCGTACAACATAAAGTTCGTGCTCACCGGCGTTGTTCCGGCATAACGGACGACCTGTTGCGGCAGAAAATTAAATACCGGATCATAAACCGTGGTAAAGCCATTCCCACTGGCATCCGTCATCTGAACAGGCAGGTTATTCGTGTTATAGAGTGCGGTGTTCGTGGAAGTTTGTGAAATGATGCCATCGCCTGTCAGGTCGCCTGTGGTGATGGTGTTGATCACGTTCCCATTCGAGTCATAGAACAACTGAGTGACCAATCCGCGTTTATCGGTTCGCGTGGCGACGCTGCGGGGATAACCCGGCGCACTGGCATTGTCAGGATACCAGGTCTGCTGAAACGTCTGGCCCAACGGGTCGGTGATTTTGGTGATCAGACTGTTCGTATAATCGTAGCGGTTGGTGTGACTGTTCCCGTCAATGATGAGGGTGTAACCCGCAATAGCGTTGGTGTAGGAATTGGTGACATTGAAGTTGTTCGCGTAAATGAAAGAAGCGGTGCGGATGGGGTTCAGGTCCGCTCCGGCCGTGGACAACTGATTGGTGACCCGCCGCTGGTTGTCGTAGAAATTTTGCAGAACCCGTCCGTCTGGCTTGTCCTCCTCGGTGATAAGATGCGTCGAATAGTAGGCGCTGCCATTGGTCACAGTCTGCGTCAAGTGTTGATACTGATAGGAACGGGTCGTCGCGTCAGGCAACGTCACGGTAACCAGGTCGCCGTACTCATCATACTCATAGGTCAGACGCCGGCCATCACCGCTGTAAGCGTCAATGATGTGGCCGTAGATGTCGTAGTCGAATCCGAGATAATTGCCGTTGCTGCATTGAATCCGGGTGACTTCCCCAAAATTCGATTGCGAGGCGTTGGTTCCGTAGCTGAAGGTGTAATAATTGCCGCGGTTGTCGGTCCATTGCTGCAAATATGGGCGGGCTTGGATCAGAGCGCCATTGGTGAAAGACATGACTTGAAATGCGCGGACGCTGCCATCAGCCCCAAACAGGGTATAGTTGGTGGTTGACCCGTTGACGGTCCGTGCGAGGCGGTCGCGCAGACGATTCACCAAACCACCGGCCCCGGCAGTGGTGTTGTTGTTGATTTGAGGATTGGCGGCCAGCGAGGGAATCCAAACATTGGCATTCGTGGCGGTTTGGACATACGCCAGTACCGCGCCGTCCATGTCGGCGGCGTAAATGTTCGTGCCACCGGGGGCGACGCCCAGATACGGCATGATGCTGAATTTCCAGCCCGTGCCGAATTGGTTGTCGGCAAAGTTCTGGCTTGAATAATTGCGGCGCACCGCCAACGGGATGGGGCCGGGCAACTGCAAATCCGTCTCGTCAATGTAAAATTCGCCCGTGATGGGGTGAACCGGATCGGCAATGGACGTGCCGACCTGCGAAATGCTGCCCCATATTTCACCGAGCAAGCCATTCTGGGAGGTTGTTTGAAAAGCCGTGGCATAATTTTGGTTCTGCGTCCCGGTGGTGGGCAGGTTATAGACGGTATTGACGCTGCTGTCCCACTGCGAATCATAATAGCTGATTGAATAGGTGCTATTCTCGATTCCGTTGTACGTGCTTTGATAATCGAAATCGGGTGACGTTGTCGGCGCCAGCGTGGTTCCGCTGACGGGCGTGGTCGTTGCCAGGGTGTAGCTGTTGTCGTTGTTGGCACTCAAGTTGAAATTGATTGTGTTGTCAGGCGAGATGGCGGTTAGCAATTGGAATGGCGTGCCGAATCCGCCGTTGAGGCTTTGAGGCGAAATGAGCGCCTCCCAATTTCCCCAACCCAAGACTAGGGCGGCCATGCCCGAATAGGCGGAATTTGTCATCGGTCCAGGAGTGACGTACGCGGTGGTATAGCCGTAGGTCGAGGAATCCGAGAACGCATTGACGACTTCCGACCACAAGTTCAAGTCCCAAAAGGCCAGTTCCTGTCCCTGATAAATGTTCGTACCCACCTGATTGATGTTGTAGAGGTTGACCGTGACAATCCCAGCGCCGCTGCTCTGTGCCTGTTGCAGAAGGCGGACAGTGGAGACGGCATTGGTTTGTTGGTAATAGGTGTCGATAATTTGATGCTCCTCGGCTGAACGGTCCGTGACGGCAAGGAGCGAATAATTTTGCGCGCTCATCTGTGGCGTCTGCCCCGAATCGGTTTGCACTGTTCCATTGCCGGCAAAGGCCATGTTGTAATAAAACATGTCCACCGTTGGCAGGACGGGATAAACTTGATTGTTGGTAAGGTTGCCGTAGCTGTCGCGGGCGGGACTGATGATGGACAAGCCGATGGCAAAGGAGGAAAGGGTGTCCATTTTGTTCAGATTCTGGTTCAGTTGGTCAAATTCACCCTGCCTTTCGTAGTAGGACATGCCGGCCAGATACATCGTCGCGCCTTCGTAAACGTCGGGCGACACACTATTGGTCAATGAATGATTGGCCTGCAATTGGCTCTGCATCTGCCAAATGTCGTTGGCATGAAGATTGAGCATGGTCGGGGTTACTTTTCCGTAGCTCATACAAATGGCCGCTTGGTCGCCTTTGCGCAACGGGCGGTCCAGTTCAACTTGTTCAATTCCATTCATGCCAAAAAACGCGATGTTTGGATCAATGGGATACACTGCCGAAAGAGAGCGATGCCGGTGGTATCGGAAACGCACGTCCAACTGGTCGTCGTATGCTCCGAGGTTCATGGTGAGCACTTCCTTGGACAAAAGGTTGGTGTCATTGCGGAAGGCCGCCTGGGTCGTGATGTTTGTGCGGAAGGGCATCAGAATCAGGCTCAATTGCACCGTGTTCGTATTCAGTGAGGTCTGATTGATGTAAAATTCACGATCATGCAGGTCCACCAATCGCATGTCGCCGGTCCAAATGGCATTGGTCTCGTTGTTGACGCTGTAGATTTCAACATTCAAGGTATCGAAAATATTGGTCAGCGTCGGGCTGATGTTGGTGATGGCGCTGGAGGTCAGACTTTCCAGGGAATAGCTGACATTGGTCACCCACGTGGGCGTTGGGAAATCCTGCCAGCGGGCGTAATAATGCTGCCGGTTATACACGTCCACGCCGATGTCGTCCACGGAAATGCCCGGATGATTCTGCAACAAGGTTTGTTGCAAAAATTTGGGAAAGATTACGCGTGGGGTATTGTCACCATCCTGCGCCAGCGACAATAGATTGGTGTTTCCGAAAACGTAGTCATGAACCCAGCCGTAGGCGTTGCTGTAATTGGTGGGCATTTCATCAAATAAATTCAGCCCTTCGACAATTTCGTAGTCTTTCAACCAGGGGAAAATATGCACCCAATTCGTGCCAATATAAGCCGCAACCCATGGGTAATTGACCGCAATCATCGTGTTGGTGGTGTAAAGCTGGCCAGCCTCATCGGACGCGCCGTTCACCTGGAACTTGAGGATTCGGCTCAATCGCGCGTCCAACAACTGCAAACCACCCCGTGGCGGGAATTCATACACCGCCGGAACGCCCGCCTGGCGAAGCAGATAAACCAGCAAAGCGCATTGATCTATGGGCGAGCCCTGCTTTTCCATGAAGGTTCCCAATGCGCCCCGCGTGACGCCGGTTGGGTCAATCGCCTGTTCGGCCACGTTGCCGTTGTCGCTGTAGTCCATTGGATCGGTGAGGTCAACGTTGTTGATCACGTAATTGGCCAGCGCAATCGGATCATTGCCCAGGCTGGCCACAAAACTGTCCAGGACCGGATGCCGCCGCAGTTCGGGGCTGTCATCCAGATTGGTAGCGGCGGAGGGCGTGAAATTGACCACGTTGGTGACCGGCGGGGTGTTGGTCATGATTTCCGCCACCGTTTTGCCGGCATAAAAAGGTGGCAATGGGCTGCCGTCAAAATGCGGCTGGTCCAGAAATGTCGAGCGCCAGTTCGGACGTTGTTCAAATTCAAGACTGTAGAGCATGGACGGTGCGTAGCTGCCGGTGGAGGTTTGGGCCATCGGCGCGCCGACGCTCGCCAGCCAGCCATAGGCTTGAACGATGTAATAGTAGTTGGTCGCCTGCGCCGTGGCCATGTGGGTCAACACATACGCTCCCCGCGTCTGAAGGTTGCCCGAAGCCGTTCCCCAATTCAGGTTGGGGGAGTCAGACAATATGGTGGTCAGCCCGAATGTGTTCGTCGTTCCGGTGGTGCCGTTGCTCAGGTAGTTGGTGCTGGCAACCACCTGGTAGCCATTGGTGGCATAGCTGGTCCAAGAATTGGAGTTGGCAATGTTTGGGGGATTGAAATTGATGAAGCCAGCCACTGAAAAGTTCGAGCGATTATAAACCGTGATGACGAATGGCGCTTGTATGGGCATCGGGTCACCGGCATACACGCCAAAACTATAGTTTTGATTGATATACAACGGTGTTCCGCCAACCCGCTCGCCGAAGGCCACGATGGGATTGTTGTACGGAATCCGATAGGCCGAATTCGTTTGGGACAGCAAATTCGTCGCGTTGTAATGATAATAATCACTGGAATTCCAGGAGGTAATGCCATAGAGGCTGTACGCATTGCCATTGATATTGCTGTAAATGGTGCCAGTCTCGCCGTCCAACGGGATGACCTGCGACCAGTATGTCGGGTCACTGCCACTGCCCCGCCAATACCGTCCGGCGGGCGCAATGACGGAATTCGTACTGGAACTCAGGGGCAGCACGGTGATTACGGCATTGGTATAGAGGCCGGAAACATAATAAGCGTTGGTTGTAATCCCCAACTCGATGGTCTTGGCGGCGGTGAAGGTGGCATTTGTTTTTAAGATCACGTTGAGATTCGTGCTGAACATGTTTGGCTGGAAGGTGACGCTGCTGGACAACGCAGTGTAGTCCGTGCCCGCCACTGCGGTGCCGCCAGCCGCGAGATTAACGGTGAGCGTGCCATTCAAACCACCGCTTCGGGTAACGATAAACTGGTTGGTTGTGCCGTTTGGATACATATAGGAATTTGCTGCGGTGATGCTCAGCATGGTCGGATCATTTGGGAATGTTATGTCGTCTATGTACCAGCCTGGATCGGTGCCAGTGCCACCCGATTCAAACTCAAACCCAATTTGCACCGCTTCGCCGATATAATTGCTCAAACTCAGTGACACATTGAGCCACCCGCCGCTGGAGGCGTTCTGATAGGTGGGCGAGAGTTGGGTCCAAGTATTGCCGTCACTGCTAATTGCGACGTAGCCCAAGGCGTTGTTAAAGCTGTACCAATGCCAGAAGCTAAATATTGGATTGCTGACGGTTGGAACCAAAAATATGGGGCTGACCAGCATCGAATTCTCATTGTTCGGATAATTTCCAGCCAGGAGAGTCGCGGCACAGTTTATTCCTGTATGCGCAGAGCCCGGCCCGCTGGTCGGCTGCCCGATCTGCCATGTACCAGCCGTCACCGCCCAATCACCTTCACCACTTTCGAATCCTTCCGGATCATTTACCGCTGGCGTGCCTGTAACCAGGGCGATGTCATCAACAAACCAACCCGACCCGTTGCCAGTGCCACCGGAGGTGAAGTGGAGGCCGATCAATATGCTTTGCCCGGCATAACCGCTCAAGTCAATGTATGGACGCGACCAAATGCCCCCGCCCGTGGGAGTGGTGTTGTACTCGTAGGTCTGGGAAATTTGAATCCAAGAACTCCCGTTGTTGGTGCTGATCTCAGCATAACACAAGGCGTTTGCGAGATTGAAAAACTGCTCGAAACGCAGCCGCGGAAATTGGTCGGCCGATGGAACCAACAAGGTGCTGGAGCCATTGTAGCTGTTGCAAACAAACCGGACGTTTTTGTTGATGGCATAGCCATAGGTGTTGGCGCAATAACTGCCGGAAAAGGAATTGGCCGTGCCAACCTGCCAGACTCCGCCGCCGCTGGCGGTCCATCGGGACGCGCCGTTGGTGTCAAAATTGTCCCACCATACAACGGTTTCCGAACGGCCGATTCCCGCCAAAGCCATTAAAATTACAATCCACAGAACAGATTTTTTCATAAGATTCGAGGTATTGAATTCTGAATTATTGCAAAACGGCTGTATTGGTCGGGCTGTCTATCAGCACGTTCAAAATCCCCAATGAGGCATTTGTAGGGTTGGCTGCTTCCCACAGAGGTATCGCATTCGTATCCAAAATGGCCTGGTAAAATCCCGTTTCGTAAATGCCGGTCACCAAAAAATTGGTCTGGCCCGGCGAGCCTACCGCCGCCCATTGCCACGGATAATCCGGGTCGGCTAAAACCGGCGTCGAAAGAATATCATACGTTTGCGTGCCAATGTTGTTGGTAAACCAAATGGAAAACTGATTTGTGCCCAATGGCGTTATAGTTAAAAGCGGAGGCGGCTGCGCCCAAACCAATCCTCCGAATAATAACGCTGCCAGCAGCCCGAAACTTGCGCCCGCGATTTTGGGTGAATGTTTGCGGTGTGGATGGGTTGCACTGTTTATTTTTGAGTTGGTGTTCATATTTAATTCCTGCCGATGTGGTTTTTCCCCAATATAATTTTAAATTTGTACAATTTTTGAGAAGCCTCTTGAACCCGGCCCATGCTGCCAAACAATGCGAGTGTTTTATCGTCCAACATAAAACTTTTATCAAAAGTGCCTTTAATATGCAAGACAAAACACACTGGACTTTTGCACAAGTTGTGTGCGTGTGAACACTAGTATTCGGGCCTTCCGCGTTACCGTCTCCGGCGGTGACTCGCGTTCCGAAGAATTTGATTGGCCAGCAGGTGCGGAAGTGGCGCACGAAAAAAGGCTGGTCGCAGGAAGTTCTGGCCGCAAAAATTCAATTGCGCGGCTGGAGCATAAGCCGTGATTCGCTGGCAAGCTTGGAATCGCAACGTCGGCGGGTGCCCGACTGCGAGATGCTGTATGTAGCGCGGGTTTTGGGCATCCGCTTGGAAGACTTGTTCCCCAAAAATCTGGCACTTGGCAAGATTGGCGCGCAATTCCAGGCAGGACAAAAGCTGGCAATCTTTCCGGCTCGCGGAGAACGGTGACGGATATGTGCTGCGGCTTCATGCCGATGTGGTTTCCCCCAGCACTGACTGAATTCGCGAGATAAAATCATCGGCCCCAAAAGGTTTCTTGATAAAATCGGCTGCGCCGAGTTCGCGGGCCTCATATTCTTCTTCGGGTTGACTGGAAAGGAAAACAATGGGTGTCCGATAAGAAATATGCCTTTGCTTCAGATCCGCGCAGATTTTAAACCCGTCCAGATCGGGCAAGCCTCTTTCCAAGATGATAAGGTCGAATCTCCGCTCCCAGGCGATTTCCAATCCCTTATGGCCTTTGGTGGTTGCCTCCACGCTAAATCCAGCTTGCGTCAACAGCGAAACCACCATCATCACGGTTGGCATTTCGTTTTCCACAACCAGCACTCTCGATTTGCTCATAATCCAATACCAGCCCCGTCTCAATTGACATTGGATGCCTTTCATCCAATTCCGAGTCATTTCAAGGCTGAACTATTTCAGAAATGACGGCGCATTGCAAGCGCAATGTTCAGTAGTAAGCACATTTTTTCCAGTTTCAGAGTGCTACGGTGCGGCCATCAAAGACGACACAAAACAGCTAAATTTCATCGGGCCGCAAGTGCGCAAGTTCCGTGAAGCCAAAGGTTGGACGCAGGATCATCTTGCTGCAAAGGTGCAACTGTTTGGCTGGGACACCACCCGCATCTCGGTTACTCG
>Ga0206843_10114_pt1 | contig 26700 bp, 23 predicted proteins | sample Alteio_BWOrgCont_21_FD_152869 | JGI IMG/M metagenome (GOLD analysis project Ga0206843, IMG submission 152869) | Enriched cells from forest soil in Barre Woods Harvard Forest LTER site, Petersham, Massachusetts, United States -... | ecosystem: Environmental > Terrestrial > Soil > Temperate forest >...
CAAACTGGTGACAATCGGGGTACAAAAGTTGCAGGCGGGCTTCATGCCTTCCCTATGCCACCAGTCTCTTTTTCCGGTTGCCCAAGCACTCCTTGGGTGACATTTTATATCCACCACCAATTGGTGGTAAGATGTTTCCGTGGTTATTATTCAAGCAGAAGCTGTGGCCGGTGGCGTTCCGCCAGCGCCTGTGATTGTCCAAACCGCGGCGCGGCGTCCATGAAAACCTCCAAACCGGCAATGTTCTTAACCCCCGACGCCCTGCCCGCCGGTTTGGAACAACGCGAAACGGTGCTCCGGCAGCTTGCCAACTTTCAGCGCGCCATCTTGAGCGATGCCGCCTCGGCCATCATCTCGACCGACAAGGCGGGCTACATCACCAGCTTCAATCCGGCCGCGGAAAAACTGTTTGGCTGGAAGGCGGAGGAACTGGTCGGCAAAGCCACGCCGGAGACGCTTCATGTGCCAAGGGAAATTGTCAATCGCGCCCAGTTTTTATCCGCCAAGCTCGGCGAGCCGGTGCCAGCAGGCTTCGAAACATTGGTTGCCGAGGCCAGGCGCGGGTTGCACAGCGAAGCAGAATGGACTTTTGTGCGCAGGGATGGCCACGGATTTCCCGGTCTGTTGTCCGTGACGGCGTTGCGCGACGATCGCGGCGAAATCTTCGGGTTTCTGGGCATGGCCAGGGACATCACTGAACGCAAACAGGCCGAGGCAAAATTGCGGGAGCGGGAAGCGCAATACCGGCTCTTGTTTGAAAACATGGTGACTGGTTTCGCGCTGCACGAAATCATCTGCGACGGGCAGGGCCAGCCGGTGGACTACCGCTATCTCGAAGTCAATCCGGCCTTTGAGCGGCTTACGGGACTGGCCGCCAGCGAGCTGCTGGGCCGGACTGTCCGTGAAGCCCTCCCCGCCGTGGAAAAATATTGGATTGAAACTTTCGGCCAGGTGGCGCTGACGGGCAAGCCCATTGCCTATGAAAATTATTTTGCCGACCTCGGCAAATATTATGAAACCTGGGTATTTTCGCCCAGACCCGGATTGTTCGCCGTGGTTTTTTCGGACGTCACCGCCCGGAAACATGCCGAAGAATCGCTGCATGAAAGCCGGCGCCTTTATGAGGAGCTGGTGGCCAGCGTGCCGTTGGGGGTTTTTCGGTGCGCCATAAAGGACGATAAAGATTTTGCGTTTACATACGTCAGCGAACGATTTTGCAAGATCACAGGCGTTGCATCTGCCGCAGTGCTGGCCGACCCGGGTGCGGTAACCAACATCGTCCACCTGGAAGAGCGCGAACGGTATGCCCGGCAGAAGAGCGAAGCCATCCGGGACCGTGCGTACTTCGCCTGGGAAGGCCGGGCCATGGCGCATGGGCAGATGCGCTGGTTGCACATCGAATCGCGGCCCACGTTGCTGCCGGGCCGGCCGCCGTTCTGGACCGGCGTGGTGTTTGATGTCACTGACCGGCGCGATGTGGATGAGGCTTTTCATCATCAGCACTCGTTGCTCGAAGGCACGTTGCAGGCCACGGCGGATGGCATCCTCGCCGTATCCGCCGATGGCCGGATTACCAGCTACAACCGCCAGTTCCTCGAACTGTGGCGGGTGCCCAGGGAAATTCTTGACGCGCACGACACGACCGCGCTCGCCGAATATATTCTGCAACAACTGACCAATCCGGTTGCCATGCAAACGCGCATCCGCCATTTCAACGATACTTCCAAGGCGGACACCTTCGATACGCTTGAATTCAACGACGGCCGGGTTTATGAACGGTTCTCCCGGCCGCAACTGGTCAATGGCCGCGTGGTGGGCCGCGTTTGGAGCTTCCGCGATGTCACCGCGCGCCACTGGGCGGTCGCCTCGCTCCGCGAAAGCGAGCACAAGTTCAAGATGCTGTTTGAGACGGCCAACGACGCCATCCTGATCATGAATGAAAAGGTTTTTCTGGATTGCAATCACATGTCGGAAATCATGTATGGCAGTCTGCGTGAAAAAATCATCGGCGAGTCGCCCGTCCATTTTTCTCCGGAACGCCAGGCCGATGGAAGGTTGTCGGCCGAAAAAGCCGCTGAAAAAATCCGCGCCGCGCTCGGCGGCGCGTCGCAGTTCTTCGAATGGATTCATATGCGTGGCGACGGCACGCTGTTCAATGCGGAGGTCAGCCTGAACCGTTTGGAGCTGCGCGGACAAACTGTTATTCAGGCCATTGTGCGCGACATTACCGCCCGCAAGCAGGCCGAGGCCGCGCAACGCGATGCGGAACAACTTTACCGCACGCTCGTCACCACGTCGCCCGACGGCATTTGCCTGTTGGACATGACGGGACACATCCTGTACTCCTCGCCCAAGGCGGTGGAACTTCTTTATGGGTCGCCCACTGCCGAACCTGTGCCGGAGCGGAGCGCGCTGGAATTTGTCAGCGAACCGGATCGCGCGCGCGCCGCGGAGTTGCTCCGCGGAGCCTTGGCCGAAAAGGTTCCCATGAACGAACGCTTGGTTGTGCGCCGCGGCGATGGCCACGAATTTGTGGCCGAACTCAATGGCCGGCTGGTGCGCGACGGTCTGGGTGTGCCCTGGGGAATCCTGATCATTATCCGCGACGTGACTGAACGCCAGCGGCAGGAGGATGAATTGAAAAGCAAAAACACCGAACTGGAACGCTTCACCTACACCGTTTCGCACGACCTCAAAAGTCCGCTGATCACCATCAAGGGCTTCGCCGGGGCCTTGTTGTCTGATGCCGCGGCCGGCCGCACCGACCGGCTGAACGAGGACCTTAAGCGCATTGTCGTGGCCGCCGATAAAATGTCGGATTTGCTCAACGGCCTGCTGGAGCTTTCCCGCATTGGCCGCATGGTGAATCCGCCCGAAAAGGTTTCCATGGCCAAACTTGCCACCGACGTGATCGAATTGCTGGCCGGCTCCATCGCGCAGCGCCAGGCCCGGGTCACGGTGCAGGCCGGTCTGCCCGCCGCCCATGGCGACGCGCAACGGTTGCAGGAAGTGGTGCAGAACCTTGTGGAAAACGCGCTTAAATTTTCCACACCCGACCGCGCCCCGGAAATTGAGATCGGTTTCAAAACCATCGGCGACCAGACCGCTTATTTTGTCCGCGACCACGGACGCGGCATTGAGCCCCGTTTTCACGAATCCATTTTCGGCCTGTTCAACAAGCTGGACCCGCGTTCCGAAGGCATGGGCATTGGTCTGGCCCTCGTCCGGCGCATCGTCGAATTTCATGGCGGTGCCATCTGGGTTGAATCTGCCGGCCTCGGCCAGGGTGCAACTTTTTATTTCACTCTGCCCGGACGCAAGGCACTATCTACGGCGGCAACGAATTAAATTGAAAATATGAGCGGCCGCGCTTTGAACATTCTGCTCGTGGAAGACAACCCGGACCATGCCGAACTGGTCCGGCGCAGTCTCGAACATTTTCAATTCGCCAATTTCCTCCATCACGTTGATGATGGCGAGCCCGCCCTGGATTATATTTTTGGCCGGGGCCGTTATGCCGACCGCGCGCGCTTTCCTGTGCCGGATTTGGTGCTGCTGGACCTGCGCCTGCCCCGCGTGGACGGGTTGGAGGTGCTCCGGCTCATCAAGAGCCATCCGACCCTCTACCACACACCCGTTGTCGTACTGACGACGTCCGATGCGGAACGCGACGTGGCGATGGCCTACGAATATCACGCCAACAGCTTTGTCACCAAGCCTGTGGATTTTCCCAGGCTCTTTCAACTTATCAAAGAACTGGAATTTTACCTGCTCCCGTGGAGCAAGAATCCAGCGCCCGGCGCCGACCACCCATGACGCACATCCTGCTCATTGAAGACGAGAGAGACCACGCGAACCTGATCCAGCGGGCGCTGACCAATGACGCCGCGCCCTGCCGGATTTCCCACGTGGAAACCCTCGCGGCGGGCCGCGCTGTGGTGGCCGAAGACCCGCCCGATCTGGCCTTGGTGGATTACCGCCTGCCCGATGGCAGCGGTGATGAGTTCGTCACCTGGGCAGCGGACCGCTTCCCGGTCATTTTGCTCACGGCCTTTGGCAATGAACGCACCGCCGTGGAAGCCATCAAGGCCGGCGCGCTCGATTACGTCATCAAATCCCCCGAAATGTTCGCGGACGTCACCCACCTGGTGGAACGCGCCCTGCGCGACTGGAAAAACGTGCACGAACGCAAACAGGCTGAATCGCGGTTGGAGGCCATCAACCATCTGCTCGCCACGATGGGGCCGAATTTTTCCGAGAACGTCGGCCGGCTCATCACGCTGCTGGCCCGCGAAATCGGCGCGCAGTTTGCGTTTTACAGCCAGATTACCGGATCGAAATTGTGCGCCGTCGCCGAGTGGCACGTGGATCATCATCTGGATGATTGCGTGCGTTGCGGCTGCGCGGCCTGCGCCGAGGTTCTCAACTACGCCGCTGGCCAGTTGCTTTACACCCGCGCGACCCGGGGCGATCCCCTGGCGGACCCCATCACGCTCTGTGTCACGGAGTCCCACGCGCATCTCGGCCAAATTGTTGAATGCCATCAGGAACCGGTGGGCATCCTTTGCCTTTACTTTGACCGGCCTTACCAGCCCACCGACGGCGACCGCCGGTTGCTGGGGATTTTTGCCGCCGCGCTCGGTGGCGAGGAAAACCGCAAACGTACCGACGCCGAGCTGCGCGCCAGCGACGAGCGTTACCGCCAGATTGTGCAGACGGCCAACGAAGGCATCTGGGTCACCGACGAAACAGATCACGTCACCTTTGCCAACCATCGGCTGGCCCGCATGCTCGGCTATTCCCCCGAGGAACTGATGCACCGGCCCGCGCGCGATTTCATTGATCCCGCCGACTGGTCGGACCATGAACATCGTTTGCAATCCTCCCGCTTGGGGCATCCCAGCCAGTATGAACGCAGGCTTCGCCACAAGGATGGCCGCGAATTTTGGACCTGGGTTTCCGGTTCGCCGCTGTTCGACGATGCCGGCAGATTTCGCGGCGCCTTCGCCATGTTCACCGACGTCACCGAGCGCCGCCAGCTCGAGTCCCAGCTTCGCCAGGTGCAAAAACTCGAATCCGTCGGCCAGCTTGCCGGCGGCATCGCGCACGACTTCAACAATATTCTTGCCGCCATCATGATGCACCTGAGCCTCCTGCATCAAAATCCCAATCTCGACAGCGACACCGTCGAGGCGCTCAAGGAGCTTGAGGTGGAAACCAAGCGCGCCGCCAACCTCACGCGCCAGTTGCTCATGTTCAGCCGCCGCTCCGTCATCCAGTCGCGCATCGCGGACCTCAATGAGCTGGTGCAAAATCTTCTCAAGATGTTGCGCCGGCTCCTCGGCGAAAACATCTCCATCTCGTTCGACAGCACGGAACATCTGCCGGCCATTGATGTGGACATCGGCATGATCGAACAGGTGTTGATGAACCTCGCCGTCAACGCGCGCGATGCCATGCCCCGCGGCGGCAAACTCCGGATCGTCACCGGCTTCGTGCAACTGGATGAAGAAGCGGTGAAGCTCTATTCCGAGCGCCGGCCGGGCCGCTTTGTCACGCTCACCGTGGCCGACACCGGCGTGGGCATGGATGAAGGCACGCTCAAGCGCATTTTCGAACCCTTCTTCACCACCAAGGACGTTGGCAAGGGCACCGGCCTGGGCTTGCCCACCGCCCACGGCATCGTCAAACAGCATCACGGCTGGATTGAAGTCGAAAGCCGGCCCGATCACGGCAGCACCTTCGTCGTCTATTTGCCGGTCAAGGTTTTGCCCGTCGCTTCCACCGAGGTGCCGTCGGCCACCCCGCCGGTCGTTGGCGGGCAAGGCACCTTGCTGCTCGTCGAGGACGAGGAAATTGTCCGGCGCCCCATCGGCATCTATCTGCGCAAGCTCGGTTACCGCGTCATTGAAGCCGCCAACGGCAACCAGGCCTTCAGCCTCTGGCGTCAGCATCGCCAGCAGATTGACCTGCTCTACACTGACATGGTCATGCCCGAAGGCGTCTCCGGCCTGGAACTCGCGGAAAAACTGCGGAGCGAAAAGCCGCAGCTCAAGGTCATCATCTCCAGCGGCTACAGCACCGAGATCTCCATGCAAGGCGTCCCCGTCTCTGCCGGCTATGTCTATCTGCCCAAGCCCAGCCCCTCGGCCACCATCGCCGCCACCATCCGCGGCTGTCTGGAACAGAAATAGCAGTTGGAACAGGCAACGGCCCTCCCCGCACCGGAATGACCGTCGTTTCCGAACAAAACCTGATGTTCGTTCCCTTTTTCGTCCTCGATTTTTCATTCGTCATTCGCCGGTCAAACCGGCCCTACGGTTTGATTAGGTTTGATTGAGTCTGATTGGTTACGGAAGGCGCTGAAAACAAAACACTTACGAAGCGTAATTTTGGCGATTTTCCCATCTTTTTCAGGAACAATCACGGATCTATCTGGTTCATAACGCTTTATGTGCGCAATAATCGGCGCGATTTTACATCTTCCCGCCTGCCCCATTTTTTCAAAGATCATAATTACGTTACGGCAATAATTATATTACAAAGTTATAGTTTTTGCAATTTATTTCGCAAATTGTTTGCCGTAACTGTTCCCTTGCAGCGGCGTCTCTGTGAACGCCGCCGGCTTGCCGCGCACAGTTTCAACTGCGGGTATGACCAGTTCATCTACGGGGCCGACGGGCGCACAAATATATTCACCCGGTGAGAACGGACACGTTATGGCGAGCGGAAGCGATAAAAACGGCCGGGATAATTTGTCCACTGCGGATCGCTGAAACAACATGAACCCCCGGTGAGCGTGTTGGTCGCCACTGGCTGCCACACCGGGTTCAAAAGATTGGTACACGCCTCGACCACGACTACCAGATTGCTGCTGCCGGTAATATTGAAACTAAATTGGCCCGCCTGCCCGCCTGAAGTGGCGCTCATGGCCTGCGGTTGCGGGTTCCATAACATCGTCGGAACATAGTCAAACGTCGGGCCCCATCCCGTGGTCCCCGGCAGGTAATAGACGGTCATATTGTAACCGGAGATATTGTCCGATCCAATACTGGGAGCGTTACCCAGGAAATACATCGCTGAAAGTTTGGTGCAAACCAGAAACGCAGCGTCGCCGATGTTGGTGACGCCACTGCCGATGGTGACGCTGGTCAGGCCAGAGCAGCCATAGAACGTCTCGGATTCGATGTTGGAGATGCTGTTGGGAATGGTGACACTAGTCAGGCCGGCGCAGAACAAGAACGCCTGTTGCCCGATGCTGGTGACGCTGTTGGGGATGGTGACGCCGGTCAGGTTGGAGCAGTCGCCAAACGCATTTTCCCCGATGCTGGTGACGGTGCCGGGAATCGTGTAATTTCCAATCAACCCGCCGGGATATTGGATCAACGTCGTCTGGCCTTGGTCGAACAATACCCCATTCAGACTGCTATAAAACGGGTTGGTCGGATTCACGGTTATCGCGGTTAGGCTGGCGCAGTTATCGAATACCTCCAGTCCAATGTTGGTGACGCTGCTGGGAATCGAGACATTGGTCAGGCTGGTGCAACCAAAGAACGCTTCTTGTCCAATACTGTTGACGCTGCTGGGAATGGTGACGCCGGTCAGGCCGGCGCAATCATAGAACGCCTGGCCTCCGATGCTGGTGACGCTGTTGGGGATCGTGTAACTCCCGGCCTTGCCCGGATATTCGACCAGTGTGGTCTGGCCATCGTCAAACAAGACCCCGGCCACACCACTATAAGAGGAATTGAGCGTGGCCACGGTTATCACGCTCAAATTCGTGCAGCCATTGAACGCAGTGCTGGCGATGTTGGTGGCGCCACTGCCAATCGTAACGTTGGTGAGACTGGTGCAGTCAAAGAATGCCTGCTGTCCAATGCTGGTGACGCTGTTGGGAATGCTGACGTTGGTCAGGCCCGAGCATTTGAAAAAAGCCGAGTTCGCGATGTTGGTGACGCCGCTGCCGATCGTGACATTGGCCAGGTTGCTGCAGGAATAAAAGGTCCCATACCCGATGTTGACGACGCTATTGGGAATGGTGACGCTGGTCAGTTTGGCGCAGTTCCAGAACGCCTGGTTTCCCAGGTTGGTGACGCTGTTGCCAATCGTGACGTTGGTCAGGCTCGAGCATCCATTGAACGCCTCAAGTCCGATGTTGGTCACGCTGTTGGGGATAATGACGCTGGTCACACTGGATTTAAGTTGCACCGCCGAGTTGGCGATGCTGGTTACCGGGAAGCCGTTGGTCGCGCCGGGGATGACCACCACACCGCCGGAGCCGCTGTATCCCGTGATGGTGATCGCGCCGTTGTTGGTCGTAAAAGTGAATTGGGCTTGGACCGCTGAAGCAGCCCCCAGAAGCGCAACTAAAATGCACACTATAGGCTTCACGCGTCTTATTGTAAGCCGCGCCAATAAAAAAACAACGTGCGTTTCAACGCACAGGGTGTGCATTCGATGGCATGGGAGCAGGGCAGGCGTTTGGTTTTTGGTCTGGTCTGGTTTGATATGGACACTACAATAAATAAAATCGAAATGGAAACCCAACTATGACGCCTGATAAATCGCCGGAGCCAACCGCCGTTGGCGCTGGCCGTTTCCCGACCAGTCGGGGTTCACGTCCCGAGTCGGCGGCGGTTCAGTTTTCTACATTAGGCGGCTCTTGACCATGAATGCCTCTCTTCCCATCCGCCAGGCCGTGGTGGACACCGTGTCGCGCCTGTGCCGCGCCTTTGACGAGCGCGACTGGGTGGCGATGCGTTTGTGCCTGGCCGACATGCTGGCCACTGACTACTCGCGCTTTCGCGGTACGCCGCCCGAACAACTCACCGCCGAAGAGTTCGTGCGCCTGCGTCAAAGCGGGTTGGTGGGTTTGCGCACCCAGCATCTCTGCTTCAACCATCTTGTTACTCTCGAAGGCGGGCGGGCACATTGCCGGTGCGACTTCATCATTCACCGCTGGCCTGAGCGGACCGATGATGCCCGGTTTTTTCATACTTACGGCTATTATCACTATAATTTCGTGAACCCAGCCGGGGAGGTTTGGCTTATTGAGTCCATCACGCAATTTGCCATTCATAGCGAGGGTTCGCCCGAACTCCACGGCGCGCATCGTTCGCGTCAACACACGCCGCCGCCCGACACCGCACGGGAGCCAAAGGCCGCCACGCCTTGAGTTTCGACCTGGATGTGAAATTTGATTGTCATCATTTCATCTCGGGGTCAGTTTACTGTGGCCACGGTCCAGTTTTTTCGTCAGGCACTATTCATGAAAAACCATGATTATATATGTTAAAAGGCTTCGTAAAACCCCTCAAACTTGTCGTGTTATTCATGGCCATCCTGCCGTTGTCCTGCGCGACCATACTTCACCCCCCAAGCAACTCCACCAGCCTGGATGACAGCCACTCCATTGTCTTCGGGAAAGTTGAGGTCACAATGGATGGCCAGCCAATAGACCTCAAGAGTGATTCGTTACTTAACCCAAAAGAAATGGTCATTCACATCAGCCCGTATGTTTCAGATGAGGCAATCAACCAAAACGAGTTCAAACCGGGAAAATATTGTTTTAAGGTGCACGGTGATCAAGATGGCTGTTTTGCCTTCGTGGTGCCTTCCGGAAAGTATTATTTTGTGGAGTTTGACTATCTGGGAATATTGCCCTTCAAATCCACGGTTGGGGCAAGGACTTATATGCCGATCAACGGAAAAGTGGAAAATCCGTATCTAATGACTTTTGAGGCTCCCCCAAATCGCGCGGTCAATATCGGAACCATCAAGAATGAATTCCATCCGCTGGTCGCAAACCTGTTTTATTCCAAGTATGAATATCAGATTAGTTATACCAACGATTATGAAGCTGCTCAAAAGTGGTTCCTGGAGTCAAACGGAAATCTGAAGGATAAAATTTCCGAAGGAGTCACCGAAACCAGGCCTGTCTCTGTAACTGATAAATAAATAGTCGGGTCCGCCGGATGAAAACAGTTTGACAAACTTCGCAATTTTGCGAACAACTTAATGATGCGAAAGGGCGCTTATGCCTAGGACGAAAGTAAAACAGACCCCAAGAGCAACATCGGACGCCGTTGAAATTCTCCACCGGCGCTATTACGCAGGAAAACCTGCGCGGCTGGCAGAGCTTGAAGAGGCGAGGGCAGAAGACGCGCTTGCACGGAAGATCCACGACCTGAGAGAGCAAGCGGGTTTGACTCAGGAGCGGCTTGCCAAATTGGTTGGAACCACGGCTTCCGTAATCAGCCGGCTCGAAGATTCCGACTACGAAGGTCACTCCCTAACCATGCTAAAGCGGATCGCAGCGGCCGTTGACAAGCGGGTGGAGATTCGCTTCGTGCGTAAGAAAGAGAAGCTCCAACCAGCCTGAATTCATGTCCGGTGTTTGCGGATAGCGCAAACACGCCCAGCCCTAGAGCCAAACAGTTCTGGACAAGAAAGCAGCTTTAAAATAAACAATCATGAAAACAGGATAGGCTGTACAACTCGTCGCCATTAATTGTTAAGCGGCTTGAGCGTTATGAGTAATACATCACCACAGTTTGAGTCACGCTTGCGGATTTACCGGAGAGTGTGGATTGGCGCCATTGCGCTTGCTCTCGTTTTGCGCTTCACCTTGTTTTTCTCTTTTTCAAGCTCCGAGCGGTTTTATGCGTTTCTGGTGTTTTTATTTTTGACTTGGGTGCCAGTGATACTCGTGAATGTTGCCGAGAGTCAGAGATTGATGGATTATTTCAGAGCGCACGATTGTGCTTCTTCGAGCTTTTTGCCGTTCAAAATGGGCAGATGGTTTTTTTCGCGTGATGATCACGGCGATCCATATTTGCAGGAGTTAAGAGCCGAGCGCCATCGTTTTGGGCGCTTCATGTTCACGGTGTTTTTCACATATCCAGTAGTGTTTTTTATTTATGCTTTATGACGAATCCGCCGCCTAACACAAAAAATAGGCTGCACCGTAAATTCCGCCCATTGAAACACCCCAACCCCGCTCTCGAAAAACCAAAAAAGCCGCGATCTCTCGCGGCCTTGCTTTTTGTCTCACAACAAAACTCTACTTCGCCAGCGTCCGGCAGAACTTGTCAATCCGCTCCAGCCCCTTCTCAATGTTCGCCATGCTCGTGGCATAGCTGAGGCGGATATAATCGTCCGCGCCAAACGCGATGCCCGGCACCGCGGCGACTTTTTCCGCTTCGAGCAATTTCGCGCAGAAGTCAGACGACTTGAGCCCGGTCCCGGAAATGTTCGGGAACAGATAAAACGCCCCTTTCGCATTCACGCAGGAAACGCCCGGAATCGAGTTCAGTTTCTGGTGCGCGTAGCGGCGGCGCTTGTCGAATTCCGCGACCCATTTCGGCAGATGATCCTGCGGGCCGGTGAGCGCGGCCACCCCGCCCTTTTGGGCGAACGACGTGGGATTGCTCGTGCTGTGGCTTTGCACCGCGTCAATGGCCTTGGCAATCGGCTCCGGCGCGGCCAGAAAACCTATCCGCCAGCCGGTCATGCTGTACGCCTTGGCCAGGCCATGCACGATGATGGTATGCTCCTGGTGCGCCGGCGAAAAACTCGCCACGCTCTTCACCTTCACGCCGTCATAAAGCAGGTGTTCGTAAATTTCGTCGCTCATGATGAGCACGTTTTTCTCCACGCAGATGTCGCCCAGCGCCTTCACTTCCTCCGGCGAATAAACGCTGCCAGTCGGGTTGCTCGGCGAATTCAGGATGAACAGCCGGGTGTTCGGCGTGATGGCCTTGCGCAATTGCTCCGGCGTCACCTTGAATTCAGTCTTGTCGCTGGTCTCCAGAATCACCGGCTTCGCGCCCGCAAGCTTCACCATTTCCGGATAGCTCAACCAGTACGGCGCGGGAATGATGACCTCGTCGCCCGCCTCGCAAGTGGCCAGGATGACGTTGTAACAGGAATGCTTCCCACCGCACGAGACGATGACCTGGGACGGCTTGTAGGTGAGGCCATTCTCATTCTTGAATTTAGCGGCGATGGCTTCGCGCAATTCCGGGATGCCGCTGCTGGGGGTATATTTGGTGAACCCGGCGGCAAGCGCCTTGGAGGCGGCGTCCTTGATGTGCTGCGGCGTGTCAAAGTCCGGTTCCCCCGCGCCGAAACCGACCACATCCTCGCCCGCCGCCTTCATCGCCTTGGCTTTGGCATCAATGGCGAGCGTGAGGGACGGCGACAGGGAGGCCGCGCGGTGTGAGATTTTGTAATTCATAATGAGCGCGAAGATTTTACGGTCAAACGGGAGTCGTGCAAGAAGGGAATTACCCGCCCAATTTGGGCATAAAAAAGAGCCTGACTAAAAAACCACTAAAAAGTCAGGCTCTTAACCCTAACCCAATCACCAATGATGAGACGCACGAACTGGAAATTTGTTCAAACTTTTTTTATGGATTTAATTTTAAACCCACAAAACGCAACCGGCCTGTGCATTTTGCAGCGGATCAGGCTTTGTTTGTTTTACGGAAAATCAACGAAAACAAGGGCTTATATGGATAAACGCAGCATGGCACAGGGCCTGCAAATGAAACAAGGGTGAATACAAATTTTAAAGCCCGGCGCGCATCAAGCCTCGAAATTCCATTGGAGCTCGCGTTAACGTGCGAAGTTTGTAGATTAAAAAGTACGTAACATAATTAACATCAAAAACATATGCCACATCAAAAGACATCCAAACGCGCCCGTTCCACCTCCGGCAACAATCGCCGTGGGGCTCGACGCCTTCAAGAACAAGCTGAAAACCAGCTTTCCGAGCGTTCGACCCGCCGGTCTAACCGCCGGGAGCAGGACGAAATTTAAAAAGTGTGAACCAAAACGAGGCGGCGCATCCGCCATACAACAAACTGAAATTGAAAAACTTATGACTATACATAGCACCTACAAGAGTCCCGCGTGGTGGGACACGGAAAAACGAGTCGGCATGGGAACGCGTTAAAAGTGCCTTCAAACGCGACTGGGACCAAACCAAGCACGATATGGGCGGCGATGAGCCGGACACCAATCAAAAGATAGGTAATACTGTCAAGCAGGCCGTCGGCAAGGAAGCGATTCCGCCGCGCTATGAGCCCACCTACGACGAACTGGAACCGGCCTACCGGTACGGCTACGGAGCCCGATTGCATTATGGCGAGGATTACCCCGAATGGGACGACGAACTGGAAGCTCGCTTGAAAGAAGAGTGGGGCGATCTGGAGCCGTCCCGAAAAGCAGCTTGGGAGGCGGATCGGGAGGCCATCCAACGTGCCTGGGAATTTGAGGATGCCGACGAGGCATAAAAACCTCGCACAAAGAGGAGGAATGCGGAAACGAATTGGTCCGGAGAGTCTAGATCAGTGCCATGACCGGGCGCCACTACGCGGCGTCCATCTGTGTGGTTGGCGTCCGGTTTTTTTAAAATTGCAATCGCTGGCATGCTGCCGCGAATTTAGCGGATCAACTTTCCGAGCTTTTAATGAGTTCCCAGAATTTGGGGTTTTCCTGAAGAGCCTGGTCTTCGCTTATCTTGATGCCGGAGCGGAACAGAAAGTCCTTCAACGTATGCCGGCTCAGGATGCGGTGCACCAGCACGCCGAGCCGGTGTCGTTCGAAATAAATCCGGTAATCACCCACGCGGAAACGGTGTAGGATGTGGCCGTCGCTTTCGAGCTTGCCGAAATCTTCCAGCTCGCTGCCGATCACGTGCTGCGGCAGGCCGCGAAAGTCGCCCAGGATTTGGAGCTGCAATTCCTTGGGCATGCGCCCCAGCTCGGCGGCGCTGGTGGGCGTGAAGATGATTTGAAAGACGTTCATGCGTCGGCACGGCAAATCTACCCGTCATGGGGGCGGGAGGCAACCTTCATTCATTCGAATCATGGTCCATTTCCGGCTGATTTACAGCATCAGTTCCAAGCAATGGCGATCTTCACGGCATCAAGCATGGCACCACCTGCCGGCTGTGGCGGCGGTAGATTTTGAAATCGGCGTCGGTGGTGACAATGACCGGATCAGGCAACGTCTCAGTCATGCGCACGAGGCAGGCATCGGCAAGACTCATGGGCACGCTGGCATATTTGTCCATGAGGTCGAAGGCAGGCTTTATCTCGTCACGCAAACTGTAAGCCACGCGCAAGCGTCCATCGCGCAGCAAGCGGCCCAACCGGACAGCCTCTGGCTGCGCCAGCAGGAAAAGCGTTTCCACCACCACGGCTTCGCAAGTGACCCATGGCAATAGCAGCTCCGCGACTGTGGCCCTGGACCAGGCGTGATATTGATCACGCGGATCGAGCAGCGCCACGAGCGCGCTACTGTCGATAATGACGCTTTGCGGCACGGTAATGAGCACGGATGATTTCGGGCAACCGCTTCTTGTCACGCGCCGCGTTGCGTTTGGGGCCCGTGGCCGGCATGCGGTCAATCTCCGCAAAAATGTCGGCGAGGGGATGTTCCGGGCGTGGGGGTGGCATGGCGGTGAGCCGTTCGCGCACGATGTCAGATTTGGAGAGGCGGCGGGCCTGCGATTCCTGCTCGATTCGTTTCACCAGGACATCCGGCAGGCGCACGGTTAAAGTTTTCATGCTTTCACCGTAAGACAATAGCGGCAGATGCGCAAGACAAGAACTTCAGACCGTTACACCAGTTTGCCGGCCGGCCGTGGCCGCATGGTAACGCGCGATTTTCTCCGCGCGAACCGCTGCCGGCCAGTCCAAAAATTCGCCCATCCATCCGGCGACCTGTTCCGCGCGTTCCTTCGCGTCGGCAAGATAATAGTGCCAGCCCGCGCGGCGGATCATTACATCCTCGAGATGAGCCGGCCATTCGCATTCGCAAAAATGTTTCACCACTTCACGCGTCACGGGCGGCGGCAAAATGCCGCTGACGCCGTCCGTCTCGGTGCGCGGCAGCAACGGTTCATCGGCTGTGCGGCAAGGCGCATATCTCGGCGCTTCGCCTTTCAATGCTTCAGCGATTTGATCAACCGTCTGTTGCGCCATCAACCGGTGCGTGGTCAGCTTGCCGCCTGCCACGTCCCACCAGCCAGGTTCGGGACTGCGGATTTCATGCGAGCGCGAAATATCGGATGGCGCGCCATTCGCATTCGCAATCAGCGGCCGCAGCCCGGCCCAGGTGCTGACCACGTCGCGCTCTGTGAGCTTCGCCCGGGGGAAAAATTGGTTGGCAATGCTGAGGATGTAACCAATGTCAGCGGCATCGGCCTGAATGCGGTCAAGTGGTCCGTGGTAATCCGTGTCGGTCGTGCCCAGGATCGTGCGCTCGCCCCAGGGTATTGCAAACAGAATTCGTCTGGCATCGGTCATCACCACTGTGTCCGGCGCGGACAACCGTTGGCGATCCACCACCAGGTGGACACCCTTGGTCGGACGCAGTTTCACGCGGCTGTGGGGAATGCCGTCCGCCCACGGGCCGGTGGCATTGACAACGGTTCTCGCTCGCACGCGCATTTTCCCCCCGGCCAGCGCGTCTTCCATTTCACAGGTCCACAATTCTCCGCGTGTCGCGCTGGTAAAATGGCAATAGTTCAGCAAAATGCCGTTATGTTTGGCGGCGGAACGCAGGGTGTCCAGCACCAGGCGCGCGTCGTTGGTAAACCCGTCGTAATAGCGCACCGCGCCGGCCAGATTTTCGCTTCGCAATTCCGGCGCTTTTTGCAGCGTGGCTTCCGGTGAGAGCCAGGTGGATTTGCCAAGGTTGTGCCCGCCGCAAAGCAGGTCGTAAATTTTCACGCCGATTTTCAACTGCCATAAAAGCCAGTTTTTGTCCCCGCGATACGCCGGAAAAAGGAACGGCAGCGGCTCGGCCAGGTGCGGCGCAATCTGGTGGATGATTTTCTTCTCCACGCTGGCTTCATGCACCAGGCCAATCCGGCCTTGCGCGAGATAACGCATTCCGCCGTGAAGCAGGCGGCTGGACCGGCCGCTGGTGCCGGATGCAAAATCGCCCTGCTCCACCAGGCCTGTGCGCAGTCCGCGCATCGCCGCGTCCCGCGCAATGCCGGCGCCCACGATGCCGCCGCCGATCACCAGCAGATCCAGCGGCGCCTCGGTCATGGCGCTGAGGGTTTGGAGACGTTTTTGTGGAACGGGGCCGTTCATCTGTTTTCGATTACGCCGGTTGAAGTTCTCAAAATTCGGCCAGTAATGGATGCAATCAAGCCGGGCTTGGGCACGTAACTGGCCGCTTTGTCAAGTATCCGCCAATACGACAGCGCGGGTCAAGCCGTCCTATTTTCCTATTGTGGGTTTGTTGGCTTGATTTTGGAGTGATGTGGGTTCAGCTTTGAACCGTTAATCTATGTGGGGCAAAGGTCATCCCAAAGACAATCCCGAGTCTTGGCAGGACATTCATCACTTCATTGCTGAATTTCCAGACGATCCCAACTGGTCGAGTTGGAAGTCAATGGTTAGCGATTTCGTCTTGTCATTGGAAGCGCGCGGCTTGGTTGAATTATTTCGCATCGGACAATCCATGCACCACATCGTTATCTCTACTTTGGAGCACCATCGCCTCGTTTCAGAACCGCGTGTGACCTTATCGTTTAATGCAAATGAGCAAACTGTTCGGGTAGCATATTCTTGCGCGAATCTCTGGTTCAATGCGCCTTTGTATGAAGAAACTGTTCAGGTTTCCGCCGCCGTGCCAACCACGCTACGTTATCTGCGGCGTTTATGGGGCGAAACCAAAAATTCTAACCCGATTCCAGATGCGCTCAATACAGCTTAACGAATTACTCAAGTTAATCTGATTTCAAACTGACCCACTACCTATTTCCCCGGTTTGAGATAAGTGGCTGGCCGGACCAGCTTCAAGGAGTGATTTACCCCGCTTAAACTTTCTGAGTGGCCCACCAGCAAATGGCCGCCGGGCATCAATTTTTCCCCGAGTTGCCGCACCAGCGTCTCTTGCGTGGGCCGGTCAAAATAAATCATCACGTTGCGGCAAAATATCAAATCGAACGGTTTGGCAAACGGATAGTTTCCATCCAACAGGTTTAAGTGCTGAAAATTCACCCGCCGGCGCAATTCGTCCTTCACCCGCACATGTCCCGCCCACTGGTTCATGCCGCGCTGAAAATGCCAGCGCAACAAGTTCTGGCCCACGCCCGCCAATTTTTCCGTTTCATAAATCCCCCGTTGCGCAATTTCCAATACCCGCATGGAAATGTCCGTGCCCTCGATTTGCCAGCGGCCCGAATTCGCCGGCGCGAAATATTCCGCCAGGTGGATGGCGATGGAGTAGGCCTCTTCGCCGGTCGAACTGGCCGCGCTCCAGATGCGGAATGGCTCCGAGCGCCGCGCATCCGCCTTCCATTTCGGAATCACCACCTCGCGGAGAAAATCGAAGTGCTTCAGCTCGCGGAAAAAGTGGGTGTGATTCGTCGAAATGCGGTCAATCAGAAACTGCAATTCCTCGTCCCCTTGCGGCGAACGCAGCAGGTCGCAATATTCACCGTAGTCGTCAAGCCCGTGGTGCCGCAGCCGCTTCGCCAGCCGGGAGGTCACCAGCACGCGTTTGTCCGGCCCCAGATGAATGCGGCTCCGCTCGTAAACCAAGCGGCACAAAAAATCATAGTCCCTGTCAGCTAGTTCCGCGCCCGTCAATCCAGTGTTCGCGCGGTCATCGTTTTTGGCAAGTTTGGTGGTCATGTTCATGGCAATTAAGGCGGCGTCACCCAAGCAATTGTTTGACGTCTGTCAGCAGTTGATCCGCGGTGAAAGGCTTGTTCAGAATCAAATCAGCTCCCGCCGCCTTGGCCTCCGCAATGCGGTTTTCCTCGCCCAGGCCGGTGATGATGATGCTCTTGAGGCCGGGTTCCATCTCCCGCAACCCGCGCAACATCCCCGGCCCGTCCAACTGCGGCATCATCAGGTCGCTGACCACCAGCCGGATATTTTCGCGGTGCTGTTCGAAAAGCTTCATGCCTTCACGGCCTTCCGCCGCCGTCACGGCGCGATAACCGTTGCGGCTTAAAATGGCGCTGGCCAGCTTGCGAACCGAAGGTTCATCATCCACCACCAGAATCAATTCGCCATTTCCCCTGGCTTGCTCCGATGCGCTCCGGGATTTTTCCCCAAGGACATCGCCCGGCGCGGTGGGAATATAGACATAGAAGGTTGTGCCCGAGCCCGGCTTGGTTTCCAGATGCACAAAGCCGCCATGATTTTCGGTAATCCCCAGGACGGTTGGCAGGCCCAGCCCGGTGCCCTGGCCCAGCGGCTTGGTTGTAAAAAACGGATCAAAAATTTTATCCACCAGTTCAGGCGGAATCCCGGTGCCGGTGTCCGTGACCGAAATCACCACATAGCTGCCAGCCTTGGCCTTGGGATGAATGGAGGCGCCGGCCTCGTCGAGCTCCTTTTTGTCCAGACCGATGGTCAGTACTCCGCCCTGCGGCATGGCATCCCGCGCATTGACGCACAGGTTCATGACCACCTGCTGGATTTGCGTGGCGTCGCCCAGCAACACGCACGGATGCTTGGAAATGCGCGTGTTGATTTCGATGGAACGCGGAAAGGTTTCGGTGGCGATGCGCTGCATCTCCTGAATAAGATGCTTGGGATTCAGCAAAATGCGTTCACCTTCGACGCCGCGCGCGAACATGAGCACTTGCCGGATGATGTCCGCCCCGCGCCGCGAACAGGTTTCCAGCGTCTGGAAACAGGCTTTCATCCCGTCGTCCTCGGTGTTGTCCTTGATGAACTGCACGGCCATCATGATCGGTGCGAGCACGTTGTTTAAATCGTGCGCCAGGCCGCTGGCAAGGGTGCCGATGCTTTCGAGGCGCTGCCCGCGGAGCAACTGGGCTTCGAGCTGTTTCTTTTCCGTGATGTTGCTGTTGACCACAAGAATGGCCTTGGGCTTGCCGTCCGGCTCGCGCACGAGCGTCCAACGGCTCTGAATGATGAGGTCGCGTCCATCGCGCGACCGCTGTTTGATTTCACCGGCCCAGGCGTCGTGATGCTGGACGGTGTGCAGCGCCCGGGTGGATTCAAACGGCGTGTTATCGGGCATCAATTCGTTGGAAGTGCGGCCGATGGCCTCCGCAGGTGTCCAGCCGTAAAGGCGGTACGCACCTTCGTTCCAGTAAATGATGCGGTCGGAAAAATCACGGACAAAAATGGCATCGCCACTGAAGTCCAGCAGCGCGGCCTGGGAGCGGATTTGTTCATCGGCTCGGACGTTTTTCGTGATGTCTTCCAGGCACATCAACACCCGCACGGTATGGCCAAGCTGGATGCGTTCGGTTGAAACGAGCAGCACCACTTCCTCGGAGACATCGTTGCGGATGACCTTCTTGGTCATTCGGACCTGGCGCTGGCTTTTGCCCGTGGTCAGGGTTTCCAGCAGCACGCGGCGCAGGTCACAGCTCAGGCAGTGGGTTTCCTGGCCGCACAATCCGCCGTTTTTTGCGATCGTCTGGCAGTGGAAAAATTCGCCGACGTGTATTTGCCGGGCGTTTGCACCGCTGCACCCGGCAAATTCCGTGGCGGCCAGGTTGGCGCGGACGATCTGCAATTGCTCGTCAAACAGGCAGAGCACGCTGGGCACGCGGTCATAAACGGTGGAGAGTTCCGCCTCGCTGCGGCTCACGGCCTCGCGGGCCTGCAACCGGTCAAACAGTGTGGCGAGATAATTGGCCAGGCTGCCGGCCGCCTTGACCACGCGCGGCTCCACCGGAATCCGATGGCGGTGCGACAGGCTCAGGGTGCCCACCACCTGGCCGTTGGATTTGATCGGCACGCAGACAAACGTTTGCACCCCAAGCAGGCGCAGAATGGGCGCGGCATATTCGCGGCGGCCCGGAATATTATGTTCCACCAGCGGCTCGCCGGTGTGCGCCACCTGGCCGGAGAGCGAAACATCCATCGGCACTTCAAACGGTGAAGGCATCTCTTGCAGCGGGATGCCGTGCGCGCCGCGATAGACCATCACCGCCCGTTCAAAATCACACAGCTCGATGGACACCATCGGAAAATCGGTCATGCCGCTGGTCTCGCGGGCGATGGTGTCAAAAATGGATTGCGTGGACTGGTCGGAGAGCATCACCTCCGAAATGCGGTGAAAGGCCGTCAGTTCCCGGTTTTGCCAGAATAATTCCTGCTCCGCCCGGCGCGACTTGGTGACATCCATGATGATCATGGTTCCCACCGCCGCCCCCGGCAGCGAACAGGTGGTGGTCAGCATCACCTCGATGACCGCCCCATCCTTGCAGCGCAACTTCGTCTGGCAGGCAGCCGTGCCAAGGTTGTTCAAATCCACGGACATGCTTTCGTTCGCGCGCTGATAATCCGCCTCGCTGGCATACACGAGGCTGATGGAATGGCCCACAAGTTCTTCCGCGGCGTAACCGAGCATGTCGCAGAAGTTCTGGTTGGCGGAGATAAAAACCCGTCCCCGCACGCGCGCAATGCCCATAGGCGTGGCATGGAATTCACCCGCACCCGTGGGCATGCTCTGCAAAGAAATGCCTGCGCTCAAAGTTGTATTCATGAATGACCGGACCAGGCGGCAAAAATGACTGGATTCATCCGCTTTTATTTCGGTCACCGGGCGGCAAACTTGAGCGGAAGGTGGCAAAACTTTCCCCCGTGACAAAAGTTTCCTCAAGTTCGCCGCCCGCCCGCCGATAGCAATCCGGGACAGTCGCGGATGGGCTGAACCCGCCGACTCGTCGGCGTCTGTAATTCGCAACAATGAATTTTTTATTGAAGTTCCGTGACTGGACACACTCACAGCGCTTTCAAGCAGTTTTGCGATGCGTCACTCCGGCGACGCACTTTGACTTATGCTGGCGACCGGCAAATGGGTAATTGCACCGCCGCGCAAAACATTTGTTGTGGGCGTGGCCGACATGGTGGCCAGCAACGACAGCAGCGCCGAGATTGTGACCTATTCGCTCGGCTCCTGTCTGGGCATCACCATTTACGACCCGGTAAAAAAAATCGGCGGACTGCTCCATATCATGCTGCCTGATTCCAAAATTGATTCGGCCAGGGCCATGAGCGCGCCGTTCATGTTCGTGGACACCGGTGTGCCGCGGCTGTTCCATGCCGCCTACAACCTCGGTGCTGACCGCGGTCGGCTCGCCGTCAAGGTGGCCGGCGGTGCACAGTTGCTCGACCAGCAGGGAATTTTTAACATTGGCGCCCGCAACTTCGATGCGCTGCAAAAATTGCTGGCGCAAAATGGGCTGAAAGTTCACGCCACCGACGTCGGCGGGTTGTCCTCCCGCACCGTCCGGCTGGACTTGACCAATGGCAGCGTCACTGTCAAAACGCCCGGCTCAACCCCCTATCTGCTATGACCGCACCAGAAATCATCAACAAGGTAAAAAATCTGCCGCCCGTTTCACAGGCGGCCTTGAAGTTGGTCAACCTGCTCGAACAGGCCTCCATCTCCAACGACGAAATCGTGCAGGTCATCAAGTGTGACAATGTCCTCACGGCCAAGCTCCTCCGTGCCTGCAACTCGCCTTACTTTGGCCTTGATGAGCCGGTGGCCACCGTGGACCAGGCTGTGCTCATGCTCGGCCACCAGCAAATTCTGCACATCGTCCTCACGCTCGCCTTCGGCAGCGCCATGGTCGTGCCGTTGCCAGGCTACGCCGTGGAGGCCAATGAACTCTGGCGCCATTCGCTGCTCACCGCCACAGCCGCGGAGATCGTCGCCGCCGAAGCTTACACCATGAATGTCGAAGCGCCGGTTGCCTTCACCGTGGGCCTGCTGCATGACATCGGCAAACTGGCCATGAGCCAGGCCATTACCCCGGAAATTCAACATGAAATCCGCCAGCTCGTTGAACAAGGAGGCTGTTCTCGCGCCGAAGCGGAAATAAAAGTCCTGGGCGCTGACCACGGCGAAATTGGCGGGTGCCTGCTCAAAAGCTGGAACCTGCCCGATGAAATTATCGAGGCCGTCGCCAATCATCACCACCCCGTCTGCGAACCGCGCCCCAAGCTTTCGGTCATTACCCACCTTGCCAACTGCCTGGCGCATCTCGCCGGCTCCGCCCCAGGTTGGGACGGCTTTGCCGTTCGCGTAAGTCCCGAGGCGGCCGCGGCCTTGAACCTCAATGACACACGCCTCGAAAACCTGGTGCTCGAAGTCCGCAACTCCCATGAGCGCGTGGACCAATTTATGAGCATGGCATGAGCCTTCAGAAAAAAATTCGCGTTTTGGTCGTGGACGATTCCGCCGTGGTCCGTCGCATGATCTCCGACGCCCTCTCACAGGACCCGGAAATCGAAGTCGTCGGCTCCGCGTGCGATCCCTATGTGGCGCGCGACATGATTTTGCAGCACGAGCCCGACGTATTGACGCTGGATATCGAGATGCCGCGCATGGACGGTCTCACGTTTCTAAAAATTCTTCAGGAGCACCGCCCCATGCCGGTGGTCATCGTCAGTTCGCTCACCCCGGCCGGTTCCAAAGTCGCATTGCGGGCCATGGAACTGGGCGCCGTGGAAGTGGTGGCCAAGCAAAGCTCGGCCTGGAACATCGGCAGCTTGCGCGACCAACTGGCCCATCGGGTCAAGGCCGCTGCGCGTGCCCGGCTCTCACTGCTCCATCCAGGCGCGCTGGTCAGTGGTGTGACGGAAAGCAGCGGGGGCGTTCAATTCTCGCCGCGCCAATTGCTCGTCATCGGGGCCTCCACCGGCGGCACCGAAGCCATCAAAAATGTTCTGGCGCGCTTGCCGGCGGAACTGCCCGGCATTTGCATCGTACAGCACATTCCACCGGTTTTCTCCAGGACGTTTGCCGAGCGCCTCAATGAATGTTGCGCCCTCGAAGTGCGCGAAGCCGTGCACGGCGAGGAAGTGTGTCCCGGCACCGCGTTGATCGCGCCGGGCGATTATCACATGGCGGTCGAATGGGCGGCCACTGGCTATCGTGTCCGGCTGCGCCAGGATCCGCCGATTCATTTCACCCGGCCCGCCGTGGACATGCTGTTCAATTCCGCCGCCCAATGCGCCGGGCATAATGCCGTGGGCCTGCTCCTCACCGGCATGGGCCGCGATGGCGCGGCGGGCATGCAGCAATTGAAATCCGCCGGGGCCATCACCTTGGCGCAGAATGAGGCCACCTGCGTGGTGTACGGCATGCCCCGCGCCGCCGTGGAACTGGGCGTGGTGGACCGTGTGGTGCCGCTGGATCATATTCCCCATGCCATTATCCATGCGCTGCGTGAACGCGCGCCCCAGGCCAGCGGCGCTTTGCAGGCCAGATAAACTTATGAGTCAGATCATTCAAGTTCCCAACATCTGCGAGTTTATGAACCGCCACCTCATGGATGTGTTCGAAACGATGCTTTCCATGAAAGCCGTCCCCGCCGCGTATGCCGCCATGCCGCACACCGAGGAGCGGGTGACTGGCAGCGTTGCCTTCGCCGGCGACCACATCAACGGCGCGGTTTATTTGCATCTGACCACCCCTTTCGCCAACCAGGTCGCCGCCGCAATGCTCGGATTGTCGCCTGAAGATTTGGGCGAGGCCGAGGTGAACGACGTGGTGGGCGAAGTCACCAACATGCTCACGGGCGGGCTCAAATCCTGGCTCTGCGATTCCGGCGCCGAATGCGCCGTGAGCACGCCGGCCATCATTCGCGGTTCGGCCTTTGTCATTGAACCGACTCCAGGGGTGGAGCGGGAATGGCTCGTCTTTAACTGCGACCGCAATCGCATTGCGGTTGAAATACATGTAAAAGTTTGTTAACTTATTATCTGGAAATAACTTATGGCCATCAAAATATTGAGCGTTGACGACAGCCGGACCATCCGGCTCATTGTCGGCAAGGCTTTCAGACCATATGATGTCACCCTCCTTGAAGCCGCCAACGGCGAGGAGGGCCTCGCTGTCGCCGCCCGCGAAAAGCCCGAACTCATCTTCCTGGACGTCACCATGCCCGTCATGGACGGCGTCACCATGCTGACCAAGCTCAAGGAAGACCCCGCGCTCAAGGCAATTCCCGTCATCATGCTCACCGCTGAATCCGGCCGCGAAAACGTCCTGCAGATCGCCCGCCTGGGCGTGCGCGATTATCTGGTCAAACCCTTCAAGGAAGAACAGATCGTCGAAAAAGCCGGCCGCTGTGTCACCCTTGAAAAACGTCCCGTTGCCACTCCCGCTTGATGCCAGCCTCACCCGACATCAACCAATTCAAAGAAATCGCGCTCCGCTATGGCATTGCCCCAACGCCGGAAAGCGTCGTGCGTCTCACCCAGCTCATCGCCCGGCAGCACTGCTGCGTGGATGAAATTGTGCGGGTCATTGAGCAGGAGCCCGGCCTGAGCGCCCGCCTGTTGCGCGTGGCCAACCCCCGGGCATCGGACGAATCGGAATATACCGTCGGCACCGTGGACGAGGCGCTCATGCGCAACGGCATCGGCTGCGCCCTCCTCCTGGCCATGGGCACGCCGCTCTCACTCGCGCTCATCAAGACCTTTCAGACCATGCTCTCGCTCAAGCTGGAGTCCGTGGACGTGCATCAACTGGACGCCCTTGAGGGAGAGCACATGCGTTGCTCCATCGGTTTTTCCGGCAAGGTCGCCGGCCACGTTTATCTCCGTATGAGTTCCAAGGTCGCCAGGGCCATTGCCGCCGGCATTCTCGGATTGGACGCCGCCGAGCTGGGCAATGAGGAAGTCCGTGACGCCGCCGGCGAGCTGCTCAACATCATGACCGGCAATTTCAAGTCCAACCTCTGCGACGCCGGGCTGGACTGCAAGTTGCGGCCGCCCAAAGTCGGCACCACCGACGATGTCTCCACGCCCGTCGAACCCGGCGGCGGCCTCGAACGCCTCGCTTTCCGCACCGGCGATCTCCAGATCTTCGTCGAGGTCACGGCCAATCCGTGGAGCGACTGATTGCTTTTGCAGTTCTTCTGCCAGCTTGAACCGCTGCCCTTTGAACTTCGCAGAAACTTGAAAACCCTGCTCTGGAGAACCCCGCTCCAATCCGAGCATCCAATAATCCATCAATCTGCTTCCCATTGCCAAGCTGAGGGTCTAACTTTTTTACCCCGATTAGGCTGGATTAGCCTTGGCGAGGCCGACGTTCGGTTTTTTGCGAATTCATTGGCTTTTTCGTGCATTTTTTGTCCCCTCGCCCCTCGGAGGGGAGAGGGTTAGGGTGAGGGGTGACGCGCGACCGTAGTTCATCGCTAGGCCGAGGTTCGGCCCAAGTCGGGGTTCGACTCGACTTCGGCCCATCCAACAATCCATCAATCCGCACCCTCATCGGTTTGATTGAGTCGGATTGAGTCTGATCGGTTACAGAAGATTCTGCAAACCAATCACTTGCAGAAGCTAGCTTTCTATGTTTTTTCGATAATTTCGGGAGTTTTAACGGATCTGTCTGGCACACAAAGTCTTATATGCTAGAAAACCCATCGGATTGAGCCGAATTCAGGCCAAAACCCCAGTAAATCCCGCTCATCCGGGCTTGGGCTTCTTTCGGATTTTCGGATTTCGAACTTCGGGATTCGGGATTCGGTTTGGGAAGCCGACGTTCAGTTTTCGAGTATTCTTTCGTATCGCCCTTCGCATTGCCACCCATTGTCAAAGATCAGACGAACCTAACACCCGAACTATTATCACAAAGTTCTAATTTTGGCAAGCCTCTTGTTATGGATGAACACGGACTAAGCCCCGTCGGGGCGAAACATGGTAGCCCAGGGCAAGCGACATGAAATGAGCGCCGCCCTGGGCTACGCATCAAAAAATATTTTCCTTCTCCCATCGGATGGGAGAAGGTGGCCGCAGGCCGGATGAGGGCCGGGTAGGGTGTTTTAATTGGTTCTTCGCTGTTTTCAGTGGAATGATCGTCGGCCATCTGGCCAAACCTAAAGGCCTTGTGGCGGGATGTTTTGGCGGGTCACCGTGGGAACACGATGGCTCAAGGGGTTCCGAGCGACGGCGGGAAAAATCGGTCAGAAATTTCACTCGCCAACCTGGCCCGTTGGCTGTAAAATTTAAATACCCGCATTGGCCGGTTTCAATGCGGGTATTTGTTTTTTTAAAGGAAGGTGCTTCTGAAAAACAATCAACCGGTTCACACATGCTCGAACCTCGCCGCTTTATCCGTCCATCATGGCGGTAATTTATATTGTCTCCCGCGGACAAAAAATGATTTGATATTTTCCTGAGCGGCAATGCTCCCAACGAGCCAGTCGCCAATCCATATTATGATCGCCTATTTTGCCCGGCTCAATACGTCCAGGTTGATTCTGTGGTGCTATTTTATTTGGTACGTTGCTGTTGTCTGTCTGTATTTCGACGCCTCGTTGGTTCTTTGGATTTCTTCTCTAGGCATGAGCCTGCTCATCGGGTTTGCGTTGATTTTAGCCAGCCGGCAACCAAATCAAGCAACGGATTACCGGGTGGTTTTCCGTCTGTTTCTCATCCCCTTTTGCGTTTCAAGCTACTCCGCCCTGATAAAAGGCAAAGGCTTCATTCTACTGTTTCCTCCCAGTCCGCGCGATCTGTTGGTTTGCTTGCTTTCCTGCTTAGGTTTCATCGCGCTTCACTTCATTTGCAAAGCGATTGCCTCACCTGAAAAAGCAGGCTGACCGCCCCCATTTCGTAACATTCCAATCCTTGACCCGGCGGCGGGCGGACACGAAACTGCCGCTGCCGAATGAAGAAAGCCCTTGCCGAATTGATCGGAACCTTTGCCCTCGTTTTC
>Ga0206843_10115_pt1 | contig 26698 bp, 25 predicted proteins | sample Alteio_BWOrgCont_21_FD_152869 | JGI IMG/M metagenome (GOLD analysis project Ga0206843, IMG submission 152869) | Enriched cells from forest soil in Barre Woods Harvard Forest LTER site, Petersham, Massachusetts, United States -... | ecosystem: Environmental > Terrestrial > Soil > Temperate forest >...
GATTGACTGAATAGAATTATTTTAATATCGTGCAGCTGTTTTTTTATGCCTTAAGCATAAAAAAACATTCATAGCAATTTATATGAGACAAACTTATGAAAAATACTATTAAGTATATATCGATATTAGGTATTAGCGCACTTTTTGCATCACAAGCTTTTGCTTGTGAGGATGGCTGTGAAGACCATAAAAGAAAATTTTATGTAGGCGGCGATGTTGGAATTTCCGGCCCTCTTAAAGCAAAATTTGAAGATAAAGCAACAAAATCAGTTTTTTCAATTAAGAAAACTGCAATGTATACAGGAAAATTAGGTTATAGAGTGACTCCTGATATTGCTATAGAATTTGCTTATGATTATAAACCTTCATATAGGCTTGGTGTAAAGCTTGCAGAAGAATTTGGTGGAGATAGAGAAAATACTCGTGCAAAAAGCGATGCTTATATGTTGAATTTTATATATAACACGCAAGAATTAGCAGGATTCCAACCATTTATTATGATAGGTGTTGGATTAGTGCAGGTAAAAGTTAAAGAAGTTGCTATTATTGCTTCTCAGAGCCATTTCGTTGATTTTGATAAATTTAGATCATTGAAACATACGTCAAACTCTTTTTCTTGGCAAGTAGGGCTTGGATTTAGTAAAACTCTTATTGATAACTTTAGAATCAATATAGCCGGAAAAATCCAAATAGCTCACGATGTAGTTGTTAAATATCGTGGTTTTGACCAAGATTCATCTGTAGCAAATTTAATAACCACAGGTAACGCTGTAAATATGTATAACACTGGTAAAATAAAGAAAACGTTTGGTCTGGCCGAAGCTTCTATTGGATTTACGTATGATTTACCATTCTAAATTCATGATATACGATTTTTTTGCATCTACTTAGGTTTGTGAGTATGACTATAGTATTTCTAGGCTTCGTTCGTTGCGTTTAGCTCGGTATTAAAATTAAAAAACTATAATGTTAAAAATAATAAGAAAAATCTATTATTCTAAGTATATTAATTTTTTCGTCTGGTTACTTGCTGCGGCTTTTTACTCACTTCAAATGGCGCTCAGGATTCTACCAGCTATGATGATAGATTATTTAACTGATACAATAGGTATGGATGCAGAGGAATTTGGGTTGCTAGCTGGATTTTACTATCTTGGATATGCAGGGATGCAAATTCCTATTGGAGTTTTACTTGATAAATTTCATCCAAGATTTGTGATAGCGGCATGCATATTTATTTGTATAAGTGGGATTTTAATGACTATATATTCTATAGACAAAACATATTTGTATATTTCAAGAGTTCTTATAGGAGTTGGTTCTCTCGCTGGAATACTTGGATCAGTTAAAGTTATTGATGATTTTTTCCCTAAAAAATATAGTCTTTGTCTAGGTCTTACAGTGCTTTGTGGGGTTTTTGGCTCCTACTATGGAGGGGTTCCAATTACTATATCATTTAGCAAATATGGCATTGAAAAAACCATGTTATTCTTCGCATATATAGCTCTTGGTATTAGTGTAGCGATCTTAATATTTTATAGAAAGTCTCATACTGAAGATAAGGTGATACAAAAATTATCTATAATACAAATAGTCAACTCTTCACTTTCAAATAAAAAATTGTGGATTATTGGATTGCTTGGAGGTCTTATGGTGGGGCCAATGGGAGGATTCGCAGACACATGGGCAAATAAATATTTAGTACAAGTGAAAGGGTTGGAACAAGAATCTGCTGGTTTTGCTGTTTCTCTAATATTTCTTGGAATAGGTATTGGAAGTAGCATTACAGGTTATATAGCACAATTCTTCACATCATTTTCAAAACTTATTGTATATATGGGTACAATGCAAATTGTAGTTATGCTATCTTTATTTAACTATGATTCTGGATCCGTGGGTGTGGTATACGTTTTAACATTTTTAGTAGGGGTATTAAGTAGTTACCAAGTAGCAGCTTTTTCTTTAGGAAACAAATTATCAAAAAATCATATGATTGGCGTAGTAACATCATTAATTAATTCACTAGTAATGTCTTTTTGCTTTATCTTCAACTATTGTATAGGCTTTATATTGCGCTTTTTCTTTGAATCAAAAAGTCAAAGTAAGCTCGTTTACGATGCATTTGCTTATAATACTTCTTTTTCTTTAATAATAGTCTGTGTTATTTTGGGAAGCATAGGTTTCGCCATAATTAGTAAAAAAGAACAAAGATTTTAAAATGAAATTTGCAAAAAAGGAACACGTGTGAGAATATTACCCATATGGTTTTTTATTCTCATATTTTTACATTCTAATATAAGCTTAGGTGACGATGAATTTATATTAATAGAAATCTCTATAAAGGATCATAAATTTGTACCAGAAGAAATAAAGGCACCAACAAACAAAAAGATAAAAATAGTGGTTCATAATTTGGATGATACTATTGAAGAATTTGAGAGCACTGATTTTAATCGTGAAAAAATAGTTCCACCTCATAAGAAAGTAAATATCTTACTTGCACCTCTTAAATCTGGGAAGTATACTTTCTATGGAGAGTTTCATCAAGATACAGCAAAGGGCACTTTAATAGTTGAGTAATTTATGTTTCAAATAGCGATGGTTGTATTTAGAGAATTTTTAGAAATAACCATACTAATAGGCTTTTTTGGTGCTGCAGCTAGAAATTTGAAAGATTTCAAACTTTTAATGATATCAGGAATACTAATAGGTTGCTTCGGTGCAAGTCTTATAGCATTTTTTGCGAAATATATTGCCGATAGTCTAGATGGTATAGGGTCAGACATATTTGATGTTGTAGTGATATTAATAACTGTTGTAATGCTGTGTTTTACTCTTGTATGGATGAAGAATTATAGTCACAAATTAAAAACAAATATACGTTCCGTAGCTGAAGCAATTGAGAGTGGGACTCTATCAAAAGCAATGCTTATAGGTCTTATCGCTTCAACAATATTTCGTGAAGGCTCTGAGATAGTTTTATTAGTACATAGCGTATCTATGATTAATAATGAAGAAGTTTACGCATATATTAGTGGTTTTACAATAGGAGCACTTAGTGGAATTACTTGCGGCCTCACCATCTATTTCAGCCTGTTTATTTTTGCAAAAAAATATATTTTCTCGATTTCGACTATTTTTATGACATTCATTGCAGCTGGTCTTGCGGGAGAAGCTGCCAAAATACTATCAAATATTGGTATGATTAATATTCTTACTAATGTTGCGTGGGACACAAGTTCATTTATTTCGGATAATTCTTTGGCAGGAAGAATATTAAAAGTCGTTATAGGTTATAGTGCTAGACCTAAAGAAATAGAAATATTATTTTATTTATGTACAATACTTACGATTATTGTTTTAGGGAAAGTTTTTGCTGGTAAAAAAACCTAATGTTCCGTATAATGCATGCTTAAAGTTAAGCTAATATAGTAATTACTTTGAACATGGGCCGTTGTTGGTTGCCGCTTACCCAGTACTTATAGGCTTTGCTAGTCGTTACTAGTCCCATATTCAAATTAAATGACTATAGTTGATTTCAGCGGGGTGGGTGAAGATCATTAATATAGACTTAACTTAATTCTTGGTAAATATTTAAACCGAAGAAGAAAAATATGCTCAAATTACTCGTAGAATTCGGACCAATTATAGTTTTTTTCTCTACATATAAGTATTCAGATATATTTGTAGCTACTATGCTTATGCTCGCAGTTACTGCTATTGGACTTGTTGTTAGTTATATTATTGATCGTAAAATCTCCATGCCACTACTAATTTCAGGGTCAGTATTACTAGCTACTGGTAGTATTACACTTATTAGCGGTGATCCAAAATTTATTAAAATGAAACCTACTATAGTCAATTTAGTTTTTGGTGTCATATTATTAATAGGAGTGCTAAGAGGTAACGGTCTTGTTAAGTATGTTTTCGCAGCAGCAATAAAAATGGCTGATCAATGTTGGCTTGTACTATCTAAAAGATTCTCGGCATATTTCTTAATTATGGCAATTATTAATGAAATAGTGTGGAGAAATTTTTCGGAAGAATATTGGGTAAATTTCAAAATTTTTGGCTTTGTACCGCTTACTATGCTTTTTATATTAACTCAAGCTCCATTTATATATAAAAACCAAATAAGACCGAATGATAAAATTTGATGTTTGTTGATATTGAAAAAGGGATAGAGCTAATTCTAGCTGGTAAACTTGTTGCAACTCCTACTGAAACTGTTTATGGGCTTGCTGGAGATGCAACTTCAGATAAAGCTTGTTTAGCGATTTATGAAGCGAAAAATAGGCCGAGACTTAATCCACTAATAATTCACGTATCATCATTAGTAGAAGCCGAAGAATATGCTATATTTAATGGTGATGCGAAAAAAATAGCAAGGGAATTTTGGCCTGGCCCTTTAACCTTAGTTCTTCCAAAGAAAAAAAGTAGAATTTCTAATGTTGCTACCGCAAATTTAGATACTATAGCTATTAGAGTTCCAGCGCATGAAGTGATTCAAAGTCTAATAACTAAGACTGGTAAACCACTTGCTGCGCCAAGTGCAAATGTTTCATCTCGTATCAGCCCAACTTCAGCATCTCACGTTAATAAAAATTTTAGTGATAATATTGCAATTATAGATGGAGGACAGACAATATATGGTATTGAATCAACCATAGTTGATTGTTGTCATTTTCCTACACTTCTTAGATATGGCTTTATTACAAAAGATATTATTTCTGATATAATTTCAGCGCCTTTAGATGTTACTTCTTCTGGTGTTGTGATAAATGCTCCAGGTATGCTAAAAAAACATTATTCTCCGCTCTGTCCCATAAGAATAAATGTAGATTTGGCAAGAGATGACGAAATAGCAATTAACTTTGGTGATAGCAAGCTGAAGGGTATTTTGAATTTTAATCTTAGCGAGAGCGGGAATTTAATAGAAGCTGCGGCTAATTTATACGCCATGTTGCAAAAAGCAGAAGATTATGTTAACAGCGCGAAGCACTCAAAAATGAGAACCGGTATTGCCGTCGCCTCTATTCCTAAATATAAAATTGGCCTAGCTATTAACGATAAATTAGAAAGAGCAGCTTCAAATTAGTAATTTTGTATATTTCTGCAGGATAGTGCTATATTTTTTAATTCAATACATATTTTGTCAAATATATTTCTTGGAATCGTTATATCTGTTACAATTTCTAAGAATTTATCATTGTATATTATAGTAAAACTTGGCTTAGTAAGTACAGGCCCATCTACCATTATTGCAACTTTTATAAATGACCCCATAATTTGAGCATAGATATATTCTTTTTTATTTAAGGTTCGTCTTATAGATTTTGGTACAAGATGTGTTTTATTAGAAAGAGCATGAGCTACAGAAATTATTAGTGATGCTCTTTGTTTTTGGTTAAACGGGATATCAGTTGTTAGAATAAAGTTTATCATCCATTCTGCCTTATAACTTCTATCTATATGTATAGGGTAATGACATAATATTAATGATAAAACAAGTAATTTTGAAATTTCTTCAGAAAGCTCAAGATTAATGGATGAAAATAATTCTTTATAGTCGTCTATTGATAAGTTGTTTATACGAGATTTAGCAAATTGTATACATCTCTCAAATGCTATATCTTTCTTTTGTTCTTCTGGTGACAAAAGATTAAATCTTACGCCTTCTTTTAAACCAAACGTGGAAACAATTAAATTAATAGGATTAAAGTATGCAATTAAGCCCCGTACAACTGTGATTGCGTGCTTATTTATTTTATATTGTTTAAAAAATTGTTGAAATTTTTGTAAAGTTTCAAGTTTATCTAAAAATTCTAAAAACTCATGTGGATCAATGACTAAATTATGCAAATTTTTAATTATGTTATTATTATAATCCATAAAACATCTTCCAAGAAGTCTCAGCGCACCGCCAATCAAATATAAATTATCATAATTTTTTATTTTATAGGATTGTTCTAAATTTTGTAGTACGTAGCTAATATCGTTAATTACCAATCTATTAAGTACTTTTGTACCAATTGGTATAGAAGTTACTTGGTGCACTTTTTTTTCAAAAACTTCAGCGAGTTCCAGACTTCCTCCGCCTAAGTCTGCCACTACTCCCTTTGCATCTGGAATACTTGATATTAGCCCTTCTGCTGTAATTTTTGCTTCTTCATCTCCACTCAGAATTTGTACTTTAATAGAGAATCGCTTATAGATTTCATCTATTACTTTTTGTGACTGTTTATGATTTCTCAGTACTTCAGTTGCAACACAGCTTATTTCTGCGACATTTAGCTGATCAAAAATATGTATGAAGTAATTGAATATATTATAAGTTCCATGACGAATATCCATGTTTTCGAGTTCTAAGAGTGAGGTAATATCACTTTTAAATTTTTCATTGAATATTTCAGCTGCGCCAAGTTCGTTATTATCATAGACGGCGGCCCTTATAGCGTTAGAACCTATATCAATTACTGCTATTCGCATAGATTCCCTTTGTTTTATGAATTACCATTTTTCTTCGCTGAATATTCTTTTTTAATGCTAAAGCAAGATTTTCAATTTGATCCTTGTTTTTTCTTTTAGATTCCTTCTTATCTTCTTGCTTTTCAGTTATGTTTGTACTTGACGTTTGATCCATAATATGGCAAATATAAGACGTTTTTATTGTTTAAATTAAGAATTGGTATTATAGTACTATCAGGCCTAGATATCAATATCTTTATAGTCAATTACTTTGAACATGGGACGTTGTCGCTTCTTGCTTGCCTATTCTATAGGTTTCGCTTGTCAGCGCCTAGCGCATACTCCAAATTATTCGACTATATAGACTATAAAGAGCCGCTATAGCTCAGTGGTAGAGCACATCATTGGTAATGATGAGGTCGAAGGTTCGATTCTTTCTAGCGGCACCACATAATGATATAATCAATCCTCATGGAATTTCTGAAAGCTCATTGTTAAGAAGTAATAAGTAATAGCACCGACTAATATATTTATATACATAAAGTAATTAAAGATAGGGTTTTTAATTGCTAAATTCACAGTAAAGAAATGTACTATAACAAATATAATTGCTACAAAGCATGATTTTATCAAATATTTTAAGTAATGTTTTCTATTAAAATCAGCCTTTAAGAATATACTGATTGCTACAAGAGGCAAAATTATATTAAACATAGGCCATATTAACCTATTATTACCTTCTGAAAGTAGTTTTGTTTTAGATCTATATGAGTTAGTTTGTTGGGAAAATAATTCCCAGATGTAAAGCTCATTCATATCCTTGTCATTTATTTGCCTTATTTTTGCTTTTTCTATTGGAATATTTATAGAAGATTTTTCAAAAGACATTAGTTCAGGAATGCCTTTTTCATTGATTGTTTGCTTCTGACCATTCTGAAGATTGAGATTTACTGAGCCATCTTGCAAAAGCATTTTTCCGTGCTTTGCCATTAAAATAGAAAATTTTTTTGGGTTTCTTGAGTCGAACAATATCAAACCATTATATTCAGTGCCTGTTTTTTTTGTGTTAAGATATACAATCAGATTTTTTGAAAGATTATTAAATACTCCTTCTTGAATTGTAGAGATTACAAAATTGTTTCTATATGTGGATAATCTATCTTTTAAAATATTATAAGATTTAGGCATAATGTAGACAGAATTAATCATACTAACGAATACAATAGCTATTCCGAGAGTAAATATGGGCTTAGTTAATAGACGATAATTCATTCCTGCATTCTCAAACACAACAAGTTCTTTATTTACTTTCATATTATTATAAACGTAAAGTGATGCATATAATATTGCAAATGGGAGTATACTATGTATTAGTAAAGGCAATATAAAGATTGCTAATTCCAAAAATTCTAAAAGATTTACTTCCTTTTCAAATAAGAATAATAATTTCAAAATTTGGCTAAACCAAACTATACCTGTAAGAATAACAAGGCAATATATCAAGGATATAAAAATGCTTTTGATTATGTATCGTTCGAATATCTGCATTTTCCCTGCGAGCTAAATTATTTTAACTATTCATTAATACAAAAATATAGTATTGTGTGCCGAGTATATCATAACTACAGAAAAAATGAACATATCTATACAATTTATCAAAATGCATGGGCTGGGAAACGATTTTGTCTTTGTTGATAGAGCAAATTTGCCTACTGAATTTTCTGTAAGTGAAATTGTTTCTTTTATAGCAAAAAGACGTGTTGGGATAGGGTGTGATCAATTTATTCTGTATAAAGATAATGGATTAAGCATTGATATGAATATATTTAATGCAGATGGTTCAGTTGCTAAAGCATGTGGCAATGCTACAAGGTGTCTTGCATATTTTTATGGCAAAAAGAACAATGTGAAAGAAGTAATAGTATCAGTGGAAGGCAGGAATTTGCTTTGCAATTTAATCGATAAAAATAATGTCTCAGTGAATATGGGAATAGCTAGTTTTAATGAAGATTGGATGCCAACTTATGAAAATTTGTTAAAAGAGCTTTCTCCATATTTATCATCAAGTGCAGAAACGTTATGTGTTGACGTTGGGAATCCACATCTTGTTATTATTGACCAAAATTTTACGAAAGAAGATATGAAACTACTTGGACAAAAATTTGAAAAGTCTCATCTATTTAGATTTGGAATTAATATAAATTTTGCAACTATATTAAATAATGTGATCAACTTGAGAGTTTGGGAAAGAGGAGCGGGACTCACATATGCTTGCGGAAGTGGTGCATGTGCTAGTTTTGCAGCCGCTCACAAACTAGAGTTTGTCTCAGATTCAGCTATAGTAAAATTCGAATTAGGTTCTCTTAATATGGATTTCTTAAAAGACGGAATCTTAATGTCAGGGCCTGTTTCTTTTGTGGCTGAAGGTATTTTTTACTATGAATAATTTGGCAAATAATTCAGTCGTGACGTTCGGGTGTAGATTAAATATATTTGAAAGTGAAATAATAAGAGAGAACCTTGCAGCTTCAGGTTTAGAGAATGTAGTTATCTTTAATACTTGTACCGTCACAAAAGCAGCTGAACATGAAGCAATACACGCCATAAAGAGGTTAAAAAAAGAAAAACCAGATTGTAAAATAATTGTCACTGGATGTGCTGTACAGACAAATTCTGAGAAATTTGCAGAAATGACCGAGATTGATAAAATTCTTGGCAATGAAGAAAAACTTCATCCTGAAAATTATAAGCTAGATGGCAGAAGGTTACTGGTTAATGACATAATGTCGATTAAAGAAACAGCAAGTCATATAGTAAAGCAGTTTAAAGAACATTCAAGAGCATTTATTCAAGTCCAAAATGGTTGTGATCACAGATGTACTTTTTGTATAATTCCTTTTGGTAGAGGAAATAGTCGTTCTGTGCCTATTGGCACTCTCGTTACACAAGTAAAAAATTTATTGGTTTCAGGTTATAAAGAAATTGTTTTTACTGGTGTAGATGTTACTTCTTACGGCCCTGATTTACCCGGCAATCCTACATTCTCCCAAATGATAAGAAGATTACTTTCTCTTGTTCCTGACCTTCAAAGGCTCCGTCTTTCTTCTATCGATGTTGCAGAAATAGATGATGATTTATTTGAACTAATGGCATATGAAAAACGCCTCATGCCACATTTCCACATAAGCCTTCAGTCAGGGGATAATATGATTCTAAAGAGAATGAAACGTCGTCATCAGAGAGAAGATGTTATTGAATTTTGCCATAGACTTAGAGAAATTAGGTCAGATGTATCTTATGGAGCAGATATCATAGCTGGGTTTCCTACTGAAACAGAGGAAATGTTTAAAAATACAAATAAGCTTATAACAGAGGCTGATTTGCAATATTTACATATTTTCCCATATTCAGAAAGAGAAGGAACGCCTGCTGCAAGAATGCCTCAGGTTGAAAAACATGTAAGAAAGGAACGAGCTGCTATATTACGAAAATCTGGGGAAAAGAATCTTACAAAATTTTTTAATAAATTTGAAAATACCAAAGCTAAAGTTTTGATTGAAAAAAATAATCGTGGTCATACAGAAAATTTTATCCCTGTTAGGGTTTTGCAAGATATAAAAGAAGGCTCTATCGTCGAAGTTACACTTACAAAAGTTGATGGTAAAGTGATGTTAGGATCGATTGATAAATAAATGGATCTACAATAATGGAAAATAGCTGCACGTATCAACATCATAAATGTTTTTCGTAAAAAACTAAATATGTTATTATTTATTCCACTACACTAGTATGAGACGCCACATCTTTCTGTGATGCTTAACTTGTTTCATGTAAAAATGGCAATTACGTTGTCAATTTCGAAGTCTTGCGATGCCTAGGATTTGAGTATATGTTCCGTTTCTCGCCCACTTATTTCCTAGCGCTTCCCTATTTTTGACAGAAACAAGAAAATTTCCTTAGAATTTAGCTTTTTATTTTGATTCCTAGGAGAATTTTTATAAAAAATCTTCTTGGTCAGGCACTCTATATCACAATTATAAAAGCGTCTATAGTACACAATTTAATTTATTATATAAAAATTTGTGTTATCAAAAATAATCAAATTTCTTGAACTTATTGCAAAGGCAGAAATATTTTTTGGTATGGAAAAAAACTTTTTCATGGCACCATTAAGTGGATCAAAAATATAAGCTGTTGAATCTTTTGCAAATACTATAATTCCTTCTGTTGATACTATAGGAGGAAGAAAGTGAGTAGCTAACAACTTATCTTTCTTAGCTTTTTTTGGATCTATTAAATCAGATGTCCAAATTATACTACCATCTTCCGTAGATATAGCTACAAGCTGTCTTGCGTTGGTGGTTAGGAATATGGTGTTTCCTGATATCGACATTGAGATTACATCATCTATTTGCTTTTGCCATAATGTGTTGGCATTAGTAGTATCAATTTTTATTAAATAACCATTATTGCTTGCAACATATAGATCAGATCCTATTGCTATTGGTTGAGTCGCAACTGAGACTGGGAATGATTCAAGCACAGAGTGACTTAGCAAATTCATCTGCCAAAGTTCTTCACCAGTCGCAATATTATTTGAAATCAACTGGCCAGAAGAAAAACCAGTGATTATTTGACCACCTACCACAACAGGTGAGGTCACATTTCCTATAGATAGTACTTCTGGCCAAGAATCATATGTCCAAACTGGTGCCCATGTTTCCATATTGTACGCAAGCAAATTATTACTCACATTTTGGATGAAAAGCGCATTTGAAAGAATTAACGGCTGATTTTGCACAAGATCATCCAAAGATTTTCTAATAATTTCTTTCCCAGACTCAGAATTTATAACTATCAATTGTAAATCTGCTGTAATAAATATTTTACCTGCAGAATATGACAATGTCGCAGCAGATACTGTTCTTTTTTGGGTGTTTAAAAATGCTCTCCAATCTTCTTTGCCTGTTTTAATATCTATTTTTAGAGTGTTCCCTATTGAATCCATGGCATATATTTTTTCACCAATCACGGAAGGTAAAAATATCATAGAATTATTTGAGATTTTTATTTTTCTAAAATTATTTGTTTTAATTGGATTAATTATATATGTGTAGGAAGAATTTTTTACAAAATTGATTTGATTTCCAAAATCTCCTACTTCTCTTTTTTCTCCTACTATCACAGTTTTATTTGAATCAGGTTTTAAACGAGAAGTAAATTCCACAAGGCTTTTTAGCTTATGTGATCCAGAACAAGAACTTAACATAATCAAAGATAAAAAAGTTAGTAAATTTTTATTCATGATATTTAACCTTTTACTTGGTTTTATTTATATAAGATATTATGGATTCTGCTTGCTCACGTATTGATTCAAATGAATCTTCGTTTTGAAGTAATTGTTGTGATATTTCATTTGCTCGTTCATTATTACCGGTTTTTATATTATATAAAGCAGTGTAAATTTGTGCATTATCATATAATGGTTGAGATTTTTCTATTGAAGATAAATATGTCTGAACTACCGATTTTTCTTTATTTGTTAGCTCATTCTCGTCTAATAATAGACCAGCATATTCAATTTTTGCCAAATTTATAAATATTTCTGAACTAGACTTATCAATAAGGATGCGGAGTTCATCCAAAGCTTCATGTATTTTTTTATTCTCCACTAAATTATACACTATTTTAAATCTCGAAATATCTCCGACGGAACCATCTGCTTCGGCCAGGGTCTTAAGAATCTCCAATTTATCATCTATTTTTAGATTTGTATTGGTAAATTCTTCGAACAATAATTCAGTATTTTTCTCAATTTTAATTCTTTGATTATCTGCATACCATTCTTTAATGCTAATTATAGAAATTATAATTAGAGTAAATATGGCAACAAAAGGAAGAACTTTTTTGAAAATCTCCACTCTTTTATTGTACAAGTAATCGTCTTTCGTTTCGTCCAGCAAATCACTCATTATATTACTTGCACTTCAATTTCGTTTTTAGACTTTCAGCTTTTTGCAGTGATGCAACAGGTCTTTTAGGAAATTCATTTTCTAATTTATTAAGCATGCCGCAAGCATCTGTAACTTTACCTAACTCTGAGAGAGAAGTCGCAAGACGTAACAAAGAATCTGATGCTTTTGCACCTTTTGGTGCTTGCTTATAGCTCTTTAGAAAATTCAATGCAGCTTTATCATAAGTTTTTTGTTTAAATAATACTTCTCCGAACCAAAATAATGCATTACTTAATAGCTGGCTATTCGGATTGTTTTGAATAAATTTTCGAAATTTTTCTGCTGCAATTTGTAGATCGTTACTTTTCAATGCAGCTAGCGCAATATCATATTGTTGTTTCTCTGGGCCTTTTGCTACAGAAGAAATTTTTTGTTTTTCTTGTGACTCTAATGGTTCGACTTGACTATCTGAATTGAAAGGTTGATTTGTTTTTTGAGCTACGTCTGATTCAATAGCCGTGCCACCAGGGCTATTAGCTATAATTTGCTGTTGCAGTTGTTTCACTATATGGTTAAGTTCTTCGTATTTTGCACTAAGTGATTGAAGCTCTTTCTGAAGAGATTCTATCCTATCCTGATCATATGACGATTCATAATTTTGGTCCAAATCTCTGGATTTTATTTGCCCAGCATATGCTGCTAAAACAGTTGTAACTAAGATAAAAATTACTATAGCAACTTTTTTCATTATTATTATGCATTATGTATATTTTGCGGTGATTCTACACTGAAGAGAAAAAAATGCAATAATTATAGAGAAACTATTAGATTCATCATATAAGTTTTTTAGAATCTAACTACCTTCGTTTGTAGGCTGAGTGTTTTTCTGTGTGAAATTCTAACAAAATAACTATAGTCATTTAGTCGTCCCTGTGAAGACAGGGATCCATTTCTTTTAGATGGATCCCGCATTTAATGCTGGGACTGACATAAGTAACAACGGCCCATGTTCAAAGTCATTGACTATATACATAGATTTTAAGCTAGACCTGACTTATGACGAAATAATAATACGCCGGAATCTATAAGTGGTTGAAGAAGTTTTTTGGACTCCTCAATCAGTATATTATCTGAAAGCTCATCTTTTATATCTTTTCGTACAAGATCAAAAATTTCTTTAAAAGTTTTAGTATTAGGTTCGTCCTGCATATGTTTAAATATAGATTTTGCTATGGCAGATATGCCAAGCGAAACATTTATTCCACTAGGAACCCAGATAGAATTGATCGTCATATTAATATTGTTACCTAGTGAAACATTATTATTATCAATATAATCACAAATTTGTTTTGCAAAATTTCCAACACTAAAAAAGAATGGAATATTTTCAAGCTCATAGTGTGCTACTGAATCTTTTATATTAGAAGCAAAAAAAGTGTGTTTAATAATATTTCCTGTAATAATTTCAGCTATCTCATGTTGTTTTTTAATAGGCATTGCTTTGATTTTTTGAAGCAGTTCAGGATTTTTAATAAAATTCTCGATTCTTATACTGAGTCTTGGTAAAATTTCAGAAAATTCAACAAAATTTAAATCTGCACTCTCAATAAATTCATAAAGTTCTGGTATAGAATAGCATCTATCTTGCTTATGAAGAAACAGATCATATATCCCAACATCACCATAATTTTTCACGTCGCTTATCAAATCTTCTGATCTTTTATACCAATTTGTTGCAGGGAGTGATTCTAAGATTATTTTAGCATTTTTTACTTCTTCAGTCCTTTCCGTTACACCATCATTTGCTATTTTCATAATGTCTTGCATTTGATATATAGCAGTTCTCCCATATTTTGCATATACCATAATATGCATACCACCTTCAGCTTTTAGCGACTCTTGTAAAGCCCTTAATCCTTCCTGAGGAGATGCTAGGTGATGTAGAACACCTGAGCAATTTATATAATCGAATTTTCCTAGTTTTAGATTATGTATGTTTAAAATTGAGTCATTAATGAATGTAATATTTTTTAGACCTCTAATTTCTGCGCGTTTTTTTGCAATCTCCATAGAATTTTTACTAAAATCCAGATAAACAACTTCGGCATTTTTGTCTCTAAGTTGTTCCGCTAGAAATGTGGAACTATCACCAGTTCCACCGCCTGCTACAAGAGCGCGAAATCCATTATTAAATGTTTGCTTTCCCTTAAAAAGATAATGATTAATTTCTCTTAAATTTTCTCCAAGTATACTTAAAAGACGCGTTTTTTCATCTTCCGGATTCCTTAAAGGATACGGGTAATCTAAGTAATGAGCCTTCACCTCATCTAAGTCTTTAGAGACAATTTTATTTATTTTTTTTGCCATATTTTTAAATCTTGTTTGTTGTGTTGTTTCAAAATGACGCTAGTCTTTACTCATCTATATTTATGCTACCAAGTTAAAGATATTAGGTGCATTTTTGATATTTCGTGATGCTTCAAAATAGCGGTGATATTACTATCATACTTTTATTTTTAAGTCTATAACTGCTTTTTTAAAATCTTTTTGTTTAAAAAAATAACTACCCGTTACTAACATATCTGCTCCGGCTTGTAAGGCAAGTTTTGCCGTAATATTATTAATCCCCCCATCTACAGAAAGTATGACATCATGTTTTGATGAATCTATTTTTTTTCTTATTCTAGAAATTTTATCAATTTCAGAATTCATAAACATTTGGCCACCAAAACCTGGTCTAACAGTCATTACAAGTACTAAATCAATATCTTCAAGGAATGGGAAAATTTTTTTTTCCGAACTTTTGGGCATTAAAGAAATTCCTACTTTTACTCCTCTATTCTTTATATATTCTATCAATTTTGAAGCATTATTTGTGGCTTCAATATGGAATGTAATAATATTAGCTCCGGCATCTATAAAATCATCTATCAATTTTTCTGGTTCACTTACCATAAGATGTACATCAAATGGTAAGGTAGAATATGGTTTTATAGCTTTAATAATAGGGGGTCCTATGGTAATATTGGGCACAAAATTTCCATCCATTACGTCAATATGAATGTAATCTGCACCTGATTCAGATATCAATTTTATTTCTTTCCCAAGTTCAGCAAAATTTGATGATAAAATTGATGGCGCTATTTTAATTTTCATTTTTCTCCAATTTTAGCAATAACTCTAGATTTTGGAAAAGTAAGAGTGACAGTAGTCCCAATAGATACTTTACTAGTTATCGCAATTTCTGCATTATGTGCTTTCATAAGCATTAAAACAATAGATAATCCAAGTCCATACGATTCTATCGCATTACCAGATTTTCCGTTATGGACTGTTCCATATTTTGTCATTGCTATCTGTATTTCGTCTTCCTCCATGCCAATCCCTTGATCTGCTATTGTTATTATTAATTTTCCGGCAGACATCTTTGCCTCTACAGTAATTTTTGTGTTATCAAGAGAATATTTATATGAATTGGAAAGTAAATTACTTAGTACTTGCATGATTTTTCTTGCGTCGGCCATAAGATAAGGCAAATTATCTGGGATAATTTTTTCTATAGCTATTTTACTTGAATTAAAACGAGTCCTATTTGTAAGTATGGCTTTTTCTACTAATTCCTTCACATCACAAATTTTATCTTCTAATCTAATATTATCGTTAATAATATTCCTTTCATCTAAAATATCAGTTATAAAATCTAAAATAAGCCTAGCATTATGGTTGATCCCTTGTACATACTCTTGGTATTGTTGAGGGATTGGTCCAAATAGTTTTTTATCCATAATCTCGGATCCAGTTAGTATAAATCCTAGAGGCGACCTTATTTCATGAGCTGTATAAGATAAGAACTCAGATTTTGCAATTGTAGCTTTAGTGGCCATATTTGAAGCTCTTTCTGCTTTTGCTCTTAACCATGTCTCTCTTTTATATATAAGTAATACCAGGACTAAAAAGAATGAAGCAAGAATAATTATTTCAATAAATTTAATAGCAATTTTTTGGGTTAAAGTGCTTCTTATATATTCGGCATCAATGCTTACTACTAACAAATAAGGCATATTTCTAATTTTTTTAGCAAAATAATTCGTACCATTTATCATATTTATGTAAGAAAATTCCTTTGAACTATTGGAGAAAAAATTTATTTTGGTAATATCATCCATTAACTTTTGTGATACTATTGTTCTACCAACAAGGCCTATCGATGCTGCATTAATGGGGTAGGACGTAACCACGTTCAGCTTACTATCTACTACAGCAAAGTTTGTAAAATTATTTCTTCTATATATTTCAAGATCCTCTAGCAAGGAAGAAGTTTGCATTTGAAGTAATAAAGTGCCAACAAATTCACCATTCTCATTTGTAACGCCATATGCTAAATCTAACATGGTTGTAAAATATTTTGATGTGTTAGGATTAAGACCATAAAATACTTTTTCTGGAGCAATTTTACTTAACCTGACATTACTGAGAAAGCTTAAGCTAGTTCCTCTATTGATACTTCCGTCAATGTTTGCATTTTTTACAATATGATTTTTATCTAACCAATAAAATCCATGCCACCCAAAAAAATTCTTTTCATTAAGATTCAAACTATAATGCGAAAGAATACTATCAATATTTTCTGATTTGTTATAATTGTTCTTTACCAAAGAAGCCATTTGACTTAGAACGTAGGAAGAATATTCAGTGTCATCTATAAAAACTTTCTCCAACACGTCAACTTCTTCTCGCATCTTATTTATAGTGCTATGTTTTTTATCAACATATATTTTGACGAAAGATATGCACATCAATATGAGAATTTCAACAGCCACCATCAACATTATGACTTTTAAGTTGAAATTAAACTCAGTAGGAGAATCCTGTTTTTTTAGTTGTTCAGTTTGCATGAATTATCTATAAAAGCTTATAAAACACTTAAATTAATTAAAAACATGCAGCTGAAACTAACTAACACGCTCTCTAATAAGTTAGATTTTTTTACACCTATAAACAACAAAAATATTAAATTATATGTATGTGGGCCTACAGTTTATGATAAACCTCACATAGGAAATGCAAGATCTCTTGTTATTTACGATGTTTTATATCGTATTTTGAGGGAATTATATGGGGATAATTCTGTAACATTTGTAAGAAATATTACAGATATTGATGACAAAATTATTCAAAGAGCAGAAGAACTTGGAATCTTGATCAAAGAGCTCACTACAGAAGTTATAAAAAATTTTCATGAAGATGCTGAATATCTAAATTGTTTGCTTCCTACTCATGAGCCAAAAGCTACAGAAACATTGGATGTAATGATTGAGATTATTCAAAAATTGATTAACAATGGGCATGCTTATACTTCTAATGGCCATGTATACTATAATATAGAATCATTCCCAGATTATGGTAAATTTTCTGGGAAAGAAACTGATAGTTTAATACAAGGCTCAAGAATAGAAATTGATAATAATAAGAAACATCCAGCAGATTTTGTGCTTTGGAAACCATCACAAGACAAAGACCTTGGTGTTTCATACGACAGCCCGTGGGGTTTAGGGAGACCTGGCTGGCATATAGAATGTTCTGCCATGAGTTACAAATTTCTTGGAACTGATTTTGATATTCATGGAGGTGGGGCAGACTTGATGTTTCCTCATCATACCAATGAAATAGCACAAAGTTGTTGTGCTTTTCCAGGAAGTAAATTCGCCAATTTTTGGGTTCATAATGGTTTCTTAACGGTAAGAGGCGAGAAAATGAGCAAATCCCTTGGAAATTTTATTACTATCTATGATATGAGACAGAAAAAAGTAAAAGGAGAAATAATAAGACTTCTTCTGCTAAATTCACATTATAGGTCTCCGATGGATTACAATGAGAAGGCCTTGTATGATGCAACAGAAACTATGAATTATTTCTATAGAACTCTAGAGAATTTTGACCTAATAAATTTTGAACAAATAAAATTTGAGAATCTTCCACAAGATTTTATACACTCATTATGTGATGATTTGAATATTCATAGAGCTATTTCTATAATGTTTAGTTTAGCCAAGGAAATTAATAAATCTTCAAATGCGGAATCAGTTACAAAGGCAAAAATTCTGGTATCTTGTGGGAGAGTCTTAGGGTTTTTTATGGAAAATACTGGTAGTTGGTTTCATATGGATGAAACTGATTTAGAAATAGAAAACATGATTAAGGAAAGAAATATGGCAAAATCTGTAAAAAATTGGGAAGAAGCAGATAGAATAAGAAATTTGCTTACTGCAAAAGGAATTATGTTAGAAGATAACCCTTATGGACAGACTATTTGGAGGAGGGTGCCAAGTAATCTCTGAGGTATAAATTGTCTTGCAATGGCATGTCGTCTCTTAAGAAAATAACTTTCTTTAATAAATTTCTCTGCTATATGTAGAAGATAATTAAGTTATTTTGTTAAGCAGTATGTCATATAATATAGATATTATAGTACTTGTAGTATTTTTACTAATAAATTTAGTAGTTGGGATATATTCAGGCAAAGGAATTAAAAACATAAAAGAATATGCTATAGGGAACAGAAATTTTTCTACAGCAACTTTAGCTGCTACGATAGTGGCGACATGGATCTCAGCAACTACATTTACAATTACAGTGGCTGAAACTTACAGTTCTGGACTATATTATATTATTCCAGGACTTGCTGATACTGTAGCTTTTGTAATAATAGCTTTATTTATAGCACCAAGGATGAAAGAATTCTTAGGTTCTGTTTCTGTTGCGGAAGCTATGGACAAATTATACGGAAATAACGCAAGAGCAATTACCTCTATTTTAGGGGTTGTGCCTTCAATAGGTGTAGTTGCGGCTCAATTTATACTCTCTTCTATTTTGTTGCAGAGTTTAACTGGAATTTCTGGTCTTTATGCATCTTTATTAAGTGCTTTTATAGTTATTTGTTATTCAAGTTTTGGAGGTATCAAGTCTGTAACTTTTACTGACATGATTCAGTTCGCCACATTTTGTATAGTCATTCCTACTTTAGGAATTGCAGTATTTGAAAGTATTTCTAGTACCAATTCTATATTGGATTATGTTTCTACAAGTGAGTTATACAATATAAAAGAAGTTTTTGATACATCAAACCCCAGATTTTACAGTGCTTTAATTGTATTTACATTTTATTTAATGCCTGACCTTGACTCGGCAATTTTCCAAAGGATTTCAATGGCAAGAAATACAAAACAAGTAAAGAAAGCTTTCTTAATTGCTGCTGGTTTTTGTCTTTTAATTGATAGTATGTTACGCTTTATTGGAATGACTATTGCAGCGAAAGAAAATTTGCAGCTTGCACCCAATGACCTGATCCTTCATATTATAAATGATTACACTCCATATTATCTAAAGGGCATTGCTGTCATTGGTATACTTGCGATGATAATGTCCTCTGCTGATTCTTATATAAATTCCTCATCGGTGTTGTTTTCGCATGATTTTTGTAAATCTATCGGGTTAAGATTATCTGCTAGAGCAGAACTTTTATTAGCGCGCTTTAGTGCGTTATTTATAGGGCTTGCGGCGCTAGTGCTTAGCGTATACTATACTAATATACTTGGTGTTATGGTGGCAGCTTATAGTTTTTATTCCCCAGTTGTATCTGTTCCATTGTTATTGGCAATTTTTGGGTTTAGAACTAGTAAAAAAGCTGCGTTATCAGGAATGGCGGCTGGTTTTACAACTGTAATTTCATTTATGTTATTTACAGATATGGACGGATATGTTTGGGGTATTTTTGCAAATCTTACTGCTTTATTTAGTACACACTATTTATTTAAACAAAATGGTGGGTGGATTGGTATTAAAGATACTAAGGAAATTGAGTATATAAGAGAAGAAAGAAAGGAAAAATGGGCAAGCAATATATGCTCTTTGAAGAATTTTCATCTTATTAATTTTTGTAAAAATAACGCTCCGAAAGAAAATAGATATTATGTATGTCTTGGCCTATTTAGTTCTGTTCTAATATTTTCTTCAATATATACAATGCCACAAAACTTGTATCTTCAATATTACTCATTGATAACCATATTACAAATTTCTGTATTAGCCCTTTCTACAATTTTGATTACATATCCGATTTGGGAACCGAATTACAGAAACAAAACTTTCATTACCATCATATGGAATTTTTCTCTTGTTTATTCAATGATATTCTCAACAAGCTTGATGTTCTTTATAAGCAATCTTGACCAATCTTTATTAACAATAATGGTAATTAGTCTTATTACTATAGCTGTGCAGGTGCGTTGGCAAGTATTATTAACTATGATATGCACAGGAATGTTGTCCAGTTTCTTGTTATATAGATTTAATTATGGGATAGATGGTATAACGCAGAATATTTCAAGCAATTTTAAAGCAATATGGTCCTTATTGGTTGTTTCAGGACTTCTCATTGCATTTTTTAAGCCAAAACAAGAATATCAAGAATTAACAGAAGCAAAATTGGATTATCAATATGCTAAAATGAACGAACAAAAGAAAGAGCTAATAAAAACGTTCGAGATGAAGAATGAATTTTTAAGAAATCTTAACCATGAAACACGAGGTCCTATAGTTGATATAACTACAATGGGGCAAGCACTTTATGAAAATTATGATAATTTTAGTGAAGAACAAAGGAAGGAAGCGCTTAAAGAAATTAGCAATAATTCTTCAAAACTCAGTAGCCTTGTCAATAATCTAATAGACTTGTCACAACTTTCAAGCATAAATTTCAAGCTCAACATCAATAATGTTGATTTGAGCAAGCTTGTGAAAGAAAGGGTCGAATTTTGCAAAAAACTGTATATTTCAGATGAAAACAATGATTCTGTACAAATTATTCTTAATATTGAGAAAAATATAATTTGTAAATGCGATAAGCATTATGTTTCCAACGCAATTGATAATATTATTATTAATGCAATGCAATATTATAAAGACGGACAAATCATAATTGAGCTACACAAAAATGGAACTGAAATAGAATTTAGCGTGATAGATGAAGGAATTGGAATTTCGAAAAACGAGCTATATAACATATTTGGTACGTTTACAGTAGGATCTAGAACACATCCTACTGTTGGGAATAGGGGAGTGGGGCTTGCTCTTTGTAAAAAAACTATAGAATCTCATGGTGGAAAAATATGGGCAGAAAGTAATAGCAAGAATGGTACTACTTTTAAGTTTGTTCTATACTCTTCTGCATGATTTCTACCACCATATATGGTCAATTACTTTGAACATTGTACGTTGTGGCTCATTTCAGTTATTCCGCATTTAATGCGAGATCTATCTAAAAGTAGATAGGTCTCTGTTTTAGCATGGATGGCGAGATAACTATGTACAATAAATGATTATATATTTCTGGTTTTCTAACTTTGGGATATACTTCTTTCAACAGCTTCTAAAATAAGTTTTTTCGCCTTTTTATCATCATCCCAGCCAAGAACTTTAACCCATTTATTTTTTTCAAGATCTTTATAATGCTCAAAAAAATGCACAATTTTACGCAATAAAATATCTCCAAGATCTTCAGGTTTATTTATTTTATCCATAGCAATATCAACTTTTGAAATAGGAACTGCGAGAATTTTTTCATCTTCTCCAGACTCATCTTCCATTAATAATACTCCGACAGGCCTGCATTTGATGACTGATCCAGGAATTACAGGGTATGAACAAATAACTAAAACGTCAATTGGATCTCCATCACCGGATAGTGTATGTGGTACAAATCCATAATTACAAGGATAGATCATTGATACTGGAATGAATCTATCTACGAAAATAGCGTTACTTTCTTTATCGAATTCATACTTTATTGGGTCACTATTCATTGGAATTTCTATGATCACATTTATTTCTTCTGGTATATTTTTACCGGCACTTAATTTACTAATTATCACTTATTTTCTCCTTCAATTACATAAATATATATACCTAATAAATCTGCTTTATCAATAGTCTCCTGAACTGATAAAATCAGAACAGTTTTATCTATAGCAATACCAGAAATATTATTTTGAGACATGAGCTCAATTGTTTTTGGCCCTATTGTCGGCATGTCAATTCGCACATCCTGATTTAGTTTTGGTAATTTAATAAGAGTTGTTTGTCCTTCTGTATATTCCTTAGAACGTCTTATCATCTCATCTGTGCCTTCAGCAGCTTCTATAGAAATAATTCTACCTTCTGACACAATAATTGCTTGTCCTACATCAAGTGAGCTCAAATATCGATTCGCTGACGCGCCAATTTCTATATCTTTTAGTGCTTGTATGTTTGGTGCTAATTTTGTTAATGATCCCGATTCTTTAATATTTAATGTTAGAATTTCATTTGGACTAATGATTTTGAATCCGCGTTTTTCAAAAAAGCTAATAACAGATTTAAGTAAAGTATCGTCACCCAGAACTTTCTCCTTTAGAATATAGCTTAACAATTTTGTGCCTTCGAAATCTGGAATTATAGATAAGAAAGATGGCCTTTTAACTGACCCTGCGAATAATATGTGTGAAATTTTATGTTTTTTTAAAAATTTGAGTGCCTGACCTACGTTGCCAAGCGAAATGGTATCAACCTCTCCATATTCTTTAAAAGAATTTTCATTTGCAAATGATTTAATACATATGATTGAAGTAAGTGTTCCTCTGTTTTTAGCTTCTTTTGCAATATCTTGTGGTAAATTTCCTGAGCCAGCAATGATACAAAGTCTCATTATATCCTTTTTTTGTCTGATGTAGTGAAAGAACGCTTAGTTTCTGAACTCATGAAATCTAGTAATTGATCAACCAAATTATTGCCCATAAATTCTTCTCTTACTGAATCAATAGCATTATTCATATCTCCGTTATTTTCAAAAAAGATTTTTTTGAAAGCTTTTTGTAGGTCTAATATATTATTTTTGTCAAAACCTCTTCTTTTTAGTCCAAGTAGGTTTACCCCTTCGATGCTACCTCTTTCAGAAGTTACCGTAGCAAAAGGTACGACATCACGTTCGACAGCAGTGCAGCCGCCAATCATAGCACTTTCTCCTATTCTAACGAATTGATGAACTGCTGAAAGACCACCGATGACTACATAGTCATCAATAGTAACATGGCCAGCAAGAGTGGCAAGATTAGCAAAAATTATATTATTACCTATAATACAATCGTGAGCTATATGAGTTCCTGCCATCAAAAGGCAATTATCACCGAGTATAGTATTCATGCGTCCAGCAGTTGTGCCTGGTTGAATTGTAACATATTCTCTTATTATATTATTTTCTCCAATTTCAACTGTGGATTCTTCTCCTTTATATTTTAAGTCTTGAGGAATATGCCCTATTGAAGCAAATGGAAAAATCGTACTATTCTTACCAATTGAAGTTTTTCCTTCAATAACAACGTGTGAATGAAGTATTGTGTTGTCGTTAAGCGTTACGTTGGGGCCAATAAAGCAAAATGGACCTATTTTAACATTTTTTCCAATAATGGCTTTTTCTGATACAACAGAAGATTGGTGTATATCATTGTTCATATTATTCCTTATCCTTCATCATTGCCATTAGATCAGCTTCTGCTACTACAGAACTATCAACCTCTGCTCGGGCAGAAAATTTCCAAACAGTACCTCTATGTTGTACAACTGAACTTTTCAATACCAAACTATCACCTGGTCTTACTATTTTTCTAAATTTTGCATTATCAATCGACATGAAATAGATTAATTTTTCTGATTTTGCAGCGCTGGTGCTATGAGCTACAAGCACTGCTGACACTTGAGCCAAAGCTTCTATAATAAGTACACCAGGCATAACAGGATTATCAGGAAAATGGCCGGTAAATTGCGGCTCATTAAATGAAACATTTTTAATTCCAGCAATAGTATGATTTATTTCAATATCAATTATTTTATCAACTAGCAAAAACGGGTATCTATGAGGGATCAGGTCCATAATTTTTATTATGTTAATTTCGGGGTTAGCAATATTATTTGTGTGCATTTAACATTTTCCTCAATAAAATTGTTTGTTTATGCCAATCTCTAATAGGCTGGCTTGGATACCCCCCAACTATTTGCCCTTTAATATTTATATCGCTTATAACCCCAGATTTGCCAGCAATTTGCACCTGATCCGCTATTTTTAAATGTCCTGCAATTCCTGTTTGCCCGCCGACCGCAACATAGTGTCCAAGTTTTGTACTTCCTGCAATTCCAACCTGAGCAATGATAATACACCCCTTCCCAATTTCGACATTATGCCCAATTTGTACTAGATTATCAATAATAGTATAATCTCCTATTATTGTGTCTTTCGTTGATCCACGATCTATTGTGCTTCCTGCTCCAACTTCTACATTATTTCCAATTATTACACTACCAATATGTAGAATTTTATGGTGAATTCCGTTATATGTAGCAAAACCAAATCCATCTGTCCCTATTTTAACTCCAGGGTGAATTATGGTATTTTTCCCAATTTGGGCGTATGCAATATAACTACCAGCACCAATTTTTGTGTTATCGTCTATAGTTACATTGTTTTTTATTACAACATTGTGATCAATAATACAATTATTGCCAATTTTAACATTATCCTCAATTATTGTGTTTATCCCAATAAAAACATTTTCTCCAATTCTTGATTTATCAGAGATATTCGCTTTTTGTAGTGATTTTATTTCCGAATACAGAATAGGTATAACTTTGCTATATGCAAAATATGCATTATCAACTTTAAGTAAAATTGTTGAATCTGGTTGTCCTGAAACTACTAAATTTTTATCGATAATACATGCTGAAGCTTTTGTGCTTGAAAGATAATTTACATATTTCTTATTGTTAACACATGTTATATCACCAACTTCTGCATCTTCAATATTCTTAACATCGGAAATTAAAGTTTTCTTTGAAATAGTTTCATGTTCTACAGCAATCTTTGCTGAGATCTTCTGTGCTATATCATATACCGAGATGGGGCCATGATAATCCAAGTAATGCCTTTTTATCACAGTGTTATATATTTATTTGCTAATTATTAATGCAAAACAGAGCTCTTTTCATTTTTACAAAAAAAATACTTTTTTAGATGCGTATTAATATTTATTTTCCAATAACTGACGCAACTTCATCAGCAAAATTTGTTTCCTCAACTTCAATTCCTTCTCCTAGTTCAAAACGGACAAAGGATTTAAGTTTGACTGGAGCTCCAGCAGCCTTAGAAAGTGTGTCTATAATATCTGATATTTTAGTTTTGCCATCAATAACAAATATTTGTTCTAGAAGGACAACTTCTTCATAGAATTTGCGAATCCTTCCTTCAACCATTTTTTCTACAATATTATCAGGTTTACCAGAGGCTTTCGCTTGTTCGCTGAAAATACTTCTTTCTCTTTCAATAAGGTTTTGATCAAGTGAATTAGTGTCTAGAGATTTAGGGTTAACAGCTGCAATATGCATGGCTATTTGTTTACCAACTTTATCAAGTTCAGCCTTATTACCTGTAGATTCAAGTGCTACTATTACACTAATTTTTCCAAGGTTTGGTGCAACATTATTATGTACATAAGAAGCAATAACACCGTCCGCCACATTTAATACAGACATACGTCTCAAATTTAAGTTCTCACCAATTGTTGCAATATGTTCTGTAATTTCACTTGCAACTGTTTTCCCAGAATTAATTTTTGCTGAATTAAGAGATTCTAAATCGTGTTGATGCACCGCAATTTTTGCAATTTCACTGACTAAATTTTGAAATTTTTCATTTCTTGCAACAAAATCTGTCTCAGAATTTAATTCAATAATTGCGCCAGCCGTTCCATTTACACAAACTGCTGTGAGACCTTCGGCTGCAACTCTGCCAACTTTCTTTGCGGCTGCTGCTAAGCCTTTTGTTCTTAGCCAATCTATTGCTGCCTCAAAGTCTCCATTTGATTCAACTAAAGCTTTTTTGCAGTCCATCATGCCTGCGCCTGTTTTCTCGCGTAAATCTTTTACTAAATTTGCTGATATCATTTTATGTCCTGTATTTTATTCATTCTTAGCATCAAACGTTACTTTTTCCATAGCTTCTTCAAATTCTATAGTCTCTTCAGTAGATGCTATTTTCTGAGAAGCGACCTTTTTATTTGCTGATTTTATTTTTGTCACTTTTTTACCAGCTGCGTGTTTTTCATCAGATTTCGCTCCATTTGCAAGAGCTCCAATATCGACTCCAGAAGCTACTAATGAATCTTCTATACCTGCAAGTGCTGCATCCGAGACAA
>Ga0206843_10118_pt1 | contig 26401 bp, 26 predicted proteins | sample Alteio_BWOrgCont_21_FD_152869 | JGI IMG/M metagenome (GOLD analysis project Ga0206843, IMG submission 152869) | Enriched cells from forest soil in Barre Woods Harvard Forest LTER site, Petersham, Massachusetts, United States -... | ecosystem: Environmental > Terrestrial > Soil > Temperate forest >...
GGAGAAATTTCCTAAGCTATAATTTCATTGCGGCCCTCGTCTGAACGATAGAGAAGATATGCATAAACACAGCTATAGGCATAAAAAAGCCCGCAAGAAATGTATAAGGAAACAAACCGAAGCCCTTGCCCACAATACTTTCATTTTGCCCGAACAGTGTGTAGAAATAGCTGTGGCCTATTAATATAAAAGCTACAATTGCCAACGTGCATAAGCCCGCAATGTTCCAGCCTAAAAGGAGCCGCTGACTAAATCTTGTGTCTCGGATAAAAAAGCCCATTAAGAGGGCGGTGATGCCAATAACTATATCATAATTATAGCCCTCAAATGTGGCCATTTTGGGAAGCATATTTTGCGTAGCAAGGCCTAATAATAATAGCTCAACAATTATTCTGAAACTTTGGAAGTATACCGGCCAAGATGCGGGAGTGTTTTGAATGATCTTCTTAAAACTCCTGTTGGTAAATAAGTAAGCAAAAAACAGGAAGGGAGGAAGTACCAGCAGCAAGGGAATACGGGGAGGAAACGTAGCAATAGCAAAAATGCCTTTTACTGACAATACGCTAATGTAGATAAGCCATACCAGTATCACCACCACAGCCTTTGTCTTAAATTGTTTTTCTTCGCTGACCCTAGTGAATGCCTTGCCGGTAACGATGCCTGCGCCAATATAGAGTACAGCAGCAAGTAGTACCGCTAACAGAATAAAACCTGCTTTTAGCATGCAAGACAATTTTATGTAAGCCGGGTAGCAATATGCTATACCAGTTCTTTCAGCTTTGCTACTACGCTATCTACCTCATCCTTAGTGTTGTGCCGGGAGAAAGAAAAGCGGATAGGAACCATAGTCTCTGCCTGGCCGTTGTACATGGCCTTTATCACGTGGCTTACGGAGTTTGCGCCGCTGGTGCAGGCACTGCCGCCACTCACGCAAATGCCGGCCATGTCAAGGTTAAAAAGAAGCATATCAGAGCGCTCCGTCATAGGGAAGGAAACATTTAGTACGGTATACAAGCTGTTGCCATTAGTATCTCCGTTAAAAGTTACGCCTTCGAACGTGTCTTTTAGTTTTTCAGCCATATACGATTTCAGGCCTTTTATGTAGGCGCTGTCTTCTTCGTAGCGGCTGGTTGCAATTTCAAGCGCCTTTGCAAAGCCAACAATACCATATAAATTCTCGGTACCGGCGCGCATATTGCGCTCCTGTGCACCACCGTTTATGTAGGGCTTTATTTTTATGTTCTCGTTTACATACAATATGCCTACACCTTTAGGCCCGTGGAATTTGTGCCCCGCAGCATTAATGAAGTGTACGTAAATATCTTTCAAGTCAAAAGGATAATGGCCTACTGTCTGCACCGTATCGCTATGAAAAATGGCATCGTATTTTCTGCATAGTTCGCCAACTGCTTTTATATTCAGCATATTGCCTATTTCGTTATTGGCGTGCATTAACGATACGAGGGTGCGCTCTTTATTATTGGCCAGCAATTCTTCAAGATGTGCAAGGTCTACATGCCCAGCATCTGTGAGCTTTACAAAGTCAAGCGTGGCGTGCTTAAAGTGCGCCATATGCTCCACGGTATGTAAGGTAGCATGATGCTCTAAAGGTGATGTGATAATGTGCTTGCAGCCAAGATCGCGCGTAGCTGCGGTAATGGCAGTATTAGTGCTCTCCGTGCCGCCCGATGTAAAGAATATCTCCCCAGGGCTGGCATTGAGTATTTTAGCCACGCTTTTACGTGCCTGCTCTATGGCTATTTTCGTTTCCCGTCCATAAGAATAGATCGAAGACGGGTTGCCAAACTTTTCAGTAAGAAAAGGCATCATTGTTTCCAGTACTTCCGGATCAAGCGCTGTAGTGGCAGCATTGTCGAAGTAAATACGACTCATTATCAAATTGTTATATTACGAACTGCAAAATTAACCTATTCTGCGGTAATATTATACGATAGTTAATTGTAAATGCCTATATGAGGATTGGTGACGGCAGTTTTGCTAAAGGGACATAAGTATTTTCATGGTTTTTTATTAGGTTTGACATACCATCAAATAAGTAGAATGCCAGAAGAAACTAAAAAGCGTATCGGTAACAAGCCTGTAGGGTTTACTATCAGCAATGAAGTAAAAGATCACGGTAACGATCCTTTTTTTATTAAAAAGAACAAAAAGGCAAAGGCATTCATTCAGAAGAACGGTTTTCCAAAAGAGCTATTGCTTATTATAAAGAATAAGATGCCAGTCTGAGTTTATTAATGTATTGAACGTAGTACCATTCAATACATTAATCCTCCCTCCTAAAACGGTACATCCTCATCAGGCGGCAATGGTTTAAAAGGTTTTGTGCCGCTCATATCGTCATCATCCCAGTTTACATCATTAGCCTTTGATGGCCTTGTCTGGAAACCACTCGGTATGAACATCTTAGACCCCCCAAATTCGCTAGGGTCGCGGCGTATGCCTGCCTGCGGATTGTCTTTAGGAGGAGCGCCGCCACCAAAGTTTCCGCCACCGCCATTACCACCGTTGCCTCCACCAAAGGAGTCGAACCGGTTATCTTCCAGGTCTACGAATTTCTGATATTCTTTTATAAAGCGCACCTTTACCATGCCGGTGCTACCGTTACGGTGCTTGGCTATATGTATGTGGGTTTCGCCCTCTATAGTCTCGCCCATAGCATCGTTGGTAATGCCATGGTACTCTGGGCGGTACAGGAACATAACCATATCGGCATCCTGTTCTATCGCTCCTGATTCGCGGAGGTCACTCAACTGCGGTATTTTTGATTCTTTTCTTGTTTCTACAGAACGGTTAAGCTGCGACAACGCTATTATAGGCACTTCCAGCTCTTTTGCCAGCGCTTTTAGGTCGCGCGATATTTTACTGATCTCCTGCTCACGGTTGCCGCCTTTTTCCACACTGCCCTGCATCAACTGCAGGTAGTCGATCAGTATCATCTGTATGTTGTGCTTTTGCTTTAGCCTGCGTGCCTTTGCACGTAGCTCAAAGATGTTGAGCGCAGCCTGATCATCAATGAATATTTGTGCCTGCGCCAGCTTAGCCATACGTTGCGACATCTGCACAAACTCATGCTCCGCCATTTTACCACGGGTAATGGCCTCCATATGCACTTCGCTCACGCAGCTGAGCATCCTTTTTACTATCTGCCCTGCACCCATTTCCAGCGAGAAGATCGCTACCGGGAACGGTTTGCTGGCATTCATAGCCGCATTCATAGCCAGGTTAAGTGTAAACGCAGTTTTACCCACCGCTGGGCGGGCTGCCAGGATGATGAGGTCGGTTTTCTGCCAGCCACCGGTAAGTGCATCCAGCTCCCTGAAGTGCGATGGCACCCCGGTTATATCATCAGTCTTTTTCCTGTTCTCGTCTATTTCGTTTACTGTTTTTACCAATATATCCTGCAGGCTCCTGAAGTTTTTTCTCAAGTGCTTATCAGTGATCTCATATAATCCTGATTCTGCTTTATCCAGCAGGTCGAAAACGTCTGTACTGTCTTCGTAAGCGTCGTTGATCACAGATCCACTGATTCGTATTAGTTCTCGCTGTATGAATTTCTCCATTACCAGGCGTGCGTGCGCTTCAACGTGGGCACTCGATAACACGCTCATTGTGAGTCTGGTAAGAAAATATGCGCCCCCTATCAGTTCCAGTTCGCTACTTTTTCGCAGCTCTTCAGTTATGGTCAGCAGATCTACCGGGGTGCCTTTGTCAAAAAGGCGCCTCATTGCTGAATAAATTTTCTGGTGAGCATCCACATAAAAGCAATCTTCGCTCTGGATGATCTCTAAAACCTGGGCGAAAGTGTCTTTTTCCAGCATACATGCACCAAGAACTGCTTCTTCGAGTTCGGGCGCCTGTGGCGGTACTTTCCCATAAACCATTGTTGTAATATCCGGTTTGCGGTTCCTGGTGCTGCCAAAATCTTTTTTAATGTTTACTGCCATTATTTAGTTACTTCTTATATAGTGAGTTATTTTTTTATATCCTTATTTCCCTTAATTATGCTTCTCGTTTTCATGGCATTTTTTAATGTTTACACAATGTTAAGCCGTCTTAAAAACAGGTCGGGGGGAACGAATGTAACGGCGAAAAATCAGTGGGAGGGCATTTTCGAAATGTTTAGTTTTCCCTTCACAATTGGCACTTATATACAGCCAATGCACACAATATTCACATCATCCTCCTGAAATCCCGGGTTACTAACATCAATCCACACGAAGCTAAGAATATTGTGTTGAAAAATGGTTTTGTTAAGGGTTTTTTTGAGAAGATAGTTTTTGCTATTATCAAGGGTTATCTTTGCTGAAATTTTATTGTAATAATGATCATTTCGTACCAATGGCTGCTGGAATATTTGCCGGAAGCCGTGCCAGTAAACGAATTAAGTAAAATCCTTACTTCTATAGGCCTTGAGGTGGAAGCTGTAGAGGCAGTGGAAAGCATAAAAGGCGGCCTTGAAGGGCTGGTTATAGGTGAGGTGCTGACCTGTGGGAAACATCCTAATGCCGATAAACTAAGTGTTACCACAGTAACTATTGGCGCCGGTGAGCCGCTGCACATAGTATGTGGAGCTCCTAATGTAGCCGCTGGCCAAAAGGTGGTAGTTGCACCGGTAGGCGCTACAGTTCACCCAACGGAAGGAGAACCTTTCCAGATAAAAAAGGCCAAGATACGCGGTGAAGAAAGCGCCGGTATGCTCTGTGCAGAAGATGAAATAGGGTTAGGTAAAAGCCATGCAGGCCTGCTGGTACTTCCCGCAGATGCCGTAGTAGGTACGCTGGCCAAAGACTATTTTAAAGTACCGCAAACAGATTTTGCTATACATATAGGCCTGACACCCAACCGCTCTGATGCCAACAGCCACATAGGTGTAGCGCGCGATGTATGCGCTTACCTTACCCATCATAAAGGCCATAAGTATGCGGTGAGAATGCCAGAGCCTAAATTGGGAAATGCTCCGGCTGACACGCGAATAAAAGTAACTATTGAAGCAACGGAAGCCTGCCCAAGATACGCCGGTATCAGCCTGGAAAATGTAAAGGTTGGCCCTTCGCCAGAATGGCTGCAGCAGCGGCTGCAAACCATAGGGTTGCGCAGCATCAATAATATTGTAGACATCACCAACTATGTATTGCATGAATACGGCCAGCCCCTGCACGCCTTCGATGCAGATAAGATAGGCGGCGCTGAGATCAATGTACGGTTCTTACCACAAGGCGCCGTATTTATGGGCCTTGATGAAAAAGAAAGAAAGCTACAGGCAACTGACCTGGTGATATGCGATGCCAATGGCCCTATGGCTATAGGCGGTGTTTTCGGCGGCCTGCACAGTGGTATTAGCGATGCCACTACAAATGTGTTTTTAGAGAGCGCTTATTTCGATCCTAAACATATACGCCGTACATCGCTATATCATGGTCTGCGCACAGATGCAGCTACACACTTTGAAAAAGGCGTGGACATCAATAACGTATTGCCTGCACTAAAGCGGGCTGCGTCAATGATCGCAGAGATAGCGGGTGGTGAAATCGATTCCCAATTAACTGATGAATACCCGATGCCATTACCCTCAGTGCAGGTAACGGTAGGTTACGAATACATACAAAAGCTTAGCGGCAAGGCATACCAGCATACCGCTATACAAAAGATATTGATTGCGCTTGGTTTCGAGATCATTAATGAAGCAGGTGACGACGTTACCCTCAAAGTACCTTCTAATAAAACAGACGTTACCCAACCCGCAGATATAGTAGAAGAAGTGTTGCGCATAGATGGGCTGGATAATATAGAGATACCCGGCAGGCTGAATATTGCACTGACAAAAGCATTGCCTAACGATCGCGAAGTGCGAGACCGTGTAGCTGAACTGCTTTGTGGCATGGGCCTGCAGGAAATTGTTACCAATTCTATTGTGAACAGTAAGTTTTACCCTGAGCGCAACGACCTGGTGCGCATGATCAATAGCCTTAGTGCAGACCTTGATGTAATGCGCCCATCTATGCTGGAAGGTGGCCTTGAAGTAGTAGCCTATAACTGCAACCGTAAAAGCCAGGACCTCGGCCTGTTTGAATACGGTAATGTATATGCGCAAAAGGATGGCAAATACATACAGGAAGCCCGCCTGGCGCTATGGGTAACAGGTAATATAAGAACAACACACTGGGACCAGAAAGAACAAAAGACCACGATCTTTTATCTGAAAGGATTGATAGATAACCTGGTAAAATATGCCGGCATAAAAAATGTGCTGCTCAATAGTGATGGTGAGGAAATGGTTTGGACATGGAAAAACAAAACGCTATGCATAGCTAAGGAGGTGCCACAGGCAAGGCTTGGCTTGTTTGATATAAAGCAACCTGTTTACTTTGCTGAGATAAACTGGGATGTGTGGGCAAAAGCACAAGCTGCCGGGGCTATAGTGTATAAAGAGGTGCCAAAGTTTCCTGCTGTGCAGCGCGACATAGCTATAGTGCTGGATGCCAACGTTACTTACAAGCAGGTAGAAGAAACAACAGAGCAGTTAAAGCTTGATGCGCTGAAGTCGTTCGGGTTGTTTGATGTATTTGAAAGTGAAAAGCTGGGTAAGGGCAAGAAATCTTATGCGCTCAGCTACACATTTCAGCTGCAAGACCGTACCTTGACAGATGGGGAGATAGAGCAGCTGATGAAACAATTAATGGACGTATACAAAAACAAGCTTAGCGCACAAATCCGAGAATAATGCAGGCACTGGACGATCTGAATAAGAAACTGGATATACTGCTTAAAAAGTATGCAGCATCGGAGGCGGAGAACAAGCGCCTGAAGGATACTGTTGCTAAGCAGGAAAAGGCAGTGGCTGAGCTGACAAAAAAGCTGGCGTCGCTGGAGAATGGTATGGTGAGTGTGCACCTGGGCCCTGCCGTAGGTGATGAAGAGAAAGATAATATGCGCAAGCAACTGGATACAGTGATAGGTGAGATAGATAAAATACTGAACACACTTAATGATTAGGAAAGACAGATATGTGGTGCTGGGCGCTGTGCTTGCCGTATGTGTTATATGGGGTGCATGTAAGCAGCAAAGGCAACCATGCCTTACTCCTAAAGTTGCCAGCCTTATCCTGGAAACCATGCATATAACAACTGATACAGGCACTATATTTAGTGATACCTCATTGCCTGCAGCACAGTTTCTTGCGCTTCCCACCGCGGGCAATGCAGATACCTTTTTATTTACGCAGGCTGCTGTTTTCACCATCTCTCTTTCGCCCACCAGTAATAGCTGCCAGTGGCTATTCAGGGCAGATAGTGTAGCGAATAGCCCGAGGGGGACATTGTTTGACACGATCACTTTTTATTACAAAAGAGACTTGCAGTTTTTGTCGAATGCCTGCGGCTATGTAAATTTTTATGACCTCGATTCTATACGTACCAGTCATTTTAATATAGACTCGGTACATATTATTAATGCAAGTGTAACCAATGATATCAGTAAAAAACATGTGCAGGTATATATACATCCTGGTTTTTAGCGCTTTAATGCTGCTGGATATGCCGGGTGCATTTGCACAGGCGGATACTGCAACTGCGGATACTACCAGCGATCATAAAGTGAAGAAACCGGACCGGGCGGGGCACCAGCTATGTATAAGCGTAGATTATTTTCACCCTGTAATGAACGCTCTGCTTGGCGACAGGCAGTCGTACGAAATAGGCGCCGACTATTACCTGCATAACGAATACTACCTGGCTGCCGAAGGGGGCTTTGGCAGCGCTACCGTAGGCTACTCAGACCTGAGCTATAACACCAATAACAGCTTCTTTCGTTTTGGGTTTAATAAAAGCGTGCTAACGCGCACCAGGCCAGGTGACTGGGATATGATGTTCATAGGCTTGCGCCTGGGAGCGGCCAATGTAAACAGGGGCTTTGCTCATTATACTATTGTAGATAGCCTGTGGGGAAATGATACAGGCAGCCGCCAGGGCACCAGCTTTGTACCGGTATGGATGGAGCTTACCGGTGGTGTGCGTGTGGAACTGGTAAAAGGGCTATCTGCAGGCTGGAATATAAGGGGGAAGTTTATGCTGAATGGCAAGTCGTTCAGCGCCCTTTCCCCGCTTTATATAGCGGGCTATGGCCGGGGCGATAAGAATACTGTCTTTGACTTCAATGCCTATATCAGTTACTCTATCAGGTGGAGGCGGAAAAGCCTGGAAGCACTGGAAAAGAAGGCCCCTGCAGACACTGCAAAACCCACTCTTGCACCTGCTGGGAAGAAAGAAAATAAGTAGGTTATTGACCTCCCCCTAAGCTTCTTTTACAAAAGGAAAATAACCGCCATGTTGTTTCAGCGTTAGCTCATTTTTCTCCAGGTCAAATTCAAGTATGATATCTTGTTTAGTTGGATATTTGAAGACATTTTTTTCAACTATCTGAAGGTAGTAAGCCGCCTGGTTTGTGGCCTGCGCTATTAGTGTGTTTTTATCCTCTGTGATGGTTATTTTAAGAGGTATCTTATCGTTATCATATACCCCAATGTATTGGTCGAGATCAGATACGCTTATATCAAACCCACTTAACGCTTCCGGAAGCACAGGCTTGCCTTTGGGATTTATTCGCAGCTTATCGGCTATCATCACTACCGCAATGTATATTAGGGCTGCCATCATCATCGCGTAGCCGGGTACCAGCAATATCTTGCTGATATGATGATAAAAATGCCGCGCTATAGCGCCTGACAATATTAGTATTATACCCACCCAAAACAGGTTTGTGAACAGTACTTGCAAAAAGGTGTATTTTTTTGCTTTGCTATTACTATAGGCTAAATACAAAACACTGCCTGCCAGCGAAACAATATAGGTGACTAAGCGTACATTGCGCGAAGGAATGTGCAGCAGCGATAGCAATACGCAGGCAAGCATTCCTATGGCCGCTATTATGAAAAGGATATTGCCTGATTTTTTCATTAGCCTGCTTTATACTATAAATGTACGGTTAAAGTAAGTTTGAAAATGCAGGATGCAAGATCTAAGGCGCCAGCCGGCTTTTATCCCAACTGCCTGTAACGTTCTTTGTAAAGAGTATGCGGTCGTGCATGCGACTGCTGCGGCCTTGCCAGAACTCTATTTGCTGCGGAATTACGCGATAACCACCCCAGTAGTGCGGGCGTGGTATATCTGTATGGGCAAATTGTTCTTTGTAATGGGTGTAATTGGTATCCAGTATCTCCCGGTTAGGAATGGCCTGGCTTTGTGGCGATGCCCACGCTCCTAAGCGGCTGCCTTCCGGCCGGGATTTGAAATAAGCATCGCTTTCTTCGGGAGATACTTTTGCGATTAATCCTTCTATGCGCACCTGCCTTTCCAGCTCTTTCCAGAAAAAAACAAGGGCTGCATGAGGGTTTGAACCTATGTTGTGGCCTTTGGCGCTATCGTAATTGGTAAAGAATACAAACCCATGATCGTCCAGCCCCTTTAGTAATACTATGCGGGCATGAGGTATAGCCCTCGCATCCACGGTTGCCAGTGTCATAGCATTTACTTCAGTGATCTGGGCCTTTTCGGCTTCTCTGAACCAGGTATTAAAAAAGAAGAGAGGGTCGCTGCCTGTGCTATCTTCATCAAGCATGGCCATCTTGTAATCTGTGCGGATATCAGCGATATTTGAGGATATACCAGGCACCAGGGGGTTATTTGTTATCGTCTGAGCCAACGTACTTTGCCATCACATAGATGAGCTCTATGATCATAAGAAAGAAAAATACCCACATAAGGGTAGGGCCTACACTTTTGTTTACCGTATCGTAAAAAGCACCAAGTATTAAATGATTCATGATCTGTCAATTTGCGCTGCAAGATAATTAATTTGTTGATTAGTTATCCATACCCGGTGCCCATAAATTAGATAAGAAAAGCTCTATTTATAGATATTCTGTATGGACATGTCTAAATATTCTGCTTTAAGCTCTTTTTAAGGGTTTGGGGTTTGTGTTAATTGCGTTAATTTCAGCCAAATTACCGGCGGATGCTGCTGCGGCATATACCATTTTTGAAAGCTGTGTTCCTTTATTCCTTTACTGCCTTTGGCGGGCCGCAGGGCCATATGGGTATGATGGTAAAGACCTTTGTGCAGAAAAGGAAGGACGTGACCGAAGACCAGCTGCTGGAGTATAATGCCTTTTGTGCCATGCTGCCTGGCCCCACATCATCGCAAACGGTGACGCTGATAGCCATGAAGAGGGGCGGGGTGCCGCTGGCCATCCTTACCTTGCTGCTATGGGTTTTCCCTGCGGCACTGATAATGGGCGCATTCTCCTTCCTGGTTTTTTTAAAGATACCGCTCAACCTGTTTTCTTATATACAGCCTATGTCTGTAGGGTTTGTGTTTTATGCTGGCGCTAAAATGATGCAGACCAGCATAAAGTACGTAGCCACGGCAAGCATAATGATGGGCAGCCTTATTGCCACACTGTTCATTCATTCGCCATGGGTGTTTCCCGGGCTGCTGCTGGTATCGGGCAGTATCAGTAACTTCAGTAACAACCGTATACCTGCGGACCAACGCAAGCCCAAGAAGATCAACTGGATGAACCTGTGGCTGTTTGTGCTCCTCTTTATAGTGGCGGTGGTGCTTAGCCAGCTTGCCCGTAACCCTGCGTGGGAGCATGGCCGCATCTTCCACCTGTTTGAGAATTTCTATCGTTTCGGGGCTATAGTGTTTGGTGGCGGGCAGGCGTTGGTACCCATGATGCTGTACCAGTTTGTGACCCGCACGCAGTTTCACTACCTAACGGCAGGGCAGTTGCTTACCGGCTACGGCATGGTACAAGCTGTGCCCGGGCCGGTGTTCTCCATTTGCTCCTACGTGGGCGGTGTGGCCATGAGCCAGTATGGGCCTATATGGCAGATAATAGGCTGCGTGGTATGTACTGTAGCGGTGTTCCTGCCCAGCACTTTGTTACTGTTCTTCCTCTTCCCGGTATATGAGAACCTGAAACACCATGTGATCATCTTCAGGGCGCTGGAGGGTATAAATGCTGCTATTGTGGGCATTATATGGGCATCGGGCATGGTGCTCTTCCAGTCTATAGCGTTTGATAAGTCGCTGTCGTTTGAGTGGAGCAACCTGGTGGTAGTCATCATCACCTTCTGCCTGCTATCTTTTACCAAGATACCCGCGCCGCTGGTGGTGCTGGGCTGGTTGCTACTGGGGTGGACGCTGCATTAACCCCTGAATGCCACCCACCCGACCCATAAACCCCTGACCCCTTTAGGGATCAGGGGTTTATGGGTATTACCGGTCTTGGTTTTCTTTCAATAAGGTATTAATATCCCCAATGAGCTTGCTGATATCGCCGGGAGAGAGGCCATCGTAGAAACCGCGTATACGGCCGTAGCCATCTACGAGTGCATAATGCTTATCGTGTATGAAGTCTTTATCTACGGTTACACCTGCGGTATCGTCATCGGCACTAATGAGGTAGCTATAGCGTGCCATATCGTAGAGTTGCTTTTTGTCGCCGGTAAGGAACATCCATTGCGCAGGGTCGGCATCAAAGCGCAGGCTGTATGCTTTTAGCGCCTGTGGGGTGTCTTTTACTGGGTCTACGGTGTGCGAGAGTATCAGCACATTCTTATTGCCACGAAAAGCTTTATACACCTTCTCCATGTTCTCGTTCATACGCGGGCACATGCCCTTACAGGTAGCGAAGAAATACTCCACCACGCAGATCTTGCCTTTTACGTCTTCATTGGTAATTGTCTTGCCATCCTGGTTTACAAATGAAAAAGGAGCCACATGGTGATTCTGCTCTGTGCCCACAACCGGTAGCAAAGATTGCTTCTGCTCATGGCTTATCTTGTAATAGTAAGCAAGAAAAGCAATGCCTAGAATGATAAAGAAAGATATTAAGAAAAGCGCCGTCTTATTTTTCATGGCGCAAAGATAACCCCTTGTGCTATTACACTCAGAAGTTTAACAAGTAAATTTGTACCTTTAAATAGGTTTTAAAAGTGAAATTGTATGACGATACAGAAAATGCAGCAACAGCTAATTGACCAGATAACGGGAATTAAGGATGAGGATATATTGAGAATGCTGGGCGAGGAATTATCTTACTCTATAGAAGCTAAAAATGATCTTGCAGGTGTGCTGAGTGAAGAAGACCTAAAAGAACTGATTATGCTTTCGAAAGAGCCAATTGATAAAAACACGATGTCTTTCAATGAGTTTAACAGCATCATGGAAAAATGGCGCATGAAATAATAATCAACAAGCGCTTTACTACCAAACTATTACAAGTGCTGGACTATTTAGAAGCCGAGTGGGGCAAAGAAGTAGCGCTAGCATTTTTAGCTAAAGTTTATTCCCGCATATATGCGTTACAGTCGCACCCTTACATAGGCTCAGAAACCGATATAAAGGGCACAAGAAGTACAGTGATCACCAAGCAGAACAGGATGTACTACCGTATTGTAAAAAACAAAGTAGTAATACTTAGCCTCTATGATACAAGGAGGCGAAACCGAAAGAAATAATAGTATTACGCTACCACATTGATCATCTTCCCTCTTACATAAATAAACTTCTTAACTGGCTTGCCTTCCATCCATTTTTGTATGGTTTCATCGGCTAGTACTTCCTGCAGTACTACGGCTTCTTCAGCATCTATGGGGAACTCCATTTCTATGCGCGTTTTGCCGTTTACTGCTACGGGGTATTTCTTGGTGTTGTCGGTTACATAGCGTTCTTCGTAGGCGGGGAACGGGGCTGTAACAACACTTGTGTCATGCCCCAACTGGTGCCACAGTTCCTCTGCCATGTGTGGTGCAAACGGGCAGATAGCGGCTACCAATGGCTCCAGTATGCCGCGCTTGTGGCAGTTTAGCCCGGTAAGGTCATTAACGCATATCATGAACTGGCTCACAGAGGTATTCAACGAGAAGCGCTCTATGTCTTCACCTATTTTCTTTACGGTTTTGTGCAGTATGCGCAGCTCATCGTCGGTAGGTGTTTCATCATTAACTATCCAGCCTTTTTGCTCATCGGAATAGAGGCGCCACATCTTTTTCAGGAAGCGGTGTACACCCTCAATTCCCTTAGTGTCCCACGGCTTGCTGACATCGATAGGGCCGAGGAACATTTCGTACATGCGGAAGGTGTCTGCACCATATTGCGCTACAATGTCATCGGGGTTAACGACATTGTATTTTGATTTGGACATTTTTTCTACTTCCATTTTGCATTGGATATACTGCTCGCCGTCCTCAGTAAGCTTCTCTTCCCACAATACCTGATTTTCAGCCATTTCCAGCCTTTTTTCAGCTGTATAATCACCAATGAAATCTAAGAAATTTTTGTATGCCGATTTAGTCAGTCTATCTTTAGTATCGACAAATAAATGTCCGTATTTTAATCTCTTATTTGGCGACCCCCAACTTATATGTCCCTCCAGCCCATTGTAAATGTGTCTTGGAGAACTTGGTGCAATAGAGTTTCTGCCTCTATGTTCGCAAGACCGTAAGAAATCTACATGAATTTCTTCCGTATCCGTATCTTCTATTTCCTTTTGCCATTCAGCAATACCGACAAAATAAGATTGTCCCTGTATCATCCCCTGGTTCAGCAGCTTCTTAAATGGTTCATCAAAGCCAATATGCCCGAGGTCGCACAGGGCTTTTGTCCACATGCGGGAGTAGAGCAGGTGGCCTACGGCGTGCTCTGTGCCACCTATGTAGAGGTCTACCTGGTTCCAGTAGTCGGTGGCTTTGCGGCTGGCAAATTCCGTGTCGTTATGTGGGTCCATATAGCGGAGGAAGTACCAGCTGCTGCCTGCATAGCCGGGCATGGTGTTGGTCTCCCGCTGGCCTGCTTCGGTGGTTACCCAGTCTTCAATGTTTGCCAGTGGGCCTTCGCCTTCAGGGCCTGGTTTGTAATGCTCTACCATAGGCAGCTCTACGGGCAGATGCCCGAGGTGCCAGTCGTTGTGAATGATGGGCTCATCGATGCCGTAAGGTATATCGTCTACATACATTACAGGGAATGGCTCGCCCCAGTAGCGCTGGCGGCTAAAGCCTGCATCGCGCAGCCTGATGTTTACCTTTCGTTTGCCTGCGCCAGCATCTACGAGCGCATTTATGGCGGCTTCTGTGGCTGCGGGTATATTCATTCCTGTAAGGAAATCACTATCCTCTATTGTGCCTGTTTTGTCGCTATAGGCTTTATCGCCGTTATACCTATCGCCGAATATGTTGGTGATGGGTATGTTGAAGTGTTTTGCAAAGGCATGGTCGCGGTCGTCGCCACTTGGTACGCCCATTATAGCGCCTGTGCCATAGCCTGCAAGCACATATTCTGATATCCATACCGGTATCTCTTTTTCTGACAACGGATGAATAGCATATGCACCTGTGAAGCAGCCCGTAATTTGCTTTACCTCGCTCATACGCTCGCGCTCAGAGCGGGTCTTTACGTAGGTTTTGTACTCTTCTATGGCTTGTTTCTGTTCGGGTGTTGTTATGTCATCTACTAATTCGTGCTCTGGTGCGAGTACCATGAAGTCTACGCCAAAGATGGTATCGGGGCGGGTGGTGAACACAGGAATTGAAACCTCTCCCCGACCCTCTCCGAAGGAGAGGGAGATGTTACGTAATTCGCGATTGGAGAGGGCCGGGGAGAGGTTAAACATTATCTCCGCGCCATTACTTTTCCCTATCCAGTTGCGCTGCATTTCTTTCATGGCTTCTGTCCAGTCGAGGGTATCGAGGCTGGTTAACAGGCGGTCTGCATATTCTGTGATGCGGAGAAACCATTGGCGCATGTTCTTTCTTTCTACCGGGTAGCCGCCGCGCTCTGATACGCCGTTTACCACTTCGTCATTGGCAAGCACTGTGCCCAGCGCTTCGCACCACCATACCTGTGCGTAGCCCTGGTAGGCGAGGCGGTATTGCATCAGATTGTCGCGCTGTTCCTTTTCGGAAAGGTCTTTCCATTTTTGGCTGTCAAACTTCAGTGTCTCGTCGCCGGGGCATGGTATGTTGGCGTTGCCTTCTTTTTCAAAAATGGCGATGAGCTCGCTGATCGGCAGCGCCTTATTTTGCTTACGGTCGTACCAGCTATGGAAGAGCTGCAGGAATATCCATTGCGTCCACTTATAGTAGCCGGTATCGCTAGTGCGCACTGCGCGGCTCCAGTCGTAAGAGAATCCTATGTTGTCCAACTGCTCGCGGTAGCGTGCTATGTTCTTTTCGGTTGTTACTGCGGGGTGCTGGCCTGTTTCTATGGCATATTGCTCAGCTGGCAGCCCAAAGGCGTCGAAGCCCATGGGGTGCAGCACATTAAACCCCTTTTGCCGCTTGTAGCGGGCATAAATATCTGAAGCAATATAGCCTAGCGGATGCCCAACATGCAACCCCGCACCACTGGGGTAGGGGAACATATCGAGTATATAGCACTTGGGCTTGTCGCTGTCGTTGCTTACTTTATATACTTCTTCCTTAGCCCACTTATCTTTTACCCTTTTCTCGATCTCAGTGAAATTATATTCCATAAATTATCCTAATTCAAAAAATAGTTTGCAAAAATACGAAAGTGTGGCGGGTAGATTTGACAACTTTTTAAAAGTTGTCAAATCTCGTTAAAACTGTAACTCAAGCCCATCGTAGGCGAGGTGCATGCCTTCGGGCAGATCGCTGTCTACAACATCGTGCAGGCCAAGCTGGTGACTGATGTGGGTGAAGTAGACTTCATCTACCTGCGCGCTCTTGCCTACTTCTATAGCCTGCGATAGTGTGTAGTGGGATATATGCGGCTCGTGGCGAAGCGCATTGAGCACCATGGCCTTGCTGCCTTTGGCTTTTGCCAGTTCTTCAGGGGCAATATAGCTGGCATCTGTGATGTAGGTGAAATCGCCGATGCGGAAACCGAGTACTTCCAGCTTATAATGCAGCAGCTTTATAGGTGTGATAGTTAGCCCATTGATGCTGAACGGTTTGCTGGCGGTGATGGTATTCAGATCGACCTGCGGTATGCCAGGGTATGAGGCTCCGGAGAAGATATACTGGAACTCGCGCTTCAAGGTCTCTTGTGTTTCTTCAGTGGCGTAGACCTGCATGGGCCGCTGATCGAAGTAGTTGTAGGCGCGCACATCGTCGAGGCCGGCAATATGGTCTTTGTGGCCATGGGTGATGATAATGGCATCGAGTCGGTGTACTTTGGCGCGCAGCATCTGGTACCTGAAATCGGGGCCGCTATCTATTACTATGCTTGCCTGCGGGGTTTCTATCCATACAGCTGAGCGCAGGCGGTTATCTTTTTTGTTGGCAGAGGTGCATACAGGGCATGGACACCCTATAAAAGGTATGCCTTGCGATGTGCCTGTGCCAAGGAAAGTTACTTTCACGGTCAGAGGTCCATTTGAGTTTGAACAGAAGGGTCCTGGCCTGCGGCAGGCTCCGTTTTCAGTTGTTTATACCACTTCAGCATCTCCCCGCTCAGCTCTTCTTCATTGATCTTTACCGATGGCAATATCTCCAGCAGGGCATTGATGCGGCCCTCTACACTGAAGAATTTGTTGATCACCACCACCCGCCTTTCTTCAAGTATGCAGTAGCCGCTATTGAAATTTCCTTTCTCATAACGTATTATGTAACGTGCTTCTTCGTAAAGCTCTTCTAATTTTTTTAACGTGTTTGGCGTATATTTGAAACTCATTTTGTACGGCTGTTTCGATGAATAAAAGTAGAGAATTCGCAGCACTTATAGTTATTGCAGTTATTTTAACTGTGTTCCCGGCATTTGCAAGGGCGCAGGAGGCGGAGGGAGATGAGCCCGAAGGCATGTATATAGAGCAGCCGCGGTTATTCTATGGCGGGCTGGTAGTGGGGGCTAATTTTACGCAGGTAGATGGCGACTATTATGCAGGTTACCGGAAAATAGGGCTGAATGCAGGGGGAATAGTATATGCCCAGCTAGCAAAGCACGTGGCCGTAAGCCTGGAAATACTTTATTCGCAAAAAGGTAGTAAAAGTGATGGGCCGCAACCCTCGCCGGGAAATAAAAAAATACTGATAACACACTATGGTATTAATGCTAACTATGCCGAAATTCCTGTTATGATCAATTATTTTGATAAGCGCAAGAGCCATTTTGGGGTGGGCGTTTCTTATAGCAGGCTGGTGAGCAGCACTGAAACGTTGCAAATAGATACATCGGTACTGGCGCCGCAGAATATAGATCTTAACCAGAAATATCCGTTCAAGAAAGATAATTTCGATTTTTTGGCGGGCGTAGAACTGCATTTGGTGAAGGGCTTGTTCCTTAACGTCCGGTTCCAATATTCCATAACGCCTATACGCTCTCAACTGCCGCCGATAACTTATGCGCGAGCCGACCAGTATAATAACATGTGGGTGGTGCGCCTCATGTACCTGCTGAAATAAGTATCTTTGAAGCCGGAACCTTTATTACTAATGACATTTATTGAAAGGGCAAAAATATTGTGTTGCGTTGTTTTTACCCTGCTTATTTTTCATGGCAGGGTGAGTGCGCAGGATAATTATTATGTAGAGCCTGAACATAAATTTTATGGAGGCCTTGTGTGTGGTGCAAACTTTGCGCAGGTAGACGGAGATTACATAGCCGGTTATCATAAGCTAGGCCTGAATGCCGGAGGGATAGTGTATATACCCATCAGGAGCCACCTTGCTGCCAGTATGGAGATACTTTATTCACAAAAAGGAAGTAAGTCGACGGGCGAGATACAGCTGCCATCGGGGTTGTGGGTGGTGAAGTATAGTATGAAGCTCAACTATGCCGAGGTGCCGCTGATGATCAACTACTTTGATAAGCGGAAGACGAATTTCGGATTGGGTGTATCTATTTCCGAGTTAGCTGCCAGTACCGAAAATTTTGTCACCTACCCGGCTCAAACGTTTGATCAGACAAAATATCCTTTTAAAAAGACCGATGTTGACTTTATTACCGGTTGTAACCTTCATTTATGGAGAGGGCTGTTTTTCAATATCAGGTTCCAGTATTCTCTTTTCTCTATCCGCGACCATATACCACAGACTACAGATAATACAGCACAATTTAATAACCTTTGGGTGCTGAGACTCATGTATTTGTTTACTTAAATTCGCATTTATGCACAACTTTCCGGTAAAGCTGCCATTGAGAATAGACTGGAGCGAGATGGACCTGTTTGGCCATGTAAATAATGTAACTTACTTCAAGTATATACAGGCTTCAAGGGTAAATTATTGGGAGCTAAGCGGCCTTGCAGGTTCGTTTAGCAAAACGAAAATCGGGCCGATACTGTTGTCTACCTCATGCCAGTTCCTTACGCCGTTATTTTACCCCGGGAATATAGTGGTGGAGTGCAGGATAGAATTTATTAAGAATACCAGTTTCGGCATTCATCACCGGATATTGAATGAACAAAGCCAGGTGGCTGCGGAAGCGCATGATGTGATCGTGAACTTCGATTTTAATAAAAATGAGAAGTCGGCAATATCAGAGCAGTTCCGGAAGGCTGCAGAGGATATAGAGGGCAGGGAATTCCCCGTTTCGTAGCCATACAGGTCCGCTTTTTAGTGGTAAAACCTTTAAGATTTATAAAATAGATTACTTTAGCATTCAGGAACCACTCCTTGTTAAAACATGCATATAAGAATTGTATTGCCGGCATACAATGAGGAAGAATCGCTGCCACCATTACTGCAAAGAATAAACGACGCTTATAACTATTATAAATGGGATGCGAGCGTGCTGGTGGTAAATGACGGCAGTGTGGACAATACACTTGCAGTTGCCAGGAACTTTAAAGGGGATATAAAGGTAGATACACTGGATATACAGCCCAACAGCGGCCTTGCCAATGCTATAAACCAAGGCATGCGCAAGGCGGTAGAGGGTCTTAAAGACTCCGATATTGTAGTGACCCTGGATGCTGACGACAGCCAGACCCCATACCTTATTCAGCGGATGGCGCAGCAGGTGGCGGAGGGCAGCGATCTTGTAATAGCATCGCGGTACCAGCCGGGAGCAAGGATAAAAGGGCTGAAGAGATCCCGTACATTTTTTAGCTGGGCTGCTGGGTTTTTATTCAGGATAATGGTGGGGTTTGAGGGGATCAAGGATTATACCTGTGGCTTTAGGGCGTATAGGGTAGATATGCTGAGGAAAACGATAAAGGTATATGGCGATAAGTTTATTACACAAAAAGGGTTTGGGTGCATGGTAGAGGTGCTGCTGAAAGTGGCCGGCCAAAGCGCCACCATGAATGAGATACCCATGATACTGCGGTACGACCTAAAGCAAGGTGAATCTAAAATGAATGTGCAGAAGACCATGAAGCAGACCCTGAAGTTGCTACTGGAATATAAAATGGGGAAACTAAATCCGTAAACATGGCTGTGGCGGAAAGCATGATCAGTAATAGCGCAGCACGAAAGATCAATATTGTATGCCTGCTTGCTGCCATTTTACTTGTACTGATCCTTCCTCTTAAAAAGGAAATATGGTATGATGAGAGTATTTCTATACGATGCAGTAAGGGGATAAGCCACGACACCCCGCTTTTTTATGCCAATACAAATCAAATTGGCTCTGAGGCTTTTTCACAACTAAATACTGCCGGCAATGTGTTCAACGCTACGGTGCTGGATAATGGCAACAGCTTTTTATACAACATAACCCTGCACTGGTTTACGATGATATTTGGCAACAGCATTGCTGTGTATATGCTGCTATCGAAGTTGTGCGCCATTGGTACTTTAATAGCCTTTTACATGCTTTGCTCCTTGTTTTTCAAAGACAGTATTTTTACCTCATTAGCCATCATACTTCTTGCTACAGACAATGACTTTGCGGGTATGAGCCACGAGATACGAGCCTACTCCATGGGAATATTATTTGTGACGCTTGCTGCCATTTACTTTTTCAAATTCCTGGATCAAAAAGAAAGCCCGCGCCATCTTTTTCTTGCCGGGCTGTTTTCTGCCGGCGCTATACTGTCGCACTTCCTGAGTATTTACGTGGTACTTGTTTTCCTGGGTGTATTATTGGTTATTAAAAAGGGAAAGCTTTTTTCTGGAAAGAATATACCGGCGATAATGGCGCCGGTGGTTTTGCTTGTAGTGTTCTTTTATTTTTCCTACAAGGGCGTGCAGATGATGAGCAACCAAAACCATAAGATACAGGAGCGAAGCGCTGCTGCCGGCTTTAGCGCAGTGGAAGCGGTGCAGCGTAGCATAAAGTTTACCGCTATCAACTACAAAGCGGTATTCCCGGCATTTGGCAACAGGCCATTTGCAGGTATTCTTTCGTTGGCTTTTATCGTATTGCTGTATATAGCCGGTGTGAGAATAAGTAAAGAGCAGGCAGAGAGAAGGAACCTTCATATTTTGTTCTTGTTCGGAATATTCGGTAGTTTATTCCTTTTGCTTTTGAGTGTGAAGTCGCAGCATTATACTGCGCTTTACTATCGATATTACTCGTTTTGCATACCTTTTTGCTGCCTCTTTATTGCTTACCTGCTGTATGTGCTTTTTAAGCAGCCTGCATTCAATTCCCTCATCAAGGGCAGCCTTGTTACTATCGTGCTGCTGCCGTCATGTTCATTGTTTGTATTTGGGTTGCTGAGTGCGAAGCCTGTTTTGGCTTATAACCACGTAGCTGTAGCGCAGCAGATAGCGCATGATGGCATTGATAAAGCGGGTGTTTCAGATTGGGAAGATGCTTTGCTGTTGCAATGTTTTTTGCCCAACGGCTACAAAATAAATTATGTGCGAGACCAGACGGAGCCGTATTTTGCGCTGTATAAGACAGGCGGATTAGAAAGAATACCTGTGATAAAACATAACTGATGCAAAAAGTAATTGTTTTTTTTGGCACACGGCCCGAGGCTATAAAGCTGGCTCCGGTGGTGGAAGCGCTGACTGGAAGTAAGCATTTTAATACGCTGGTATGTTCCACAGGGCAGCATAAGGAAATGCTGCAGCAGGTGATAGACTTCTTTAAGATACCAATACATTTTACACTTGATGTGATGGAGCCTAATCAGCAGCTTGCCGGGCTTACCGCAAAACTACTGGTAAAGATAAACGAGCTATTAGTTGCTGAGCAGCCAGATATGATCATAGTACAAGGCGACACCACCACCACATTTGCAGCATCGCTGGCCGCATTTTACAATAGAGTAAAAGTACTGCATGTAGAAGCTGGCTTGAGGACCTTTAATAAGTATTCGCCATTCCCTGAAGAGATAAACAGGGTGATGACCAGCAAGGTTACCGACTTTCATTTTCCGCCTACAGAGTATGCAAAGAACAACTTGCTGGATGAAGGTGTAGCTGCTGATAAAATGGTAGTGACAGGCAATACAGGCATCGATGCTTTGTTGCTGGGACTACAAAAGATAGGGGATAAGATTCCTGATGGCATTACTGCGCAGGGGCTGGGCAAGATGAAAGACTATGTGCTGGTAACCATGCACCGGCGGGAAAACCATGGGGCGGGTATTGTGAATATTTGTACCGCAATAAAGAGAATTGCAGAGGCAGCAAACGTACCGGTAATATTCCCAGTGCACCTGAACCCTAATGTAAAAGATGTGGTAGGCGATCTGCTAGGCGGACACCCACTTATTCACCTGGTGACACCTGCGGCCTATCCTGAATTTTTGTGGCTGATGAATAACTCGCGGCTGATACTTACAGACAGTGGTGGCGTGCAGGAAGAGGCGCCGTCGCTGGGTAAGCCTGTATTGCTGCTAAGAGATACCACAGAGCGGCCAGAAGCTGTGGATGCAGGTACAGTGCTGAAAGTGGGCAGCGATACCGAACTGATATATACAGAAGCCATGCGGCTGCTTACGGACGAGGATGCATATAATGCTATGGCCATGAAGTCTAACCCTTATGGTGATGGCAAGGCGGCAAAACGCATACTGGATGCCATGCTGGTAATGTAAGCGTGCCCCGGTTAAGCCTAAGGAATTATAGAAAAGGCGCTGGATCGATATGGGAAATGATATAATATTCGTTTCGATCATTTAGCTTTGTATAAACCTTTTCACCTATGTACCCTAAACTTTTCACCTTCGTTCTTCTATTGTGTATTCATTTTACTGCCTCTTATGCCCAAAAAGAACTTTGGGGAGAAATGAGTACCCCATCGAGCCTTACTTACCAAAAAGGAACCATTGTTAAAACGGATTCGAATGGTAATAACCTAAGCATAATTCATGTATTTACAGGCCCTGATGGCAGAAGTATGAACTCATCTTTAATGCAGGCGTCAAATGGCAAAATCTATGGAATAACTTTCCTGGGAGGCGCTAACAATTATGGTGTACTGTTTGAATACGACCTGGTAATAGACAGTTTCAGGGTATTGGTGGATTTCGGCATAGTCCAGAACCCGGTTAACGGCCTGATAGAAGGTTCGCCCGGCATGCTATATGGTACCTGTGGCGCTACTGCGGGGAGTGGGCTTACCGAGTATGGCGCCCAGATATATACCTACAATATAGCTACAAATACCATGACCGTTGTAGCTTCGTTGCCGGCTTTTGCTACGGGTCTTTCGACGGAAGGGAATTACATAAAAGGGAATTTATACAAAGCATCAGACGGCTATATTTATGGTACTACGGGCCGTTATTCTGCCTGCCCGAGTGGCTTTCCCGATGGCGGCACTGTAATAAGGATAAACCCTGCAACCAACGCATATACTTATATTTACCCCTTTAATTGCGACCCATCAACAGGATATAACCCCAACGGCGGTTTTGTAGAAACAGCCGGTGTATTGTATTCTACTGATGTGCAGGGTGGAGACTCGCTTGGGGGCGTCATTTTTGCTTATAACATATCCGCAAACAGTTACACAAAGCAAATGAACCTTGATGTTCATACCGGCGACGCCCCTGCAACGTCAATGGTAAAAGCCGGAAGCGGTAAGTTATATGGCTATGACTATTATCCTTATAGCTCATCGACCCATTACAGAACACAGACATTATATGAATACGATCCGGCTACTAATATTTATAACCATGCCCATGATTTTTATAATGGAGACGATACAGGGGGCGACCTGAGTGGCCTAATGCAGGCCAGCAATGGAAAATTATATGGTTCAACAGAGCGGGGGGTATATGAATTTGACCCCATTGCCCATAACCTACACATTTCGTCGCCTTTTTTCCAGGGGTATTTCCAGTCATTTATAGAGGTATGCCGTAAGCCTGTGTATAAATATTACAGCAATACCAGCGATACCATTTGCCAAAGCGGCGCTTTTGCTTTCGACCTGCACAATACTAATGCACAAACTTTTGTGTGGACGCATAATGGAGTTGCTGACCCTGCCCAAACGAGTGGCATTCTGCAGTTCACATCTGCTGCGGTTACAGATTCCGGTACGTGGGTCTGTACGCTCACAAATCAATGTGGTGTAACGGTGCCTCCTGCGATCCATATTGAGGTCGAACCACATCCGGCTGGAATAACTATAACTGGCGCTTCCTCGTTATGCGCCGGGAGTACTATAACGCTAAGTGGCTCTATACCGGGCGGCACGTGGTATAGCAGCAATAGCACAATAGCAACAATTAACAGTGGCGGACTTGTGACCGGGGAGATCGCAGGTGCCGATACTATAATTTACAGCATAGCAAATGGTTGTGGTATAGCTGCCGATACTATATCGTTAACCGTAAACCCATTGCCTTTTGCAGGCACGATAACAGGTAGCGCCGTAGTGTGCGCATCCTCAACTACGGCGCTGACTAATGCAACAACAGGTGGGGTGTGGAGCAGCAATGTTACTGGTATTGCTACAGTAAGCAGCACAGGTGTAGTAGCAGGTATAATGGCCGATACGACGTCTGTATTTTATACGGTGACGAATAGCTGCGGTACCACCATTGCTGCAAAAGTTGTAACAGTTAATTCCTTACCAGTTGCAGGGACTATTGCGGGGGCAGGCACATTGTGTGCAGGAGCTACTATTGTATTGACTGATATTACTACAGGGGGCGCATGGAGCAGCGGAGCAACAGGTATAGCTGTTGTAAGTGGTGGTGGTATTGTCTCGGGTATTGGCGAGGGTACATCGGTAATATCTTACTCTGTAAATAATAGCTGTGGTTCAGTAACAGCTACTGCAACGATAACTGTGAACCCAACACCTGCTGCGGGAACAATTACCGGCACGGGAACTGTATGTGCAGGAGATGCGACAACCCTTAGTGATGCGGCTACGGGAGGAACATGGAGCAGCAGCAATATTGGTATTGCTACTGTAAGTAGCAGTGGTGTGGTAAGCGGAGCTTCACTGGGAACTGCTACTATATCTTATTCTGTAAGCAACGGGTGTGGTACGGCAGTGGTTATATTGCCGATAACTGTGAATCCATTGCCTGTAGCGGGAGTTATTACAGGCGCCGCTGCTGTATGCGCAGGCTCCACCATTGCACTCGGCGATGCTGTAACAGGTGGCGTGTGGAGTAGCGCGAACACACTGGCAACCGTATCTTCCGGAATAGTTAGCGGCGCCCTGCCTGGGGCTGACACCATTTTATATGCAGTAACCAATAGCTGCGGCACAGCTACAGCAACGCAAACGATAACAATTAATCCCCTGCCAGATGCCGGAACAATAACAGGTGCGTCGAATGTTTGTAAAGACTCTGCGATCACTTTAGCTGATATTTCCTTTGGTGGTACATGGACGGCAAGCAATACAAAAGTTACGGTAAGCGCCGGGGGTATGGTAACAGGAATATCTGCAGGAACCGATACGGTTGTTTACACTGTAACCAATATTTGCGGTGCCGACACAGTTGCATGGATGCTGCACATTATCGATTGCCGGCTTGGAGTTCCTGTGGCTTCCAGTTCAGTTAATGGGCTAAACGTATATCCTAACCCGAACAAAGGAATTTTTACGGTAAATATATTATCTGATCATGACGAACCAGTGTCGATATTGGTTACAGATATGGCGGGCAAAAAAGTTAAGGAGTTTACCGGGAATACGAACGCGCAAATCTTGCTAAAATTGAATGTCATTCCCGGGGTTTACTTTCTGAAAAGTACTACCATGCATGGGAGTTATAATAATGAAATCGTCATAGAGTAGGGCGTGACCGCGACCGGGAAATCTGAGACACCTTGAATGAGCATTGTGGCATGAGCATAAGCAGGGTTAAAAATATTTTTTTATTTTTTACTTTTCTATTCAAATCATTTACCTATCTTTGCACTCCATTTTAAATTTTTAGTACGTAAGTAATGCCTACCATTCAACAATTAGTACGTAAAGGACGTGAGCAAATGCGGACAAAATCAAAGTCCCGCGCACTGGATTCCTGCCCGCAACGCCGTGGAGTATGCACCCGTGTATATACTACTACGCCTAAAAAACCAAACTCTGCGCTGCGTAAAGTAGCAAAGGTGCGCCTTACCAATAAGATAGAGGTGATCGCCTATATACCGGGTGAAGGCCATAACCTGCAGGAGCACTCTATAGTGCTGATACGCGGAGGCCGTGTAAAGGACCTGCCGGGTGTACGTTACCATATAGTACGTGGCGCGCTGGATACTGCGGGTGTAAAAGACCGTAAGAAGAGCCGTAGCAAGTATGGTACCAAGAAAGAAAAAGTAAAGGGCGGAGCAGCAGCAAAGCCAGCAGGTAAGAAATAATTTTTTATAACGTATAATAATCAGCCAATCAGTACCCGATGAGAAAGGCACAGGCAAAAAAACTTCCATTAGCACCGGATCCAAAATTTAAGGATAAGAACGTAACCCGTTTTGTAAACTGCCTGATGATAGGTGGCAATAAAACAGTGGTATTGAGCGCATTTTACGATGCACTTGATAAGGTGACCAAGATCAACAACGAAGAGGGTTATGAAGTGTGGAAACGCGCACTGACTAACGTAACTCCGGCTGTAGAAGTACGTAGCCGCCGTATAGGTGGCGCTACCTTCCAGATACCATCTGAAGTTCGCCCTGACCGTAAAATATCGCTGAGCATGAAGTGGCTTATCCGCTTCTCCCGCGAGCGTAACGGTAAGACCATTGCTGATAAACTGGCTAATGAAATAGTAGCGGCAGCAAAAGGTGAAGGCGGTGCCTTCAAAAAGAAAGAAGATACGCACCGTATGGCAGAAGCCAACAAGGCGTTCTCACACTTTAAGATCTAGCAAAATAGCTTTTCATAAACGAGAGCCCCGCCATTTGGCGGGGCTTTTTCGTTTATCAAAAGAATTGTATGTATAAGAATGGCTAAAATTAAGAAAGGCGTGGCTTCATTAATAATACCATATTCCTTCCGCAAAAAGCACAAGTAGGAAGAAACCGAACTTTGTTTATGCCCGATG
>Ga0206843_10119_pt1 | contig 26320 bp, 21 predicted proteins | sample Alteio_BWOrgCont_21_FD_152869 | JGI IMG/M metagenome (GOLD analysis project Ga0206843, IMG submission 152869) | Enriched cells from forest soil in Barre Woods Harvard Forest LTER site, Petersham, Massachusetts, United States -... | ecosystem: Environmental > Terrestrial > Soil > Temperate forest >...
ATAAGATTGGAATTTTGTCTTTAGAACAAGTTCTTGATTTAACTATTGATGCTGCAAAGCATACTAATAGAAAATTTGCTGTACTGATTACTAAATCAGAAGATCGAATTGTTTATAATCTTGAGCCTGTAAAACAGTCTAAAAATCCATTTAACAATTCCTTTGGATGAGAATTTTTGTGTTTTATCTTATTTGCAGAGGAATAGCCAATATTTCATAGATATTGGCTATTCAAACTGTAAATGCACAAACTGTATTTAAATGCACAAAAATCCAGCTTATGCGGAATTTGAAAAAGATAACAGAGACTCTCAAAATCCTGTTAATCTTAATCAAAATAGTTAAAGAGATTTTCTTTTAATTATTTTTGAAACAGCAATAATTATAATTTTATTATTGCTGTTTTTTATTTTATTTTATTATATGTCCTTTAAGGGATAATTTTGAAAGATTTTATGATTGAATTTGGTAGAGGGAGTGATGAATTGTGAAAAATGTTATATCAATATGGGAAAATGAAAGCCCTTGCCAGTGGCGGATTTGAGGTCGATTTATGGGGAGGAGTGCGCTATATTTTTCATGTACTATGGTGCTACGGATATGCCGGTTGAAATTGAGGGTAGGGAATTTGCATATCAATAATAAGCGCGGATTGTCATTATTTGAATACATACAGGAAAATTACGAAGTATGTATTGGAGTGGATAGTTTCTTGATGAGAATGCCTGCTAATCCTCAGGGGATTTCTCTTGCTGCGCTCCCGATGAAGGATCGGGCGCTACGTTGCGAAATGACGGCCTTGATGATTGTTTATAGGTAAAGATGCATCGGGCATGACAAATGAGCAAGCCGATTTTTCAGAAAATTTTAAGTTTTAGACTCTTGTAATATAACGGGTGGAACGGTTACTTTTGTAGCTATAAACTTATTGATATGCCAGGCTACGAATTATTTGGCGCTCAGGAGCGCAAGGAAGTAAATGATGTGCTGGAAACGGGCATCCTGATGCGCTATGGTTTTGACGGCCCGCGTAAGGGCATCTGGAAGGCAAAGGAACTGGAGCAGGAGATATGCAGGACTTTTGGTGCGGGATATGCACAGTTGACGAGCAGTGGCACTGCGGCGCTTACTACGGTAATGGCGGCACTGGGTATTGGCGCCGGGGATGAGGTGATCATGCCTACGTTTACGTTTGTGGCGAGCTTTGAGGCGGTGCTTTCGGTGGGAGCGATACCTGTGCTTGTGGATATTGATGAGACACTGACGCTGGACCCTAAGGCGGTGGAAGCTGCTATAACCAACCGGACCAAGGCTATAATGCCGGTACACATGTGCGGCAGCATGAGCCAGATGGATGAACTAAAGGCTATATGTGATGCGCATCATATACTATTATTAGAAGATGCATGCCAGGCTATTGGCGCCAGCTATAAGGGAAAGAGTGTGGGCACTATAGGTGTGGCGGGTACGTTTTCGTTTGACTTTGTAAAGATCATTACCTGTGCTGAAGGTGGGGCGGTGATCACCAATGACGAAGAGATATATAAAAAATGTGACCAATATACTGATCACGGCCATGACCATGCGGGTAAAGACCGAGGGGCCGACCTGCACCCGTACCTGGGTTATAACTTCCGCATATCTGAACTGCATGCGGCTGTGGGGCTGGCACAGATAAGGAGACTCGATGAGTTTTTGCAATTGCAGAAACGCAATCATAGCATTATTGCAAATACATTAAAGAAAGTAGATGGCTTGACTTTCAGGGTGATACCTGATCCGGCCGGTGATACGGGTTCGTTCGTATCGTTCTTCCTGCCAACTGAGGATATGGCAAGGGACGCTGTGGCGGGATTTGCGGCTGCTGGAATAGGTGGTAATTTTTACTGGTATGACAATAACTGGCACTATATACGTAAGTGGCACCACCTGCAAAATGGCAGCTGGATGCACCGCCTGCATGACGAACAAAAGAAGCAGGTGATGCATTATAGCAACCAGGCTTTTGCTGTGAGCGATGCTATAATGAGCCGTTGTATCTCATCGTCTATCAGCTTGTTATGGGATGAGGCGCAGGCGCAAGAGCGGGCGGATAAGATGGCAGAGGTACTGACGAGCGTGATAACGAAAAACCTGGTGAAGGGTTAGTGCTTAGCGAGAAAAGTTTCACGCAAAGGCGCAAAGACGCAGCTTCTCATGTGGTCTTTTTAAGGTCGCAGAGGCGTAAAGTAGTTTAGGTTTTTAAATTAATTGCAACAACAGAGTAGTTCAACAAACGACTTTCTGAAAAAATGACAACTGCTGAGATACTTAAGAAGGTACGGCGTATAGAAATAAAAACCAATGGGTTAAGCAATCATATTTTCGCCGGGGAGTACCATTCTACCTTTAAGGGGAGGGGCATGTCTTTTAGCGAAGTACGGGAATACACTCCTGGCGACGATGTGAAGTTTATAGACTGGAATGTGACCGCGCGGTTCTCTCATCCGTTTGTAAAGGTATTTGAAGAAGAAAGGGAATTGATCGTGATGCTGGTGGTGGATATCAGCAGCAGCTCGCTTTTTGGTACGCAGAAACAATTGAAGCGCGACCTGATTACTGAGTTGGGTGCGGTATTATCTTTTTCAGCTACTACCAATAATGATAAGGTGGGGGTGATCTTCTTTAGTGATAAGGTGGAAAAATATATACCGCCCAAGAAAGGAAAGAGCCATATACTGCGCATAATACGTGAACTTATAGCCCTCGAGCCTAATCATACGGGCGCAACCGATGTGCGGGTGGCGCTGGAATTCCTGAATAACGTGCTGAAAAAGAAGACGATCACTTTTGTGCTGAGCGATTTTGTGAGCCAGCCATACGACAATGCCTTGCAACTGGCCGCCCGCCGACACGATATAGTGGGTATACATGTATATGATAAATATGATAAAGAACTGCCATCGGCAGGGCTTATACAGGTAATGGACTCGGAGACAGGCGAAATGTTTTGGCTGGATACAGATAATAAGGCTATCAGGACCCAGTATGCGGGGGCTTACGAGGATAAGAATAAATATTGTGTGCAGTCGTTCAGGAAGAGTGGGGCGGCGCTGCTGCATGTGAGGACCGATGAGGATTATGTGAAGGTGTTGCAGGTGTATTTTAAAGGAAGGTGATTTTTGATTAGCGGATCAGTTGATGCTCGTGTTTTGTAGGGGTTAAGGTTAGCTAATTGGGTGATTCTGTTTATCGAATTAATGTGGTTATAATATCAATTTTATGGATTCGTTTTTGAAAAAGATTGATATTTATTTGCAGGTAAAATTTTTACAGAAGATAGATAAACGGGTTTGGAGCTTCAGTAAAGATGATTTTGATAAGTATTTGATAAGCAAGCAGTACGATAAGGATGCGGTTAATAAATTTTACCCTGATATAGATACGGATAAACTGAAAGAAAGCAATCCGGAAGACTTATTTCTTATGGAACAGTTTATGTCATACGTTTATAAGTTTGATCAAAAGATGTTGGTAGAGCCGCTGTATGGATGGGCAATACCTGGACGGTTTGAGGTTTTTAAGATGTCGTTCCCATACGTATCTGATATATGGGATAAGAGTAAGCGCAAGCCATCTACGCTAAATTACCTGCAGCCTAAAAAGGTGATAGAGATAGAAAGCTGCATCCCTATCAGGTATTACTGGCAGAATTATTATCATTTTTTTATAGATACGTTGTCACAAGTATATATAGCTAAAGACAAGGTGCCTGCTGATGTGCCGTTATTAGTGCCGTATTATTTTAATGAGATAAAGTACGTGCAGGAGTTTTTGAAGGAGTCGAACTTTCTATCGGGACGAAAGATCATTGTGCAGGGGAAGGATGAATACTATTCTGTAAAGCACTTATATGTATGTAAGGATACGTTTTACTCGGATTCGATATATGATGTGGTAGCTTCTTTTGGCGATGTAGTAAAAGAGGGTAGCGATAAGGGGCGAAAGATATTCCTGAAGCGGAATAAAAATAAAGAGCGGGCAATAAGTAATAGCGAGGAGATAGAACAGATAGCCGAAGACAATGGGTTCGAAATAAAGGATACGGATGGCATGAGCCTGAAGGAGCAGGTATTGCTGTTTACCAATACAAGTGTGCTGATAGGGCTGCATGGGGCAGGGCTGACGAATATCATTTTCAGGAACAGGAAGCCCATGAAGGTGCTGGAAATATTCCCGGCAGACAGCAGGCCGGATCATTACCGGAATATCTGCACTATGTTTGGTTACCAATACGACCATATACATGGTGGCGACCGGGATAAAAATAATAAGGCAAGGTTTTACCTGGACCCGGTATCGTTCAGTGAAAAGCTTGCTGCGTTTACGGCATAAAACATTTGCAATTGATAACGATATAAACAAACATGAGAATATTAGTAAATAAAGGATTTATTTTAATTGCTGGGTTGCTGCTTCTGTCGGCTGGTGCATTTGCGCAGGGCGATGCCAAAGCTAGTGCGCGCATAGATGCGAAGCAGATAATGATAGGCGACCAGGCAAGGCTATTTATAGAGATACAAAATAACCCGGCCAATGGCAGGCTAAGCTGGGCTGCGATACCAGATTCGTTTAATAACCTGGAGGTTGTAGAAAAGGGTAAGATAGATACTGAGAAGCAGGGTGATATAGAGGTGTATAAGCAACGGCTGCTGATTACGGGTTTTGACTCAGGGACGTTTAGAATACCTGCATTTGTATTTGCGGTGATACCAAATTCAGGAACGACATATACAGTTCAAACGGATTCTTTTGACCTGCTGGTGCAGACGGTGGCTGTGGATACTGCCAAGGGCTTTAAAGGCATTAAAGGCATCATGACAATAAAAGGCTCGTGGCTGGACTATGTGTGGTATGCAGTGGGTGGGATAGTGTTTATTGTGTTGCTTATTTTTGTGATCCTTTATTTCTTAAAGAATAAGAAAGCCCCAGCCCCTAAGCCGCAAGGGCCAGTGGAGACACTGCAGGAGTATGCGCTGCGCCTGTTGGCAGAGCTGGACACAAAACAACTATGGCAGAAAAAGCAGGTGAAAGAGTACTATGTGCAACTTACGGATATAGTGAGGAACTATATAGAGCAGCGCTACGAGACGCAGGTGATGGAGCTGACGACCGATGAACTGCTTGGCAAGGTGCATACCCACAAAGAATTATTGCAGCACTACGATGAACTGTCGACCATACTGCATACTGCTGACCTGGCAAAGTTTGCGAAAGCAGAGCCGACGCCACAGGAACATATGGAGGCTATGGATATGGCGAAGCAGTTTGTAAATACATCGCGGCCGGTGATCATAGTGCAGAACACAGCCGATAATAATGCTAAACCCCAAACAGATAATACAACCGTATAATACAAATGAGAGCATTCCTGGACTGGAAACATATCACTTTTGCGCAACCGGTTTTCTTTGCATTGCTGCTGCTGATACCGTTTATGATATGGTGGCAGTGGCGCAGTAAGAAAAGGGATAGCCCGGCGCTACGCCTCACGACGCTTGGCGGGCTAAAAAAATCTATGGCTGGCGGAAAGGCAAAACTGCGGCCTATTCTCTTTGCATTACGTATTGTGGCGCTTATTGCTTTGTGTATAGCATTGGCAAGGCCACAGTCGAGCAACACTACTGAGAATATTGATAGCGAAGGTATAGATATAGTGCTGGCGATGGACGTGTCGGGCAGTATGATAGCTGAAGACTTTAAGCCAAACCGTATAGAGGCCGCAAAAGAAGTGGCGCTGCAGTTTGTAGACCAGCGGCCAACCGATAGGATAGGGCTGGTGATCTTCTCGGGTGAAAGCTTTACCATGTGCCCTATAACCATAGACCACAATGTGCTGAAAGAGCAAATATCGCAGGTGAAGAATGGGATGATAACCGACGGTACATCGATAGGCATGGGGTTGGCAACTGCTGTAGACAGGCTACGCTTCTCAAAGGGAAAAAGCAAGGTGATCATATTGATGACCGACGGTGTAAATAATATGGGGCTTATAGACCCGGTAACTGCGCTGGAAATAGCGAAAGCTTACAAAATAAGAGTGTATACCATAGGCATAGGCACTATAGGGCAGGCTATAATGCCAGTGCAAACGCCTATGGGCATACAGAAACAGATGGTACCTGTGGAGATCGATGAGCCACTGCTGAAGAAAATAGCCGGAGAAACAAGCGGCAAGTATTTCAGGGCTACAAACAATAAATCGCTGGAAGGAATATATAGAGATATAGACAAGCTGGAAAAAACGCGTATAGACATCACATCTTATAAGCACTACGCAGAGCTTTTCTTTCCATTTGCGATGATCGCGGTGTTATGCCTGGCACTGGAGATGCTGCTGCGGTATACGGTATTCAGGAGCATCACTTAGTTGGTTCAAAGTGTTAGCAAGCTAGTTTTTTAATTATTTGTTGTTCATTCCGACAGTTGCGGATTATCAATTTGTGTTACCTTATGGTTAATTGTAGTAGATTTGAGGCTATTGCATATGATAAACTGATATTCTCAGTGTTTTACCTGTATAAAATTTGCAAGCAAGATATTAGGTTTATACCCACATAGTTTGCTTTTACGAAAGTATTTAACAGTCGAACTTTCAGAACATGACAGATGAACAAATAATACGTGTTGCCTATGCAGACGACCATAAAGTGGTAAGAAAGGGCATCATTTCTTTTATGAATGACCTTGGCGGAATAGAAGTAGTGATAGAGGCCGATAACGGACGACAGCTAATAGAGAAAATAGAGAAAGCGCAGGAAATACCCGACGTATGCGTAATAGACATTAATATGCCGGAAATGAACGGCTTTGACACCACTGTGGCCCTAAAGAAAAAATGGCCGGATATAAAGGTGCTGATACTAACCGCCTTTGAAGTAGAGCTATACCTTATCAGGATGATCACTTATGGCGCTAATGGCTACCTGCTGAAAAGCTGCGACCCGGATGAAATAAAGAAGGCAATTGTGGCGATCCATAAAGATGGGATGTATTATGCAGATCACAAAACGAGACACTTTTTCTATGCGGTGCGGAATGAAGAGATAAAGCTGCCGAAGCTGACTGACGGCGAACTGCAATTGCTTTATAACTGCTGCAGCGACCTGAGCTATAGCCAGATTGCCGAAAAAACCGGGACGACGGTAAAAAGTGTGGAAGGGCACCGCGACAATCTGTTTAGGAAGCTTAATACCAACAGCAGGGTGAGCCTGGCGATGTTTGCCATGCAATTTGGGCTGATAACCAAGGAGATAAACACATCGGAAGACGGAAAATTCTTACATAAAATACCTAAAAACTAAACATCTTAACTAACTCAACACACACACACACAACTTATGAAAAAAGCACTATTACTGCTGTCGTTTGCAGGATTGATCTTATCAGGTTGCCATGACCAGGACCATGGCGATAAGGGTAATGACAAGGATCATAAACCAAATGAACATTGCGTAGAAATACACAAATACCATAAACCACCGCTTGGATCTGCTGACAGCTCGTATTGTAATTATATACCAGCAGATACTGCCAATGTAATGATCAAGAGTTATCTGAATAGTATTCATTATCAACAAGAGGATACCGATCTCCATGCCCTTATTTATGATGCGGATTCATTGAGGGCTTACTTATCTGACAAGCGGGTAGTGAAAGTCAAATTCATGTTTGCCCATACCCTGGATTACATCAACGGCGGAGGACTAAACAAATATGCAGGTTATCAAAGTGGTGCATTGACTTTTGTAATCGCAGGTTATGATATCGGCGGCAACTATGTTTTTTATTATTATCCAAGAACAACGTGCCCAATGGTTAAAGATCATTGTTATCCATGCCCTAACACCTGTCCACCAAATGGTACAGCGTCCAGCGATACACTAGTTTTTCCACCAACGTCCGGAGGGGGAAGATAATGTCTATTGATTTTTTAATTTATTGTTTGCTATTTACTTCAGCAAGTTTATTTGCTGCATATAGGTTTTTGAAATTAGATACACCATCAAGAGTGTTTGCTATTTATGTTTGGATAAGTGCGATCAATGAGATCCTTGCAATATTTGTTGCGAAAAAATATCATACAAACATGCCATTATATGCCATATACTGCCTGTTAGAGTTTGGATTAATTGCCATATATTTTAATTATAGTATAGATGTATTTAGAAAATACAATATAGGATATTATATTGGTCTGTTAGGGTTGGTGCTTGGCCTGATAAATATTTTATTTATCCAGGGGCTTTATATTTTGACATCATATTTTCTTGTATTTGAGGGGATATTTATTATTGGAATGGGGTTGTTTTCTTTTTTTCGTTTATTGCTAAAAAATGATCAGTTGCAATTAAATAGATATCCTCATTTTTGGTTTACGACAATTTTATTGTTTTTCTGGAGTATGACATTTATATCATGGGCTTTATATGATTATTTTTCAATAAAGCACGATAAGTTTGCTGCCGTTATTGACTCTTCTATCCATACTGTTGGAAGCCTTTTTTATGTGAGTATATGTTGCGTTTTTCTGTTATACCCTAAAATGGAAAGGCGCTATGAATGATAAATATTTAATACCCATCTTTATCTCGGGTACCATATTGCTGATGTTGTTTGTTTTTTTCATTGTTGCGTATTTGCTGGTGCAAAAGCAAAAGCAGAATGCCTACCATATAGAAAAAAATAAAATGATATTTGATCATCAGAATAAGCTAATGAGCGCACGTTTTGATGAACAGGAGCGGACAATGAACCAGATGTCGCGGGAGATACATGATAATATAGGGCAGTTACTGACCTTTACTACCATGAACATGAATGCTATAACGAAGTATGCTACCGACAGCAGGCAGACAGTGCTTATAGAAAAGGCAAAAACATTGCTTGACCAGATAACGCACGATGTCCGCAACATCAGCCATAGCCTCAGCAGTGATTTTATTAAGGTGCGTGGCCTTATACCCGTGCTGGAAGACGAGCTGGAAAGCATTAGGTTTTTGCAGGAAATAGCCTGTACAATTGAGATCAAAGGGGAGCGCCAGGTATTTGATCCCGGCAAGAGCCTGCTTATTTACCGGATAGCACAGGAAGCCATCCATAATATTACCAAGCATGCCAGCGCCACTGCAATACACATTGTGCTGGATTATGACCCGGTTCTGTTTACCATGAGTGTAACCGATAATGGAAAGGGGTTTGACAAACAGGAAATATACGCACTGAACGGAATAGGATTTCAGAATATGCTGGAACGGACTACTTTGCTTAATGGGAGCCTGGATATAGAATCGCAACCGATGCATGGCTGCACAATAATGCTGAGGGTAAACTGCGCTGAATTACAAAAAACTGATATTGTGGCCAGCGAAGAGCTGCCTGTGATTAATTTTTCATAACAATCGGTTATTAACTGTATTTTATTTGAAAAAAACGTTTTAAGTTTACACTATATTTAAACCTTTTTTGCATTAGTCAAGGAAATGTGAATTATATTTACCATTCAGTACATTTATAGTATAATAGTATACAGTAAAATTGTTTGCGGTCGTCATGGAAAAGTTACAATTATTACTATTGGAAGATATGATCACCGATGCGGAGCTCGTGATCAGGACACTGGAGCGGTCGGGGATGGACTTCAACGCAATACTTGCTCACAATAAAGCAGGGTTTATTAATGCGATAAGGGAAAACACATTTGATGCGATACTTGCTGATAATACGTTACCGCAATTCAGCGCTATAGATGCCTTGCGTATAAATAATGAGAATGGCATTGATATTCCTTTCATCCTGGTGACAGGGTCTATTTCGGAAGAGTATGCTGTGGAGATAATGAAAGAAGGCGCGTGCGACTATGTGCTTAAAGACAGGTTGCAGCGATTACCTAATGCAGTGCTGGGTGCAGTGCATAAATTTAAGCTCGAAAAAGAACGTAAGAAATACCTTGATGAAGTAATAGCCAATGAGGCTTTACTGAAAGAGGCATCGAAACTGGCGCATTTTGGCAGCTGGGAGGTGGATATGGTGCAAAATGTGGAGCGCTGGTCGGATGAACAATACCGTATACTCGGGTATGAGCCCGGAGAGATAGCTCCTTCGCTGGATAATTTGCTGAACAGAGTGCACCCGGAAGAAGTGGATGCTGTGCAACAGGTAATAGAAGATACCGTTAAAAACCTGGCTAACCAGAAGTTTGATTGCCGGGTGATCAGCAAAGACGGGTCAGTGAGGCATATATCTGCTGAGATGGCTGTGAAACGTGACGATAATAATAAGCCATTGCGTATTAACGGGTTCATCCGCGATATATCGGAGGCGAAACATGCGGAACTAAAGGAGAAGAAAATAACTGCAGACCTCATACAGCGTAATAAAGACCTGGAACAGTTTGCCTATATTATATCTCATAATTTACGCGGGCCGGTTGCTAATATTGTAGGTGTATCAAATGCACTGCTTGAAGGCAGCCTTGACGAAGATGAGAACACGGAGTTTATGGGCGCCTTATCGGTTTCGGTAAAGAAGCTTGACAATATTATTACTGACCTCAATCACATACTGCAGGTAAAGCACCATGTAAATGAAAATAAAGAGCTGGTTATTTTTTCACAGATAGTAGAAGATATAAAATCGAGTATCGGCAGCTTTCTTGAAGACAAGTGCATTATGATCATTATTGATTTTGCTGAGGTAGATGAGATGTCGACGCTGAAGAGCTATATGCGTAGCATTTTTTACAACCTGATCTCTAACAGTATCAAGTTCAGGAAACCAGAGCTATCACCGGTAATAGAAATAAAAAGCAGGAGATACAAAGATGTTATAGAGCTTACTTTTAAAGATAACGGGATAGGTATAGACCTGGAGAAAAAAAACAACCAGGTATTTGGCCTGTACAAAAGATTTCACCCGGAATATGCAGAGGGCAAAGGTATGGGGCTATATATGGTGAAGACCCAGGTAGAAACACTGGGTGGCAGGATAAGCATAGAAAGTAAGGTAAATGAAGGCACACGGTTCAAGCTTGAGTTTGAGCTGGAGCCTTCGGAACATTTACAAAAGGTAATGGCATAATCTATTTTTACAACTTAATACTCAAACCAAAATAGCATCCCCATATGAGCCACTTTAAAGATTTTATTATTATTGACGACGACAGTATAAATAACAAGCTCTGCCGGAAGATCATTGAAAAAACCTATCCTGATGCTGAGATCATTGACTTTACAGATCCACAGGAAGGATTTGACCATATTGCAAAGAAGTACTCGAAAACAGATAGTGATTCAAAGGGAATATTGCTGCTGGACATCAGCATGCCGGTAATGGACGCATGGGAATTTCTTGATCAGTTTGAGAAATTAGATGCACATACCAAGAACCGGGTGAAGATACACATCCTGTCGTCGTCTGTAAACAAGCAGGATATGGCAAGGGCGCAATCGAACAAAAATGTAGAATACTACCTGATAAAACCATTGACCAAAGAATCGATAAGGCTTATAGTGCATGTGCTGAATAAGAGATTAGGCATAGAAAGCAACGACTAACATCGCGTAAAAATTCCCCATTTTTTTAATGGCTGCAAGCATTTGATCCCCAAACAGATGCTGTAGCCGGGACTCATGTATATAATATACGTGTGGCCTGAATGTAAGCAGAGAAAACCATTGCCAATTTGCGATGAAGCAAACCTGGTAATGTAACGTTTATATAATGAAGATCGACTTTCAAAATTTATTTGAATCAGTCCCTGATCTGTATTTGCTGTTATCTCCCGATCTTACGATCGCAGAGGTAAGTACTGCCTATCTTACAGCCACGCTTACAAAGCGGGAGGAAATAACCGGCCGCAAATTATTTGATGTGTTCCCCGATAACCCTGGCGACCCAACAGCCAATGGTGTCTCAAACCTGCAGGCGTCATTAGATACGGTAAAACTAACCAGGGCTGCTCATGCTATGGGCATCCAGAAATATGATATCCCGCGGCCTGATGGCACTTTTGAAGAACGGTTCTGGAAGGTGCTGAACTCGCCTGTTTTTAACGATGGTGAGCTTATACTCATTGTGCATAAAGTAGAAGATGTTACAGAATTTGAGCTGTTAAAAAAGCAGGCTGAAGCACAGCAGAAACGAGGTAATGAGTTGGAAGCAGCTGAAAAGATCCACCTGAAAAATATAAAGAACCAGGAAAACCTGTTCCTGAAGATATTTGATCTGAGCCCTGTATCTATACATATTACCGATGTGGAGAGTGGCAAATTGTTGCATGTAAATAAGGCATTCGAAAACTTGTTTCAGTTTAAAAGCAAAGACATCATTGGCAAGACGACGATAGAGATAAAGATGACGGATGAAGCCCGGCGGGCTGATACGATGAGAAAGATGAATGAACATGGCGGTAAAATGGCAAACCTGGAAATAGAGCTGGATGTAGCCAATGGAACAAGAAAAAATATGCTGATGACCTCTGAGGTCATAGAGATCAACAGCCGGCCAAGCTTTATGGTAGCAATGGTAGATATTACCCAGCGGCGAATAATGGAAGATGAGCTGAGAAAGGCAAACCAATTCCTGGATACAATACTGGAGAATATACCTAATATGGTGTTTGTAAAGGACGCCACGGATCTCAGGTTTCTACGGATAAATGAAGCCGGAGAAAAAATGCTGGGAGTGGGGCGGGATGCCCTCCTGGGGAAAAATGATTATGATCTGTTTCCAACGGACCAGGCGGATTTTTTTACGCAAAAAGACCAGGAGGTCATCATCAGCAAAAAACTATTGGAGATAGATGAAGAACCGATAAATACAAAAAATGGTGAACGGTGGCTGCACACCAGGAAAATACCGGTGATAGAAAATGGTAAGCCACTGTACCTGGTAGGCATATCCGACGATATTACTGCACGCAAGAAACAGCAAGACGATATTCTGCAGCTTAATAAAGAACTGGAAGCATTTACTTATTCCGTATCGCACGACCTGCGAGCCCCGTTGCGAGCTGTAAGTGGCTATGCACAGATGCTTGATGAAGATTATGGCAAGGCGCTGGACGCGGAAGGCAAAAGGCTATTGCATACCATAAGCCAGAATGCCGAAAGAATGGGCCAACTGATAGATAACCTGCTGGCTTTTTCGCGCATTGGCAAGAAAAGCCTTGTGGTATCAGATACGGATATGAAACTGCTGGTGAATGAGACGATAGCTGAGCTCAGGAAAACGGGCGACTGGCGTACAGATATTAAAATTGGGGAATTGCATTCTATTAAGTCGGACCATGGATTGATGTATCATGTTATGGCCAACCTGGTAGGTAATGGCATTAAATATTCATCGAAAAAAGAAAACCCTGTGGTGGAGATCGGGTCGGAGCAGATGGGCAACGAAATCATATTCTCAGTAAAAGATAATGGCGCCGGTTTTGATATGCGATATGCCAACAAGCTTTTTGGAGTTTTTCAGCGGTTGCATGGCCCGGAAGAATTTGACGGCACGGGAGTGGGGCTGGCTATTGTGCAGCGGATCATTAGTAAGCACGGCGGCAGAGTGTGGGCCGAGGGTATACCTGGCGAGGGCGCAACATTTTATTTTTCTATCCCGATAAACTAATCAACTATGGAAAACACAACAGTAGAAATATTACTTGTAGAAGACAACCCCAACGATGCAGAACTAACCTTGCGTGCTATGAAGAAAAATAACCTGGCTAATAAAGTTGTGCACCTGAAGGACGGAGCTGATGCTCTTGACTATATCTTTTGCACCGGCGCTTATGCGGCCAGGGATAAGAACCAGAAGCCCAAGGTGATACTGCTGGACCTAAAAATGCCCAAAGTAGACGGTATAGAAGTGCTGCGTGCTGTAAAAGGTGATGAGCGTACAAGATCTATACCCGTAGTAATGCTCACCTCATCAAACGAAGACCCTGATGTGAAGACTTGTTATGATCTTGGCGCCAACAGCTATATCGTGAAGCCTGTGGGCTTTGAAAATTTTACAAAGGTGGTTGCAGAGTTGGGGATGTATTGGGTGCTGATCAACCAGCCGCCAGGTGGGTAAATTGTCTGAAACTGAATTTGTGAAATTAAAGACGCTGTATCTATTAGTGATAAGAGATCTAAAAGGCTGTTTATTAACGGGTACTACATCGATAAGTCAGGAAATAATTACGTGAAGATATGACCTTTCAATACTGTTCTGATCTGCATCTGGAGTTTGACCGCAACAGGAAATGGATAAATAAATATCCGCTGGCGATAAAGGGCGATATATTGTTGCTTGGGGGCGACATTATGTTGTTTGCGCAGTTGGAGCAGCATAATGATTTCTTAGACTATATAGCTATAAATTATAAGGTCACCTACTGGATACCTGGCAATCACGAATACTACTATAGCGATATTATAAGCAGGAGCGATACGCTGCATGAAGCTGTGAGAGAAAATGTGTACCTGGTGAACAACTCTTGTATTAAACTAGGCGACACGGACCTGATATGTAGCACCCTGTGGAGCCATATAAGTCCGGCCAATGAGTGGCAGATAACCCGCGCCATGAGTGACTTTAAAGCGATAAAGAATAAGGAAAAAATGCTAAGTGTTGCGGAATACAACAAACTGCATATACAGGCAAAGCAGTCTGTAGACAGGTCAATAAAGAATAGTACAGCTAAATACAAGATAGTGCTGACCCACCATGTGCCTACACTGCTAAACTATCCCGAAAAGTATAAAGGCGATGTGCTCAACGAGGCATTTGCTTCAGAAATGCACGACTTCATTGAACGTTCTGAAGTAGATTACTGGTTATATGGCCATACCCACTGCAATACGCCCGATTTTACAATAGGCAAAACCCGAATGTTGACAAACCAACTTGGCTATGTACAATATGGTGAGAACAGGCATTTTAATAGTGCAAAGACTTTTACCTTAGGGTAATCAACAAGGCGAATAATTCGAAAGCATATGAATTGCATAATTTCCTGGAAACGCATTATCTTCGTCGTCGTAAACCCAGTGTTTACTATATAAGCGGAAGTAGCTCAGTTGGTAGAGTATCAGCTTCCCAAGCTGAGCGAGTTCTTCCTCTGCTTTGCGTACTGGTTAACGGTTGTACGTGATTTCTGCTTCCAATAATTTCTGATTTGCAACCTTTTTCCAAGGCAATATCGCCATTTGTTTAGTATATTCTCAAAGATAAGGTAATGATAGCACATCCATATTGATAGAGTATACAATGAGGTTTAGCTGTGTGTAGCCTCTGCAAGTGTACTTTGTCAATATGGATGCGGTAAGATAAGATAAAGCTGTATGGGATTACTGTTGTTCCCGTTCGCGCCAGCTAATACAATGTTATGGAACAGGTGTATCGCGTTACTGTAGTGAGGCAATTTCTTGCATCTCCTTGTTTTCCCTACCCATCTCTGCCTGTATCAGCCTAAACAGATTGATAAGGTAGGTATAACAGTCAGGAGTAACAGTGGTGCATACATCAAAGCATTTATCCAGCAGCTTATTTCTTATCTCTGCTTCTTGTTCAGTATATAGCCATGTGGTACTGTCTACACGCTGATAGCTGCTAAAGTTGCGCATGGGATGAAAGCCGTCAATCTCGTTGGCAATCTGTTCCAAAAAAGTCTCTACATCCTGCAGAGTGGTAATGTCCATAATCTGTTGTAGCATACAGGTTGTTTAAAAGTGAACTGATTATTTGATACTCGTAGCTCATTATTAGGCTTGTCTTACATGAGCCGCCCCTGTGGATAGCCTGTGAGGTGGGAATGAGCGCAGGCATTAGTAAACGATTCCATTGGTGGCAGCGTAGGCGGGAAGCAAGTGTATGGATTGCTGCACTAATGGGGTGGTGGGTTGGCTGTGTAGCCATCTATGCTCTTGCGGTGCGGTGCTAAGAGGATTGCTGCTGTGTGTTAGCCATTGTGCGTAAGGGCAGCTATCATCAGCACAAGCCCGTTAAACAGATACATAGTTTACGGGCACGTAGGCTGTGGGTGAGCCTGTGCATAGGCCGCCATGACGAAGCGAATAGCAGGACGAAAGCAGCAACAACGCGGATATGCAGATCTTAGAGAGAACGCCCGTAGAATCGCCTAAGAATGCCCCAAAACAGCTATGCGAAGGACTGCGATATGAGCGTCGTGGCAGGGGGCGGACGAAAGATAGAGGGAGATGGCGTAGATATGGCTGTGGGTGGGATGTAAATGGGCGTTTGCAAGAGCCATAGATATAGTTGCCATCGGAAGTAGTGCGCATGCAGCAGACATATATGGTGCTTTCAAAGCTGCAAAGACACACTCCTTTGAACCTGATTAATCGGAGATACTGTGGCTGGTAGATAACCTACTTAAACACAATCAGGGTACTGAAGTTTGGTATGCACAAAGAGGGGGACACACCCCAACGCCAAAATTGAGTACGGGCATAAAATAAGGGGTGGTCAATCCTCGCATGTACATGTGGGGCGTTCAACTTCGGATGGCTTTCAATTTTTGGGGAAGTTTTTTGAAGTGGTTCACCTGTTTTGGTTACAGGCTATAACCTGCGGAAGTGAGGTGACAGCCGCAAGAAACGCTATATATATTATATGGGTCGCCAGATGTTTCACAGGATGTAAATGAGTCAAAACACCTGTTTGGACATATCCCTTTCACGTGTGTATATTCACAGACTAAACTGTAGCTGCTATGGCAAGCAATCATAGTCAAGACGTGCCAGTGGATGGCGACCCAGATGAATTCAATGCGTTTATTAAGGAGTGCCTCAGGGAAGGTGTGTATGTATGGCATACCTGGGATATTCATAAAGGGACTTTTGAACCGACCTATCGTATGGAGAAGGCAGTGACATTCTGTGCAAATCGCACGGGACTGCTTGGCGCGACTGACGTGGCATGCAATTACGAGTTAGCGCGGCCTTACATGCGCTATTTTAACAGCGCCTTTTCTATTGTAGGAGCTATCATGCCAGAACTGCATGCTCCTGTACTTGTCGTTCCAGTTGAGGTAGGAGAATCTGTAACTAAGTTTATGAGGGAGTACAACCTTACCGACTACAGGGACTTGGTGTGGCATTTATTGTTTCGACTACAGGTCATTTATACCCAACGGATAGAGTTTGATGTTATGAACGCGGACTATACAAAACTCATACGCAACAGCAAGCAAAGTCATGAGTTGCTTATAGACCTTATAACGCATTATATGTTGCCAGAAGAAGAAAGTTCTATCAACGCAGTTTCTTTATTGCTACAACATAAGGACGGATCAAAAGTTCTTAACGACAGATATTTGGCGTGGAGGACTGTAGACGATATTGTTCGCGCAGGAATAAAGAGCCTATTTAAAGAAGGGCTTTCTTCCGATTGGAAAGAAGTAATTCGTAACTATGATGCATCTGATTGGCTTAAGCATGATTTTGAGTATCTAAGTCGGAGGTTCAGTAACGCGTTTATTGAATTTCTTCGTGATACTGGTTTAGTTAACGCGGAGTCAAAATTATCTTATCAATATCTGAAACCCATCGCAGCCATCCTCAACTTGTCAGAATACCCCTTTAATAGAACTGAACTGGATGTTAAGAATATACAAAGTCTATTAAAAAATCAAGAAGATTATTCCTGAAACCAGCTCTGGGCTTGGGAATTGAAAGTGTCAAAACTTTTCTCTCAAAATTCCTTATGTCTTTTTTAGATGTGGTGAAATTGCACTCTGTTAGCGCTAACAGCATTTCATAACATTTAAAAACATAAGCATGAAAAAAATAAGCATATTCCGACACTTTAAGGAAGTGGTCGAGGATTTGGACATATCAGACGTCCTAAACAGAATACGACAGCACTCCAACCCTAAGTTCTTCATCAACTTGCGGGAAGCATACATGGAAGGTCGGGAAAACGAATATGACAGAGCCAAAAGAAGCCTCTCAGCCTTCACAGTAACAGGGACATTTAAGGGAGGCAGGAAGGCAGATCTCATGACCAGCTACAGTGGTTTAATCATTCTGGACTTTGACAAATTGGGTGATACGCTCGATGAGGTCAGGAAAGCAATAGTTGCAGATGGCCATACTTATGCCTGCTTTGTTAGTCCAAGTGGAAATGGGCTAAAGGTGATTGTTCAAGTAGCTACTAAGCAGGATGAACATGCTGATATTTATAACGTCATTGCCGATTACTACAGTGCTTTAACAGGTATAGCCATTGACACATCAGGGAGGGATATAACTCGTTTGTGCTTTATGTCTTGTGATCCAGATATATACGTCAATGAGGGGAGTGAAGCCTTTACACTGTCAACACAAATAGTAAGTTATGACCATGAAGCAACCTTTAAGAGGTGTGTGGTACTAACAAATAACAGGCTGAGTTTTAAGGACGGGCAACGCAACAATTACGTGTTTCTGTTGGCTTCTAACTGTAAACGCTTAGGCATACCTGAAGAAGCAGCCACGCCCTTAATATTGGCAGATTATGGCTATAACGAAGGTGAGGTTACTGCGTCCGTTAAAAGTGCATATAGCAACAACCCAGAGGAGTATGCAAAGTTTGCAAGCCTTACAAACTCAACTACTATGCCAGAACTGGAGGCTTCAAACGATGAGTTTGCTGATACCCCTCTAATACCTGATGAGGTGTACGAGCAACTGCCAGCCTTGCTTAAGAATGGTGCAGGTGTGTTTGCTGATAAGCGACAAAGAGATGTGTTTCTAACGGGGGCATTGAGCGTTGTTGGTGGCAGTATGGATAAAGTGAGTGGCGTTTACCACGAGGAAACTACCTATCCTAACTTGTACATCTTCGTTATAGCGCCTGCCGCGAGTGGCAAGGGTGCATTGAAGTACAGTAAGATTTTAGGGCAGGCACTGCATAGCAAACTCCTTGCACTAGGCGGAAACCCAGTCAAGGTTCTTTTCATTCCTGGCAATAGTAGCGCAAGTGCGGTTCTTAAGCACTTAAAGGATTCAGACGGAAAGGGTATCATGTTTGAGTCGGAAGCGGATACGTTGAGTGGCAGCATCAAGCAGGAATGGGGGAATTTTTCTGATACGCTTAGAAAGGCGTTTCACCATGAACCTGTTTCCAGCAGCAGAACAACCAAAGACGAGTTTGTTGAGGTTGAACAACCGCGCCTATCAATAGCTCTTTCTGGCACTCCAAATCAGGTGTTTGGGCTGATACCTTCTGCCGAAGATGGACTGTTTAGTAGGTTCATTTACTACGCTTTTCAAGGCGAGGTTGAGTGGAAGGATGCAAGACCAAGTGAACGTGTAAACTTCAGTCAGCATTTCAAGACGCTGTCGAATAAAGTAGTTGATTTTGTACAGTTTCTTATTGCTAACCCAACTGAATTTGACCTTACTGATGAACAATGGAATGAGCATACCAAGATCTTTGATGCTAAGCTAAAAGACCTAACGCAATTCGTTGGCGAGGAAATGGAGAGTGTTGTTAAACGCATGGGCAATATAACCTACCGTATAGCAATGATACTTACGGCTATTAATAAAGCTGAAACTGAAAATGCTACTGAGAAAGTCGCATGTTCAGATGCACATTTCAAAGCAGCGCTGCAAATAGCAATGACCTATCTCGATCATTCCATAGTTATCTACAGAAAGATGCCTAAGACTGTTAAAGCAGACCCGACCAAGCGTAAGTTTTATGATGCGCTCCCATCGGGTGAATTCACCAGAGGAAAGGCTGTGGGGATTGCAAAGGGTTTAGGGCTTGCTGAAAGAACGGCAGACAAGTACTTAAAGGAATATGTTACCGGCAGGCTGCTCAGCAATGACAATTACGGCAAGTACAAAAAGGCATAGTGCAAAGTGTGCAGTATGTGCAGACAGGGGAGCTATATGGCTCCCTTGTTGCTTTGTATAGTTTGTACAGTTTGCATGGTTTACTCCATTGAATTAATCTCTTGTGATCTTGCTATCACTTTAAAATACGAGTACAGTGATTTATGTACATAGATTTTTGCATCAGAAACAAAATCATTTGAGTCAATAATTTCAAGTTCATCATAATAAAACTGAACAGGATGTTCTTTATGCTTAACTCCAATAATCCCGATATGATAAAGTATGTATAGCAATTCTTTTTTAAACTCATCAAAATTTATTAAATCTAAACGTAAATCCGCGCATATGCCACGCAGTTTACCTTTGAAATAATCTAAGTAATCTTCATTGAAATATATGTCAGCAAACGAATCTTCTTTAATATTCCTTACATTAAACCCATTAGTTACTCCAAAAAGGAATAAGCATATCTTGCTTATTTTTCCATAGTTCTCCTCCCATTCATCCTCTAAGGCATGCATTCGTTCTGTAGAATAATACGGCTCCGCCTTTTTTATGACATTCTTAGTAAAATGTGATTTGCTGTCAGCATTTTCAATGATTTTATTAACGTAAGAGATAACATCCCTAGGTCTGTAAAATGTTCTTTCTATGATGTATTTTAAACCATCGTCTTTAAATTGCGACTCAAATACATTGTTTATTGTTACCTGTCCGTGTGAAACAACTTTCAGCCGACTTGTTAACAAATCAATAAGCATTTCGCGCGTCCATGTAAGGTTTAGATACATAGCGCTGTATTTTTCACGTTGCCCTCCTCTGTGTTCTCTACCCGTTAATACCAGCTGATGAAGGTTATCTCTTAATGCTAAAATGATTTTTACACCTCGAAAGTTAGTTTGAAACTCTTTTACAACTTCTATCATAGCGGCTATTAAGTCGTATACAATCTGCTGGTCAACCCAATCTTTATCCAAATCGTCTATTACCAGAAAATACCTTTTTTGGTCCGTATTAAAGACCTCGATTTTTAGCATGTCAATAATGTCAAACAATGCCTGTGCTTGCAACTCACTAATAACTTTTTCAGCCTTGTGTTTGAGTTCTGCAGTGTCTTTCTCTGTTGACCCTATTGCTTCGCTATTTTTATAGCCCACGCCATTAAAACTTAGGTTCAAGTCCTCACTAATTTTATTTTCTAATGTCTTCTCTAAAGTCTTTACTCGGTATTCTGACATGAGCCAAAATTCATCACTCGACCATTTCTCTAAATATTCAAGAGCCCTTTTTCTACTTATATCAGTTTTTCCAAATCGGTTTACAATCCTCTCTTTCAAAGATTCAAATAACGTTTGTTTTTTTTGTTCGTTGTCGTCTACATATAATTTCAATATTTCAATTATAAAAACATGTTTCCATAATATTTTATAAAAAAGATTTAAGTTTACATTAATCGATCTGAGATAGTCTAAAATTGTTGAATTACTTAGATACCTTATTGACATCGATTCTGGAGCTATTCTTTTTAGCTTATACTCATCTATTTCAAGTTTTTTTATTAGTGCTGATTTTCCAGACCCCGTTCTTCCTATTATTATGCACTTACTCGTTTCAATATTTTTCAAAGCGTCATAAGCAGAATTGTTGATAAAGACCTTACTTAATATTTTGTCAGATTCGGCATCAGGGGTTCCAATGACTTCATTTCTGTTAAACTTAAACTTATTTTTTTGATTGGAAGATTTCATAAGCTATAATATATGAATAACAGCAAATGTAATAAACTAAACTTAACGCATACAATTCTTCATTCGCTTTGACATGTACCGAGGGATAAATAAAGCATGCAAACCTTACAAAGTATACAAACCCTGTAAGTAAGGTTCGCACACTTTGTATAGTTTGCACAGCGCTTATTTAACTCTGAGCCCAGCATTCATTTCAGCCCTTTTGCTTATTCACTACAATACCCCTCAAAGAACTCTGTTAATACATCAATAGAAATACGAATGCCGCCAATTATTTCCATGCTCTTTCCAAGGTCGGAACTGCGCTCGGCTGAAATACTAAGTGGCTTCTCGAACAACAAAAAAGTGATGATACCACCATAGTAATTACCTTCTCCGTTAAACGTCTTAATTAATTCATCTCTGTACATGTCCATTCTTGCGGTAACCATGTGGATATTCCAATAGTATCCATCTATTCGAACACGGTCAAAAAACTCATCGAGCAATGGCACGATGGATTTCTGCCAACATTCATCCTTTTTGATTACCAACTGGCATACCGTGAAAAGGAGCATATTTGCCTCTAACATGGACTTCTTACGGATATTTACTGGCGCACTTTCAACTAACGTGTAGGAAATTCCATCAATAAGTTGATACAACTCGTTTGTAACATGTGTGTTTATTAACGAGTGCGGTTTGCCTCCAAGTTTACTAGCATTCACAGAATTATATTGTTGCCTAACAGTTGGGGACACATTATGATTTATGCCGTTTTTAATCTCTCTCTCCCTCATCTTTTCTTTAACACCCTGAACAACCGTTGTTGTAGTGTTGCGTATGAATGCATATATTGATGAGATAACGACTGCAAGAACGAAGAAAACCTCTATTAGTAACTGCATTGGACTTTTATTGTTTAAGGTTGAATAATAAAATTAAGGCAAACTTGCCGCAAATTGAAATGTGTATATGATTTCACTTTGCTTCTGTGGCAAAGCACTTTAGAAATCAAGCTGTGATGAAGAAGTTTGGCAATCGTGTAAGAGCTACGCGTGAGGCTAAAGGACTGTCTCAGCCAGAGCTTGCCAATGAATGCGATTGGGAGTATAGCCAGATCAACCGTATTGAACTCGGCAAGATAAACACGTCTATATCACATTTATTTCTATTGGCTGAGAAGTTAGGAGTAAAGCCATCTGAGTTAATAGACTTCGATTAACTAATAAAATAGTGCAGGATTTTACACCTGCACCATATTAATGAATGAACTTCAAAGGGTTACATAAGAAGTCAAGAAACCCAACTGCTAACAGTAGCACAATAATCAGGAATACCCAACGTATGAAGTTGGCAATGGCATTGATAATGTTTTTCATTTGTTGATGTTTTAGACGTGAGGAATATGTTTGGAGATCAAGGTTGCAGGTCTTAACTGAAAACGGCAGCTATTACCTGTTCATTGGCTGCATCAATTATTTGCTTATCGTAGTTGTCAAGGTATATCCCAGTTACTTTGTTGCCGTATTCATGCCCTAAAGCCTCTGCAATTAGGTCTTTAGAATGGCCAAGCCTTCGTGCAACATTCGCCCACGAATACCTAGCATAGTAGGTGGAAACCTCTTTGGCTATTCCGAGGTCTTTTGCTATCTTCTTTAAGTAGTTATTGCAGACATGAATAGCTTGCTGAGTTTTCTTTTTCAGCACCATGCCTTTGTGAGATGATAGTAATACAGGCAATAGGTAGTGGTTGTTCTTGTTCCACTTAGCAATGAGTTTAGCAGCTTGCTTTTGTAGGAGTATGGAGTAAACTTTATGGGTCTTCTTTCTCGCAAATGTTACCCTGCCATCTACTATATCCTCTTTGGTTAGGGTGAGCAAATCGGCAAAATTTATTCCGACAAGGCAGAATGATAATAGGAATAAATCCCTGTTGAACTCCCGTTCACCTGAACACCTATAGTTGAGTATCTTCTTTAGTTCATCAACCGTTAGTGTCCTTGATGGGGTAGGCTGCTGCTTAATTCTGAACTTCTTAAACGGATAATTCTCGGTCAGTTCTTCATTGATCGCCTTATTGAATATTGCCCTAATGGTTCTCAGATATATTGAGATGGTATTTACCCCGACCTTTCGCCGTAACAGGTCATTTTGAAAGCCATTAAGGAAGCTGTAGTCAATTTCTTCAAACAGGATATTCCTCTGCTTAGTATATCGGAGTAGCATCTCAACGGCTGTATTGTACACTATGGAATTGCCCGTTTTCCCAACCTTCTCATACTCCGTTGATAGCTTACTACCATATTCAATAATGGAGTGTTTTCGCTTCGGTTTAGCGGGTTTCTGCATATCAATGCCAAATAGCACCTTCTTGTCGACATCTGCTTTTTCCTGAATGAGCTTTGAGTTATAGAGCTTATAACTGCTACAGGTCTTGACTACTAACTGCTTATCTGCATCCCATTCAGTTTCATATAAGTATATACCGAGGGATTTGTCCTTATAGCTTCTGCTTTCGTACAGCCTCATTTTTAGAGGGTACTTGTTATCTGATGTTGATCTCCGTTTGTCGAGTATTATTCGATAATTCATTTGCAAGGTATTTGCAAGGATGCACTATAGAATTTAGTAGAAACGCATTATCTTCGTCATGGTAAAACCAGTGTTTACTATATAAGCGGAAGTAGCTCAGTTGGTAGAGCATCAGCTTCCCAAGCTGAGGGTCGCGAGTCCGAATCTCGTTTTCCGCTCAAGAAAGGATGTCTAAAAGGTCATCCTTTTGTATTTTATAACAAGATTCGTCAATGATCGTGGTCGCGAGTCCGAATCTCGTTTTCCGCTCAAAACCTCACTTTATTTATTTAGATAAAGTGAGGTTTTTGTTCATAACACATGTAAAAAATAATATCCTATATTGGTAATTTTTGTTATCTTCGGCACGCTATTTTTTTATTTAACCTTCTTTTTTTACAATGTCCCACAAGTTTGCAGTACTCGTATTTACCATTTTATGTATGGCAGGGCGGTCTTATGCCCAGCAACCATGCTCTGCCGATGAGCATTACCGGAGATTACTGGAGAAATACCCGCAGCTTTCGCAGTATGAGCAGCAATTTGATGAGCAACTGGAAAGGCACATTGCCGCCCGCACCACTATAGTTGTTGATACACATACTTACGATATTCCAATAGTGGTGCATGTAGTGCATGATTATGGTGTTGAGAATGTAAGCGACGATGCGATATTTGATGCTGCAACTTACTGGGCTTCTATTTACATGAAGCAAAATGCAGATACTGCAGATGCGATCACTCCCTTTATTCCATATGTAGGCAATGCGAAAATAAGGCTTCACCTTGCCACCAAAGACCCGAATGGCCACCCTACAAAAGGTATCGTACGGTTGCAATCTTACCTTACTTTTGATGCTGATGACCAGGCAAAATATAATTCCTGGAATTCACACCAATACGTTAATATCTGGCTGATAAATGAGATGGGCGCAGATGAAGCCGGGGCTGCTGCTTACGCGCTTTTACCGGCATCGGCCGCTTTTGAGCCACAGTATGACGGCATTATTTGCCTGTATAACTATACCGACAATAGCACAAAGACCATTCCTCATGAAATGGGCCATGTGCTGAACCTGCAACATCCATGGGGAAATAGCAATAACCCAGACGTTGCCTGTGGAGACGACCATGTAGATGATACGCCCCCTACAAAGGGCCACAATCCATCGGGCTGCACATTTGCGGCATTGTATGATACAACCTGTGCTACAGGCTATCACAAGGTCTATACATCAATGAGTGGCCTTATGGATTCCTTAGTAGACTACCCGGACACTACAAACGCCCAGAATATCATGGATTATACGTACTGCCAGAGAATGTTTACCAAGGGGCAGGCAGCAAGAATGCGTACCTCACTTACCTCCGGTACTGCAGGGCGAAACAACCTCTATTCTCCACAAAACCTCGATTCTACAGGCGCTCTTGCTCCAAGGCCCGAGCTGTTGCCTATCGCAGATTTTATTGTGAACAACAAGTCTACGGGTTCAGGTATCGCTGCTCATAACGACACCAGGCAGTATTTTCTTACCATGAATAATGCAAATGCGTTTCAGTTTGTAAATGAGAGCTGGAACGATACTATAACCAATGTAGCCTGGTCGTTCACTAACGGAGCGTCAACACCTACTTCAACCAGCATGACCACTGTGAATAATAAGTTCTCGACACCCGGGTGGGTAACCGTTTCGCTAACTGCAACCTCTAATGCAGGTAGTAATACGGTGGTTAATCCGCATGCAGTATATGTGGCAGACACTGCACCTGTGGGTGGCCGCAGCTATGCCCAGTATTTTGCAAATGAATCAGATATTGCCAACTGGCCAATGTTTAACTACTATAACAACCAATTCAAATGGGAGTTCTATACAGGTGCAGGCGCTGGTGATAATAGCTGCATACGCTACCGCTCTTTCGATACCTCATCAAGAACTTATGGATGTGCGTTTGGAGATCATGATGATATTTATACTCCTGCGTTTAACCTGGAAAATTATACAGGTAATCTTTATCTTGATCTCTTTACGGCAGGTGCGCTTACTAACCATGGCATTACCATGGGCGTTTACCCTGCCGGGCTGCTGCACGGGGATTCCCTGGAAATATCTGCAAGTATCAATGGTGGCGCTGCGTGGAATAAAATAGCAT
>Ga0206843_10018_pt3 | contig 26294 bp, 26 predicted proteins | sample Alteio_BWOrgCont_21_FD_152869 | JGI IMG/M metagenome (GOLD analysis project Ga0206843, IMG submission 152869) | Enriched cells from forest soil in Barre Woods Harvard Forest LTER site, Petersham, Massachusetts, United States -... | ecosystem: Environmental > Terrestrial > Soil > Temperate forest >...
TATAAGCAGTTGTTTGCCGAGCACAAGGTGGATATTGGTAAGATCAACACTATCGACGACATTAAATTTCTGCCCACTACTTCGAAGAGTGATATGCAGGAGTATAACTGGAATTTTCTTTGTGTGGCGAAGCAGGAGATAAAGGAATACACCGCTACCTCGGGTACTATGGGCAGGCCGGTGACTATTGCGCTTACCGGTGGCGACCTGGACCGGCTGGCGCACAATGAACACCAATCATTTATCTGCGCCGATGGAAAGCCTGAAGATGTGTACCAACTGATGTTGACGCTCGACAGGCAGTTTATGGCGGGCATGGCTTATTATAAGGGCATACGCAAGCTGGGTGCGGCGCTGGTACGCACAGGGCCGGGACTGCCTGCTATGCAGTGGGATACTATACGGCGGCTGCATGCCAGCAGCATAGTTACGGTGCCATCGTTTATACTAAAACTGATAGAGTGGGCGCAGGACCACCAGGTGAACCTGCAACATACACCGGTGCAAAAAGCCATATGCATAGGCGAGAGCCTGCGCGGGGCGGGCTTCGAGCTGAATGCACTGGGGCAGAAGATACATAAAGACTGGCCGGTGAAGCTATACAGTACCTACGCATCGACCGAGATGCAGACGGCATTTACCGAGTGTGGCGCTGGCATGGGCGGCCACCAGCAACCCGACCTGATAATACTGGAAATACTGGACGAACAGGGCAATGTGCTACCCGCAGGTGAATATGGCGAGGTAACCATCACCACCCTGGGCGTGGAGGGTATGCCGCTGTTGCGCTACCGCACGGGGGATATTTGCGCTTATTATGAAGAGCCCTGCAGTTGCGGGCGGCTGAGTCGCAGGCTGAGCCCTGTGCTGGGCCGCAGGCAGCAGATGATCAAGTACAAGGGTACTACTGTGTACCCACCCGCCATCTTTGATATACTGAATAACATCTCCTTCGTAAAAGAATATGTGGTAGAGGTATTTACCAACGATCTTATGCTCGACGAGCTGCGCCTGCACCTGAACACACCACTACCCATAGACGAGTGCGAGATAAAGCTTCGGCCTGTGCTACAGTCGGCACTGCGGGTGATGCCTTTGCTGCAGTTTCACCCCGCTGCCGTGATTGCCGATATGCAGTTCCCGCCGAACAGCAGGAAGCAGGTGAAGTTTGTAGATAACCGTTTGATTAGCTGATGTGATGATTAGCTTATTAGCTGATGGCAGCGAGTCTGTCTTTTGTTACTTTCCTTTTATTATTTCAGGTCTATGTGTCTTAACTATGTGTTCTATGTGCCTATGTGGTTAACTAAGCAATACGTATACTAACCACATAGGCACATAGGGCACATACAGAAACACATAGGGTAATACGCATGGGCATATACGGAACGCATAGCAGTATATTCCCGTCAGTAGGTAGTACGCATTTTTTTTTCTATTTTCACGCTTTAAGAAACATAGATATGCATGAATTTATTGATTTATTAAAAACCTTACTGGCTGACCCTGATAAGCTGATGCAGTTTATTACCACGCATGGCGGGCTGTATGTGGTGATGTTCATCATTTTTGCTGAAACGGGTTTGTTTGTAGGCTTCTTCCTCCCCGGAGATTCTTTGTTGTTTATCACGGGTATCATCATTGCTAATTCTCCCGGGCCTTTTGGGAATGAGGCTGCTGATATTTTGTATTGGATATCGCTTATCAGCATCTCGGCTATTGTGGGTAATCTTGTGGGCTTCTGGTTTGGGCGGGAGTCGGGCCACCTATGGTTCGAGAAGAGAGATACCTGGCTGTTTAAGCGCAAGCACCTGGTGCAGGCGCACGACTTTTATGAGAAAAGGGGCAACCTCGCCATCATTATGGGCCGCTTCCTCCCTATCGTGCGCACCTTTGCGCCGCTGGTGGGTGGCATTGTGGCTATGGACTTTAAAAAGTTCTTTATGTACAGTATTGTAGGCGCTATAGCATGGGTTACCAGCATGACCATGGCTGGCTTCCTGCTGGGGCATAATGAGTTTGTAAAGCACAATATAGATAAGATCACCATCGGCCTTATCCTCATTACTACCGGGCCGGTATTGTTCAAAATGTTCTTTGGCAGAAAGGGCGCCGCGCCTACCGCGCCGGGAAACAACCAGTAGGCCCATGAAGCAGAACCAGAACATCGCCATACTTAGTATACCTGTGATGGTGGCTGCACTTGGCTACTTCGTAGATATTTACGACCTGCTGCTGTTTGCCTTCATCCGCATCAGCAGCCTTACCAGCCTGGGCTATACACAAGACCAATCTGTAAACATTGGCCTCAGCGTTATCTCTTACCAGATGACGGGTTTGCTGCTGGGTGGCATACTATGGGGCGTGATAGGCGATAAGCGCGGCCGTATGAGCGTGCTGTTTGGCTCCATCATCATGTATTCCATAGCTAACATTGCCAATGGTTTTGCGCAAGATGTTTTCCAGTATAAGCTGTGCCGCTTTGTAGCAGGTATAGGCCTGGCGGGCGAGCTGGGCGCAGGTATCACCCTTGTGTGCGAGCTGATAGATAAAGAGAAGCGCGGCTACGCTACATCCTTCATAGCAGGCGTGGGGCTTACCGGCGCTATACTGGCTTACTTCATCAGCAAGGCATTCGACTGGCGTATGTGCTACTTTATAGGTGGTGGGCTGGGTATAGTACTGCTGCTGATGCGTGTGGGTGTGTATGAGTCGGGCATGTTCTCTATGGAGAAAAAGGAGAAGATACCGCATGGCAACTTCTTTATGTTCTTCAATAATTACGACCGGTTCAGGCGCTATATGCTGGGCATAATGATAGGGCTGCCTATATGGTACATAATGGGTATACTGGTGCAGATATCAGATAAGTTTGGCAAGCAATTCGGGATAAAAGAAAAGATAATGCCGGGCAAGGTAATGGTGTACATGTATATAGCCATATCTATTGCCGATTTCTTGTCGGGTATAGTGAGCCAGGCGCTGAAGAGCCGGAAGAAAGCGCTGTATATCTACTACGTGATCATGATAGCGGGTGTGATCTTGTATTTTACCCAGTACAACGGCTCGGTAACCGGTATGTATGTGATCTGCATGATAATGGGTGTGGGTACAGGTTTCTGGGCGCTGTTCGTGACCATAGCCGCCGAGCAGTTTGGCACCAACATGCGTGCTACTGCCACCACTACCACGCCCAATATGGTGCGCGGATCTTTAGTAGTAGTAGCCCTGTTGTTTGAATACCTCGAAACTCATTTTAGCTTTATTGCGTCCGGTGCTATAACCGGGGTTATCGTGTTGCTGCTGGGTTGCTTTGCGCTGTATAAAGCCGATGAGACTTATGGCAAAGACCTTAATTTTCTGGAGGAGTAATTGGGGATTTGTATCTGGAGGAGTTCTCAATGCCGAAATCAGGGAGACGGATTGCAAGGTCATACATGTCTTTTCATGCTAATTAAGTAATAAGAAAGCTCAATGAAAGTTGCATTAATAACGCTCTCTTTAATATTTTCGGAATGCTTTATTTTTAAGGGTGTAGTAAATGCTCAAAGCTATACGCTATACCCATATGCTTGGTTTGCAGACACGGTAAACTTCTCTAGTGTTCAACCACTTATTGCTATAAGGAGCTGTAACAATAATTCTGATACGCAATATATCATGTTTAATAATTTGGTAGGCCTCAAATTTAACGAGTATAAATCGCTCAATTTTAAACAATTTGATACAGCTGTAATAAGAAAAATATATAACAGGGAGTGTCTTAGTATTTATCCAATGCAAGAATATTCGTTAATAATATCTTCAAAAGAGTATAATAGCCTGAACCCTGATTCCTTATATAAGAAGTACTTTAAGGATGGAGTATATGGACGGTTAGACAATCCAGATGATACTACAGTGCCTACCAGAGATTTTTGGGTAGCACTTTTGATCTTATTTGACAACAAATACATCATTAAAATGAGTGAGTTTAATTACTCATTTGTAGCGAGCAAAGCATGGACGGATGATGAGATAAAACGCCGCAACATAAAACTCAAGCAGTGGTAACAGATAATTATCGTTTTTTCTTTATGAAACCCAACTCCTTCGCTTCATTTAGAATTTGAGCGTTGGAATTTGTACATTGAACATTGAAATTTTAAAAAGTGACTGAACAAAAGAAGACCCTTGGCATTTTAAGCATACCCGTAATAGTGGCCGCGCTGGGCTATTTCGTAGATATTTACGACCTGTTGTTGTTCAGCATCATCCGGGTAAAGAGCCTGAAGAGTATTGGCCTAACAGATGCTTTGATAGACTCTGAGGGCAAGTTCATTATCAGCATCCAGATGTTCGGGCTGCTGATAGGTGGTATACTGTGGGGCATTATGGGCGATAAGAAAGGCCGGCTTAGTGTGTTGTTTGGCTCCATTATTATTTATTCTTTGGCCAATATTGCTAATGGCCTTGTACACACTGTAAATGAGTATGCCCTGGCGCGCTTTATAGCAGGCATAGGCCTTGCCGGCGAATTGGGTGCAGGCATTACCCTTGTGAGTGAGCTGGTATCAAAAGAAGTGCGTGGTAAAGCTACATCGGTAGTAGCTGGCGTAGGCCTTACGGGGGCTGTTGCTGCTTATTTTGTAGCCCATACGTTCGACTGGCGTATATGCTACTATGTGGGTGGTGGGCTTGGCCTGTGCCTGCTGCTGCTACGTATCAGCGTGTTTGAATCGGGCATGTATAAGAGCCTTGTCGAGGCGAAAGTGCAGCGCGGTAATTTCCTTATGTTCTTTACCAATGGCAAGCGGTTTAAGAAGTACTTGCTGGCTATTCTTATAGGCCTGCCTACCTGGTATGTGATAGGTGTGCTCATTACTTTCTCAAAAGAATTTGGCGAGCGTTTTGGTATACAGGAAAATGGTGTGCCTGCAGTGGTAGACCCTGGCAAGGCGATAATGCTGGCTTACGTAGCCATATCTGTAGGCGACCTGCTGATAGGCTTTCTAAGCCACGAGCTAAAGAGCCGTAAGAAGGCGCTTTATATATTTTATGCTATTACCGTATTAGGTATTATCCTGTATTTCTGCCAAAGCCATGGGTCGTTGCTGGGTATGTATTTTATCTGTATGCTCATGGGTTTTGGTACCGGCTTCTGGGCGCTGTTCGTTACTATGGCTGCCGAGCACTTCGGCACCAATATGCGCGCCACCGCAGCTACCACCGTGCCCAATATGGTGCGCGGCTCCCTACCACTCATCATTATACTCTTCAATAGCCTGAAGCCGGAATTCGGCTACATCAGCGCAGCAGCTATCACGGGCACTATAGTAATGGTCATTAGCAGCATCGCTGTGTTTATGACCGATGAAACTTTTGGGAAGGATCTGAATTTTGTGGAGGAGTAGCTCAATAGCATTCCGTCATCTCGCAACGAAGTGCGGCGCAGCAAACGAAGTGGAGAGATCTCCGGAGATATAGCTGTGATGCTGTATCGGGGGCGATGTTGCCATAACACTTTGATTTATTCCGATCGGGTATCAGATTTCTGCAAGAAAAAACTAACCACATAGTCACATAGGACACATAGAAGTCACATAGCCGATGCTTTGAGCCTATGTGTTTTTGTATGTGCCCTATGTGACTATGTGGTTAGACGGTATACTTTGCCTGATTTTAGCTAATTGCAAATGCCGGGGGAGATCTCTCCACTTCGCCGATAAAAAATCGGCTCGTTACGAGATGACGAATGCTATGGCGCTTTTTGGTTTTCACTTTTCACTTTTGACTTACCTTCGCGCCATGGGCCACAAAGGAATACCACACGGCAAAGTACTGCAATACCTTAAAGAAACTTATGAGGGCAAAGACGTACAGGACTCACGCTCACCGGCGGGCAACTGGCTGCAGATAAAGGTAGAGTTGATAGAGAAGGGCCATGCTGTGCTTAGCTGCGCTGTGCGCAAAGAGATGACCAACCCCTATGGCAATATACACGGCGGCATGATGAGCCTGGTGATAGATGAGACCATAGGCTGGGCGGTAGTGAGCCTTGATGCCGAGCAGCACTACACATCGCTAACGCTGAATGTAGACTTCCTCTATGCCATAAAGGAAGGCCAGCGGCTACGGTCTGAGGCGCGGGTGCTGCGGATGGGGAAGAAGATAATAAATGTAGAATGCCACGTATACGATATGGATGGAAAAATACTGGCAAGGGCAAACAGCAACCTGATAGTTACTAATATGGAGTTTAACTAGATGAAAGCCAGCCCCAACGGGGTGTAATACGATAGCGATGGGTGCAGCCCATCGGCATAACGAGAGGGCATAATATGATATAAATAAACACTATCGGCACAGCAGCCATAACAGAAATTTGAGTTTTCACGATTAATGTTATTTTTGTCGGGTTATTATGCTCAACGGTAAGAAAATAGTGGTGGTATTGCCGGCTTATAATGCCGCGCTGACACTGGAACGTACATACAAAGAGATCCCTTTCGACATTGTAGACGATGTGGTGCTGGTAGACGACAACAGCCGCGACGATACAGTGGCCGAAGGCAAGCGCCTGGGCATACGCCACATCATAAAGCATGAGGTGAATAAAGGCTATGGCGGCAACCAAAAGAGTTGCTACAGCAAGGCGCTGGAAATAGGCGCCGACATAGTAATAATGCTGCACCCCGACTACCAGTACACCCCACTGCTGATACCTGCTATTTCTTCTATCATAGCGCAAGAGTTATATCCCGTAGTTCTGGCATCGCGCATACTGGGCCAGGGCGCGCTTAGAGGGGGGATGCCGGTATACAAGTACATCTTTAACCGTTGCCTTACCTTATTTGAAAACATACTGCTGTGGGAAAAGCTCAGCGAATACCACACCGGCTACCGCGCATTCAGCGCCGAAGTACTGCGCTCCATAGATTTTACGCATAACAGCGACGACTTCGTTTTCGACAACGAAATGATCTCGCAGATATTCATGAATGGCTTTGAGATAGCCGAAGTTACCTGCCCCACCAAGTACTTTGAAGAAGCCTCCAGCATCAACTTCAGCCGCAGCATGAAGTACGGCAGGGGGGTACTCCGCGTATCGCTCACACACCGCCTGCACAAGTGGGGGCTTATAAAGAGTAAGCTTTATGGGAAACCGAAGGCTTAATATATAACAGCAGGCCGTTAAAATAGCTTTATGAAATTCAGAACGTATCCTTTTTTGGCGATAGTCCTGTTATTGCTTGCTCTTCAAAGTGCCTGCAAGAAAAAGCCATCCATTGCGGCCTCCACCTGTAAGACACAGCTGCATGGCTATACTGTTTCTTTCGATTCGTTATATTCTGGTGGCCCGCTTCGTGGCTGTAGCCATATTGTCATCAACACCACCAACGGCAGAGCGGGTATAAAAGGTGCTTTTAACGGGTATATGACCATCTTCTCCCCATCTGCATTTAATCCATCAGACAATTGTTATTACGTATTTGGAAGAGTCGATAATTCAGGGCCATTGTGTTTGTATAAGATCAACGAAGACGGCACAACTACCGTTTTACAGATGCCTCCAGTCAACAGTTGTTCTGGCTCGTTGGTTTATAATGGGGCAACCAAGGCGCTTTACACCATTATAAATGGTTCAATAGCCAAAATTACCCCTGGAACATCATCCGTTTCGGTCCAGAGTGTTGCAAAAGCCACACACCTGTCTTCCATTAGCGGTGAGAGCGGAATAACTGCAGACAGTACTACCGGCAACATGTATTATTTAACGTACGACGAAACCCCGGGATTCCCATATACTACTTACATAGAGAGATGCCGACCCGGAGATACGGTGACTTCCGTTATCGGTTCTTATTCCAGCATGGATCACAACCCTATACAGCAGTTGCATTTTAATACCAATGATAAGATGATGTATGGGCTGGAAGATGATTTTGGAAGTGGGTACAATTTTTTAAAAATAGATCCATCCAGTGGAGCCATCAGCACAATCGTGAATATGCACATTATTTACCCTAATTGGTATTCGGCAACAATAGACCAATGCGCTAACAGATATATTATCTCTACGGTATCATCTGTAAACAGCTATGCCGGTATCTTGTATCAGCTAAGCATGGAGGGAAAACCATTGCAGATAGATACCACGGCAACATTTTACACTGGCCTTGCGGATTAAACTATACAGGGAAACCTAAGGCTAAAGTTAAAAGTCAACCCCCAAAAGCATAATAGCATTCGTCATCTCACACATGAGTATGTATGTGCTGGCTAACCATACATAAGGCACATCTAGAAACACATAGACCCGGATTTTGGGCTATGTGACTTCTATGTGTTCTATGTCCTATGTGGTTAGTCTTTCTTGCGGATATTTTGACCTGGATGTATCAACCCGTTATGGCAACATTGCTCCGATGGCACATCGCCACTATATCTCAGGAGATCTCTCCACTTCGCCGATGAAAAATCGGCTCGCTGCGAGATGACGATTACAATTAAGCAAAAAACAATTCGCCAAATAGAGATATAAAGCTGAAATAAAGCCCCAAAGCTAAATGCATGGTTCCCCTTCAGGGGTTCAGGGGTTAATACTCTATCCCCTTATAAAACACTTTAAATATCCCTTCGCCTATCTGGTAGGTGATCACATCGTAGTTGAGCGACCAGTGCGACAGGTCTGCGTTGGTTACGTCATACGCTTCACCTTCTGTGAACAGGCGCAGGGTGCTGCTGGTGTTGATGTAGGCGAGCGAGTTGTATTGTACAGTAATGTTGTTAGGGTAGTAGTTCTCCATTTCGGTAATGGAGCCCTTATAAAACACCTTCAGCGCCCCGCTGGGGTCTTTATAAGCCATTATGTTGTCGCCTACCTGGTATTGCGGGCTCATAAAGCCTATGGTGCGTATGCTATCGCCATAAAACACCTTAAAATACCCGTCGCCCGATACATAGCTTACCATATTATCGCCTACTTTGTAAGATGCCGGTGCATAGTCTTCCAGCACAAAGGTTTGCCCGCTGTGGAATATCTTGAACTTGTGGTCTACATCTACATAAGCCACAGTATTACGGCCTACGTCAAAGCTATTTACCGGGTAGTCTTCCTGGCCTATAAGGTTGCCACGATAAAATATCTTGAACTGGTTGGCAAAGTTGTCAAAGGCGATCATATTGTCCGATACTTTAGCGCGGGATAGCGTGCTATCTGGTATAAACGACTCCACGGTATAGCTCTGCCCGTTGTAGTAGGCTTTGTATTCGCTTTTGTAGCTATCCAGGAAAAGCACCACGCTATCTCCGTAAAAATACTGGTCGCAAACGCCGGCAAGGTTTTTAATTACACCTTTATCAAATACATTGAGCGATTTCTGGTTGAGGAAAACCACCAGGTTATCAGTAGTAAAGTAGGCATTGGTGAAGCCGGCATTCTGCTCTTTTACAGCGCCATTGTAGTATATTTTAAAAGAGCGCGAATTGTCGAGATACGGTACACAGGTGCGGCCTACTTTAAAGTTGGTAGGGGGCATAAAATCTACCTTGTGTATCAGGCCACGGTCCCATACCATCACCTGGTTTTGTATATCTACGAAACATGCAAGAGGCTGTGCGGAAATATTGCAGCTAAAAATAAAAATAGTGAGGAGGCTTAAAACAAATGACCGCATACAGTAGCGCTTTTTTGTGTGTAAGATAAGCATTATAAATAAAAAAGCCAGCCTGAGAACAGGCCAGCCCCTATAAACCCTATCACTATGAAAACTGTTGCAAAACTATATACTCTTATAGTAATTACAAAACATTTTTTTTTAAATCTCGATTTATCGGAAAATTAACTTACTACAAATAAAAAAGCCAGCCTGAGAACAGGCCAGCCCCTATAAACCCTATCACCATGAAAACTTCTTTATGCTAAGTGCTAAATGTCGTTTTTTGATATTGCTCACACAAATATAGAACACTTTTTATTACTGGCAACATTTTTTAACTTTTTTTACACTTTTCTTACAATTTTGCTGTTTCAGTACTAACGTTTGCCAGTCAGCAGATTATAAGATGCTATTTTTTCTTTTTAGGGGAGAACATGGCCAGCATGCGGCGCCCTTCCATTTTAGGCATAGACTCCAGCGCACCATACTCTGCCATACGCTCTGCAAACTTCAGCAGCAGCAGCTCGCCACGCTCCTGGAACATGATAGCACGCCCTTTGAACTGCACATAGCACTTTACCTTATTCCCATCCTGCAGGAATTTTTCGGCATGCTTGGCTTTAAAATCAAAGTCATGGTCATCAGTATTAGGCGTAAAGCGGATTTCTTTTACTTCACTTTGCTTTGCCTTGGCTTTTTGTTCTTTATCTTTTTTCTTCTTTTCGTACAGGAATTTCTTGTAGTCGATCACGCGGCATACCGGTGGCACTGCATTGGGCGATATCTCTACCAGGTCTACTTCCTTAGCTATCGCCATTTTTATGGCTTCGGCTATGGGGTATATCCCCGGTTCTATGTCTTCGCCTATTACGCGCACTTCCGGCGCGGTGATCTCATTGTTTAAGCGGTGTTCGTTCTGAGGCACCCTGGGCCTGAAAAAAGGTTTTCCTTTTGGTCTTTTCTGCATTAACTGTTTTTAAGATTCTTAGCAAAAATATAATTTTTGCTTATTATTTACTCAATTTATTTAAAGGTAACACAGCATTTTTATTGCTGCATTTTACTCACTGCTAAAACTATGCCGCCTTTATTTTTTCGCATAAAGGCCTATAATCATTAAAGCAAGTACTACGAAAAGGCTAACATACCATTTTATCAGGTCAGACTTGGTTTGTTCAATTTTTACTTCCATCCTTAACACTTCTTTTTCTATTTTAGTATCAAGACTGACAAAATCCTCTTTAAACAAACTCTTATACCCGGAGTTTTCTGTAACTACCTCTTCTTTTACTACTTGCGTAATGGTCACGGTTAAATCCCTGGCTTTTTCGTCAGAAAGATTAAATTCCTTACGAAGAATATCATATAGCTTTATGTTTACTGTGCTCATAATATCTATTGCCTTGCCCGGAAATCTTATATTGTAAAGGTAATTATAATAATTAGTATAAAAGTCAACCAACTACTCCACCACTACGCATCCTTCTTCTTCCCCATTATCTGCTCTTTCACTATCCCCTGTATCTCTGCTATAAAGGCATCAATAGAAACTGTTCCCTTATCACCTTCGCCATGTATACGAACAGATACCTGGTTATCGGCCATTTCTTTTTCGCCTACTATCAGCATGTATGGGGTCTTCATCATTTCGGTATCGCGAATTTTGCGGCCTATTTTTTCGCTGCGGTCGTCAATTTCGCTGCGTATGTCGGCGGCTTTCAGCAGGGCGGCTACGTGGTGTGCATACTCGCTGTACTTGTCGCTGATAGGCAATATTTTCACCTGTAGTGGCGCCAGCCATAGCGGGAAGTTGCCTGCGCAGTTCTCTATAAGCACGGCTATAAAGCGCTCCATAGAGCCAAACGGTGCACGGTGTATCATTACCGGGCGTTTGCGGGTATTGTCGCTATCTACATATTCCAGCTCAAAGCGCTCTGGCAGGTTGTAATCTACCTGTATAGTGCCCAGCTGCCATTTGCGGCCCAGCGCGTCGCGCACCATAAAGTCGAGCTTAGGACCGTAGAATGCCGCTTCGCCGTATTCTACCACTGTTTTCAGCCCCTTCTCTGCTGCTGCGTCTATGATGGCCTGCTCGGCTATCTGCCAGTTTTCTTCGCTGCCTATATACTTGCTGCGGTCTTCCTGGTCGCGGAGCGATACCTGTGCGGTATAGTCTGAGAAGCCCAGCGATTCAAACACATACAGCACCAGGTCTATTACTTTCTTAAACTCAGCATTCACCTGCTCCGGCATACAGAAAAGATGGGCATCGTCTTGTGTAAACCCACGCACGCGGGTAAGCCCGTGCAGCTCGCCCGACTGCTCGTAGCGGTACACGGTACCGAACTCTGCCAAACGTAGCGGCAGGTCTTTATAAGACCGTGGCGACGACTTGTATATCTCGCAGTGGTGCGGGCAGTTCATCGGTTTCAGCATGAATTCCTCGCCTTCCTGCGGCGTAGTTATGGGGCGGAAGCTATCCTTGCCATACTTCTCCCAGTGGCCCGATGTTACGTATAGCTGCTTGCTGCCAATATGCGGGGTGATAACCGGCAGGTAGCCGCTTTCCATCTGTGCTTTCTGCAAAAACTGCTGCAGGCGTTCGCGCAGCATAGCGCCCTTTGGCAGCCACAAAGGCAGGCCGCTGCCCACCTTCTCAGAGAAGGTAAATAGCTCCAGCTCTTTGCCCAGTTTGCGGTGGTCGCGCTTCTTGGCTTCTTCCAGCAGCGCCAGGTATTCGTCCAGCTCTTTTTGCTGTGGGAAGGTAACGCCGTATATGCGGGTGAGCATCTTATTGTTCTCATTGCCACGCCAGTAAGCGCCGGCAATGTTGGTGAGCTTCACCGCCTTTATTGGGGAGGTATTGGGTATATGCGGGCCGCGGCACAGGTCGGTAAAGTTGCCCTGGGTGTAGAAGGTGATGTTGCCATCTTCCAGCCCTTCTATCAGCTCCAGCTTGTACTGGTCGCCCTTTGCGGTAAAGTATTCCACCGCATCTTTCTTTGGCACATCTTTGCGCACGTAGGCGCTGTTGGCTTTCGCCAGCTCCTTCATTTTATCTTCTATCTTCTTCAGGTCTTCTTCGCTTATGGTGCGGTCGCCCAGGTCTATGTCGTAGTAGAAGCCGGTTTCTATAGCCGGGCCTATACCCAGCTTCACGCCGGGGTACAGCGCTTCCAGCGCCTCGGCCATCAGGTGGGCCGATGAGTGCCAGAATGTGGCTTTAGCATCCTTATCATCCCACGTCAGCAGGCGCAGGGTAGCATCGGCATTTATAGGGCGGCTGCTATCCCATATAGCGCCATTTACTTCAGCTGCCAGCACTTTGCGGGCCAGCCCTTCGCTTATCGATTTTGCCACATCGGCGGCACTGCTGCCCTCGGCATATTGGCGCACTGAACCATCTGGTAAGGTAATGTTTATCATATAGTCGTCTGTAATGAGTTGCAAATGTACGAATGAAGAGTGATATGAATAAAAAACCACCGGCAGCACGGCCGGTGGTCTGTATGATCACTGCCGTTATTTAAAAACTAGTGTATGTGAGTTTGTATTTAAAGGTATCTGCCCTGTAGATCACCGGCAGGTCGACCGTGTCTATGCCCGACGTTATCACGTCATACATATACGATACGCCCGTATGAAAGCCCGTGGTATCAGGATAAGTAGAGTACATTGTAAAATTGATAGTAAATGAGCTGGCGCTGAAATCAGTAATGATAGCATTGTGAATATCAACAGACGTCACACCGCTGCTTGTAAATGTGAGGCTCCAGATACTATCCAGCACCGGTATCACGCGTACAAAACCAGGTAAAGTATCCAAAAAGCCGTGCACCGTGTCGAGTACCAGCGGTTCGAGATTAGTAGTATCAAACTTCAGCGGGTTTACCGTTTCTACTACCGACGATATAATACTGAAGCCGCGGTGAAAAGATATATTAGCATAATCATTACTAAATTCCCATGTAAACTGCGTGGAATCGCCATCGGACGGGGAACACCTGTTTGACCCATTGAATACAGCACCTATACTACGTGAGTTGAATGCCAGATAGTCATCATTGTAACACGATGGTATATAGTTCAGGTAGTTTAGGGTAGTATCTTTCCCGTTGCCCAGCTTCACGGCAAGGGTACCACTTGCTAACTTCCATTTTGATGCATGCAATATATCGTACCGCGTAGTGCTGGTTTGATTAGGTTTCTTATTACAGGCTGCAAAAATAAAGACTACCGACAAGGCCAGATAAAAGTACTTCTTCATTTAATCTAATATTTTAAGCCTAAAACTAATAAATATAATTGAAGGGAGGTAGATTATGGGTAAAAAATGTTGTTTCCCGGCAATTTGAATAACTGTGGGTTAAAGCGACAAAATGGCGATTCTGTATTTGTGACTAGCTTTTATTTGCCGTTTCTGTTAAGATGGCCTACGCAGCCGGTATACTTGCCAAAAGCAAAACACAGAAATATAATTCCAACAATTACATATAGTACAGCGTCTGATTTGGGCTTACTACCCATTAAGTTTAATTCTAGTTTAGCCAAAAAGTTTAATATGCGTTCTTTCATTATTGTTTTTACCATAATAAAGATATCTATTTAAGGCTGCTAAACACAGAAAAAGGGCCGCACAAATGTGCAACCCCATAATCCAAATTCAAACCATCTTTAATTCCCCCAGTTGTGCATCACTATCTTCAGCTCACCATTGTGTTGCTTAATGGTTACGTCGCTGTTCTGGTAATAGCTTTCATAGCGGTTATACACATCTTCAGGCTGCCTTTTGCCGTTTATGTATAGGTTGCCGTTTTCTGTTGCTACCTTAAAGTTTTCAGAGCGGTCTATGAGGCCGTCTTTCTCCATCTTTTTCAGCATGTCCTGGTAGTTGTTGCTGCGGTTGCGGGCTTCTTCCCTTTCGTGTGGTGGTAGCGGTACTGGCGGTACCGGGGGCACAGGTGGTACCGGGGGCACTGGTGGTACCCGAGGCACGGGTGGCACTGGCGGCGCCGGCGGCACACTGCCCAGCTTATCCTTTACCTCTTCCAGCGATTCTTTGGTCTTTTCAAGGGCCTTTCTTACTTCTCCATTTATTTCCTTGCGCAGCTTTGGGTCGTTCAGTTCTTTGTTCACTTCGGCAAGGCCTTTGTTTATTTCTTCGTTTACACTCTTCCAGTCTATAGCGTCTATTTCTTTCTGCATTTCTGAGAAGTCTATATTGGCCACGGCATCCATGGCCGTTTTCACGCTGTTCATTACTGTGGCCTTTATATCATCGCCATCGTCGCTGTTGTAAGAATAGCTATACGAATAGGCCTTCTTCTGCCTGTGGCTGCTGGTATCCATGTCATTATCCTCCTCTTCTTCCATCCTGCCATTTGGCGGCGTGTTCGACTGGTGTTCCGTCACCGTCTTCTTCCCGTTGTCATCTACTATCACCGTTTTGGTGCGGTAGGTGGCTTTCTTTGTGCTATCGCCATCGTTGTCTTTCTTCGGCTTCTGCGCAAAGCTTGGTGTGTAGGTAAACATCGCTATAGTAAAGGTGATAGCGACAATAGCTGCTACAATAATGGTCAGCTGCCCGTAGTTGATGTTGCTCTTTTTCATTTCCATGATCCTTTTTATACGGTTAAGTAATTGGTGTTTATTGCCTGTGGCTGCCAGTGCCAGGCCTGAGTGGTGGGTGCGTTGCTCTTCCAGTATAGCCAGTGCGCTGGCGTAGGGCAGGGGATTGGCGGCATTGGCCACCACCAGGTCGTCGCAGCAATGCTCACGCTCCCGGCGCACTATGTGCGATATAAGCCACACGAACGGGTTGAAGAACAAGATGGTCTCGGCTATTACCTGCAGTATGTTTACCAGGTAGTCGTGCCGCTTTATGTGTGCCAGCTCGTGCAGTATAATAGCTTCCAGCTGATCTGTAGTTAAGTGGTTGACCGCAGCCACCGGCAGCAGTATGATGGGCTTTATAGTCCCCAGCATCATAGGCGTATCAATACAGCGCGACAGGAATAGCTGCACCGGCCGTGCTATTTCAAACTGCTGCTGCCATAGTTGCACCATGTCGTTCCACTGTGGCTCCGGCTGCACCAGGCCTTGCCTGCGCAGCTTATTGGCCTGCCATACATTTACCGCAAACCGCAGCAGCATAAATGCCAGCCCCATTATATATACAACTATGAACAAAGGGAAATAACGCTCCAGCTGTGGCAGTAAATGGCTTTGCAGTGTGCCGCCAGCCACCTCTTTTACAGAATAAGTAGTGCTCACCCCACTATCTGCGCCACTTTGCGTGATGTACACGGTGGTGCCTTTCAGCCGCTGGTACTGCGACGACCACGTATCTGCAAACCACAGGAACAACCCCGCAAGCGTGCCGATGGACAGGTAATACTTCACCCGTGCATTAGCCTGCGGCATAGCCCTGAGCAATACATACAGCGTAGCAAACAATAGCAGCCCCTGCCAAAGAGAGTAAAGTAACGCCCACACCAACGAGTGGGCCAGCAGCGATGTAGTAGCAGATAGTGTGTTCATAACAGAAGGTTTTATTTAGCCAATATTTCTTTTGTCGTGATGAGTTAGCTCCCTTTAGGGTTGGGGTGTATATTCTCCAGGTACTTCCTTATCTCCTCCAGCTCCTGGCTACTGGCTTTATTATTGCCCAGCGCCTGCATTACCAGTTGCGATGCCGACCCGTTAAATACATTATCTATCATCCGCTTCACCAGCTGCCCCTGTGTTTTTTCCTGCGATACGTTTGCTGTGTACACGTGGCTTTTATTGCTCACGTCGCGCTTCAGCAAAGTCTTTTCGTGCATTATCTGCATCAGCTTCAGGGTAGTGGTGTAGCCGGCATCTTTGCTTTGCTCCAGCACCTCATGCACCTCGCGCACCGTGCTTGGCCCCTTGTCCCAAAGTATGTTCAGTATCTCCAGCTCGCTATCTGTTGGCTTTATTTGTTCAGTCATTATGCGGTTACTATTTGCCTACGAATTATTTCGTAAACAAACCTACGAATATTTTCGTAAATAAAAATAGAGGGTAGGAATTTAGACTTTTTTTAACAGTAGGATCGTTGATGTTTTATTGCCCGGGGCAACAACATCGGCCTACGTATCCCCTGTATGTGCCCTATTGTGTCTATGTGGTTAGCATAAATGCGGCGTAGCTAACCACATAGGCACATAAGAAACATAGGAAAGCACATAGGTGCATACCGAAATATCTTAGAACAACATCGGCCTATGTATCCCCTGTATGTGCCCTATTGTGTCTATGTGGTTAGCATAAATGCGGCGTAGCTAACCACATAGGAACATAAGAAACATAGGAAAGCACATAGGTGCATACGGAAATATCTTAGAACAACATCGGCCTATGTGTCCCCTGTATGTGTCCTATTGTGCCTATGTGGTTAGCATAAATGCGGCGTAGCTAACCACATAAGCACATAAGAAACATAGGAAAGCACATAGGTGCATACGGAAATATCTTAGAACAACATCGGCCTATGTGTCCCCTGTATGTGCCCTATTGTGTCTATGTGGTTAGCATAAATGTGGCATAGCTAACCACCTAGGCATAAGAAACATAGGAAAACACATAGACAGTTAACGGACACAAAAAAAGCCGCCCACAGGGCAGCTTTATATAAAGAAGATTAATTCTAAAAATTATGCGAAAGCAGCTATTCTCTTTACGATACCAGACTTGATATTGCTTGCTTTGTTTTTGTGTATCACATTGCGCTTAGCCAGCTTATCTATCATAGATACTACCTTGCTCAGGTTCTGCTCAGCAGTAGCCTTATCAGGCGATGCCAGCAGTGTGCGGATAGCGTTACGGGTAGTCTTTCCGTAGTAGCGGTTCTGCTCACGGCGCTTTTCACTCTGGCGTATATCTTTTTTGGTTGCTTTATGGTTTGCCATTAATATTTCTTTTTTAAGGACTGCAAAGGTAATATAGTTAGTTTAAAATACAAAATCCAATATTCAAAACTCAAAAAATATATTGATCAAAGGTTTTTTATGAATCGCTCAATTAATCATTAACCATTCACAATTACCATTAAAAAGGATTACTTGTTCTGCTCAAAATACACCTTCGACTTCTTGGTGATCACTTCCTTCTTTGCCAGGTACGCATCCAGCTTATCCTTTGGCAGGCGCAGGTTGTAAAACGCGGTAGGGTACTTGCCGTATATAAATTGCTCGTAGTCTACATTCCACCTTATCAGCTCTTTTTTGTCGGCCCCGGTTTCCTGGCTTATTATTTCCAGGTTTAGCGGCTCGGTAATGCGTATCATGCACATGTTCTTCACCTCTTCGTCGGTATACGGCAGTTTCTTCACCATGGTGGTGGTAGCAGCGGCAGCCCCGGCAATGGCAGGCGCTGTTATAGCCACGGTACCAGGCTTTGCAGATACGCCAGCAGGCACACCCAGCACATCTTCCTCCTTGCCAAACTTAAAATCCACAGGTATACTGCCCAGGTTTATAAATTTGCTCAGGTTCTCAAAAATGCTTGCGGTAGCTATAAATGCCAGCACATGGCCCTGTGTTTCTTTTGGCAGGTATTGCTTTATGTCCCAGAAGTTGTGGCTGCCCGTGCGCTCTATGGCTTTCTGCACCGGGGTAGGGCCGCTGTTGTAGGCGGCTATTACCAGCAGCCAGTCGTTAAGCTGGCTATATAGCAGTTCCAGGTATTTCGTAGCGGCCGTGGTCGATTTTGCAAGGTCGCGGCGGTCGTCATGCTTACGGCTCACTGTAAGGCCCATCATACGGGCGGTGGTTTCCATCAGTTGCCATGGTCCTACAGCCCCTGCCGATGATACTGCATTATGGTTGAGCGCAGACTCAATCACCGCCAGGTATTTCAGCTCCTTGGGCATGTTCTTGCGCTGCAGCTCATCGTCTATTACCGAAAATGGCTCTTCGCTCTTATTCTGCACACTGCCCAGTGTATTGTAGTGCAGCTCCAGGTATTTGCGGGTAAAGTCGTTTACAAATTCGTTCTTTTCACCAAAGTACGATTTTTCGCCGGCCAGCGGCACATGGTTATAGCCCTTTTTGCCATCGCTGGCAGCCAGGGGTATGTTGCCCGCTATAAGGCCTGCTTTTTTGCTGGTTGTATCTTTTACAACTGCCGTTGCCTTGCTTACAGCAGTTTGCTGCGCCGTCGACGGCACAGCAGCTATTGCAATAAACAATGCGGTCAAAATATGTTTGTATTGCATGTAATAATCGTTGTTTAAGCGGTTAAGCATGCAACCCTAGGAGAGGGAAGCTAATTAAATAATAGTGGGGTAAAAGAGGTAACCGGCGGCGTTTAAGCGTTTTTGGTAGTATTTGTTGGCGCTTGTATCGTCTCTTTTTTATCTGTCATGCCGTTCTCTATTTCGCTTTTTATACCATCTTTTGCTTCGTTAAACTGGCGGATGCCTTGCCCAAGCCCTTTTGCCAGCTCAGGTATCTTCTTGCCTCCAAATAATACTACTACTATAAGCAGCGTGATCACTAACTCACCGGCATTCGGCATTCCAAACAGTAATTGCGGACTCAGATTTGAAATTGACATCTTCTAAAGTTTTAGTTTTTATGAAATACTTTCAAAGTGATATACGCAAAGATAGGGTTAAACGATTTGAAATTTGAAGAAATCTGGGCTTCCTGGTCATTTTTAACAGCCACCAGGTTGTAAACTGGGGTGAATAACCGCATTTTATACGGCTATGATCGGTAATAATATTTTTAATTGTATTTAAGTAAATATTAATGTAAAATGACTATGATTTTAGATCTCATACTGGTCTAAATACTCGATCAGCTGATGCCTGAGCACAAATAGTACCATGCCCGACTTCGATTTGATGCCAAACTTCTCAAAAATGATTTCCCTGTAGCCATCTACCGTGCGGTGCTGCACATTCATCAGGTTAGCTATCTGCACATAGGTATATTCCTCGCTATTGCATACCAGTTTCAGAAATTCCCTTTCACGTGGCGACAGTTTATCCAGTATCTTCTCCTGCTCCGTTTTCCTGGGCGGCCATTCCGCCTGCAAGGCATACGTCATCAGCTCGTTATGATAGAATCCTGCCTTAAATATCTGCTCCAGCGCTTCCTTCATCATAGCTGCCGTACAGTCTTTTTGCAGGTACCCCCGCACCCCGTTCCTGAACAGGCGTATTATCCGGTTTTCATCATTGATAAGGCTAAGTATCAGCACCGGTATGGTAATGCCCCTTTGTTTCATCAGCAGCACTACCTCGTCTCCATCCATCTCGGGCATAGTAATGTCCATCACTATCAGGTCGGGCGTGGGGTCCAGTGGAAACCCTTCCACCAGCGTAGCGCCGTTATCATATTGCCGCGATACCTGGTATGGCCCCAGCTTCTCTATCAGTTGCTTCAGCCCGTCGCGAATTATAATGTGATCGTCGACCAGTATTATGTCTTTTTTTTGGTCTGTGTTCATAATGCGGGTGTTTTGGTTTGATACAATGCATACTTACAGCCCATGCCCGGCGCAGATTCTATTTTGCAATCCATACCCGCCATCTTTGCCCGTTTCATCATATTCTTAAGCCCCGATGCTTTGGGCGAGTTCAGTATTTCTTCCGCAGCAAATCCTTTGCCATCATCAGCCACCTTCAGCGCAAAATTACCGGAAGTATCAAGGGAAATGTAAAGGTTCTTTGCCCTGGAATGCTTTATGGAATTATGGATCATCTCCTGGAAAATACGGAACGCCATAAGTTCCTGGTTTTTATTGATCAGCATTTCCTGCCCCTCACTGTCAAAGTTCACCTGCACCCTGCGCAGCAGGTTCAGGCGCTCTACCTCTACCTTTATTGCCCCATGCAGCCCTATATTAGATACATAATCCGTATTCAGCGACCGGCTCAGAAGCCTTAGCTGGCCGGTAGCCTCGTTCAGGTAGTTCTCTATCGGCTGAAAGGTTTGGTCAAGCTTCGGCTCATCCAGCTTCTTGTTTTCAATGGTGATGCGCATACAGGTGAGTATATGGCCTATGTTATCATGCAGCTCCTGGGCAAACCGCTCCATCATCTTTTCGCTTACCTCAGTTTCCACCTGCCTCAGCTCTTTTTCATAGTCCAGCTCTATTTTTGTGATCTTTATCTGCTGCTGCATCCGCTCTTTGCCTGCCATGTAAATAGATAAAAAGATCCCGGCTACCAGCAGCAGCAATAAGAGCGTGGTAAATACAATGCCGGCCATGATCTGATTGTCAGCCATTGATCATTTGCTTGTTTTTAAGATGACACAGTTTAAAAACAAAAAAGCCAAGGCCCAGCATCAGGTATTTTACAGAGTCAAAAACATTATTGATCCTCATCAGCGCCGAGCGGACACCGGTAGCTATTTCAACATCATTAATGATCAGGAAAAGAGGAAATGTGCAGCAATGATATACTACAATGGAAAAGCAAATAAGCCGGATAGGCAGCTTGTTGGTATCATCGGTATTGCGTTCATTATAATACAGCACAATTAAATAGTTGATAACAATAATTAAGGAGCAGATAGCAAAGGCGTAATTATGAAGTTTTGAAGGGCCATCCATCACCCGGGATATAGTATAGGCAATAAGAAACACCATAGAAAAGATCCCAAACAGCCAGTTAACTTTTTTTACCGGCAAAAGGTCCCTGGTGGCAAACAGCAAAATGAAAAAGTCAATGAAAAAATAGGTGTTGTGAATAATGAGGTTGTACGAATCGTACCTGTTAAAGCAAAGGCAATCTGTAGAGATGGAAAAAAGAGCGCCAATGGTCAAAAGCCGTAACGAAGTCGGAATATAACGATACAAAATAACACCGGTGACAACAGAGAAAAGTGCACAGGCTATGGGGATGAAAAAACAGTAATTCGATATAAGTAACTGAAGCACAATTTATACTTTACTTCAAAGATATACTGCTTTGCATTTTAAAATACAATGCAGTTTATATAAAAGGCAATATTTTTACGTTACGAGCGGCCCGGAACATGCCCGATCGCATAGGCGATCTGGTTGCATGTCGGTGGGCAGAGAGAATTAAAGTCAGCTGCTTTATTTAAAAAATTCCCCACAATATAACCCGTGCTATCCAGGCAGGCGGTACCATCGTAAGACAGGTAAACAGCGATACAATGAGGATAGGTTACAGACGACTCGTTAGTGTCGTCGATAGGGCTGGATGTCGCGGCAAAACCAATGGAAAACAAGCTTGGCGTACCGCGGTTAGAGGTTACGTTGTCTGCTGCCAGTTTTACCAGCTGGTTCCATGGCATGCACACGCCATGGGTATTTAGGTTTAACTGTAAAGCTTCGCCGCCATACAGCACATTGTCGAAATAAACTTGCGAATACTGGTCGCTGTCAGTGCCATCCAGGTCTCCGTTATAGGTGCCCAGGCTTCCGTCAATGTTTATGTTGAAATACAGCGCCATACAGGTGAGCGGGTAGAGATTATAGGGTTCCGGTGTGTCTGTTCTGCTGGCGTTGGCGCCTATCTCGCATAGCTGCACCGTGGCATACAACCTGGCATTGGTAACATCGTACCTGTGAATGAATTTGATAGCCAGGTCGTCTGTAGCTATAGTGCCGTTGTTGATCAGGGCTACCTTGGCCGCAAAGTCATTCATGTTTACTACCAGGTCGGTATACACGCTTGCGTCATTGTTCTTGTTGCTATACATATCTGTAAAATAAGTACGGGCGGCTGTCATCGCCGTACTGTTAAGTTCGGGTGCTCTTGTAGATGAAAACATAAGTCTGTTTTTTTAGTCTCAAATCTGCGGCTTATACCGTAGTAATCAAAAAAAAGGAATACGGGAGTTTTCCCATTTTGCAGGAGATTAATACCCCCTTCGGTTGTGTATACTCCCGTTTTGTTCATTCAATTTTCACAAGACCTTTGCATACCCTAAAGGCATAAACAATACCATGAACAACGTTGATATGATAGGCGCCGCAGCATTCATACTCGCCGCCGCTTACACCGCAGTAAGCTTTCCCGGAACTGTACGCATGACGCACAGCCAGAAATGCCCCAGGGCCATGATACTGGCGCACCTATGGCTGGCCCTGCTCATGTATGGCTGCCTGGCCCTGTTTGCATACCTGTGCAAAGCCAGCTGCCTGCTGGTATTTGTGCCGTTGCTGGGCGTGCTGAAATATGCATCAGTATTGATCCAGTGTGGGCTCCATAGCATACGGCGGCCAGCCAGGAGTATCAAATAATGGCTGTTTAAAAACCATTTTCAGGATTTTACATATTATAAGGCGGGCACTATTCTTGTATTAATTACATTTGAACCATAATTAACTACAAGCATGCAATTATCCTTGCAGGGGGTGATACCAATACCATTGCGCGAAAAAGTGAATGCTTACCAAAGCGGAATGTGGGATGCCGGCCAGGTGTTTAATAAAGGCGAATACATTTTTATACAGGCGCCGTCAGGTACCGGCAAAACCACGCTGGTACATATACTCTATGGCCTGCGCACAGACTATGAGGGCCAGGTAAAGTGGGGCAATATTCCACTCTCCGGTGTAAACAAGGAGACGCTGGCCAATCTGCGCACCCATGGCATCAGCGTTATCTTCCAGGATATGCGCCTGTTCCCCGAGCTTACCGCGTGGGAAAATATAGAAGCCAAAAGACGCCTCACTAACTCCGTAACTGCCGGGCAGGCCGGTGAATGGCTGGACAGGCTGGGTCTGGTGGATAAGAAGAATTCGCTGGGCAGCACCCTCTCTTACGGCGAGCAGCAGCGTGTAGCTATAGTGCGGGCGTTGCTGCAACCTTTTGAATGGCTGCTGATGGATGAGCCTTTCAGCCACCTCGATCATGCCAATACCACCAAAGCCATACAGCTGATAAGCGAAGTAGTAAAGCAGCACAATGCAGGCATGATATTGGCCGATCTTGATGAGAACACCTTTTTCCCATACACCCAAACCATAGTACTTTGAGCGATAAGACCCAGGACAACATACTCCGGAAGCTGCTGCTGCGCACACAACATAGGTCCCGGCTGTGGGCTGCACTGGCCGCGCTGTGTGTAGGTACTACGCTGCTGCTGCTGTCGGTAATGATATGGTGGAACTTTCGCGAGCTGCTCTACGGCAAGGGCCAGAACGATACGCTGGGCAGCACCTTCCTGGTAATAGGCAAGCGCGTTACCGAGCAGAATATGGGCGTGCCCGGCGCTACTATTTTTTCACCGGGCGATGTGGACTCCCTGAGGCTCGCGCCACAAGTTCAGGAGGTCGGCGTTATCACGTCAAACCACTTCCCCGTATATGCCATGATGGGCGGCAAGCTGCCCCTCTCTACCGACCTTCCGCTGGAATGCGTGCCCGATAACTTTATAGACAAAATGCCGCCCGACTGGAAGTGGCAGCCCGGCAGCCGCGACCTGCCCATCATCGTATCTTCACAGTTCCTCGATATTTATAACTACGTGTTTGCACCCAGTCAGGGATTGCCGCAGCTATCGCAGTCGTCGGTAAAAAGCATAGCGCTGAACCTGAAGGTGGGCGAGGGCGATAAGGCAGAGACCTTCTCAGCCCATGTGGTTGGCTTTTCAGACCGTATAGGCTCTGTGCTGGCGCCACAGTCGTTCATAGACTATGGCAACAAAACCCACGGCAAGCCCGGCGCCACAGAAGCGCCATCGCAACTGATCATAAAAGCAAAAGACCCATCAGATACCAAATTCGGCGACTACCTGCAACGCCACGACTATGCCACCAACACCGAGAACCTGCGCTGGAGCAAGATGCGCGCCATAGTAGAAGTAGTGGTAACCGCTACGGGCATACTCGCCTTGCTGCTCATGGGTATAGGCACACTCGTATTCGTGCTGTTCATAGAGCTTACCATAGCCCGCGCCCAGCAGTCGCTCACGCTGCTGTTGCAGCTGGGCTACGGCCCTCGCTACCTCAGCAAGTTCATGTCCCGTCGCTTCCTGCCCATGGTGCTGGGCACGGCCATTGTGTCTATGATTATTACCATTGTGGGGCAGTATGTAGCCTCGGGTGCAGTGCAGGCGCAGGGGCTGGTATTGCCCACATTGCCTGGCTGGCCTGTGTGGGCCGCGCTTGTGGTGAGTACTGCTATTTTGGGTGCGCTGGTTTCGGGGTCTATAAGCGGGGCTATAAAGAAGCAGTGAGAAAGGTTTCGCACAAAGTCGCAAAGTCGCAATTTCCCGTGGTTTGTTTTTAAGCCCGCAGAAGAGCACAATCGAAGCCGTCATTTCGCAACGGAGCCCCCTGTTTTTCACCGGGGCGTAGTGGAGAAATCCCCTGAGGTGTGGTAATTAGCAGGATCAGGGGACTGTATCAATATTGCTGCACGGATACAATTTCATCAGACACAATAAACAAGCTGCCGTTTTTGGGTTATAGCCTGCTTAAAGCATGGGTTTTTTATAGCCTGTTCTTCCAGCAGGTCAACGGATCTTTTTAGAATGTCCTGCAAAGAAAATTTGAGATCGAAATAATTATCGGCATAGCTGACAACATCAATGGGCTCAAAGTCTACGATAAGGTCCACATCGCTGTTTTGATCAAAAGAAGTTGTCAAAACAGACCCAAAAGCATACAGGTTCTTAACCTTGTGGTTTACACAAAGCGCCTAGATGTCATTTTTATGCCGGTCTAGTATGGTCATCAATAAATACTATTGCAAAATTACAAACAAATAGTAATAGTATAAGCTACGAGCCACAGCGCATAACCATATTAAGTTAAGGATTTTCCCACACTGGTTGAAGTGTTTAGCGTAGCGTCACTTCAATCCAGCAATAAAAAGCAGGACTCCGTCCGGGAGCATTAGCACCTAAGTTTAATAGATAGTTCTGTGCGTTTCAGAATAGCTCTCACGGGCACAAATTCTTTAATTCCAAAAATTCTTCAAATTCGAGTTCAGACAGTTTTCCCACACTGGTTGAAGTGTTTAGCGTAGCGTCACTTCAATCCAGCAATAAAAAGCAAGCCTCCGTCCGGGAGCATTAGCACCTAAGTTTAATAGATAGTTCTGTGCGTTTCAGAATGGCTCTCACGGGCACAAATTCTTTAATTCCAAAAATTCTCCAAATTCGAGTTCAGACAGTTTCCCGCTCCAATTACCCCCACCGACCTTTGCTCCCAAAAACTAAACATTAGATCCTATGTCAGTCTACACAACAAAGCTCGGCGACAAAATATGTGAGGCTACCGCCACCTCCAGCATCGGCCTGCGCCACATCTGCAAGCAACTCAAAGTACCGTATTCCACCGTCACCGACTGGATATACAATAGGGAACACGAGCTCCGGAAAAAATATGCCCATGCCAAAGTCATGCAGCTCAATCACCTCGCCGAGGAGATCCTGGAAATAGCCGATGACTCCACCAACGATTACATGACCATAGTAAAAAACGGGAAAAAGCACCAGGTACAAAACCGCGAAAACATCAGCCGTAGTCGCCTGCGCATACAGGCCCGTATGAACCTTATCAGCAAGCTCGCCCCCATTCTCCGCGAGCACCAGGCAGGTAAAAACTCCGGCGAGCCCGAAAAAATTGTTATCCGCAGAGTGCCATACCCCCACGAAACTCCCGAAGAATATGCCGAGAGTCAAAGGATCA
>Ga0206843_10121_pt1 | contig 26133 bp, 25 predicted proteins | sample Alteio_BWOrgCont_21_FD_152869 | JGI IMG/M metagenome (GOLD analysis project Ga0206843, IMG submission 152869) | Enriched cells from forest soil in Barre Woods Harvard Forest LTER site, Petersham, Massachusetts, United States -... | ecosystem: Environmental > Terrestrial > Soil > Temperate forest >...
TTTAGATGCCACAAAGTGGGCATTGAATGTTTGGTGATCAGCAGCCGCAAATGGATAGGGTACAAATATTGCCGGAGTACCGGTTGCAGCTAGCTCTGCAATTGTCATAGCACCAGATCTACATATTGAGAGATCGCAGGCAGCATAAGCAATAGCCAAATTATCAAAATATTTTCTTGGTTTGTAGAGCGGATTATTGCGTAGAGAAGGCGCTATGCTACTTTCAATATCTGACCAATTCTTAGCACCTACTTGATGTAATATCTGAAAATTACTGGCTGTATTATTTGAAGCCATAAAAGACAACATGTCATAAACTGCTTGATTAAGGGCTTGTGCTCCTTGCGAGCCACCGGTTATCAACACAACGGGTAAATTGGGTTCAAGATCTAGCTGTTGGCGTGCTTCTTGCTGAGAAGGCAAATGCAAAAAGCGCTCCGTCAAAGGATTACCGTTAACAATAATTTTTGCTTTTTTATTCAAACGTTTAAATTTAGTTGATGCTGCTGCCATACCTAGTGAAATTACTTTGGCATAAGGAGCAAATGCTTTATTAACCAAGCCAGGGTTTGAATCAGGCTCGTGAATAATAATAGGAATTTTTTTTAGTACAGCTGCACTAAGTGCTGGCGCTGCCGCATAGCCACCTGTGCCTAAAACAACAGTGGGCTTAAATTTTTTCATTACTTTTAGTGTTTGCCAGACTGCTTTACTAAGCTGCCAAGGAAAAACAAAAAGCCTAAGTGAAATTTTTCGTGGCAAGCCGATTACTTTTAAACCGACAAAATCTAAGCCATTTTCTTTGGCTAGCTTTTCTTCTATATGTCCTTGCACGCCTAAATAAATAATTCCTTCTACATCGCTCCGTTTTTTTAATTGCTCAGCTACAGCTATAGCCGGATAGACATGACCACCTGTGCCACCGCCAGTTAATATTATTCGATGTGCCATATCAGCTAATTAGCCTTCTGTCTAAAGGGTCTTGTTCTTCCTCTTCAGGCATAGGACCGCGATCACGTGAGATAGAAAGCAAAATACCGACCATAACTAAAGTAATAACAATTGAAGTACCACCATAGCTAACAAAAGGTAAGGTGATACCAGTGACAGGAAGTAGACCACTGGTTACCATTATATTTACCATCGCTTGCAAAGTAATAGAGCTAGTGATTCCTATAGCAAGAAAGCGTCCAAAAATTGTGCGCGAATTTACAGCTGCTTTAAAGCCGTAATAGCCTAGAAGAACAAATAAACTAATTAGAGCGAGACAGCCAAACCAGCCGAATTCTTCTGCTATCACAGCAAAAATAAAGTCAGCATGTTGTACGGGTAAGTAATAGAGTTTCTGCAATGAGCGTCCAAAGCCAACGCCCATAAGCCCACCAGAACCGATTGCCAACTGCGCTTGGATGATATTCCATCCTTCGCTTTGTGGATGCAAATAAGGATTGAGCCAACTTTGAATGCGCGCCATTTGATATGGCGTCTTCTGAATATGGTGCCAAACTACAAAGAAACCCCCTCCCAAAGAGAGAAAAAGCAATATTGAATTAGTGCCGCTAGCATAAAGCAAAGCAAGCAAGCCACCTAGAATCATTAAAGCCGTACCTAAATCTGGTTGTTTGATCACTATAAAAGCCATGATCAGGGTGACTCCTATGCGGAATAAGATTTGTCTATGCCACCAGAAATATTGTGATAAGCCAGCTGACATAAGGATTAGTGAAGCCAATTTACAAAATTCAGATGGTTGAAATTGTATAGGGCCAAAACCAATCCACCGACTTGAACCTTTAGCGGTGACAGCCAAGCCTGGCATTAATGTTAAGCCAAGCATAAACAAAGAAATAATAGCTAGTGGCCAAGCAAGGCGTTTCAATTGACGATAATCTTGCCGACTTAAAATATACATACAAACTAAGCCAATAACACAAGCAATTGCCTGCCGTCTAAAAAATACAAAAGTATCTTGATAGCATTGCAAAGATTCCGGTGCTGAAGCACTGAAAACAGCCATTAAACCGAAGCCACAAAGAGACAAAACTATAGTAACGATAGCAGGATCTGGCAGCCCCTTATATTCGCCACCCACTTGTTTTCTAGCATTAGCTGCACGACCTCTAGGACGGTTGCCCGACCTGAGCCCGCTTGGCGTGGATAATATCTTTGAAGACATTACCTCTATCCTCAAAATTTTTGAACATATCATAGCTAGCACAGGCAGGCGATAGAACCAATGGGCCAAGTTTAAGCTTGAGTCCTAAGTTTATTGCTTCTTCCATACTATTCACTATATATACATTCGCTACATCAGCTTCATTTAGCGCTTTAGCAAAACGCTCTTTTGCTTCCCCTAAAAGGATAACAGCTGCTGCTTGATTTCGTACAACTTTGCTAAATTCTTGCAAAGCAGTCCCTTTATCGCGCCCGCCGGCAATTAATACAATTTTTTCTTTGAATGCTTGTAAAGCTTTAATAGAAGATTCAGGATTAGTGGCCTTCGAGTCATTGTACAAAGCTACACCGTCTATGGTATCAACATATTCTAAACGATGCTCAAGAGCTTTAAATTTTTTGATAGCATTGCCGATTTGATTGACAGATAAGCCGCATATAACTGAAACAGCAATAGCAGCTAAAGTATTTTCGATATTATGCTGACCTATAATGGGCAGTTGATCTATTGAACAGACGCGCTCAACTTTGCCATTTAAGCGATAACAAAGCCAATTATCTAAAACGAAAGCAGCTGGCTCTTTGCCCTCTAAAGTAGTTTGTTGAGAAAAAGGAAATGGTTTGGCTTTTATTTTGCGGGAAGCGACTATTGGATCGTCTATATTGATTACAGCATAAGCGTCTTTGAGTGCTTTCGCGTCTTTGAGTTTTTTAGTATCAAATTGATCTTGATGGGCAAATATATTTTCTTTGGCAGCAATATAAGCGTCCATACTTTTGTGCCACTCTAAATGATCTGGCGTGAGATTGAGCCAAACTGATATATAAGGAGCAAAATGTTTAGTATAGAAAAGCTGATAAGAACTTACTTCCATTATCAAATAGTTTGGCTCTCCTCCTGCAGCACCGTTAGTTGCATAGCCGTTATTAGGTAAGTAATCCAAAACAGGAGAACCTATATTGCCACAAGCAGGAGCGATAAGACCATTACTCTGAAAGATATGGCTAACTAAGGAGGTTGTAGTTGATTTACCATTAGTGCCTGTTATAGCAATTATTGGTATTGCGCCTTCTGTGCAGGCCAATTCGATATCAGAAATAACGTCTTTACCAAGAGCGTAAGCCTTTTTTATCACCGGCGTATCTGGCGCAATACCAGGGCTGGTGATAATCAAATCGGCTTGCTCAAGAGCTCTATCCGAGTGTCCACCTGATTCAATCTCAACACCTAATTGCTTAAGCTCGTCAGCTAAAACAACATTATCTCCCTTTATTTGTCCATATTCAGAAACAATCACATTGACTCCACCACTGGCCAAATAGCGAGCCGCGGCATAGCCAGATTTGCCCAGTCCTAGAATAGTGATTTTACTTAAGCGCTCCATAATGTTCATAGCATAGCTTATGAGGCTTTTCTTCTTTGGCTACCAACGAAAAATTTGAGTAAAAAAACAAAGATAGACCCAAAACAGGAGGTGCATCTGGGACAACGCGCTCTCCTGCTGCCCGACCTCATTTCAGGATGGCGGCATTAGTCGAGAAACTCAATCCCGAACCGATCTTTGAACCATCGCAAAAGCAATTCGAAACGCACTTGCGCTGCTTTGATCTGCCTCTCGGTCGGATTTTTGTTCATTCGGGATTAAAAAACGACTTCCAAAGAAGCCTGCCGGTTAACGACCTGTAACTTTCCATGCTCAATGACTATAATGCTCAAAATATTTGACAGTTTATATAGACATAGATTCATTAAATTCATAACGCTTTACACTGCATTGCTTTTACTATTTCAAAAAAGCCAAGCTAAGTTGCTCATTCATAACCATATAAAAAATTCGCCAACCGCCAATAGACAATAACCACAATGAATTTTTTCGACTGCAGTTGCAGTAAGGAGGGTGATGTTCGCGTTTCGTCGTGCGTGTGTATTCGAAGAGCCAAACCTTTACAAAGGGGCAATCCATGCGGGAAGAAAGTGCCGAGCGTCCGTCTGGTCCAGAGCTGATAAGTTATTGGCAAGTCGAGCGATTGCCTGAAATAGGCATTGATCTAGGTCTCCACGATATCAATTCCGACGGGCAAAATGAGCCACCTTTTTTCGAGGTAGCTCGCCGTCGAGCACTGGGCGAAGGAATTCTATCCCCAGTGCTGGCCTTTCAAGGAGAAGCTATGTCTCCTATTGGAGACCTCTGCGCACCGGTCATTCTGGCTTCGGAGATCGACGAGGATCCTTGGTTTGAAACAGTAACCGAATATTTGGTTAGTTTCGGTACTGGTGAGGCAACAGTATACCGCCTCTACCTGATCAATGAGGCGCTGCACCAGATTCTTCCTACGGCGCGCCGGGAGGATACCGACGACGAGGGCGACGGTGGTCAGGAAGTCGATGTCCCTTCAAATCCTTGGGATTGGTCGCCATCTGGTCGACGTGTGCCCGTGCTTTCCTGAAGAAAGAGAGAACCAGGTTGTAACTGTGCTGGCAAGGGACACAAGGATGTGTCCTTTTCCTTTGCTTTTTTATTAGCCGCCCTTTTCTTTACGTTCTAATTTAGCGGCTTTGTTTTCTAGATTTATTATGCGCTTATCCACTTTCTCTTTTTCTTCGGCACTTAGATCTGGTCTTAGACTCTCGTAAGCCTTGTATTGAACAATTGCTTGTCTTAAATTAGCAGAAGTTTTAGGAGAAACTTTTTCTAAAGCTTGCCCTAATTCATAACGTGAGTCAGGGTATCTGGGATTTTCATAAATAGATAAATGATATTTATCAATAGCGCTTCTTGTTTGACTATGCTTGGATAAATCATGAGCCAATGTATAGTCTTGTCTTGATTGGTCTCTTGCTTTTGCTACAGCATCGAGGCCATATTTGGCTCTTTCACTGGTTTCAGGGAAAGCGGCAGCTTTTTTATAAGCAGCCTCAGCATTAGGCATATCTTTAATCATTAAAGCAAGATCGGCTACAGCACATACTTGTTTGCCAGTATTAGCATGAGCTATAACAATACCCATTTGCTCATCAGCATCTTTAAATTTATTCTGAGCTAATAGAGCTTCCGCATAGGCTACACGCTCACCGTCATTACGTGGCGTACCTAATTGAGATAAATCAATAGTGGCACCAGCCATTGAACGGATTTTTGCTTGGGCCAAACGCAATTCCATATCATTAGGATTCATTTGCACAGCTTGATCGATGAGTAAAGCAGCGCTTTGATACTCATTAGAAGTAAAAAAGGCACTATTAGTTTCGCGATTAGCTTTTAAATATAAAGCACGCGTAAGCCCTTGAGCGGCTTGACCATTGCGTGGATCTGTATTTAACACTGAACGATATTCTTTGATAGCATCGTCGAGCTTATCGACACGCAAGCTCTCGTCACCAATGCGCTGATGCAGAGCGCTATTGTTAGGCATTAGTTCTAAGGCAGAACGTAATTCAGCTATTGAATGTTCGTTATCACCACGTGTTTCTCTAATATCGGCAATGTGCAAATATGCATCAGGATTTTCGGGCTTGATTCTAATAGATTCTTGAAATTCTCTTACTGCCCCTACACTATTGCCTTGGGCTGCATAAGCTTCGCCCATAGCCAAACGCACAGGAGCACTGTTAGGATATTGCGCTAAAGAAGTATTCAATTCTTTAATTGCATCATCCAGTTTCCCTTGTTGCAAATATACTCTGCCCAAACCATAGTGAGCAGTTGAATTTCCGGTATTAATAGCAAGAGCTTGCTTGAAAGATTGTTGCGCGCCAACCAAGTCACCTAGTCCCAATTGAGAAACACCAAGTCCAGAATATGCTTCTGAATATTTAGAATCAATTTTTGTTGCCTGTCTAAATTCGTCAGCAGACTCACTTAATCTACCTTGTTCTTTGTAGATCATCCCCAGTGTGTAATGCGCTTCGGGCATGTCCGGATCTTTAGACAACGCTTGCTTGACCATAGATTCAGCATTTTGTAAAATTGAATCTTTGTTTTTAATTACAGTATTTGACGAAGATTGCAGACGGTTGAATTCAACTAAAGCTTTGCCAGCCAAAGCCTGAGAACTTTGTGGATCTGAAGCCAATATTTGATCAAATTGTTCAGTGGCCGCATCAAGCTTAAATTGTTTTGCCAGTGACAAACCATAACCCACTCTGGCAGCAGAATTATTTTTATTTCTATTCAATGCTTCTTTATAAAGATCGGCTGCTTCAGAATATTTACCTTTAAGCATTAGTTGATCGGCAAAGAGTACTTGTCTATCAATTTTGCCTTTTAAAACTTTGCGTTTAGGATTACTTACTTCATGTGTTACATAGCCTAACTTCTTTGGCTGAGCAGCAGCTAATTCTTTACTTCCCTCAGCTGCAAATGCCTGAGAAAGAGAAAGTGAAGTGGACAGTAGTAAGCTGAGAGACAGTACCTGAAACTTATACATGATTTCAAAAACCTCTTTGCAACAGTGCCTGAATTCAATCGTTTCAGGTTAGCAGTCAACCTTATATATGTATAGATTTTGGGAAGAGATTTAATTGAAGCTGTAAACCAAGTTCTTGCAAAGCGGTAGCGCTAGCTAGCTTCCGTCAAACATCACATGATAGAAGTTAAATCTGTTCTGATTTACTTCCGCATCAATTTGGCAAATATTGATTGATTTAATAAGGAGAATTTCAAATGTCCGGTCATTCTAAATGGGCAAATATCAAAAGACAAAAAGCAATTGTGGACGCTAAAAAGGGCGCAACATATGCCAGGCACTCCAGAGAAATAATTGTTGCTGCCCGTGGCGGAGCAGATCCTGCCGCGAATTTTAAATTGCGCCAAGCAATAGACAGAGCGAAAGGCGAAGGCATGCCAAACGACAATATTCAAAGGGCAATAGAAAAAGGTTCTGGCGGAGGACAAGGCAGCAATCTGGAAGAACTCACTTATGAAGGTTATGGTCCAGGCGGTGTAGCAATTTTAGTGCGTTGCACAACCGATAATCGCAATCGAACAGCCGGTGATATACGCAGCTACTTTTCGAAATATGGCGGCAATATGGGTGAATCGGGTTGCGTCAATTGGCTTTTTAAAGAACGGGGCGAAATTATAGTAGAAAGTGATAAAGCAATTGATGAAGAAGAACTCCTGGCTTTGGCATTAGAAAGTGGCGCAGATGATATTGAAACAGATGAAGCAGCGGGCAATGATTCCTTCATCACTACATTTATATGTAATACACAAAGACTGGAATCGGTGAAAGAAAAATTGTCACAGGCTAAAGCCTCGACAAAGCTGCTTGTTAAATCAGCTCAAACAAATATGGTCCCGCAATCAAGCATCGAGCTAACCGACAAAAGTATAGCCATCCAGCTTATAAAACTGCTTGACGCCTTGGAAAATCAGGATGACGTACAACAAATTTATGCCAATTTTGATATGGAGTCTAATTGGTTGGAAGAATTGGCTGGTAACGGATAAGCAACAATCGATTGCGAATTGTAAAGAGCTAATGGTCTTGACTTCCCTATTTTTTGAAGCCGCAAACGCTCAACCATTGAGACTTTTCCTGTTTTTTACTGCCAGTTAACATATTTTACGATTTAAGTTTAATGGAGACTTGATTCTTTTTTACGTAGCTTAACTAAAGGAGCGGATCTTGACCGCTTTGGACAATTCTTAATCCATACACATGTCCGTAAAGTCAAATCAGCAGATGCATAGCAGGGTTATCAAGCTCTATAAAGATCTCAAGCATTTTGTCAATAGTCTGTATCTTAAATATAACTCATAATTGCTGCATGACCCGTATATTCACTAAAATTCGCACTAGTAGAAATTTTTTGACCACAGTGCCTCTATTTTGCTACCTTTTGCGAGTCGCAAGTCCAATCGGAGCTTTACATTCAACTCAGGTTATTTATAAAACTCTTCATTCGTGAAAACCAATAAGCAGAACGAAGACAAGTAAATAGCGCAAAAAGCTGAGTTAGTTTAAGTAGGTGAATTCGGGTGCGAAAAAATTCTATTAATCGGAAAACAAATTTGAGTCTCAAAAAAATTAAATCATTAACGCTAAGCCTCGCTCTTTGTTTGATAGCTGCCGGTCCAATTGCAGCTGCTGGAGCAGCAACAGTTTCAGATGTTGAACCTGAAATAGTTGCTAGCAGTTGGAGTGATGAAGCTAATCGCTGCGCCGCCGTTACTCTTAATGGCAAAGAGCTGTTTCGCTTCAATGCTGCTTCAGACAAAATCGGCGAAGTAGCAATAGAAGACAAAGCAGAAGATCTTGCCAGCAAGCTTGATCAATTAGTAAAGAGTAAAAAATTCAATCCAGACAAACTTTACCCAGTAAAAATTAAAGATGGCGTGATTCTAAAAACGGATGGAATCGACTTACTTAAGTTTTCCAATTCTGAACTAGCCAATTCAACAATACTTGGGCAATCTGCTCTTATAGACGCCCGGGACTTAGATTCTAAGGTTGTAGATGCAAAATCTTTAGAATATGGGCTAAAGCTAACTAATGTTATTCGCGCTGCCTTTGGCGTTAAGGCTTTGCCAATGTCTTTTCTTAAATTGGCTGAACTTACCGCACGGCATAGTTTTGATGATTTAACAGCAATAGCCAAAGCTACAGAACACTTTAGCGGCAATGCTTCGTGGTATGGACCACATTTTCATGGTCACAAGACTTCCGATGGACATATATTCAATCAAGACGGATTGACTGCTGCCCATCGCAGTTTGCCTTTTGGCACCAAATTGCTTGTCACCAATCGTAGAACCGGTGATTCCTGTGTCGTTAAAGTCAATGACCGCGGACCATTTATTGGTGGTCGTGTCATAGACTTATCTAAGGGCGCTGCCAGGCAGTTAAACATGCTTGGTTCAGGAGTAGCTATGGTTGACTGCATAGTGATTGGACGCGAATAATTAAGGGCTTTTAGATCGCTTTATAAGTTAATTGTGCTTTGCAGGCTCGCAATAGCTAAGCTGACCAATATCTATTCATGACAATTAAAAAAGCTCATTGGGCAGCAAAGGCATATATAGCTTCGTGTGTAGAAGAATGGTGCAATTTATTCGCTGGCCGACTTTTCCTAGCATTACTTTGTTTACAGTAAGTACAAAATGCCAATCTTAAGCTTGTTTATCTATAGACTAAAAGCCAAAATATATATTCAGCTTTTTTAGTCGAATCGAAAGAAAGTATGCGATCGTTAATTTCAATTGCTGAGCAATGGGCAATTGAGTTAGTAAAGCGATTAAGAATTAGCAAAATAATGGGTAATCAAATTAGCAATGCGATCGCAATTTAGCAAAGCTATTGGAATTAGCAAAGGGTTAAGAGAAATACAAACAACTATATGACTGCTAAAGAAACCAGTGCCAAACCTTTGCATAGTTTAGATAACCAAAGCCAGCAAGATGTACGCGTACGCATTGCACCCAGCCCAACTGGCAGCTTACATTTGGGCACCGCTCGCACCGCACTTTACAATTACCTTTATGCTAAACGCTTCAAAGGCAAATTTATTATGCGCTTAGAAGATACCGATGAAGAGCGTTCAGAAGAACGCTTTACAGAAGATATTTTTGCCGGCTTAAAATGGCTTGGGTTAAATTGGGATGAAGGTCCAGATATTGGTGGTCCTTATGCTCCTTATAAACAAACACAAAAAACAGATCATTATTCCAATGTAGCTAATCAGCTAATAGTTAAGGGTGCAGCATATTTAGCTTATGAAACGCCGGAGGAACTGGCTGCGCTGAAAGAAGAACAAAAGGCAAAAGGGCAGCCGCCGCGTTACGATAATCGTGGACGTACCACCACACAGGCTCAAAAAGAGCATTTCATAAAGGAAGGGCGCGTGCCTTCAGTGCGTTTTATTGTTGAGGAACCGCGCTCTGTTACCTGGCACGATCACATACGCGGAGAAATGGCCATTGAAACTACTGACTTGGGGGGCGACATAGTTATCGTTAAATCGAGCGGCATTGCTACTTATAATTTTGCTGTGGTCATAGATGATATCGACATGAAAATTTCGCATGTTATTCGTGGCGAAGATCATATTCATAATACTGCCAAACAACTTTTGATTTACGAAGCTTTGGATGCCAAACTGCCACAATTTGCTCATGCCGCCCTGATATTCGATAACGATCACCGCAAACTTTCGAAGCGCTTGCATGGTGAGAAAGTACATATAGATTATTATCGGCAGCAAGGTTATTTGCCAGAAGCGATAGTAAATTATTTAGCACAAATGAGTTTTACTCCAGCTGATGGCCGCGAAATATTCACGCTGGAAGAAGGTTGTGAAATATTTGAATTTGCTCGTATGAGTAAAAGTCCGGCTGTTTTTGATTTGCAGCGCCTGAATTGGTTCAACGGTCACTACATTAGAAGTTTGCCGATAGAAACAATAACGCAACGTTGCTTGCCTTATTTAACTGATGTTGATCTTTCTAAATATACTGATAAACAAATACAAGAAATAATAATTTCGGTCCGCGAAGGATTAAGCAAACTTGCTGAAGTGCTGTCTGCAACTCGTTTCTATTTTATCGATAAACCGGAAATTAGTGAAGAAACAAAAAAAACAGTCTTGGCCAATTCGCAAGCAAAAACGGTGTTGACCAGATCACTGCAAGAACTGGGCAAATTGCCTTATGGCGACCATAAAGGCTGCAAGCAAGTAATAGACAATATGGGTAAGGAATTAGGGGTGAAGGGCAAGGAGCTTTATTGGCCTTTGCGGGCTGCCTTAGCTGGTGCTACTCAGGGACCTGATTTAGGTTCTATCATTTCCATTTTAGGGACTGAGCGTATAAAATCGCGCATAGAAGCAGCGCTTGCTTGTTGTAGCTAGCATAATTTTATTTACTCAATTATCCGCTAGCCAAATATTTTTAGAATTACGTCAAAATGCTTATCTACAATAGTCTCACCAAAACAAAAGAAGAATTCAAACCGCTTGATGGCAAAACAGTAAAAATTTATGCCTGCGGGCCAACGCCATATGATTTCAGCCATCTGGGTCATGCCCGTGTTTATATTATCTGGGATGTTATTCAACGCTATTTGCGCTTGATTAAGGGTTACGATGTTATTTATGTGCGTAATATAACCGATGTAGAAGATAAAATCATAAACAGAGCCAAAGCTGAGCATACCACACCAGAAATGGTGGCACGACGATTCACTTATGAATTCTGGCGAGATATGGAATCTTTAAATATTGAAAGACCGCATAGCGAGCCGCGGGCCAGTGAATATATTGGCGAGATGATTGAATTTATCAAGGGCTTAATCGCTAACGGACATGCTTATGCAGTTGATGGCGATGTTTATTTTCAAGTTGCTTCTTTGCCCCAATACGGACAGCTAACCAAACAGAAGCAGGAAGACATGATGATGGGTGCTAGAGAACAAGTAGTGGCGCAAAGCGAATTAGAAAAGCGTAAAAAGCATCCGGCAGACTTTGCTCTCTGGAAAGGGTACGAAGCAAGCGCCGACAGCGGCAAATACCAGGGCTTTGGCGAAGACATAAGATGGCAGTATGGCTGGGAAAGCCCCTGGGGTAGAGGCAGGCCTGGTTGGCATATAGAATGTTCGGCTATGGTTAAAAGTTTGCTTGGTGAAACGATAGACCTGCACGGCGGTGGAGAAGATCTGTTGTTTCCTCATCATGAAAACGAGCTGGCTCAATCGACAGCATTGCATAATGAGCCACTGGCCCGCTTATGGGTACACAATGGCTTTATTCAGGTCAACAGCGAAAAAATGTCTAAATCGCTGGGCAATTTCAACACGATTAGAGCTTTGCTTGAGCAATATTCGGCTGATGAAATTAGATTATTTATTTTACAAACACATTACCGCAACCCAATTGATTTCACTCCCGAAAGTTTGCGAGCTTCGAAGACAGCCTTGCAGCGCCTTGTAAGAGGTGTGGAATGCCTTAGATATAAGAATCCCGACAAAAAAGAGCTACCTGCTCAGCCAAGCCAAGAATTAATTCCCCAAACGCCACTAGCCTGTTACAACAACTTCCATAATGAATTTCGCCGTGCAGCAATGGACGATGATTTCAACACAGCTAAGGCTGTGGCTTGTTTGTTTAAGTTGGCAGACAAGATTATGGAAACACCTGAAATTGAGGAAAAACAAAAAGCGGCTAAAGTATTAGTGGATTATGCTGGCGTGCTTGGTTTGACGCTTGCCGATGAACGTCAAAAAGTGCCCGCTGACACAAGCAAAAAATTAATCGATTTGCTTTTGCAATTACGTTCTGAAGCTAAAGAAAAAAAAGATTACAAAACATCAGATATGATCCGTGCCGCTTTGACCCAATATGGCATAAGTGTTATGGACACTAAAGAACGCAGCATATGGGAAATTTCGTAGCAGCGATATCCAACTGAGGTGGGCTCGAAATGCGGCAAGGGGAAGAGGATCTCCTCGAACATGGATTGGCGAGGCGAACGACGGACATACAACTGTCCGTCTCGCCTCGCCTGAAATCTGAAACAACGTGATGGGTGATTTAGCTCGGTGGCAGCTTTTCCGAGTGCACAGAGTTTTCGTCGCAGGATTACTTCTTATCCGTTCGATCAAATTAAATCCAACTCTATAGCCTATCGGAGCCGCGCTAACTTTAGTGAAAATAGACACCAAAGCTCGTAAGTTTAAGCTATTTAAACTATGCCTTACAAAGCAAGTTCGAACTTGATCTGCTGGCTCGCCTCTTGTCTTTTGCTGACGACTTGCTTTGTGTTTGAGATTTTTTAATGCAATGGCAACAAACTATTTACTGGCTCTTTACTCAATGAAGCTCTATGCAAGAGAAGGTCTGTGCTAGTCTAAATAACCCATTGTTTCTCTTATTTTTGGATTATGTTGTCAGCATCACCCTTAGTAACAAAAACGTCGCATCCGGCTGTTTATCCCACAACTTTCGTTGAGGCACCGGCCTTGTCTGCCTTATTAGGCGCCAAAATTATTTTTGCGGATGAAACCAAGCAGCCTACAGGTAGTTTTAAATTCAGAGCAGCTTGCAATGTGGCTGCATATGTTCAGCAAGCGCATATAATCGCTTCTTCGTCAGGCAATTTTGCCCAGGCCTTATCTTATGCTTGTTCTCTAATGGGTAAACGATGCACAATCGTTATGCCTATTAAATCAGCTCAGGTAAAAGTAGATGGCATAAAAAAATATGGCGGACAAATAGAATTTGTTGATACGGATAAAAAGGGACGAGCTGTGAGGTTAGCTGAATTAGCCGAACAAAACCCGGATGCTTATATAACTAACGCCTACGATAATCCCTTAATCATAGAAGGCACTAAAAGCCTTGGGAAAGACATAGCGAGTAATAATGAGCACTTTGATTACGTTATTTCGCCCATTGGCGGTGGCGGGTTAATCAGCGGTATTATAAGTGGTATCAAAGAATCAGAGCGGACAAAAACGACGGTTATCGGCGCTGAGCCAGAAATTGCTAATGATGCTTCACTCTCACTCAAGGCCGGTCGTTTAATCGCTAACACAATTGAGCCGCAAACAATTGCTGATGGGGCAAGAACAATTAGCCTGGGTAAACATAATTGGGAAATTGTCAGACACAATCTTAGGCAAATTATTGAAGTGCCTGATGAGAAAATAAAAGCAGCAGTGAAAATGATTTATGACCATTTGCAATTAAAGGCTGAACCAACCGGGGCTTTGTCTTTTGCCGCAATTTTGACTGAAACAAAAATGTTTAAAAATAAAAGTGTATGCTGCGTTATTAGCGGCGGTAATGTCGATGAACAAGTCTTTCAATCGTTAATAGAAAACAGATAGTAGCATTGAGAAATTAGTGGCAATGACCGCATTGAATCACTAATTTTCTAACCCATTGACAAGATTTTGCATCATGTAAAATCTAACCCCTTTGCATCATTAAGAAAGGGGGAAAGCAATGAGGTTAAAAATGAGTGCAAAATCTCGGAATGAATTATTAACTGCAATCCGCCCACAGTATCTGGAATCAGGAGCAGTAGGTAAAAAAGAGCTTTTGGATGGCTTTGTAGCAGCCACTGGATATAACCGCAAATACGCCACAACGCTTTTAAGCAAAGGCATTCAGCGAACTGGCTATCCAAAAGATAGAAGCAAAACTTACGATAAGGAGGTTTTAGAGGCTTTAACTATTTTGTGGAACACTGCAAATAGAATTTGTTCTAAACGCCTAATACCGTTTCTGCCTAGTCTCATTACTTCAATGGAAAGAAGCGGGCATCTGGAATTATCCAAAGAGGTCAAAAACAAGCTTTTGTCTCTTAGCTCTGCAACAGCAGATCGTTTACTCAAACAGGAGAGACGAAAAACAATAAAAGGCAAAAGCACAACACGCCCCGGCTCTCTTCTTAAAAAGCATATTCCTGTGCGTACCTTTGCTGATTGGAATGACGTTAGACCTGGCTTCCTTGAAGGAGATTTGGTGGCCCATTGTGGCGCAAACACAAAGGGGCAATACCTGAATACTTTAACTATGACGGATATTGCCACAGGTTGGACAGAATTAGCTGCTTTGCCAACGAAAAATGGGACTGATACCTTACAAGCAATAGTACGAGTAAAACATTTATTGCCATTTACTTTGCTTGGCTTTGATAGCGACAATGGCGGTGAATTCATTAACGAAAACATGGTCGATTGGTGCGAAATGCACAAAATAACTTTCACTCGCTCAAGAGAATATCGCAAAAATGATCAAGCACATGTTGAAGAAAAAAATGGCTCAATTGTCCGCCGCTTCATTGGCTATGAGCGCTACGAAGGTGAACTGTCATGGCGAATTTTGGACTCACTTTACCGACTTCTTAGACTGTACGTGAATTTCTTTCAGCCATGCATGAAACTCATCTCAAAAGAACGTGATGGAGCACGGGTCTATAAAAAATATGACCGGGCTTTAACACCATACCAACGTGTTCTTAATTCGGATTTCATCCCCAGGCATATAAAAACCAGCTTGCAAGAAAAATATGAAAGCCTAGATCCTTTATTCCTTTTAAGGTCTATCGAGAAATTACAAGAACAACTCAGAAGCACTGCTGTTAAAAGCAATCTTTCAGAACTACGAACACTCGCTATTAAACCTCTAGAAACTCAAGTAAATTCAGAAAATTCAGCTTCTGACTTACCACTGGTCGGGTAAGATTATTCATGATGCAACAGTTGTTGTCAGGGTTTGATTCTTTCGTGATGCAACACGATGACCAAAGGCTCCGCAAAAAAGGGGTCCTTGCGCTAGCTTCGCTAGCGTATAAGTGAACAACTAATCGGCAAATTTGCTAAGAATCTGCTAATCAAATTCATGTCGCTTCGGTATATGACCGCCACGCGTAGATTATGGCTTTTCCGAGCAAGTCTTGTCCCGCTTGAAAAGAGCTCGCGAGATGGCTAAGGTAGAAACTGTTCCACCCCGTATCTTCGACAAGATAACTATCCGCCCAGACTGCATAGCCTCACTTTCGCGATTTTTGGGTCACTTAACTGTGATCAAGTGAAATTGCGATTGAGTCGGACAGAGGCTAGCGGGTAGGGGGAAAACGAGGCATATCTGTCGGGTCTCGTCCAACCGAGAAACAGGAGAAGCAAACCATGTTCGGACCCCAAGCTTTCTTAGAGTCTGTGATTGCGCAGCTCAGCAGAGATTTAAAAATGGCAGTGCCGCCGCTGCGCGCTTATGCGCGTCTGCATGAAGGTACTGAGCTCGGCAGGCAAGCCGATGAACTGGCCAAGCTGTGTCGCCATACAACAATACCGGCCCGCTTCAGGCAGTTCGTGGAGGCGCTCAACCCTACAGATCCTGACAGCTTAACACCTGCCGATTGGGCTGCTGACTTTTCGAAGGCGGCTGCCCTGCTCGGTCCTCCCAAAAGCGCAATCCTTACCACTCAAGAGTCGCCCACACATTCTCAGAAAGGGTTGCGGCAGATCCTCAAAAAAAGGGCGCGCACTTTTCACAAAAGGGTTACCGCTCCTCGCCACCCCTGGCCGGACGAGCTCAAGCAAACGCTTGTGTCAGTCAGTGCGGCCACGATCATCATCACCCGGCTGAGACCCAAGTGTAAACGTTGGCAGCGATCGCTTGAGGAGCTCGCCGATTTCGCGCGCTTCCTAGGAGGCGACACAACTGTCTGACAAGTTGCACCAACCCGGCGGATCGTGTATCTCTAGTCAACCGACACCAGGAGATGTTATGTCTCAGAAACGAAGAGCTCCCGAGACTCCAAAAAGAGACAACTATGAGGACGCAGCGTGGCTGGTTTCGCATACTCTGTCTGCCACGAGATATAAAACGCTGGAAGAGTTGCGGACAAATTTCGCCAGCGTGGTGGGCGGGCCGCAAGTCAAAGAGCACGAGCACCAGTGCCCGAACCGAGCGAGCTTCGACCACGCCACATCAATGTATCCCGATGGGATGCTTCTCGATGATCTCTACCACACCCTGAAAGGACCACAATAGAAACAACAATCGATCTCGGTGAGTTAGGGAGCCACCATGGAAGCAACGCTCTCTCATCGAGGACAAAAGGCACCACCATTAGCCACTACCGAGGGGTGACTCAATACGCGTCACCCTCTCGGTTTTCATACCATTTTGTTTTCCTACAAAACATAGGACTTCTGCTGTGTCAATCACGCACTGTGCCACCCAATGCCACTATTTCTTTTTGCATTTCTTCTAAAGCAGGCTTGTATTCCGGTCTATAGTTTCTAAACCAGCTAATCAAGGCACCGACAACGGCCGCCCTTAAATGATCTGTTTCAAAAGCGAGATGCCCATACGAGTAAAACCATCTAATTGTTTGATCTTCAGATCTTATGGCTTTAGCTAATTTGCTTACTGATCCTGGTGACACACATTTATCATCGCTACCTTGAATGACCAGGATAGGAATGCCCTTTTGCAATTTTCGTGCATAGCCACTAGTACGACGCACTTCACCGAATGTTTTGATCAATTCATAAGGGTGCAAATTTTTCCTAATGAGTGGATCGGCTAAAGCTCCTTGCACAACTTGCGGATCGTTTGAAACTAGGTGTGTATAAAAGCTGTGCATACTTATGCCAGAAGCGGGATGAGCAGCAAAGCCAATTGTGTATTCTTCTATATTTTCCGGTAAAACAAACATTAGCGGATTTATGCGCATGGCTGGAGCGCTAAGTATTAACGAATGAAATGTCTCCGGGCTACTGGATGCCATGCGCATGGCTGTAGTGCAACCCAAACTTTCGGCCAATAACATAATGGGTACATTGGGATAACGCTGGTGCAATAATTTTGCTAAAGCAAGAAATTCCGTTGTGCTTTTTTCATAATTAACATAATGTCTATCGTTATTGGCGTCAGAAAATTTATTGCCAGGATCAGTATAGCAACGTCCAAAACCACGCATGTCTGGCGCTATAAAATAAAAACCGTGTGAAGCAAAAGTGCGCCCGGCAACTTGGAAAGTTTTACCATGTAAAGTAAGTCCATGAATGGCGAAAATAATGCCTTTTAATTGCGGATCTTTAGGAATCCACTCATAGGTAGGAATATGTACTTGCTGAGAAAATTCTCCATCTTCTGTATAAGTAAATCGCTCTTCAGAAAGAGCTGCAGCCTGACCATCAACGCAAAAATAGTTAATAACAAGAATGAGCAGAACAATAAACTGAAGAGTAAAAAGCTTGGATCTTAATAGAGGCTTGAGATACATAGGTAATTCAGTACCTGTTTAATTTGACTTAATTACGATATCATCAAACGACACAGCGGAAATTAATACAATTACTATTTTGCACTACCGTAAAAATAATCAATTCTTCTTATAGTTGTTTGGCATCTAGAGTTACATTTTAAATTTTAAGACGCATGTGTGTATCTATTCTCTTGAATTGAGAAACATAATTGGGTTTAAATTTTACGAAGCCCGACTTTGCATAAAGATGGCTGCTTCGGGTTGAGACAACGTTTCTAGAGTGATTAATTTTGCACCGCGTTAACTCATATAATTTGTGATCCATTGACAAGGTTTTGCCTCATGTAAAATGTTACCCCTTTGCATCAAAAAAAGGGGGCGAGAAAATGAGATTGAAGATGGGTGCAAAATCGCCCCTGCTTCACAGATAGTAGGGAGGGACAGCTGATTTTGAGCGGGTTGGTGGGACACATGCTCCTGGATTGTGCGCAGGAAACTCTTAGTCAAGCTCGCGAAGCCCTGAGCCGTCACTCCAAGTTGCACACGGATTCGTCCAAGCGCATTCTACCCAATCATTTCGGGGTGCTCACTATAATTTATGCAAGATATTCTTTAGTCCATACCGGTATGGTACCGAAATCAGTATCAACAAGACCAATAGGATTGCGCACATAATTCATCCGCCGCAAAATGATAAACGGCGCACCATCGTGATTGAAAGTACATGTATTAATAAGTTTGGCTTTATGTTCACTATTTGCAAATTCAAGTACGTGTTGATTAATTCTTGCTGCAAGGTACTTACCTATTCCGCGATAGCGCAAATCCCAGCGAACGTTAATGCCACCGAGTTGCCCATCCCCTGGTATTTTGTATCTGTCTCTTACGCCTCGATCATCTGGAGCAATAGTTAAAGTTGCTACCATTTCTTTGGTTAAGCGATCGCGCCAGAAAAAAGTGCGATAGAAGCCATTGGGTGCAAAAGATCTATTATGGTCCTGAATCCAACGCAAAAAACCTGGAATAATCCGACCATCTTTTTCTCTATCCAACCCCCATTGCGCATCTCGCTCAGGAGTCATTCCGGCTATCCATTGTTCAAATTGTGCTCGTGTTCTATTATCACACGTAAGATAAGACAATTCTTCAAAAAGATGTTTAGCCTGCACAATTCTGCCAGCTATAGTAGGCAGATTTTTTTGCTCTCTATTGCGATTATACTGCCATCCAATCAAACGATCTCGAGTGGCACATGAGCCTGGAAACTGTAATTGTTCAAATAAATAGACATCATCCACACCGAATTCTGCAATTGGTTGGATATTTTCAAGGATATTGGCAGCATCGCTTTTAATAGCGATCGTTTGAGGGGTCTTATGCACTAACTCGGTCGACTTTTTAAACTTCACCACATTATCCGCAGATTGAGAATGAATGTGAGGCTGCAGCGCATTAGTTTCTTGTTCTTCGCTCCTAACTATAGTATCGGCTAAAGCATCAACCTCTTCGGGATCAGTCAATAGCCTATGTCCGATATAAACTTTTATATTTTGTGGTTCGAGGAGCTTTTCATTCAAGGAGATGCCAACATTGCCAGCTCTTTTCAGAGAAGAATTACTGCGGAAAAGTAATTTGCGCAGTAACGCATTTCCTTCGCTATCGCAGCCGAACATATCGAATAACCATTCCGGCTGTTTACTTAAGGCATAATCTAATGAAGAAGCTAAACTTCCTCTGCCTCCTTCAAGAAGCGGACAAAAACTTATATCTTGTCTAAGCGTTAAAGATAATGCTCTCAAAAAAACAATAGACAGGGCCTTTACACCCGGTGTCCATTGAAATTTACCAGCATTTTTGTATGCGCCAGCGGTTTTGCCACGAACCGCAACAAACTCCGTGCCGGATCCATCTAGACATAATGTTCTTTCTAGTTCTAATCCGTCTTCAGATTTTGCAAACCAGAGAATTATTTCCCACATACGTATCTCTTATAAAGACTTAGATAAAATCGAGACGTATTCAAGCTATCCATTATCTGTAAAGGCAACAGTGTCATATTCTCACACCCGACGTATCTAGCAATAGCTAAATAGCTTAAATTTTTTCCAGATTCTCTTGAAAATTCGTGTTTTTTTAAATTTAATAGATAGTTGAATCCTGGTTTGAATCCAATAATAAATATCTGGGTTTTTAGTAGGAAGACTTTCAGAAATTTCCTTTTTTGTTTTTTGTGCGTCGCGTCATTGGTTCAGAATCAAATTTTTCTGAATCCATTCTTGAATTATTTTCTGATCTGAGTTATGATTCTGATACTAGATATAGTATCAATGTAAACGTACTTTTGCAGCTGCAATATTTGTAAGCGCCACTATTAATTTGAGAAATTGGCTTAATCTTGTACACTGTTATGCCACTATCCATGGCGAATGAGCCATAAAATTGCTTGCCTGATTTTTGCAATTGTACGCTCTGGTGCCTGAATTGGCGTGTTCTCAAGTTTTTTGCGTTTATTGTTTTTATGTCCCGACGCTCCCTTAGGATCACCATCTTGATCTGGCTATATAAAAATTAGAAGATATAAGTACTACTAATGCACGCATGAAGCGAGTAAATAATAAGGTTGGCACATAAAACTATTGATGATTTTGAATAAGCTTTTGCAGCTGCGTTAAACCATTGGGATTATCGCAAAGATTTTGCCTAAGACCTTACCCTCACTGCTATTGCCGGAGCACAGACTAAGCTTATAAAGCTTGGCAAGCAGGTTCAACTCCTGGCGAGGGCAATGCGCCAATCGGCGCAGCCGGGTGCGCATCCTACCCTAATTCGTTAGGATGCAAAATCCTCACCCCTAATAAGGGAGGAAGATCGTGAGTACTGCAGTTCTCAACAGCGTCTTGGCAACAGTTTCGCATCTGGTCGCCGAAGCCGGCTGGACTAGTCCAGTGGCTATCGGCGTCGGTATTGTAATCGTCATCGGCGTCATCGGCGCTCTCGGCGCGAGCGGAGGTGGTGGCGGTGGTGGTTCTCGCGGCGGCGGCTGCGGCTGTCCTAGCAGTGGTTAAGGACAGGAAGTTCGCCTTTTGATTTCGCCATGTACATGCAGACATAGGTGAATTTCCATGTCTGCCAGAAAGAAAGGGTGCGTCGGCCTAAGAGACACACCCTTTCTTCTGCAAAGGGAAATATCTTCAGACAAATCAGAACTCCCCTCTTCTGCAAGGACAATTACCATGAACGGCATCGCAACAAACCTCAGCATCGACCCCCGCTCGTCTGAAGCCGCGATCTGGCAGCAGGTCCTCAACTATCCGCTCGGCAATCCAGAGGCCGAGCCGTCGCTTTCCTTCGTCCACAAGGTCATGATGGAAACCGGCTGGTCGCAATGGAAGGCCGAGAAGGTCATCCTGGAATTTAGGAAATTCCTCTTCATCCGCATCGTTACGCCGGCGGATGTGTCCATCGTCCCGGGACTGATGGTCGACGAGATTTGGCACATCGCCCTGCTCTACACCACTCCGTACCACGACATGAGCTTGGAGCTTTTGGGTCGGATGTTTCACCACCGCCCTGTGGCAAAATTGAAGGATACAGAGGCAGTGCCCGAGCTATTTGCTCAGACCCTTGAGTTCTACAGAAGGTATTTCGGCGAACCGCCTGCTCTTTGGTGCTATGCAAAGCGCCGCTTTCAGTTCTTCGGACTCACACTCATATGGTGGTGGTGAGCACTGCATTGTAACTTTTGTCAACAAGTTTACCCTCGCTGCTATTCAATGCAGTACAGACTAGGCTCTCCAGGCTTAGTAAGCAGGTGCAAATCCTGCTGAGGGTATTTTGCGCCATTTGGCGCAAACGGGTCTGCGTCTCCCGATTTGGACGCAAGTTTGCATTCCCCACAAAAGGGAGGAAGATCGTGAATACTGCATTGGGTCATGACGTCATCGAGCGTCGTATTAGCAGCAAATTGATGGGCCGCGAGGAAGCCCGGCTGGGTCTTCTCACATGGGATTTCGGCAATCCCGAGGCCGACCCCGGCTGTACTTTCGTTGACAAGCTCGTCCGCAAGATGGGTTGGGATCAAACCTACGCAGAAAGGGTGGTGGAGGAGTTCCGCCGCTTCGTCTTGCTCTGGGCAAACTACCCTGGAGCATCCCATGTTCCATCGCCGGCCGTCGATGAGGCCTGGCATTTCGCCATCCTGTTTACCCGGCGGTACCGGAAGATGTGCAAACGCTTCTTCGGCAGGTACATGCACCACGAACCGTCAAGCTCTCCTGCTGACAGATCTGTACTGCGTAATGGCTACGAACGGACCCTCCGGCAGTACCAGGAGGTATTCGGAGAGCTTCCGCCCGCCGACATCTGGACCGGACAACAGCTCAATGCCAACGAATGCAATCAGGGTCCCAATGCATGCAATCGATCATGCGAGACCAAAAATTGCCATCAGGGCTGCGAAAGCAATTGCCACTTCAACTGTGAAGGTGATTGACGCAGCGCTCATGGTATCAGCAACCCAGCTCAAGCTCTAAGCTTGACATAGTCAACCCCCTTGAGGGGAAGGGAATTTCCTTTTGGCAATTCCTTCCCCCTCGCCCTGACGGCCGAGTGGACTTCCAGCTCGGCAATTAGTCAACCTTCAGTGGGCGGAGCTTCACCGTTTGGCTCCGCCCACTGATAAATGCTTCTTAGTAGTTAATAGCACAATATGTGCAGCCTGGATTGCGGATCTTGACTGCCAGACTCACGGCAGCCATATTCAAAATCTCATTTCTTAGTTGTTTTATCCTTTCTTTGCCACAATATGCTCTGCAACAAACTGCTCGTATTCTTGATTGACGATAGTGCGTATCGCCGGAGGAATACCTTGGTAAGAACCATTATTTATTTCTGCTGCTCGGTCATCAGCGTTAAAATAATCAAATTCAAAACTATTGACTGGAAAAGCTGTTGACTTTCCGCTCCCTGGCGGTCCGGCAACAATAATCATTTTAGGCTGCATTAGCCGCCAACATCACATTCAGAACTTGGCTGCATGTCTTTAGGCAGCTCCTTGGAGAGTAAATTGCCATGCTCATCAACTATGCCTTGGGCCTTGAGTTTATTAAATGCTTGTTTTACGCGTTCAGCTGCTTTTTTTTCTTCTTGAAGGAACAAAGCATCCCTATCTGACTGCTTTCGCAGATTTGCGGTTGCCCAGGTTAACTTTTTGGATTTTGTAAACATAGCTGCACCTTATTAAGTTCATTATATAGCAAGAATCAGTTAATCTGCTTTTCTATATGGCCCTGGCTTCACTGAAAACATCATCTTTAATTGATTTCTTCAGCCCGTTAGTTGTAACAACATCAACCTTACAGCCTAAAAGTTTTTCGAGATCAATCATTAGCGGATTAACATACCAGATATAGGTCGGCTTGAGAGTTTTCAACTTCACTAAGGGGCTTACAATATGCTGCCAGCGGTTGCATTGTCTCTTTTTTTTATTGCTAAATTATCTGGCAGATTTTCACAGCAAATTGAGATTGAGGAGACAAAATAGCTAGGTTCATGTGTTCAAGCCTTTGATCTTTTAGCAATTTAAAAACAATATCGATTTGCTGCTGCATAAGTTTAGCCACATGAATTAACCCTGCAATACGCAATACCGCACCGGGTAAATTATTGAGCCAGTCTTGAATATTTAAAGAGTGGATTCTTACTGAACAAAAAAATTTGGCGGAGAGGGTGGGATTCTACTGAGGACGATCCTGAAGATCCAGACGGGTAGCCAAAAACGCTAAGCTGGCTGAGCTTTCCAGAACTTAAGACCTCGCACAGGCACGCATGACAACGCACCTCTTGGCGCGAAAAGGGGGATCTTTTTGCACACCAATATACTATGGTGGAGAGTTTAAAATTAACGCAAGACGGGTTAACCAAAAGCTATAATGGACTAAAATAGCTTATAGATGATATTTTTCCATCTGGAGTAATTATGGCTCAACAAAAACTAAATAAATTCCTGTCAGATGAGCCAAAGCGGCTACGCAAGAACGTTAGTAAAAAATCGCATATAGGGGTGGTTAAAGCTAAGAATTCTACTCCTTCCCTTTGGGATGAGATAGCTGCACTGCGTGCCCAAGTACCGCCGGAAGAATGGGATAAATTGCCTACTGATATGGCCAGGAACGTTGACCATTATCTCTACGGCCACAAAAAAATTGACTAGTGAAAACAATCTTTGTTGATACATCTTATTGGATTGCATCCCTGCATGAAAAAGACGATTTGCATGACCGTGCAATCGCAATAGAGAAAAAATTGACCGGTACACAATTAATTACCAGTGAGTTGGTCTTAAATGAAGTGCTCAATGACTTTTCCAAATCTGGTAGATATTTTAGAAAGATAGCAGCTAACTTAGTGTATACACTCAGAAGGCGGAACAATGTAAAAATAGTACCGCTAACAAGTGCTCAGTTTTCGGCCGCTTTGTATATTTATGAAACGTTTATTGACAAAGAATGGAGTCTTACAGATTGTGCTTCTTATCTGATAATGAAAGAAATGAAAATAACAGAAGCTCTATCACACGACCATCATTTCAAGCAAATGGGCGTCAATGCTCTCCTTTAACCAGCTTGGAGTTATAAATGAAGTCAGCAAAAACAAGCAATAAACGGTCAACAAAGAATAAATGTTCCCGTGCTATAGGTACCTTGAAGGCAACATCGGCTCAGGTTATGCAAATAAAGCCAGGTAGTGTTTTAGACAGAATGGGTGGTTTGCCCAAATTTATGCTCCACGGAGACGGCAATGCATCATCTAGAAGAAATCGCAAGAAGGCATCCGGCTCATAAGGTTCTGGCTTCATTTAAAACATCGGCTCTAAGTAATGGCTTAAGCCCTCTCGTGGTAACAATGTCAACCTTACGACCCAAAAGTTTTTCCAGATCAATCATTAGTCCTGCTACGTCCAACAATGACCGACCGGATTGCATATCAACAAGAAAATCTATATCACTTTTGTCAGTTGCTTCGCCACGAACTACCGAGCCAAACAAATGCACATTATAGGCACCATTGCGAGCGGCAATGCTCAAAATCTCGTTTCTTTTTTCTTTGATTGGTTGCTCTATATTCATATGGCCCCGGTTATCTTTTAACTCATTATATGTCATTAAATTGGCAGGGATGCCAGCATCCGGGACTAGAGCGGGATTTTCGATCTCTAAAAAACAAGGTATACTAATTTTAATATCATGCATCGAGTAAGAGCTGAATATGAATTTGGATAAAGTATTTTTGGAAAAATTGCATAAGCTCCCTGTATTGCAGCAACGTGAAGCAATAGATTTTATTGAGTTTTTGCAAAAGAAATCTGCCGGTAATAACCGTACTCGCAGTCTTGAGGGACTATGGGCCAATCTTGGAATTGGTGACATAAGCGAGAAAGATATTGATGATGCACGAAAAGAATGCTGGGCAGGTTTTCCGCGAGATGATGGATTGAAGACTATCTGGTGAATGTATTATTAATCATACAATCCGGCTTCTTTGCTCATTTCTGTTAATTTCTTTAAGTGCCGCCGTTGACGTTTACGCTTATACTCGAAAGTTGGCTGCATATCTTTAGGCAGCTCATTAGAGAGCAAATTACCGTGCTCGTCAACTATGCCTTGGTTTTTGAGTTTATCAACTGCTTGTTTTACGCGCTGCGCTGCCTTCTTTTCTTCTTGAAGGAACAAAGCATCCCTATCTGACTGCCTTCGCAGATCTGCGGTTACCCAGGTTAACTTTTTGGATTTCTTAGACATAAAGGGGGACTAAAAAGGGGGCTCTTTTTTGATATTGATCTGTTTTGGTGGAGACTGCTTGGGCATGAATAATCATTTTCTTTATCGATTTGCTGCTGCATAAGTTTAGCCACATGAACTAACCCAGCAATACGCAATACCACACCGGGTAAGTTATTGAGCCAGTCTTGTATATTCAAAGAATGGAATCTTACTGACTGTACTTCTTACCTGAGCCCTCCTTTAAACCAGCCGAGACAACACTTAAGTAGCCAGCTTGGAGTTATGATTATTTTGAGCTGTATTTGTATTCGGGCCGTACAAAAAAAATTTGGCGGAGAGGGTGGGATTCTACTGATGACGATCCCGAAGATCCAGACCAGTAGCCAAAAACGTCAAACTGGTTGGGCTTCTCAGAATTTTCAACCTCGCACAGGCTCGCATGACAACGCACCTCT
>Ga0206843_10117_pt1 | contig 25952 bp, 27 predicted proteins | sample Alteio_BWOrgCont_21_FD_152869 | JGI IMG/M metagenome (GOLD analysis project Ga0206843, IMG submission 152869) | Enriched cells from forest soil in Barre Woods Harvard Forest LTER site, Petersham, Massachusetts, United States -... | ecosystem: Environmental > Terrestrial > Soil > Temperate forest >...
AGGATTTTTCTCTAGGTGGCACTGTAGCCATTGGCTCCAGATTGGATGGTCATGTCTGTAAATCTTGGTACGTAGTTCTTCCAGCGTTATGCCGAATTGCCTCAGTTTATTCCGTAAATCTGCAACTGCATTTTTTTCTGCATCAGAAAGGGAACCCATTCTTTTTTCAATTTCAGTCTTTAAAGCACGAGGTGCACGGTAACCGCTGATGTCTGCGGCACAAATAGTCAGATACTCATACCGCGCCGACAATTCAACAGTTTCGGCGACTGCACGGCCGGTTTCGGACAGACTGCTATAGCCTTCTTCAGATTGATCTGGATGTACCATAACCTCTCCTTTAACCTGCATTGCGTAAGTTTTTTGCCTCAAATTGTTCGATGTCAGTCAGTCTGAACCGGCGCAGCCTTTTCCCTAAAGTGAAACTAGGGATTAGATGATGATTCTCTTTAACCCACTGAAGGCTGACATTAAAGCGTGTCGCCAAATCCTTCATCGTCAAACGTGTATCTTGGGTTTTAATTTCTGCTTTTTTCATACAACCAGCCTCAAAAAGATGTTTTCGTATTTTTAACGAGCTTTCCCTCTGTTTACGTATGCAGGAGTATATAGAGGTGTTAAAATGTCCAAAACCTGGAAAGGGTTTCGGATAATAAAATTTCGGTAATAAAAGTGACAAAGTATTTACTCAAAATACCCGCGCTACCTCTGGCTGAAACCGAACGGTTCATGAAAGGGTCTGTCTCTTGCGCGATAGTAGAAATAATGCGGGAGCATAAAATCTCCCCTAATGCAATAAGTCCATCAAACTTGGAGCTCGCTTTAAGCAAACTTGGTGAGATCAAGGGCATAGCAAAAGTAGAAATTGAATTGCACGATGATGGTGGTCGTCGGCCTGAGGATAAGACGCGGCCGATAAAAAAATTAGCGCATTTAATTCAATTGCTGATCTTACGGGCGCGTTTTGCAAGGAATAAATATGCTAAGACGCAAGGACTCACCGGTACAGATATGGAAGAACTTGCCGGAGTTCCACTTGACTCCCAAATAATGAACTGTTTGCATAATGGTTCAGAGCTTGAACCAGAATCGCTGGTTTTTATGAGCGATCTGAAAGAACAATACGAAGAAGCTAGAAAACTAAGAATTACCATGTCTTCTGGTTCGCCATTATATAGATCTTACATGAATCTTATCGGCACACCGACAAAAAAATATAATGAACACATGGCTAGGGGCGAGCATCAGCAGGCTACAGGTAGGCTTCTGACGCTTCGTAAAAATATTCATGACCAGGCAGCCTTTTATAACTGTATTGATAAAAAAGAAATGCCAGCTTTACTGGAAAAGTGCATAAACTCTGCTCACGAAAATCTCGGCTACATAAAGCTATTGTATGCAGCAATGGAAAGTCGAAAGAAAATTGCTTAGCTCCGCAACAATATAGAATAAGAAGTTTACAGCACACAAGAGGCAAAGCAAAAAGAACTGATGGACAAAATGCTGGCATAAATTAGTACCGCTATTGGTGCTAGCCACCATATTTGTATACAATACGATTTGTCTTAAACTATAGAATTAGTCTTTCCTAAGTACGATGCATCCGCTAAGTTTGTCATACAGAGCCTGCCCAGCTTTTCCTGGCGTCTCGATAATGTTCGCCGCTCGCTTGCACTGATTCTGGTGGCGAAACAATCATTGCTATGTTAGCCAGACTCAACGACTAAGACAAGTATTGTTTTTCCATATTTGCATTTGAAAGTAGAATGCGGAAATCCAGGCGCCAATCATACTGTAACCTATTGCTGCGTCTATACTTTGTGAAATAACCAGGTATTACCTTAATCGCTAATGCCCACGCCACCAAAAACAAGCCATATGTTGTTATAAGCACCATCAGCCAAATAGCTTTTGGCAACTGCCTGAAAAGCTTATAGGTTACAAAAACGTTCAGCCAACCTAATGGCAATAAGGCTACAATAATAGCAAAACGCCTTGCAGTATCTGCTAAGGATGGATTTTCCATATTGAACAACCACTTACCATTTAGCGCATCTCGAGGGAAAACATGAGGAATCCCCACCCCATACCATAAACCTATTTCATACAGTACAGAAATGTAGCAAGCGATTGCGATGCCGACGTATTTAAGCACCAGATATAGAGTCTTCATTTGCGCGGCCGTTCATAACCTTAAGCAGCAACATATCACCAGAATAATTCGCTCAAACGAATTGTTAGTAGGCTTTTGCTCGTTTATGCTCATAACTATCCGTGGCAGCGTGTATCAATTTTTACCTTATCATCATTTGATATTGGACGCTTGAGCTAACGGACAGTTGATTAACTGTCTGGATTGCAGTGCGCCGAGCCAAAATGTCACCCCGACGACTTTACCGACAAAGGTGGTAATGCTAACAGATAATTCGAATTCAAACACAGTATCCTAGTTGGCGTTCGAAAGAGGAGACCACTTTCCGGTTTTAATCTCCTGAAACTTCTTTTCAAGATATTGTGCGAGTTGTTCGCGCTTCAGCTTCTTTGTTTCTTCCGACTCGGTCCTATTAAAACGAAAGCCGGGGGGCGCCAAGAGTCTCTGCTGATAAATAATAGCCTCAGTCAAATAGTCACCTAGAGCGATTCGATTCTTTACTTTCTTACCATTTATCACTTGTTCAATATATTCGCCATAGTCGTCTGGTGGTGAGCGAAGCGTAGTAGTCAGTGTATTCAAAGCTTCTGGGCAACCGGCGCTAAAAAGCATCCTAAGCACTGGTAGCTGATCTGTCCCTCCATTTGGAGAATGATAAGGAATCTTGCCCAGACAGCAAGCAAGAGCATGCGCATCTTTTCGGTTAACCTTGAGAATTTGTTTGACTGCAGGCTGAGATGGCAGGAACAGATAGTCGCCCCGTTTGAACAATTTTATATCTGTATGGTTTCTTCCCAGCCCAATATCGTTAAATAATTTTTGTAGTCCGTTTATTGCAATATCCTGATCTTTTGAATCACTCTTCAGCAGCAGGAGGGCTGACCAAAACCGAATGCTAAGTTCTCCACTATAGCGATAACTCTCATCCTGCCTTTTACTGGTCTCAAGAGGATCATGTTCACCTCCATGAGAGTTATGCATCTGGTTAGGGTTCTTTGGAAAAGGTTTTGCCAGCCATTTCCTTGCATACATCCTTGTCTCAGGTGAATCTAAGCCAAAGATGGTGAAGGCAATTTCTGCGGGCACGAATGCGTCAAACTGGTTATATCTGGCGTCGAACACCTCAAGCACTCGCGTATCTCTGTCCTTTATAAGGGACTCAATGACGTTTCGAAATTCATTACGATTCTTCGTTGTAAGCGCAGTTTCAAGTTCAAGGTCTTGCTTACTTTGTTTCTGGTGAGTCTGGCACCAGCGTAAAACATCTTGCAGATAGGAGTCCTGTTCAGTCGACGATAGACTCTCAAATTTCAGTGGATCAACAAGAGTACCTTGCGCTGATTGGTTAATAATCCCTGCAACCAGATCGCTAACGCGGGTGAGCTGTCTTGCAGGATGAAAGTTCCTCCAAAAGCCGACTGACACAGTGTAGTTTTTATCTTTGAGATAAGGCAGCAACCTGGGAATATTGTCGTGATTTTGCATGATTGAGACAAGCTCAACATACGGGTTGATGACTTCCGTGGCATTTATCCCAAGCCGCCGATACCAAGTCGATAAGTCTTTCTTATCCCAGCCCTGCGGTAACTGTAGTGCCTCCTTAAATTGAGGGTCTTTAAAATTAATGCCTCCAGGCTGTCCGTATTGCTGGCAATTTAACAGCCTCAGACGTGGTGCCAGATAATCAATCTGCTCTTCAGTGGACATCTTGGCTTTCATTTGCTGCCACTGAGATGGCTGGGGGAGGCTGAATGAATTGAAATCGCTTGACCTGGCTTTCAATTGCGATGAAAGCTCGCGCACATGTTGTTGAAAAAAGGTACCATTAAACTGAGGCTTAAGAAGATGAGCAGCAAAAGCGAGTGCGCCTGGATAATCGCGGGATAACGAGAATTCATTCAACATTTCGTGGTAATACAATGTTCCAAGCTTAGTACGCACAGCCGTTGTTAGTTCTCGATCGTCGGCCATGCCATCAATACAGGGGAATAACAATTGCGCGGCACTGGCTTTGTCACCGCGCTCATAACACCAGGTTGCCACTAGTGCTTCCGGAACACTAATGGACTGGTTCTCGAATTGCCCGGTTAGACCGCCTTCAATTGACAGCTTTGCTTCTGCATTCAATCGCTGTCGTGATGCTTCAATTCCCTCTGGCATAGTTGGGCTAGTAAGCTGTTTTCGTACAGCAACAAGGTCGATTGCCGCTAGCTTTAAATCATATGGAGTTACGCTGGTTGCCGATTGAGTAGGTCTCTTTAACAGGCTCTCCATTCGGGGAGAGGAAGCCGAAGGAGGATGTTTTGCATACTCCACATGGTCACCAAATGTATCAATTGCCTCAACAGCATCAGCATTATCCTTCAGTACCCAGGCGACAGAGTCCTGAGTGGGCGTTGGTCCACCCGACTCTGGTCGTAAAACCAGGCGGGCAAATCGACTGCCCGGCGGAATAGTGCCATAAACCATTTCGCTTATATCTTGCAACTGTCTGTCAAGCCAAGGCGTAAAGGCTGACTCCGGCACAAATCCAGTTGCTGGTTTCAATCCAAGATCGTCAGCTGCCCGCCGGGCAGCATTTCGTACCGATTGTCGGTAGTGGTTTTCTAAAGACTCAATTTCAGGGCGCAAGTCGTGCAAATGATGAGCACCAACCTGGTCGATCATGGCCGGCGTGAAATCAGCCAAAGAATAAGGCTGTTGTAATAACTGTCTGTAAACTTCGATGCAATGAGCTCCTGTGCCTTGCTTAAAAACGGCAAGCGTTTCTTTGGGAATTGTTGGCGATTGATCGTTTTCCACTAACCATAGCGCAATATCAAGTGCTCTGTCACCAGATGCTGAACGGCAGAAATCTGTTGTAAGCTGTTTGCGAAATTCGTGCGCAGAGGATCTTGCACTTGCACCCCAGAAAGGAGTTGCTTGCCAGTGACCACGCCCATTTGTCTCGTCCGCTAACGATTGCTTGCACAGTGCTAAGAGATAACGTGCGGCTGAATCACCATTTGCACCTGGCGCATTTAGTCGCGCCAACACATCTTTATATGGTGGAATCTTCTCATTGTTGTCATAAAAAGTACCAAGATCAGAAAATGCTTTTAGTCCTTCAATACTGCGGTCAACTGGTTCTATTGTTGATAGTGGCTTGGCTAACTCGGTTTGTCGTCCTTCTCTTTCGGCTGCACAACTTGTGCTTGCAAAAGTGAAGGCTAACAGCATACAAACGGCCACGCACAAATTAGTGAATCTAGACGCTTTCATTATCTTTGCTCCCAAATTTGTGCTGCATTTTAAACATAGCAACAACGTCTCAAGAACCCTGGTATTATTATCAACTTCTTCTCGTGCTGTTTAGCCAGTTCGCGGTTTTCCCAATCTAAAAACGAGCAAAAAGCAGATACTGTGAATGTAAGAATTTTATTCCCGCTGCTAAATAATCTAACCGTGTTATCAGACAGACTATACAAATTTTGACCATAAAATTTTTTAGCTTATCGTCAGTCTAAATTCAAATTGTCAACTATTCTGAAAAATTGGTTTACCTCGTATGCTGTTACCCCTCATGCGTCGAGCCAGGCGTCAATGGGCGCTATGGGGGGATCAGGCAAAGAATGCTTTTCCCGGCTCGGCAATTCTTTTTTTGGAACTAATAGTGGCGTATTTGGTGCAGGCAAAATAATTTCGGGATAGGATCACCTGCTTCTATTTCGTCAGGGCGCTGTCCTTACTGTTCCAGGGCGCTCAAAGTCGCCAACTTCGGTCCGGGAATAATGCTTATGAATAGAATATGACTTACGGTTGTGCTGCTTATTGACAATTTTTCCAATAGCCTTGTGTTTTTTCTTGGTGTGCCTAGTGATAGATGAGACTTTCTTGAGTGTAGTCTTATTTGTTGTTTCTGGTTCTCGTAGACTCATAGGTCTAGAATCTGGGGGGTAAAAGTCAGCCGCCTGAGCCAACGCCGACGAGCCATGAATCGTCACCACTGCTAAAAATAACAGACATAGAAATCGATTCATATGCGTGACCTCCGATTTGCTCTTGTCCTTATTAGGAACCTAATTCTCGCCTCTCTTGCATCCCTAATGCATCCCTAAGCTGTTCACCTATTTTTAGTAAATCGCGGAAACCCGCATGAATAGTGGTGGAGCGTACGAGATTCGAACTCGTGACCTCTTCAATGCCATTGAAGCGCGCCGCCAGGGCTGGTAATTGATTATTTCAGAATTATATGTATTCTAAGATAGCTGAATATTTATTAAAGTAGTTGTTTCTATTCGGAGCAAAAGATGTCCATACTAATTAAACGATTAAGCGAAAATGATTGGCGGGAGTTACGGGCAATTCGGCTTAAAGCACTTCAATTGGACCCGGCAGTCTTCAGCTCAAATTATCAGAAAGAATCTGCTATGACTGAAACTGATTGGAAAAACTGGCTTCAACCGGAGGATCAGGCCATATTTATGCTTTATGACAATACAAGACCTATCGGTATGACAGGAATTGCGGTCGATCGAGATGATCCAACAAAGAAAAAAGCAATTTTGTGGGGATCTTGGCTGGAATCACAGGCCAGAGGGAAAGGATTGTCCGAAATGATGTACCGGGAACGAATAGCATGGGCTAAAGAACATCCTACTATTGAAAAAATTATTGTTTCTCATCGTTCTTCAAACTTGCGTTCAAAACACGCAAATCAAAAGCATGGATTTTTATTTACGCATAAAGAAAATAAAGTTTGGCCAGATGGTACACATGATGAAAACATATTCTATGAACTTAGGATCAAGCACCTATCTTCTTAGATCTATAATATCGCTTGTATTGTTAATCCATAGGTTCTAGTAAGAGTTTTATGCCATCTATAATTTGCAAAACCCGCCGGCGCGACAATGAGCCTATTTTTTCTCGTAAATCATGTCTATTGACAGTAACCATCTGGGAAATGTTCACCACACTTTCCTTTGGTAAATTAGCTTCAGCATGAATAAGTAAAACGTTTCCTGGCATTTTTGCTAGCTTTATATTAGATGTGAGTGCACATACTAATACGGTATTTATTTTGCTTTCATTAAAAGTATTATTCTGTACTACAACGTGTGGGCGCCTATAAGCCGGACCAGAGCCAGAAGACTCATCCAATTCTAACCAGAAAATGTCACCCTGGTTAATTACCATTTATCGTCCATTATCTGCCGGTGTTTCCGTTTAGCAGCCCTAAGCCACTGTTTGTCTTCGCGGCTGGATTGATGACTCAGGGCTTGATTGATTTTTCGTACCAGATCCTTATTTTTGTGCCGCTGTAAAAATTCCTCTGCTGCTAAAGCAAACAATTGACTTCTGGGTATGTGCAGGCGCTGGGCCAATGCATTCATTTCTTCATAGATAATTTCGCTTAGCGAAATCGCCGTTTTAATCATTGCCATTAGTTATACCCATAATTATACTGTTAGTATAACAGATGATCGTGAAAGCTACCATTAATCCGGGTCGGGATTGTTAACCGTGAAAACTCTATCCAGCAGGGAATACAAAGGGGGGCGTACGAGATTCGAATACATGACCTTCTTTAATGAGATTGCTTACTGGACGGGCATTTTCGGGTTTTAGCATTAGGGCAGAGTAAGAAAAACAGAACTTTATGTCCTGTCCTGTAGGGGCTTTTACTGTCCTGTATTATTAAAAAGGCCGCGAAATGGCCGCGCTTGACTCCCGAGTTCAATCGTCCAATGCTTATTTAAGTAATTTAAAATAAGCAACAATTTTTTAGTCTATATTTTAAAATATGGCATTATGTTAAAATATGGGTTATGAGCAAACGTTTTCCCACTACTACTAATAATCGAGCCGGCCATTATTCAAAGCAAGCTAGTGACTACTTTGCTTTCATCCCTACACCGCTGCCACCTAGTCCGCAAATTCATTTTGATAAAGAGTTACTTTCTTTGCTGACAAAAGCTGATCGTGCGTTAGGGCGTTTGGATGGAGCCAGTTCTATTTTGCCACATCCAGATCTCTTTGTAGCAATGTATGTTCGTCAAGAAGCTGTATACAGCTCTCAAATTGAAGGCACGCAAAGTACTCTTGAAGATGTATTGGAATTTGAAGCCGGCGCTTCGTCTAGTGACACACCAAAGGATGTAGGTGAAGTAGTAAATTATGTCAAAGCAATGAATTATGGTCTTTCTCGGCTGAAAGAATTACCTTTGTCATTGCGATTGATCAAAGAAATCCATAAAATACTTATGCATCAAACTCGTGGCGGACACAAAGAACCCGGTGAATTTCGTCGTTCACAAAACTGGATTGGTCCAGCCGGATGTACCTTAACTAATGCAACTTTTGTGCCGCCACCGCTACCAGAAATGAAGGAAGCCTTGCATAATCTAGAAAAATTTTGGCATGATTCTCATACTCTGCCAGATTTAATTCACTGTGGAATTTCACATGTCCAGTTTGAAACTATCCATCCATTTTTAGATGGCAACGGGAGAATAGGACGTCTTTTGATAACTTTCCTGCTTTGTGAGCGAAATATTTTAAGTCAACCTCTTCTATATTTAAGCCATTTCTTTAAATTGCATCGAGAAGACTATTATCAAAACCTGATGAAAGTTAGGCGAGATGGAGACTGGGAAGGCTGGCTCAAATTTTTTCTGCAAGGAGTCTATGAAGTTAGCGAAGAGGCAACTTTGACTGCACGAGCCATTTTAGATCTGCAAGAAAATCATCGCCGTATAATTCGAGCTGAAATATCTGGTGCAACCAATGGTATGGTCTTGCTTGATTTTCTTTTCAGGAACCCAATAATAACAATTAAAATGGCTGCGGAACATCTCGGTTGTGCCTATGTCACAGCTAGTACTTTAATAGAACATTTTGTCCGGCTGGGATTTTTGAAAGAACTTACTGGCACTAAACGTAATCGTAAATTTAGATATGAGCCTTATCTGGAATTATTTCAGTAGTACTATTTATGTTCAAATTCATAACTGACTGCTTTTAGATCTTTCTGTCGTTGGCTTCTTTGCAAGAATCCTGCCTTTCCCTTTTGTGCAAGGTTAAAATCTGAACGCCACAGAGCGGGAATAGGCAAAAGTATACCTAGCTCAGTCAGATTATTTCTACAGGGTCCAGCTCCCGAGACACTTATTCTAACAGCTACCTTACCTCCTTCGAGGTGATGAAAAACAAAAGCATTTAACAAGCTATCATCATATTCACCGCAAAGAGGCTCAGGCAAAGGACCGTGAAATAATTCCTGAATAAGTTGTTTCGTGCTTTTTACTCTGATATTCGCCCTTAACAATGGCTCGCTTATTATTTTGTCTGCAAGTAAGGCTGCTAGGACTTCTTTTTCAGAAAAAATATCTGTTAGTTTCAGCATATTTTTTTGATTAGAGTGCGCTCCTTCATAAAGAGCAAATAGACGTTTGCTTAGTAATTCCGGTCGCCGTAAGTCGATGGATACATATCGTGTTTCCTCAGCCGGATGGGCACCCACTCCTATACCATTTTTCTCTCCCACGGAGTATACGTGATATTTCAAGCTGAGAAAGGGACCCACAAGAGATAAGACTCGATAATCTTCTTGATAATACAATCCAAATCCACCTGAATTTTTCAATTGAGTTTGAAAGTTTTTTCTTGCTAATTCGTTTGTCGAAAATAAAATTTTATTGGATTTTAAAGACCGAATGATGACGTCATTCTTGCTTGTTTCTAGACTAAAATCTTCATCTAAAGTAATTAGTTTTGCCGAATGAGAAGGCATAGCAAGGCAACTCGCGTTGCACCAAAAAAAATTGGTGACTAAAAGAACTATGCATAACAATAATGGGATAGTCAAAATAAATGCTCTTACTATTAATTGGATAAGCAGTATAAGACTGGAACTTGAACAGTATGTAATTATTTTATAGCTTGTTTGAGTGCTTTTATAGGCAAACAACAGACTGGTTTTCTGGCATTTTTGAGTACGTTCGTTTTGCAGGACATTTGACGAAATGAGATAGTAAAAACGTACACCTGGTCAGGGCAATAATACTACAATTTATAATCTTAAACAGGCCGCGAAAAGGCCGCGGTAGAAAAATTTAAACCATGAAACGCCCACAGGCTGACAAAAGAATGGTGGAGCGTACGAGATTCGAACTCGTGACCTCTTCATTTATTTTGCCAGCTCGTCTGGGTTTCAAGGCTTAACAATGCCAAGTGCGTTCTTTTTGTGGACTTTTTAATAATTATATATCTCTATCTAATTAAAGGATAAGGGTGTAAACTTTAATAAGGTCAATTCTTATTAAAGGTACCTTTAATTATAATGCAACAAGCGCTGAAATCCAGAATTGGGCATAAAGTAAGATCATCTGGGGCTGGTCCAGAGCCTTATTTTGCTTATATTCCTCGTCCTCTACCGCCAAAACCGCCGCTTGAATTAGCTAATCTGCAAGCGCTGCTGGAAAGAGCCAGCCAAGCTGTGGGGCGGCTAGATGGACTAACTACTATTTTGCCCGATTCAGAGCTTTTTCTCTATATGTATATTCGCAAAGAAGCTCTCCTTTCTTCGCAAATTGAAGGAACACAATCATCACTATCGGATCTTCTTTTATATGAAAATGCAGAAGCGCCGGGTGTGCCAATAAATGACGTACAAGAAGTGTCTAATTATGTAGCGGCGATGGAATATGGTCTTAAGCGCTTACAATCTGGCTTTCCACTTTCTATGCGCCTCATTAAAGAGATTCACGGCATTCTCATGTCAGGCGCGCGCGGTGGTAAAAAAGCACCGGGCGAATTTCGTAGAACTCAAAATTGGATAGGTGGCAGTCGTCCTGGCAATGCAAAATTTGTGCCACCACCGCCAGACAAAGTTGTGGAATGTATGAGTGATCTTGAGAAGTTTTTGCATAAGCCCGATGAAAAAATACCAATATTAGCTAAAGCAGCATTAGTTCATCATCAATTCGAAACTATCCATCCCTTCCTTGATGGAAATGGGAGATTGGGTAGACTGCTCATTACTCTATTGTTATGCACAGAAAAAGTGCTCACTGAGCCGGTTCTCTATCTAAGTCTTTATTTCAAAATTCATAGAGACAGGTATTATGAACTGCTAAATAGCACTCGTGAATCAGGTGACTGGGAAAGCTGGATTGAATTTTTCTTAGAAGGTGTGCTTAATATATCAGACCAAGCTAGTAAAACCGCGCGAGAAATTTTGACACTTATTGAAACTGATAGAATAAAAATTAGTGGTATCGGACGCGGTGCTGGTTCCGCGATGCAAATTTATCGTTATCTCGAACGCAAACCGTTAGCTGTCATCACTGAAATCGTTAAAGAACTTAAATTGTCTACACCGACGGTAACATCTTCCTTGCAAAAGTTAGAAGAGTTAGGATTAGTAAGAGAAATCACAGGCAAGCAGCGCGGGCGCGTATTTGTATACGATGCTTACTTACGCATCCTTGATCGTGGAACAGAGCCCCTAATTTCGTAGATATCATATTGGCGGCAATTCAAAGTAAACGAACGAACCAAAAATGCGTAAAGATGTGTTATTTACAACAAAGCATATTTTCAAGTCTGTAATTTGTTTGATAATCTGTGCGATTAATACAGTTTTCGTGGACTCGGTCAGCTATGCACTTGAACCACAGTCTCAATTAGTGCAACAGTTTGTCCGGTCTAATGGTATCGATAAGGGCTACATAATACAGGGATATAAAGACCGTAAATGGACTACTGAAGAACTTAGAAAGGTTTACGTTACTATTAACGATGTCCGTAAGTTGTGTCCGGCATTATATGAACGAGCTTACAATCGATGCCCCGTTAGGTTGATGCGAATTCGTATTATTGATAGCGACAAAAAAACATTGGCAGCCGCCTGTGAGCATTCTCTTTTATTTCCTGATTCATTTTTTCTAGAACCACGAAAGTCGCGGCTTGAAATTATGCTTCACGAAATGATTCATCTTATTGATTCTGGATATTCTTTATCTCTAACTCAAAAATGGTGCGAACTTGTTTGTAAGCGCATATTGAATTTTGACAGACAATGGAACAAACCGTTGTTCTCCTGCTCGACTGAGCAATTAGCCGCTGCAGATAGCATCGCAAGGAGATGTGGGCTGCCTAATGCCTATGCAGCGGAAAATCCATCTGAAACTCTAGCCTATTTCGCCACCAATGTTTTGTATGGGGGAAAACCGGATTATCCAGTCAGCACATTTTTATGGAGCAATGTTTTTAGTATGCCATCCAGTGAAAACCCATTGCGTATGCTATTTGACACCGCTGATAGACAAATTAAAATATGTAGGTATGATCAGGCAATAGAGCTACTCACTAAACTATTGCGTATCGATAACAAATTTGTACAAGCTTATGATGAACTGGGCAGAGTCTGGTGCGAAAAAAATGACTGGGAAATAGCTTATTGGAATTTTTGCCATGAGGTTTATCTCTTGCAGCAGCTACGTGTACCTGGTTCTACATCGGTTTACCGCAAAGCCGTCACTATGAAGAATAAATGTGCACACCATTTAGTGGACAGGAAATTTTGGTCAGGATATTTAGGAAAGAATGGACTATATTAAGGAGATTGAAAATGCTGAAACGTTTAGGAATAAATTATTGCCTGTTATCTTTACTTTGCTTACCAGTAGCTTCACAAGCTGAAGATATAAAAAATCATACGACTATCGAAAAAAATACCGGTGATGCAAGGGACACCAAAAATCTTAAAACTCCGGAACCAAAAACGGCTTTGGAGCATAACAATCGCGGTGTGGAATTTGGCTCAAAGGGATTATGGGAAAAAGCTATAGTGGAACATCATCTTGCGTTGCTAGAAGATCCGACCAATAAATTTTTCCGTATAAACCTTTCTTCTGCACATTTGCAGTACGGTGATTTATTACTCAAACAAGACAAAGTCTTAAATGCCATGGCTCAGTTTCATGAGGCTTTATACGTTGATCCAAATAATAAAACAGCGGCAATTAAACTCAAAGATCTCGATAATCTTAAAGGCTCTGCGATCAAACCAAACATAAAAATGCCCATCGCTGGCGAACTGGACGAATTTCTTAAGGGTAAGACAAATACTCTTCATGGATATGATGCCTTTTAATTATGGATAATAGTATCGATAATTTCATATAAGACGGCAACAAATTCGGTTTTTTAGCAGCTGATTTTTTCATAGCATGTAAATATGGTCATGTTTTTTGGGTGTTGATAAAAAGCATAATAGAATAGAGAAAATTGAGAACATTGATCACTGATCAATAAAACAAAAGGAGTTCTCAGTTATATAAATAGAAATGGAGGACGACAAACTCTACTTTAGCCTTTCCAGCAGCTTTTCAAGTGCGTTCTTTTTGTGGACCTTTTAATAAAAGGAACCGGTGAAACGCCCAACTGGTGAGGACAAAAAAATTGAATTTTATAAAATTTATAAGCTCTTAAAAGTGCGGAAATGCGCTCCAGCAGCCGAATACGGCAAAATACGAATGGTGGAGCGTACGAGATTCGAACTCGAACGCCCCGCTATTTTTTTGCTAGCCTGTCTGGCTTTCAGGGTTTAATAATGCCAAGTGCGTTCTTTTTGTGGACCTTTTAATCTATTTTATATCGGCATTGAGTATTGTTTATATAATGAGATAATGGTTAAGTCAATATCTCATAGTAAAGCACTTTGCGAGGACAGCCACTTAATGTCGGAAATCAAATCAATAAATTCTGACCCAATTCTTCAGGATGTAGTGAAAAGATTAGTGGATGCATACCATCCCAATCAAATATATCTTTTTGGTTCTAGAGCACGTGGTTCTGCGTATTCTGGAAGTGATTATGATCTCTTGCTTGTAGTATCAGAAAATGCGGATCGTAAACTAAAAACCGCCGGCAAAGCCTATGAAGCATTGTGGGGTATAAAAGTTCCGGTAGATGTAGTTGTCTGGACTAACACCGAATTTAATAAACGGTTGCATCTAGACAATAGCTTGCCAGCAATCGTAATGCGTGAAGGAACATTATTACATGCCGCTTGATCCAGTCCAAGTTGAAGATACACTTCGATGGTTTAAGAAGGCAAATGATGATTTAAGAGCGGCTGAGGCACTTATAAATATTGAGCCACCACTTTTTGATGAAATTGCATTTCATTGTCAGCAAGCAATAGAAAAAGCAGAAAAAGGTTTTTTATTCTGGCACAAACAACCTTTTCAAAAAACTCATGACCTATATTTGCTTGGATTGAGCTGCTGCGAAATTGATCCGTCGTTATCCAACACCATTAAACCAACAGCAAGACTTACTGAATATGCGGTTGAATATCGATATCCCAGTTCTGCCATTCATCCTTCCAGGAATGAGATAGACGAAATGATCCATTTAGCAAAAATGGTTCTGACAGAAATTTCCAATCGTCTCCCGCTAGAAATCTGAGTCTGTACTGGAATAAAGTCAATTATGTTTAAACACACCCTTAGAACTACTTCCTTAATTGTTCTTGGGCTGTTAGGTTTCGTAGCCCTATTTTTACTGGCTAGCCAGTTCGGGCTTAAACAAATAGTGCAACAATATATCGCCTATTATGAGCTAAATCATCCATTGCGAAATAATAGAAATCTGTTTGATCAACAGGACCATAATAAAATTAACAACACAATTGCCGGACAACAAATTGTAATTCCTTTTCACTATACTAAGTCCGGAAATATACTCATACCGGTCGGAATAGCTGGACACCGCCAACAATTTATTTTAGACACTGGGTCTACATATAGTTCATTATGGGAAGAAATTGCTCCCAAGATTTCAAAAGTAACGAATACCAAGATAGCGGCTGTCATTTTGGGTAATGAAATAACAAATGATAGCTTTTGCAAAGTGCCGGAAATTCGGTTGGATAAATTATCCTTCCGGGATATTCCCATGAAAACAATACCTGCATTTGGGGATTTTGATACAAAAGCAACAGCAGGATTCTTGGGAAATAATATCCTAAAAAATTTTACTGTCACTGTAGACTATAAGGCAAAACAAATTGTGCTTTCAAGCCTCAACTGCCCTCCAATACCTTCGTCAAATGCGACTGTAGTTCCTTTTAAAGAACATTATGGTTGTCCTTATATTGAAGTATCACTGGATGAAACACCAAATCGGCCCTTGTTAGTGGATACTGGGACACCTTTTAATTATGCTCCCATATCTATTCTTAAATCATTCTTGAAAGAACCAATCCTTGTTTCGGGAAAAATGACTGGTGTATGGATTAAGCAAGCCTATGATTGGTCACGTCTGAAAAGCCTAAAATTAGACTCCATTTACTATAATCCAATATTTTGTGTTGGATCATCTATAGAATGCCAAAAGGCAACAGTGTTGATGTCCACTCCCTGCGATGTTGCCTTTCTGGGTAATGACTTTTTAAGTCAATTCAAAACTACCTTCGATTACCATAATAAACGAATTATTTTTGAACCTTATGCTGTTCAGAAAATAACAGCCCTGCATCATTTAATAGAGGGTACTTATAGCGTGGCTCATAAGGATTTTGGACAAGCAATAAATGAATTCAATCAGGTACTGATGCTGGAGCCGGATTTTGCAGGCAGTGCATATGCGGGTTGTGGCGAAGCGGATATTGGACTTAAGGATTATCAAAAAGCATTGAGAGACTATAGCTCGGCGATTGCCTTAGATGCACAGGATTTTGGTTGTTATATAAACCGTGGTTATACTTATCTACAGTTAGACAAATATCAACAAGCAATTGATGATTGCACCATAGCAATTAAACTCAACCCTAAAGCCGCAGAAGCATATTTCAATCGGGCTTGTGCATATGGTTGGTTGGGACAAGATAAAAAAGCTATAGAAGATTGCACTAACACAATAAATCTAGACTCTAAGGATGCCTTAGCTTATCAGTCGCGGGAACTAGGCTATGGAAAACTTGGACAATATAAAAAAACAATCGAGGATTGCGACAAAGCGATAAGTCTAGACGGAAAATTTCAAGACGCATATGCGACGCGCGGCGTCGCTTATCTAAATTTAGCCAAATATGACAGGAGTATGGAGGATTTCAACATAGCCATTCGATTAAATTCTCAGGATGCTTCATCTTATTACAATCGTGGATGTGTATTCAAAAAGATTAGCAACTACAAAAAAGCAATGGACGACTTTAACAAAGCAATAAGTTTGGACTCTAAATTTGCTGCTGTATATCACGAGCGTGCTGACTGTTACCGCAAAATTGGCTACCGCTTATCTGCTCTAAAAGATGAATCGAAGGCTTTAAAGCTAGGGTATAAAAAGACAAAAAGCAATTAATAAGCTTATATACCACAACGCTATAATTCATCTTCTATCAATTAGGCTGTTTCAGGTTATTTTTTTCCAGCTCTCTTTCAACATGCAGATTTTCAATGCATTGAATCAGACGATCAATACAAAATTCAAGTAATTGCAAATGATGGATTTGAATTAGAAATTGATGCACATAAAACAGATCAGCTACAACCTGAATCGGTATTTAATTCTACAGAACAGGCATCTGATTTCATTAAGAATGCTCTAATTGCCTACTCACCAGCGCAGCAAAAAGGACGATTAAATGCCATTCAGTTAAAAACATATTCCTGGAAAGCCGAACCACTAAAGTTAGACTTGCTCCGTTACAATATTATAGAAGCCCTCCCCAAAGGGGTAGCTACTTTTGACAGTGCGCTGCTCATGCTCAACATCAAGCATGAATGGCATTATGCTGGTTCAATTTGAAAAATTTTGAGCATAAAGGTGTTAACTATCAATCCTGTTTTCAGATACTCTGCCCTTAATGTATGATATTCATGCCGACGAAAAGAAGAGAAGCAACAAACAGCCCATAATACACAAAAGAATACTTGGAATAATCGCCTTTGTTGCCCCAACCCTTTGATAGAACTATCTTGAGGAATCGGGATGCATTTTAATGTAACTAAATCAAAGTTGATTCCGTCAGCATATAATTTCTGCACTTTCTAAGTTGTTGATAAATAGCATAATAGAATAAAGAAATTGAGAGTACTAACTCATTGACCAATAAAATAAACCGTGAGCTCTCATTTATACAAAATAGAAATGGAGGATAAGCAATGATACTTTAGCCTTTCCAGAAACTTTTCAAGTGCGTTCTTTTTGTGGACCTTTTAATAAAAGGAATCGGTGAAACGCCCAACTGGTGAGGACGAAAAAACTTAATTTTACAAAAGTCTCAAGTGCTATAATAAGACGAAAGTCGCTCCAGCAGCTTGATACGGCTAAATACAAATGGTGGAGCGTACGAGATTCGAACTCGAACGCCCCACTATTTTTTTGCTAGCCTGTTTGGCTTTCGGGGTTTAATAATGCCAAGTGCGTTCTTTTTGTGGACCTTTTAATCTAGTTTTCTGCTGCTATTGTAATATAAAAAATCTGACAAATATGAATCTTCCGCCTAACTCGACACTTCTTGCCAAACAGTTTTCTTTATAGCTATGTTATAATATGAAGGGAGTTGTTTGTAAATCCCTGCATTTCATAACATGAGTAAGGCAAAAAATAACAAAGAAAAAATACTGCAAACTGTGACTAAAAAGCATATTTTGCGTGTGCGCAGTTTGCGAGAATCATCAGCACGGACACAATTAAGCCGGCTGGTTAAGGTTGGCAAAATTCAACGGCTCAGCAGAGGTGTGTATGCTTTGCCTGATGCAGATTTTTCTGAATTCCAATCTTTGGCAATAACCTGTCTAACGTTGCCTAATGCAGTTGTTTGTCTTATTTCTGCTCTCCATTTTCATGACCTAACAACTCAAATACCAAAAGAAATTTGGTTGGCAATTAAAACAAATTCGAGAACACCAAGGTTTAATCAATTTCCAGTGCGCTTCCTGTGGTATTCACCCAAAGCATTATCCACAGGAGTAACGACTGTTATGATCGATGGAGTACCTGTAAAAATTTTTAACCCAGCAAAAACAATTGTGGACTGTTTCAGGTATAGACACAAAATTGGCATGGACGTTTGTCTTGAAGCCCTGCGCGAAGGTTGGCGTAAGCGACTGTTTTCGATGGATGAACTTTGGAAATATGCAAAGATTTGCCGTGTATCAACTGTAATACGCCCTTACCTTGAGGCACTTGTATGAAAGAGAAAAATATTGGCGCCTCAGTAAGAGCCAGACTATTTAATTTGGCCAAAGCTAATGGTACAGATTTTTTACCATTGTTAATCAGGTATGCTACCGATAGATTGCTTTATAGACTTTCAAAATCTAAAGTCAGAAATAAATTTGTACTAAAAGGCTCAATTCTTTTTTCTGCATGGGCCGCACAGCCACACAGACCAACTAAAGATGCGGATTTACTCGGCTTTGGTAGTAGCGATTCAGAATATGTAAAAGGACTCTTTAAAGAAATTTGCAATATTGATGCAACTGAAGACGGACTAATATTTGATACCAGTTCGCTCTCTATCGAATCCATTCGTGATGAGCAGGAATACGAAGGTAATCGCATAAAGGTTAGAGCAGAACTAAATAACGCCACCGTTACGGTGCAAGTAGACATAGGATATGGAGATATAATAATTCCAGATACAGAAGAAGTTAGCTTACCGTCTTTATTGGAGATGCCGCCGGCAAAGTTGCTTGCTTATCCAAAAGAAACAGTGATTGCTGAAAAGACTGAAGCCATGGTCAAACTTGGGATGGCAAATAGCAGAATGAAAGACTTCTATGATATTAATTGGTTAGCCGATCATTATGATTTCAAAGGATCTATTTTGAGCAAGGCAATAGCAGCCACTTTCGAAAGGAGGGCTAGTAGCCTTCCAAATGAAATACCGCTTGCATTAACAGAAGACTTCTATCATGACCAGATCAAAACTCGCCAATGGCAGGCTTTTTTAACAAAGCTTTCACCAGAACCGAGTGTGCCGTTTTATAAATGCGGAGCAAGAATAATACAATTTCTATTACCGCCTCTTTTGGGAGCCATAAAGCAAGATTTCAATAAAAACTGGACGGCGGATAAAAATTGGCACTAAGCAAGAGGCAACAGCTTCTGCATTTCATTGTCAGCAAGCAATAGAAAAAGCTGAAAGCGGATAGAGACGATTCACTATCTGTGACCTAAGGGGTGGGTCATTTCAAGAAACACTAAAAATGACAAAACAATAAATCAATTATTAGCTGCTGGAAAGCATATTAATAAGTTGCATGGATTATAGCTGCGGGATCTGCAAGTGTTCATGTTATTCAACGACTGTAGCACATTTTATGACTCGCTTATTAACTTCATCACGTAGCTTCGCCATATCGATGTTCATAGCCCGAAGAACTTCAACTGCTTCGCTTTCTGCGTCACTGATCAATGCTAATAAAATATGTTCTCTGCCTATATAACCATGTCCCAATTTTTTTGCTTCTTGCTTTGTGCATTCGAACAGCTTTTGTGCTCTGCTATTAAATGGAATTTCCTTTGCTAGAGACTTACCATGGCGTCCAGAAATTCGTTCCACTTCATGACGTGCATCCTCAATATTCACGCCCATCACTTTAAGAACCCTGAACGCTATTCCGTAGCTAGAACTATTTCCCTTACGAATTAGAGCTAAGAGTATGTGCTCAGTTCCAACATAATCATGCCCATATTGTTTAGCCTCTTCTTGTGCAAACTCGATCAGTTCCTCGATTTTTACCGTATGAGTTCCTGCAAACGGCCCAATACGATCAGTTCTACGATCCTTCAAGCGTTCAATGAATTGTTTGGCTTTCTCGACGTGATCTGGCCCCAGTACCTCTGTTCGTTCATTTGCCATAAAACCCAACTCGTCAAGTTTCTGGCATATGACGAGTAGTTCTTCTTGTACCCATGCCTGAATTTTGGTTTGTTTATCGTGATTAGCAATATCCCTAGCCTCGTGAATACTTTTATATATATTTAGCAGGGCTTTATTTAATTCCTTACTAAAGCTGTCCTTAATTGGTGGTTGAATAGGAGTGTTCGCGAAGTCGAGATTCATTCTATCTTCTTCTTGCCACGATTCCTCCAATGACTCAGCTGGAGAATTTGCCTTTTCGGTCAAAACCGCGATTGCCTGTTGTTTGAGTTTGTTCAAATCAACGCCCAATTTTTTGAGTACCTCAAGGCCATGATCTTCACTATCTCCTTGAGTAAGCAAGGCAAGCAAAATGTGTCCGGTAGCCACGTAGTTAACGCCAAGATTTTGTGCCTCAATCCGAGCCGCTTCTAACAAATGTTGTCCCTCTGAACTAATTGGAAATTCAACTGCCGCTCTGTGAGAACCACGCCCTACAATTTTTTCCACCCGGATGCGGGCTTCCTCAAGATTTATGCCAACAGCTTTTAAAGCCTTAGCAGCGGAGTCTGTATTTTCAGCAATCAAGCCCAATAAAATGATTTCGGTGGTTATGCGAGTATGTCCTAGCCGGAGTGCCTCCTCCTGTGCGTACATTATCACCTTGAGCGCTTTATCTGTAAAATTTTTCCACATGACAGGATACTCTCTTGGGCTTCTTTATTCTGACCCTTAGGTATATACCCAGAAAAATCTTGCCTTCAAACTATCGTTTCACCGTTGCCTGTGAAAAACATATTTGCCGCAAATAACAATACACGTAACAGTAGTCGCTTATGTGTGATTGAGTGCTATTACAGGTGTCTGGTGGAAATACTTCAGACTAGCAGTTCTTACAATTACTATACGATAGCAATTAATGAGGCTATTGCCAGTTTCTGAAATCGCATTTGTATTGTTTTATCCAGAGGTACGTTATTTAGAAAGACAGCGATTCGGCGAAAATTTATTGCGGCAATTAAAGAGAGCAATCATAAATAGCGCCAATTAGAAATATAAGATCTTTGCTTTCAATCATAAATCCAAAGTCCGCCGTTAGGAATTAGAGTCAAAGAATGACACTTGAAATATTGCACTACAGTTTAAATCAAGATCATCTGCGCTAACATCGCATCAAATTTGCTTTTTGCACAGAGTGTCATTATCTGCATGTTTTTGAGTTATTGATAAATAGCATAATAGAATAAAGAAAGTGAGAGGAAAACTCATTGACCAATAAAACAAACGGTAAGCTCTCATTTGTACAATAAAAATGGAGGACAATAAATGATAATTTAGCCTTTCCAGCAACTTTTCAAGTGCGTTCTTTTTGTGGACCTTTTAATAAAAGGAACGGGTGAAACGCCCAACTGGTGAGGACAAAAAAATTGAATTTTATAAAATTTATAAGCGCTTAAATTGACGGAAAGTCGCTCCAGCAGCCGAATACGGCAAAATACAAATGGTGGAGCGTACGAGATTCGAACTCGAACGCCCCGCTATTTTTTTGCCAGCCTGTCTGGGTTTCGAGACTTAACAATGCCAAGTGCGTTCTTTTTGTGGACCTTTTAATCTATTTTATATCTGATATTGAGTATTGTTTATATACTGAGATAATGGTTAAGTCAATATCTCATAGTAAAGCGAATTGTGAGGCTAGCCACTTAAGAAGGCAAATGATGACTTAGGGTCCGCACAAGCACTTATAGATATTGAGCCACCACTTTTCGATGAAATTGCATTTCATTGTCAGCAAGCAATAGAAAAAGCTGAAAAAGGTTTTTTATTTTGGCACAAACAACCTTTTCAAAAAACTCATGACTTGTATTTGCTTGGATTGAGCTGTTGCGAAATTGATTCTTCGCTATCAGATACCATTAAACCAACAGCAAAACTTACTGAATATGCTGTGGAGTATCGTTATCCTAGTTCTGCAACTCATCCTTCGAATAATGAGATAGACGAAAATGATCCATTTAGCAAAAACAGTTCTTACAGAAATTTCCAATCGTCTCTCGCAGGATATCTAGTTTGTTAATGCTATTGATACCGTATAAAGTAGATCATTCATTGGTGATTCAGCTATAAAAGTGAGAATCAGGAAATAAGGTTTAAAACTACATAAACTTTCTGAGCTTAAAAGCACGTACTTCATCACTCGATAGATCAAACCATTCGCCATTGGTATGATTATCTGCAAAGCGTCTATGCCAATAAGACTCAATACCACTCGTATCGTCTGTTTCAATTTTGTGAACTAGCTCCAATTTTTCTGGAAGCTGTAGCGACAATTCTGTACTTCTTCGCTCTATAAAGTTAGTTCTGCCAATTTTATAGCGCTTCTTGGTGTCAATCTTTCACATTGCTAAATACACAACGCCCTTTTTCGTTTTTGAGCTTGAGACTAAGTGCTTATCAAAAGTAATTTCACCATTTTTACTCTGTGGCAGGAACTTAAGGATATCGGCGTATTCCTCATGCTCAGTGGCGTATTTTTTTACATGCGCAATTTTTTCGGATTGTCGACCGAGGCGGCAATCAAAACTATCGAGGGAAGGAAATGTACCATCCTCTCTTCTCGCTAACTTTATATCTACTGCTGCAGGAAATCTACCTAAATTTCGCGTAAGGTTAGCTAAACAAACTACCAAAAAATCTATATCGTGCCCGGTGTTGAATTTATTTTCCGAAAAGCCTGCCTCATTCAATGTTTCCGCCCAGGTGCGCCAATATTCACCCAAAAATGCATTTGTACTGATACCAGTAATCCTTTGGAACTTTTTAATCCCCAGAGGGACGCCACCATTTTCTGATGCGGTGCGTTTGATTTCAGAAATGATCCAATCTTTATTCTTGTCCATTGATTGTTTCAACTCCTCACAGTAAGCAAAGTTCATTATTTAGGCAGTCTTCCTGCCAATCAGCAGCAGTAACAATCGATCGTTATGAGTCCTACGCATATTCTGCTTCAGCATGAATAATTAGCAGCCCCTCTAGTTTTTTTATCGAAAGGTTCAAGAGGCTATGCTAATTAAAATTATCGACCAGAATGGGCATGGTAACATGAATATTCACTAATAGTACAGGTTGCTTGACGCAATAAATGATAAAGCCAAAACCTCCGCAACTACCTCACCAACCAATCGATAAACTCGACATTTCGATGTTGGGAGACGAAGAAGAGTTTTCGGATTTCAAACTAACTGAAATTGGATTCTTCACAGTACGGCTTCTAATCCCTTTTCATCAATAAGACATAATAACTTTAGCGTGGCGCCACGCGCATGCCTTGTGCCGCGTTCTAACTGACTAATTTGTCCTGTAGTCAGATTGAGACAACGCGCCAGAACAGCTTGGCTAATACCTTCACGTTTGCGCAATGCCTGAATTTCATTTGCGGAAATATCGTCAATAGTTGTTAGGCAGCGCACATCAAATTCACGCATAGTCTTTTTATCTATTAGACCAATACTATGCATGCCGCGCACTCCTTCATGAACGGCTTCAGCAATAGCGCTTCTATACTTTTTCCTTTTCTTTGCCATAGTGAACCTCCAATAATTCCCCGGCTGCGATCATTCGCCTGATTTCTTTCATACTAAGCGCCAAAAGTAATGCTCCATAGTCTTTTAGATCACGTTCATCCTCTTGGCTTATATTCTCTTGGTCGTTTTTAGCGAATCCAAATAAAAATATAGCCTTTTCATAAACTCGGTGGGCTATCAATACCCGGTAACCACTACTCTTACCAGCGCCAGATCGAGGTATTCTTTGCTTAATTAGCTCTCCACCCAAATTAGCATCAATCTTGCCCAGCTCTATATCAGCGCAATGGCTTTGGCTAACGCCTCATCTTTTATGCCTTCTTTACGAGCAAAACGGGCAAAAAATTTTGTTTTAAATACAAGCAATTTATTACTCCCATACTAAGAATTATAGTACTAAGACGTATATATTTCAAGTGCTTTTTTATCCATGCTTTAGACCGCTTCGAAAATAAAAAACAAAGAATATCCTGCCAATTGGTCAGCAGGCTGCTGACCAATTGATTTGGTTTCATATTGAGGCGATGAGCACCTATCGAATGCCGATTAAGCTACTAGGTATGTTTGTAATTAGTGCCACGGTGTGGCAACAATTCTCTGAAAACTATTATTTAGACTCTATGCTCATCGCAGCATCAAGATTAAAGTACAACACTTCTAACTCGTAACAAGAGCAATGGTAAAACCATCATATCCTTTACTGCCTACAGTTTGAATTGCAGTTGCGGTGATACGTTTTTTAGAGGCAAGCAATTCATTTAATCGACGTACTCCGATAACCCTGGGATCGGTGCTCGAAGCATCAATTACCGCTCCGTTACGTACAACATTATCAATAATGATTAGTCTGCCAGTCCGGGACAGCTTGAGCGCCCATGTAAAATAATCTGGATTGCTTGACTTATCGGCGTCTATAAATATTAGATCAAATGGTGCCAAGCTCTCGGTAGCAAACTGCGGCAATGTATCCAAATGCTTTTCTTATTGTGCACTTCTATAAATATCGGATAAATTAGCACGCCCAATATTATCGTTGGCAACCTCTCGTTAAGGCTGCTATAATATCTCAAAAGTCATTAATATGGTTTATTTTGACATTATGATTATGAGACGGTTTCTGAGAGACGCCCAGTCGCATAGGTACATATAGCATAAGTCGATCGGGGTTTATGTCAGAAACGACCGTTTTTGATACGTGCTTTTGAATCAATTAATCCTTTGTTTTCTACTGTACTTTTGTCTTACATATTTTTTCAATAATGGCATCAACCCAAACTCTATTTTTTGCGACAAAGGAAGATCTTTTACCTGTATTCGCTGCTGTAGAAAGGAGTCTAGGACTACAGTATGTTCGCACTGGACTTTTCGCATCAGCGCAGCCCGAAGTCATCCATTGTGGTGATTTCCTTCCTCAGTTAGGAGTTGCCCCAGGCGACAGTACAAACCTTTGTCCAAGGTATTTGGTTACTATGGCGGAGATGCTCATCAAAGTACGGCGTATCCCTCAACGCGATGGTGGTGTAAAGTTTGGCATCGATCAGCTAGAAAATCCTGATAGTATTGTACTTCAGACAGGTGGACGTTTTTCCAGCAGCGTATTTCTCCACGGAAGCATTGGTACTATCTCTTCAACAAATGCTTCCAGGCAAACATACAAAGTGTTCCATTCCTCCATTGGAAAAGAATTTCGACGGATCAAGGCATTCTTTGTTGGTGTAGGTTGTCTGGCACTTTTAGAGACAGGTGTACGTTTGACTGCAGCCGCACAGTCGCCCAAGGACTTCGATCTGTCACTTTGAGAAAATGCAATATGATGAAGCCGGCTTCGTAAAATTTGTTATCATCGGAGCCGATAGTAGTTTTTATAGATGGACAAGTTGGTCAACATCAAAACCACCGATGTCCCCAAGCACTGCAATATCCCAGTAAAGATTCTAGGAAGGATTTATTCAGCAATTTCGAAATGCCAGCATAAGAGCATCTCTATTAGATCTCGTGACACAATAGAAAAAGCTGAAAAGGTTTTTTTCACAAACAACTACTTCAGAGAACTCATAACTTATTTTAGAAAATTGGTGGATCGCAAATGCGATAGAGAATATCAGACTTAATTTTTCAGAAATTTTAGATATTTAGGATCTTCGCCTTCAAATCCACGCTTGCCAGACAGGTCAAAAGCCTTTTGAAAATTGTCGCGAGCCGCTGTGATATATCCTGATTCCAAATAAATGCTGCCCAGGACAATATAGGGCTCACTGTCACGAGGAGATGGATTGCAGCCAAATCATTGTGATCCGAATTTCCAAATTCTTTCGCGATGTTAAGAAGTTTGACGAAGCGGTTTTATGGG
>Ga0206843_10090_pt1 | contig 25878 bp, 24 predicted proteins | sample Alteio_BWOrgCont_21_FD_152869 | JGI IMG/M metagenome (GOLD analysis project Ga0206843, IMG submission 152869) | Enriched cells from forest soil in Barre Woods Harvard Forest LTER site, Petersham, Massachusetts, United States -... | ecosystem: Environmental > Terrestrial > Soil > Temperate forest >...
GCGTAGCCTCAGGGCGCCTCAGGCCTCTAGGTACCATTCTCGGTCTGACTTGCAGCTTTTCATTCTTTACGCTGGCCCTTTCCTGGCTCGTACACAACACGGGGATCTCTCCGAACATTCTTCGATATATTGCCATTGCGCTTGTATTTTTCTTTGGTCTTGTGATGATCTTCCCAAAATTGTCCAACTGGTTTGCAAAAGTCACAACTCCCCTTGCAAATCTCGGCCAAAAAATCCAAAGCAAGCGCCCCCATCAAGGCTTTGGAGGAGGGATGCTATTTGGAGCTGCACTGGGCCTACTTTGGACACCTTGTGCGGGACCTATTTTAGGCGCCATCACAGCACTTGCCGCCACAGGTTCAATCCATTTAACTGCGGTCTTGATGACGGTGTCGTATAGCATCGGAGCGGGGACTATTATGCTCATTTATGCCTATGGAAGCGCTAAGATCCTGAGTTCTTCGCGATTTTTATCCCGCTACACTGAACGTATTCGCCAAGCATTTGGTATTTTAATGGTGCTCTTTGCACTTATTCTGACATTTAATTGGGACATGCTCATCAATCAGAAGCTCTCACAAATTTTCCCTGAAATCGTTTCCGAAAAAAACTTCAATGTCGAGGAAAAACTTCAGAAGATTAGTAAGCAAAAAGAGCTACCTGAAAATGGTCCTGCACCTGAACTCACAGGCATTACCGCTTGGATCAATTCACCGCCACTGACTTTATCTGAACTGCGCGGAAAAGTAGTCCTCATCGATTTCTGGACATATAGCTGCATCAACTGCATTAGAACCCTTCCTTATCTTAAAAATTGGTATCGCGATTATAAAGATTATGGATTTGTGATCATTGGAGTGCATACACCTGAGTTTGAATTTGAGAAGAACTACGAGAATGTCAAAAAAGCCACCGTTCAATTTGGGATCACCTATCCCGTAGCAATGGATAATAACTACGCCACATGGAGGGCTTATGAAAACTCTTATTGGCCAGCGCACTATTTGATCGATCAGTCAGGCAATATTCGGATGGTACACTCTGGAGAAGGTTCATATGCCGAAACTGAAAAAGCGATTCGAGAGCTTCTGAACATGCCTGCGGTCGAAATTCAAGAAGCAAAAAGGCTAAGTAGATCCATGACTCCCGAAACATATCTAGGACTCGACAGGGGCCGCAGCTATCAAATACACATCACGCCAGATCAACCCGTTGACTACAATTATACAAAGCCCCTCGGTGAAGACCTGGTTGGGCTAAAAGGAAAATGGCAAGCAGAAGGACAGTATATTCTAGCAATCAGCGATACGAGTTATCTAGATCTGAATTTCTTGGCGACACATGCCTATCTTGTCTTAGGAGGGTCGAGTCCCATTCCGCTTGAGATCACTCTGGATGGCAATTTCTACGACAGTATCTCTGTTAACGGAGATCGAGAATACAAGATCGTGAGTACATCTTATGGCCGCCATCTACTTTCGCTGAAAGTTCCCAAAGAGATCCGCGCCTATGCCTTTACTTTCGGCGATGAGTAAAATTTTGAAACAGCTTGCGAAAAATAAAGATACAAATGATCCTCATCATCCTAAAAAGCTTGTTGCTTGGCTTATTCTTTACCCTGCCATTGGGTCCTATTGGAGTTTTATGTATACGCAAAATTCTTCAATTTGGTCGCTTATATGGCTTCATTCTAGGACTCAGCCAAGTCTTTGTCATTTTCGTTTATAGTATCGTTGCGATTCTTAGCCTAGACTGGTTTTCAGACTTGATTACGAAATATCAGTTTTGGATTCGATTGATTGGCGGCCTTGTGCTGGTAGGATTTGGAATAAAAATCTTCTTTTCCAAAAGTTCTGTGATCACAAAAAAAAACAGTTCCAAAAAGAGGTTTATCACCGATTTTTTCTCTATTGCAGGTTTGATGTTGGTAAGTCCACATACAATACTAGTCTTCTTGGCTTTTTTTGCCGTTTTAGGGCTTTATAAGGCATCCACATTTATTCAGCATATCGAAGTAATTTTTGGGATCTTGATCGGTTCAATTTTTTCCTGGGCGCTTGTTTGTGTGTGTTTTGCTGGATACAAAACAAAAGCCACTCTGAAAGTAATGACTTGGATCAATCGCTCTGTGGGGATTTTACTATTAGGCTTTGGGATTGCAGTCTGCATCAGCGCAGTTTTATTCTTTAACTCGACTTTAGCCATTAGAGGGAGTTGATTTCGCCTCTATTGGCTAAAGTCGAGTTTAATTTGACAAAATACTGAAAATATGAGATTTAAAATTCAAACTGGGCTTTGGCCATTGGAGGGAATTGATTTCACGTCTATTGGGTCCAGGCTTTAATTAATTTCTAAATGGTAGGCTTGAGAATACCACCATTTAGAAATTAATTAAAGCCTGGACCCAATAGACGTGAAAGCGATCCCGAGCAATGGCCAAAAGTCCAGTCAAAGATCAACAGAGGTGCTTTATGCTCGGAACTGTTTTACTTATTATCTTAATTTTGTTGTTAATAGGCGTACTTCCACGATGGAACTACAGTCGAGAATGGGGATATGTTCCTTTTGGTGGAGTGATGACTTTATTGATTATCATTTTGATTTTGTGGCTATTAGGAATTATTTAACGGTATGTATGAAAGAAGCCATTTTCCTGTAGCGCCATTGAAAGTCTTCTTCAGGCGGGTTGTATGCAATCTGCTCATCGGTTTTGCGCTGATTGCATTCTCTTTGAGTCTAGGCATGATGGGCTACGGTCATTTCGAGAAGATGGGCCAAGTGGATGCCTTTGAAAATGCCGCAATGATTTTATCGGGCATGGGACCCGTGGATACCATAGAAACAAGGGAGGGCAAGATATTTGCAGGGATCTATGCACTTTTTAGCGGGATCATTTTTCTTGTGGTCATTGCTATTATTATAGCTCCGATTTTTCATCGCTTTTTCCATCAATTTTTAATTAAGGACCGTTGATGAATAATACCCATTCGCCTATCTCATTCAGGACAAAAAAATAAACGTCGAATAAGTAGCCCGCAGCAATGCGGGCTACTTATTCGACTATCTATAGATTGAAAATCTGCAAGTCGCTAATATGTTTTTTGTTCATTTTATGAAAAGACAAATAGGAAAACAAATCATTTGCGTATTCCAAATTTTTGGCCAATTGGAGTATACCCAAACAAACTGAAAAATTGGCCGATAGACGGGATTGAAAGCTGACGAATTTCAACGATCGCAAACGGCATTGTATTGCATTAATACAATGCCGTTTGCGATCGTTGAAATTCGTCAGCTTTCAATCCCGCCTATCGGCCAATTTTTCAATTTATTTGGGTATATATCTTTTTCATTGTCAACTTGTCACGCGTAAAATGACTCCTCGGGCAAAGAAAAAATAAGTAAAGACCCCAAGAGTCAGCAGCGCATGTAAACATTGTTTCTGAGGGAATCCTTTTTCCAAGCTGTTACATGTCGGATTGCTTGTGCAATACCAAGTCCTCCAGCTTTTTGAACCTTTCATCCTCATATAATTTTCTGCTGCAAATCTATTAAGAAACTGCGGCTTTTCAAAAATTGTTTTACCCATGTAAACGACACTATCAAGCTCGAATTGGTAATCAGCTTCTAGAGTAAACCGTGAAGAAATGAGCTCGCGAACCTGCCAATTTAAGATTTTTGCCGGGACTTGCGCATTCAAACTAAAAAATTTCCACATTTTCTCTATAGCAATTCCTGAAAACCACAAGGCAATCGTCCCTGAGATGATCAACAAAATCAACCAAAGTCGGTAAAGATTCCGGGTCATGGGAATAAAGTTTTTTAAAAATTCCGATTTGACAGATTATGTCAAGACAGCTATATTGCTTTCCATTAGAAAATTCTTAAAATGGAAAAATTCTACTATGGCAAATGACAAAAAAGAAAATGGGGAAAAGAAAGCAAAACAAAAAAGACCAACAGCTTTAAAAAGAGATTTACAAAGCAAAAAAAGAAACTTGAGAAATCGTTCGTTTAAAGCAAAAGTAAACTCCGCAGTCCGTTCGCTTAAAGATTCGGTCTCCCAGAAAGACTCCGCTGCAACTAAAACTAAACTGAGCGATGTTTATAGTTTGATGGACAAAGGTGTAAAAAAAGGGATTTTCAAAATGAATAAAGCAAGCCGCGTCAAATCGCGTCTTCACGCACTCGCTCAACGCTAATCTTTTTTGCGTCGAAGGTTAAGACCTCTTGCGTAACTAAGGCTTCGTCGATTTTGGGGATTATTTTGGCCGATTTTCGATTCTTTTTGCGGGGGTTGTATACGAAAGTTGATACAACCCCCGCAAAAAGAATCGAAAATCGGTTCAAAAGAACCCCAAAATCGACAGAAGCTTAAGTTAGCAAGAGGTCTATTCATTCCTGGAAAAATTGACTAAAAGAGCGCAAATCTCATCTTCGATTTCTGTTTTGTATTCGGCGGTTTTTCCTGTAAAGCCATTTTGCAAAATCGAAAAAGCAATCCATTCGCCATCTTTTGTCATTAAATATCCTGCAAGAGAAGAGATCCCCGTCATCGAACCTGTCTTCGCGCGAACTTTCCCTTTAAGATTGGAATGAACCATTCTGCGATTCAATGTTCCATCAGTTCCTGAAATGGGCAGAGAGGCCATAAATTCACTGCAATATGAAAATTGTCGATGCATCCAACTTAAGAATGCGACAAAATGATGGGGAGAAATCAAATTATAACGAGACAGGCCGCACCCATCCATGATCACCAATTTATCAATATTTACACCGACTGTTTGAGCAAGAAATTCACGAACCGCTTGCGCCCCCTTTTTCCAAGTTCCTGGGGCGCCAAATCGCTGCTGGCCCATTTTTTTAAATAAGCAGTTTGCAGAAAGGTTATTGGAGGATTTCATCATCTCTTCCACAATCAAGCCAAGCGGCCGGGAGGAATGCTTAGCAACTAAAATAGCATTTTTAGGAGCGGCTTTCTCCTCGACCTTGCCCTTGAATACACATCCCGATTTCACTAAGATATTTCGAAAAACATGGGCTGTGTAGAGATGAGGATCTTCGATGGAAACAGTGTAATGTTCTGCTTCTGCGTTCGAAGGGATTTTTCCAATAACATCAATGATGTTTTCTTTGGTCATCCAGCGACGTTGGACAGATAAATCCTTTCCTTCTTTTGTCGTTTCCGCATGATTTTCAATCAAAACAAAGTCGCTTTTAGGATATTGATAAACAAACGGAGGCTCTCCAACTTTTTCAGAAGGCTTTACCCATAAATCAATACAACTGTGGTTTAAAATCAGGGCATCATTTGGAGCATTCCAATCGTAACCCTTGTCATCCCACATCCATCCTGGACCCTGACAGATGCCATCAAAAAGAGTATTATCGACGTAGAGGTCTCCATCAATATGTGTGATGTTCTGAAGTTTTAATTGAAAAACGAGTTCTTCTAAATCACGGACAGCAAATTCAGGATCTCCTGAACCTTGCAAATAAAGATTTCCTCTCAGGACTTTTCGTTCTATTTTGCCATCTGTAAGAAGTTTCGTCTCGAACCGAAAATCAACCCCAAGCTGATGCAATGCCGCAGCTCCCGTGATCATTTTGAGACAACTTGCAGGAACAAAAAGATGGTGAGGGTCTTTTTGATACAGCTTTTCTCCATTTGTAAGTGAAATGACTTCAATGCCAATGTGGACATCTGGATCCGCATTAAGAATGATTCTTTCGACGCCGCTTTGAAGAGAGGCGAGAGCTTCCTTTGTAGAGCGTTTCACTTCTTTTGAAATCAACGCCGAGCAAAGCATTAAGAAAGTCAAAGCCAATAGTGATTTGCGCATGAATATCCAAAACCCGCATTTATTATTAGACCTCTTGCGTAACTAAGGCCTCGTCGATTTTGGGGATTATTTTGGCCGATTTTCGATTCTTTTTGCGGGGGTTGTATACGAAAGTTGATACAACCCCCGCAAAAAGAATCGAAAATCGGTTCAAAAGAACCCCAAAATCGACAGAAGCTTAGTTACGCAAGAGGTCTATTCTAGATATACTTGTCTCTTAAGAAAATCTCCAACCATTTTTGTAGGTGTATTGCACGTCGGACTCGGACACGTTAAGGAGTTATGCAACACCCAGAGCGTATGAATAATTGGAATTTTATTTTTATTGCTTGTTCTGTATGCTGATAAACATTTAATTTCTTCCCAAAAATGGCTAATCCTTGGAGGTTCTTATGAAATTCCGTCTTCTGATTCTGATGCTATTTACTCTTCTTTCAGCCGCTGCTCTGCCCATTCCGAGTTATGCAAACTCAAAGAAAGTCGCGACTAAAGATGGAGCTATTCAACAAGCATTAGGTGAATTAAATCAATATGCAAAAATTCAAAAAGATTTGAACATCCAAAATGCGGATCTTGCTTATGGGATGAAAAAAGCATTGTTGATCGCTGATCTCTTATTGGATCCTCAAGACAAACTAAAAATAGATTTGTGCCCAACAATTAAATCCCTATTTATTTCAACTCACCCCGAAGAATATGAAATCAACATGAGTAGATTTCTCGATAACCTCGACCCTTCCTGGCAATCCTTTTTTGACCAGATAGAATCTCCAAAAGACCCGAACTGTTTGAGTTGCATCTCACTGCGGGCGCTATTTAGTTTAGGACCTAAACAACCATTAACGGATAGACATGCAAAAGTGGCCGTTTTGGCAGCAATGCTTGCCCCTTATAATCAAGGGCCTGTTGGGGATTGTTTTGCAGTCAATGACGTGATCCGGGATCATCATGAATACTATCGCCACATTGCTGAAGATTGCACCTCAATTGTCATGAAGGGGTATGTTGAACGCCCTGTCAATGGGATTTCAGATTATTTCTTTTTTCTCCCTATTTTGGCAGATGATGACAGAGATCAGCCAGTGGAGATCACAAAGGAGGGTCTATTTGCAGGAACTGATCTAGAAATTTTCGATGCACCTGGCTTTGCAGCAGCGCGTGCTTTGATGGGAGGCGATCGCATGACCAGTTTGAAAAGTGATGTTTTAAACTCCTTATCTAAGGACGTTAAGCAGAAACAGTTCAAAATAACTCCTTCGCAGCTCATTCGAGCAGCAGCTAAAGCGATTGCTGAAAAGACACCCAATGCAAATGTCGATGAGCTTGCACATCTTGGTGAATATGCATTCAGCTGTCTCACTAATAACCCCATTCTTCGTGCTGTGGAATCTGCCTTTGCTGCCATGGCAGAAGATCGCGCAAAAGATTCTACTCGTGGAAATATTAACAGCTGTATTGCAGATACTTTAAATCAGACATGGAAACAATTAAAAAAAGTCAATGGCGTCGAACAATTCAAACAGGGATTTACTGATGCTTGCAATGCCTGCTATCGCCTCCTCTATAATCTGAATATTCCTCTTGCTACAGTATCCGCAGACGGCAGTTCGACCGATGGAGGATTCCAACTGTATCAGCGAGTGCACGAGATGCCAACTAGCCTGGGAACAAGAGTTGCGACTCCAGAACAGTTCAGACAACTGATTTTATATGCAGTAAAAAAAGTAGAAGCTGATTTAGGCTCGACCTCCGATACAAAATTGATTGCAAATCGATTAGAAATCATGATCAATAGGGATGATTTCTTGAAAAACGTCCTCTGGAATTACGACGAAGCGAATAAGCAAGAGCCCGATCCCGTCCAAAATTATTTTAAACTTTCACGAACACCCATGCAAAGCTGCGATGGGGACAATCCTTATGAAGTCGATGACATTGACACAGGGAAGACTTACGACAATCATGTTCAATCTTACACACCTAAAAATTCCAATGATCTGATTACCTGGTGCTTACAGTTAGCCAAGATTGCACCTGCAGAGATGATCCCCATGGACAGCCCTCAGCATGCATTCAATTTTATGCCGGCAAATCCCGACATTGTTCAGTATATTAAAGCCGGCATCAATTCAGCTCAATGGCTCAAAAAGAAGCTTGTCATTCCAGGAATGCAGGTCGCTAAACGGCAAATAAGCGCAGAGACTCAAAAAGCTTTAGTCCAAGGAATCAATGATTACATTTCTAACGCTCTTCCAGATCATGGATCTTATGAGCAACTCGTGCAACATCTGTCTCAACAAAATTTAAGCGTGCAAGACTATTCTGAGCAATTCTTGAATGGGATCAACACGCTTCTTAAAGCCGACGAGAATCAAGCCTCTCAAGTGGCTCTTGCTTTCGATGCTGTACTTTTTCAATCCCTGTCGTTGCAAGATCAAGCCATTCTCGAGCAATCCGCCATCCGCTTTGCGTTTACTAATTGGAATGAAGGGACAAAAGACATCTACTTCTGCGCTTTTTTCAATCCACGCACAACACAAATCGCCTTCGGAACAATCTTTGAAGACAAAACCCACCTGCAGCCAATGGACGAAAAGGCATGGGTCGATAACCAGCAATGGGACGTTGACTTGACCCCCCTTGCCCCAAATTCCTTAAAGATGGAAATGTAAAAGTTTTTTATGAACAGATTGTCTTATTCTGAACACCTGATCAGGAATGATGGCATGCACTTTTAGATCGAGATTAAAAGACACTGAGAAAAATCTGAAACTGCGGGAAAATAGACCTCTTGCGTAACTAAGGCTTCATCGATTTTGGGGATTATTTTGGCCGATTTTCGATTCTTTTTGCGGGGGTTGTATACGAAAGTTGATACAACCCCCGCAAAAAGAATCGAAAATCGGCCAAAATAATCCCCAAAATCGACAGAAGCTTAGTTACGCAAGAGGTCTAACGTATCCAGGACTGGAAATATTGCTGGACTGATTATTTTACATTTTGACTCTTGCAAACTTTTACAGAAATACTTTGTAGTTAACATCGAGTACTTCGGCGAGCTTATGTGCCATTTTTTTGCTGATAGGACGCTTACCGTATTCCATCTCAGAAATATGATGTGGCAAAACTTTTGCATCGGTAGTATTCAGTTTTTCCGCCAACTGCTTCTGCGTTAATTCAGCTTTCAATCGAGATCCCCGTACCATTAAGCCCACCTCAGTGTACTTACTAATCTCATCCTTTGCAGCTTCACGCCAAGGGATGCTTCTTTTTTTTCTTTTAGATCGAGAAATAGCAATCCTTTTTTTTGTAAATCTAGTACGGCGCGTTCTCGTGTGTACCGACATAAAACACCTCAACATTTTTTAATTCTTTGTTCATGATATACCAACAACTTACATACGTTGGTTTCCCCTTTTTAAGGTGACAATGGTACGCATTATCAGAAAGTCCTTTCCCTTCTAAATTCCCAAAGTTATGCCAATTTTTCCTAATAGGGCCGCTTACTGAAATTTCTTTTGCAAGGACTGTCATTCTTTCTCTAATCTTTTCAGGCATAGCGTCAAACTGCTTTTTTGCTTTTGTAGAGTAAGTTACGTTCCAACCTGTCGTTGTCTGTTTGCCGCGCATGCTTCTATTTATTCTCAATAATACACAATATTACCTTTTTTTGGTATTATTTTACAACCTTAACTCTTCAGCAAGTTTGTAAATACTGATAAACAGCTTCCCATGATATCAGGATTCAGTTGTCCGGAATTTCCGGAAACTGATATGACTTTGAAAAAAAATGTGACAAATGGCTTCAGATCAAGGATCGGTTTGCTATTAGACAATAGAGGGAGTTGCAAAACTCAGGGTTCGTCGATTTTCGGGATTATTTTGGCCGATTTTCCGTTTTTTTTCAGGGGGTAATATACGCAATGTTGATATTACCCCCTGAAAAAAAACGGAAAATCGGCTCAAAAGAACCCGAAAATCGACAGAACCTGAGTTTTGCAACTCCCTCAATACCCATTTGGAGCTTTTCCAGGCTGATTCGACGAAGAAGAGGGGGATGTCATCGTATTTGTTAATATTGCAATGGCGTTGCGCGCACTATTAAATTATTATGAGAAATGGGGGAGGTTGGACTCGAACCAACGGAGACCGAAGTCAAGGGATTTACAGTGAGCCGGAATTCAACCTTTGCCAATGTACTTCAATACTTACCGAACTAAAAAACAAGTAATTTAAGTTAAAGTAATTATTATTAGGTGGTAGAGAAACCGATTTCCCGGTTTCTCTACCACCTTATTTAAAAAATATTGTCGCCATGGTAAACTTGCACATGCCTTTACACTTAAAGGATTAAACACAGGAGAAGAACATGGCAACAATAAATGGGATCCAGGAGGCACATTTGCGCTGTTCAGGTAACAATATAGATGTGACCCATCATAGAAACCTTACCAACAAACTTAATGAAATAATCGCAGGCGTGAATAACATCAATGCACGTCTTCAAAGACTGGATCAAGCGGTTACTTCACTAGGTGACAGGGTTACTGTTTTAGAAAAAACGGCAGTCGGGAAGTAGGCTAGGTCAAGTGGTAAAGATTTTGGCGTTTTCCCATGGAGCAACGTTGAACTTTGCTGCAGAAGCGATCGGAACGGCGCCGAAGGGCGCCGAATCAAAGGCCGGAAAAGAATACAGTTTTTGAGTGTTTTTCAAAAATTTGTTCCAGTTTCCTGTGCCCTGGCCTTGCATAACCACGCGATTAGGGGCACTGAGAAACTGTCGTTGTTCCTGTTGTCTGGAGCTGGCCTAAATTTCCTGTGGGAGTGACTAGGTTCAAGTCCAGGGCGTTTTCCGGAGTGGAAAATCGTCTGTAAAATCACAAACTTTGATCCTCTTGCCGTAGCTGAGGATGAGTTTGCCCTCGGAGATAGCAAGAGAACGAATCTCGTTTTCACCTGCTTGGGATGCGATACATTTTTTAGAATTTAAGTCCCAAATCTTGATCGTCTTGTCTATTGAGCCAGAGATTAGCGTGTTGCCTAAGACTGCAAGAGAGGTCACGTGATGTCCATGGCCTTGTAGGGTAGCAATGCACTCTTTGGAATTTAAGTCCCAAACCTTGATCGTCTTGTCATAAGAGCCAGAGATAAGCGTGTTGTCTAAGAGCGCAAGAGAATAAATTCCAAGTTCATGGCCTTTTAGGGTAGCGATGCATGCTTTGGAATTTAAGTCCCAAATCTTGATTGTCTTGTCCGAAGATCCAGAGATAAGCGTGTTGTCTAAGACTGCAAGAGAACGAATTCTATTTTCATGGCCTTGTAGGATAGCAATGCACTCTTTGGAATTTAAGTCCCAAACCTGGATGGTCATCTCGGTGCAAACGCTGGAGAAGAGCGTGCTGTCCAAGACTGCAAGAGGAATACCATATGGCATATCCTTGTGCAGGCACAGGGTAGAAATGCACTCTTTAGAATTTAAGTCCCAAATCCTGATCGTCCCATCCCAAGACCCGGAGAAGAGCCTGTTTTCTAAAACAGCAACGGAAGAAACTATAGATCCATGTCCCCGTAGGGTAGCCGTGCATTCTTTGGAATTTAAGTCCCAAACCTTGATCTTCTCGTCATAAGAGCCAGAGACAAGCGTGCTGCCTGAGACGGCAAGAGAAGAGACTTCATCTTCATGGCCTTGTAGGGTAGCGATGCATTCTTTGGAATGTAAGTCCCAAACTTTGATCGTTTTGTCATAAGAGCCAGAGGTAAGCGTGCTGCCGAAGACAGCAAGAGTCACTTGATCTTCGTTAAATGAAGTCTCTACTCCTTGGGTAAAATTTGAATAAATAAGTTTATATGCAGATCGATAATTGCTAAACTTTTTATCTATTCTTGGAAAATTTAAAGGAAGTCGACGTTCCCAAACCTTATCATTTTGCGAGCCTGTGTACAAATGCTTGCATGTGGATTGATAGGATAAAATGTCTTTAGCGTGCAGATATTTCGAAATATTGTGGGTGAAAATGTCACCTGGCAACAGGACAATGGGTGAATCCTGCTGGATGATAGAAACGGAAGATGAAGAGTAAGCGGAACAAATGGGAGGAGTCATCACTCCTCCTGATCAAATGCTGTAAAATCCCTGACTTTGATCATACAGTGCGACTCAGAGATGAGTTTGCCGTCTAGGATGACAAGAGATGCATCTTCACCCTTTTGCAGGGATGCAATACATTTGTTAGAATTTAAGTCCCAGACTTTGATCGTCATGTCCGCAGAGCTAGAGAAGAGAGTGTTGCCTAAGGGTGCAAGAGAAACAACTATATCTTTATGTCCTCGTAGAGTAGCAACGCACTCTTTGGAATTTAAGTCCCAAACCTTGATCGTCTTGTCATAAGAGCCAGAAAGGAGCGTTTTTCCTAAAACAGCAAGAGAAATCACTGCATCTTTATGCCCTTGTAGGGTGGCAATGCACTTTTCAGAACTTAAGTTCCAAACTTTGATTGTGCTGTCCCAAGAGCCAGAAAAGAGCGTGCTGTCTGAGACTGCAAGAGAACGAATTCCATCTTCATGGCCTTGTAGGGTAGCAATGCACTCTTTGGAATTTAAGTCCCAAACCTTGATCGTCCTGTCATAAGAGCCAGAGACAAGTGTACTGCCTAAGATAGCAAGAGCATGAACTCCACGTTTATGGCCTTGCAGGATAGCAATGCATTTTTTGGAACTTAAGTCCCAAACCTTAATCGTCCTGTCATCAGAGCCAGAAAAGAGCGTGTTTCCTAAAACAGCAAGAGAGCGAACTTCATCCTTATGCCCTCGTAGAGTAGCAATGCATTCTTTGGAACTTAAGTCCCAAACCTTGATCATCCTGTCCTCAGAGCCAGAAAAGAGCGTGTTTCCTAAAACAGCAAAAGCACAAATTCTACTTTTGTGACCTTGGAGGTCAAACGAAGCATACACTCCCTGGGTAAGGTTTGAATAAAGAAGTTTATATGCGGATAGGTAGTCGTTAAATTTTTTATTTATTCCTGGAAAATCTGAAGAAAATCGATCTTTCCAAATCATATTACCTTGCAACACTGTGTACAAACGCTTGCATGTGGAGCGACAGGATAAAATGTCTTTAACATTCAGATATTTCGAAATATCGATGAAAACATCATCTGGCAACTGATTAATCGGTGAATCTTGCTGGATGATAGAAACGGAAGGTGAAGAATAAGTAGAGCAAATGGAATGAGTCATTAGCCTATTCCACTATTCAAAATGTTCGCTTTTTTCCGGGTTTTTTGCCACATTTTGGAACTGCTTCCTGGTCTTAAGTTGATCAAGCACGTTCTACGAAATGGCCCTAAAATCTAACAAAAAATCTGGGAAAAAAGCAACCATTTTGAATAATGGGACAGGCCTATACCTTCACCACTATTTTTAAAGTTGCCGATTATAGTCCATAGCACATTGGGCTATAATTCTCTTTTCAGTGCATTTGGGTACATCAATGGCTCCAAGGATCAGGAATCAGTTGTCGGGACTTTTTCCCGTCGACCAGGAGCAACGCTGTTGAATGCTTCGTCAAAAAGGTCATCGTTAACGAGCAAGCCGTCACCAGGGTGAAAGCACCCAATAAACGTATGATAAACGTTACAGCCGTAGAAAACGGTTTCTGAATGATGTGAATAAATGTACCCTTGGGAGGCTCTGCCATCAGGACATGTCCCCTCTTTTAGAATATCAACGGAATCAAAAATGGCTCTTATTCTTAAAGGAGTCACTTCAAAACCCTTGTCTTCTACAAGCTTCCGCTGCTCGTCGTAAAGCATTCTTTTACCTTGGTCTATGACGTGTCTTCTCATGAAATAAACAGCTATTTTATCCGGGAGAGCATTACATTGTTCGAAAACTTCATTTTCAGAACGTTCATCGAAAACAGGCATGTTTTCTTTCCCTTTCAATGGGTAGGAACAAAGTACTTTAATGTTTTTTAAGGACAACGGGATTTTAAGCTCTGATTTTTCAGTTGTGTTTTCAGGGCTCTGTCCGCTCTCCCGCTCAGGTGATTCTATTAGATTTCCGAGGTCGTCCAGGGCCAGCGGTGCTTCTTTACCTACGGTTCTCATCACGAAAGAAGGATCTACGACAAAGACGAACGTCTGTCTCTTTAATTTTCCTGTTTCATAAGGATCAGGCTCTTCCAGTTCGTTAAAGCTTTTTTCGCTGATAGGGGGGATTTTCTCGACGACTTTCCCGATGAATTGACTAATGATTCTGCCACTGATGGTGATGGAGTAGAGCGTCTTAAAATCTTCTTTGTAATTACGTTCTATTCCATTGGGACTAATGACGAGCGGGATGCCCTCTTTTTCAAATAAAGCTTTCCATAAATTTTGATCGCTAAATGCTTGATTCCAAAGTTTACACACACATGCTGCTTGAGCAATATCAGGCAAGTCAAACCACTTCAGACTACCGTATTGAAAGGTGTCACGATTTGGAAATGGACCATATGAACTGGAAACAGTAAGACTCATAATATACCCAAATAAACTGCCTATTCGGTTACCTCCAAGGCAATTCCATTTCCTTCCCTTCTACATCAAAATTTTTGGAGCCAATACCAAGAACAATGGCCAAAATTCGCCTCACGCAACCAAGGTTCCAGATGGTGATATTGAACATTTATCTGGACAAGAAGAACTGCAATTCATACTTTGTAAGAGAAATTCAGTGTAGCAAGCCCAGCTCGAACTGATTCTGGTATATTAGCCTGATATTCAGGAGTATCACCAAAATGAACCGTGCGAACATTTCCCACTATCTTGTCCAGAAGGATACAAACATCGGGGGGAAGTTCTCCCTTAAATCTACGATTCATGAAATTGCAGATAATATCGGCTAGGCGCAACTCCACGAACTTATTGTCCAGTTTATCCCCCTGTTTGCCTACCTCTATGTTTATCAAAGAAGTAAGGTCTATCGTTTTGCGATGATTTCCGGACCGAATATACTTTCCCATCGTTTTGGGCTCACCATCTGAGAACGAAAAAACTCCATCAACACTACGACAATTTAAAAAATAATAAATAAAACTTTTTAACGTTCGTTGCATCTGTTCAACCTGGTCATCAATAATGATAGTCAGACTCTTCTGATCCTGAGATTGCCTCTTCCCGACACAACCAATATACAAAGAGACTCCCTCGGTAATTAACTCCAATAAAGTCCAAGCCTTCGCAAACGTTTGAGGCTTCATATTCTCAAGCATTTCTAGATGAGCCCTAACTGCGATTTTTAAATGCTCTGGTTGATTAGCAATTTGATTAAATGTGGGCTGAATTAAATCAGTTTGGCACTTCCTTGCTTTGTCTAAATCGACCGTCAGATGGACAACGTGACAGACTCCTTTAATTCCAAATTTAACCATGAATTGTAAAACTGCGAGCATTTGATCGTGGTTATAGTCCTTAGCCTTTTTTGGGTATCTAGAACAGTTTTTAAGCCACCAGTGCCGAGCTTTATACCCAAGGAGAACTCCACCCACTACAGCATTTCTCCACTCCTTTTCTGGGATAACATTTAAGTCAAAGACTGCGGATTCATCACAAGGAAAGTACATAATATCCCCATGGGTTTCTAAATATGGAAACCTGTTCAAATTGTGCCACAAGTTATGGCACAATTTGATATGCTAAATAAAAAGACTTCATGCTGAATATGCCATGTCTAAAAAAAAGTCAATGTGTTGAGTATTGCTGTCCCATTTGAGTCCATTCGAGACTAAAAAACAACAATTTTCATGTTACAATTTGAAGCTGATTTTCATAGACAAAACAGGGGTGGTCAGACTCGAACAGACGAACTCCGAAGAGGAGGGATTTACAGTGAGCCGGAATTCAACCTTTGCCAATCTACTTCAATACTTATTGAACTAAAAACAAGTAAGTTGAGCTAAAGTAATTATTATTGATTATTGAGTAGATTTGGTTGTTTGACGTTTTGCTGTCCCACCGGTGTTCTATAGTTTTCTTGAGTTAAAATCGAATAATTTGACTTATTTACGGCGATACGGCATAATTAAAGATAATCCGCCTTAATAAGGAACTATTATGCCGCATAAGCACCAGAAACATAAAACTGTAAGATTAACTATTGATTTTCCTGCAGAGCAGCACACCTATATCAAAATGCTCGCAGTAAAAGCAGGAGTTAGCCTTAGGCAATTCGTCATTCAGCACCTGCCAAGTCTACATGACGAAAAAAGCAAAAAGAAACACAAAAATGCTACCGACAAAGAATTCGATGGATTACTTAAGGAATTCCTCGTTGAAAAAGCTCCAATGCTTAAAAGACTCTCAAAAAAATGATCAAATATCTAACTATTGAGCAAATTTTAAGGCTGCATGATGCTGTCGTTGAAAAATTTGGTGGTTTATCAGGCATTAGGGATAGCAACCTTTTGCTTTCCTGTATAGAGAGCCCAAAAATGGCAATCTTTGGAGAAGATCTATATCCGTCGATCTATGACAAAGCAGGAGTTTATTTGTTCAATATTGTCTGTAATCATCCTTTCAATGATGGGAATAAAAGAACTGGTGCTGGCGCAGCCTACCTGTTTTTGCAGCTCAATAAAGCGCGCATTCCATTCAACCCTTCTCCAGAAGATATGGTTTATGAAAACTTTGTGGTTAAGGTCGCTAAAGGAAAGACAACAAAAGAAGAAGTTGCCTATTTTTTAGAACATGGCAAAGAAAATTACTAATTAATCAAGAGATGATTATGGCTAGCGTAAATACAACTGCAACTCATAAATTCGTGATCGTGCTCAATGAAAAGTCTCCTGTTGGAAAGCTGTTCAGCGCTACTGGACAACTCGCAATGTCTTTACTCAACGATGCAACAGAAGAGCAGCGCGCAAATATGAGCTTTATTCCTCTTCGAGATCCCAATAGTAGCAACCTTCTGACTGTGACAAGCTGTTCATTTGTTGTTCTCAAGGGCACAGCAGGCCAACTACTATCCCTTTATGCAAAAGCCCAAGAGTTAGGCTTCTTGTCTGCCATTTTCACGAGTACGATGAGCTATAATGGGATCGAAGAAGACCTTATCCTAAAAACAGCAAACACACCTCTAGATCAGGTCGAACCCTACGGCATATCGCTGTTTGGTCAGATTGAAGAATTGAATCCGCTGACGAAAAAGTTCTCCGTGTTTAAATAAGCTTCAAGAGTCAGTCGTGCATTAATTTTTCAAAATTCTGTCCATGCCAAATAATAGGACCTCATCCTGAATAGTTACCATTTTTTCTTGTATTTCTTTTCCTAAGAATTTAAACATGATAATTTTTGCTATCAGGTACAGTTGTCCGGGATTCCGAGATAACTGGCGGTGTGGCACTGGCATGCCATGGGCACAAAAACCAGTGCAGAAAACTGACATGCTCTTTAAAATAAGGCGTTGAAAATAGAAGCAGTATGGGGATGGCATGATGAACAGCTTGGCCGTGGTATTGTTGCTTACACAGGCCGTTTTTGCTGAAGTACCGCCTTCACATGTAGAAAATCCCGAGGAAGGAACCTCCTATTCATACCCTTTCTTTTATGACGATACCAATTCTTTTTCTGCTGAAGATACAGGTAAGCATGAGTCAAAGAAGGATTCATTAAAGGATAAATCAGCTTCTACATGGCATGGCGCGATTGGGAAAGCCGATGTTACTATTGACGTGGAGAATACCGACTTTCTATCCCAGTGTCAGGCAAAGTGGGACAGCATGCAAAAGAAAAACAAGCCTGAGAAAAAAAGGAAGTCGCGTTTCATGGATAACGACAAGGATGAAGAGGAAAAGGAGGATCACTCTCCTAGAGTTTCCGCTTCGATTAAAGTGGCCTACTGAGAATTAGATCAGTTATAGGCTTCCACCACCATCGACACAAATTGTCTGCCCAGTAATAAATGCGGCATCATCAGAGAGTAAAAATTCAATTGCTGCAGCAATTTCTTCGGGCTTTCCTAATCTTCCCATGGGAATAGATTCAAGAACAGCTTTTTCTTCAGAGCTACCAATAGGACGTGTTCTCCTAAAAAGTTCGGTTTCAATAGGGCCAGGAGCAATAGCATTTAGAGCATCTTTAACTTGGTAATCGCAAGAATTAGATTTTTATCGCCTTGAAATCCAGTTACTTGTGGCTTGATTCCAATTGGGGAGCAGCTGAATCTTGTTCGGTTTTCTTGATATTCTTTGGCTCTAAAAAACGGCCATATATAGGCAAATTCTGATTTACGGCCGTTTTTACAGCCGTCAAAAATCGGCCGTAAACATGCATTTGCATGTTTGCAGATTGCTTTTATATTAGAAGCTGTCTATAATGGAGTTTTAAAAAAGGAGATCTCCTATGCACCAATCACCTTTTATCGGTCGAGAAGTCGAAATGGGTAGGCTTAGGGGGCTTTTAAAGAAGAAAAGCGCCAGCTTAGTAGTGGTTCGCGGACGTCGACGAATTGGAAAAAGTAGACTTCTTGTCGAGTTTGGGGACGAGATGAAGAGTTTCTTCTTCACAGGTACCCCGCCAAGTCGTAGAACAACCGCTCAATTACAGCGTGATGATTTTGTTCGTCAATTAGCAAGAGCAGGCATCCCAGGTGTTCATCCCGATGATTGGGGCAATATGTTTTGGCACCTCTCAAAACATACGAATAAAGGTCGCATTCTCATTGTCTTTGATGAAATTTCCTGGATGGGAAGCAAGGATTCCGAATTTTTAGGAAAGCTAAAAAATTGTTGGGATATGTATTTCAGCAAAAATGCCCAGCTGATGCTCATTTTATGCGGATCAATTTCCTCCTGGATCGAAGAAAACATTCTAAGCAGTACGGGATTTGTCGGCAGAGTGATCATGGATTTAGTCCTCGAAGAACTTCCTCTAAATGTGTGCAATTCTTTTTGGCGTCCGAAAGAAAAAAAAGTCTCTTCTTATGAAAAATTCAAACTTCTCTCCATTACTGGAGGCGTGCCTCTCTATTTAGAGCAAATTAGACCGGACTTACCAGCAGAACAAAATATTAGAGATTTATGCTTCACAAAAGGAGGCTTGCTCGTTAAAGAATTTGAGGAAATATTTTCGGACATTTTTTCTCGGAGTATTGCAACACATCGAGAAATCATCAACTGTTTAGCAGACGGTCCCAAAGACCTCGGAGAAATTTGTGAGAAATTGAGAAAGAATCAGGGGGGTAGATATAGCAAACACTTAGATGAATTGGTCAAAGCGGGATTCGTACAAAGAGATTTTTCTTGGCATTTGAAAAGTGGAAAAGCCGGCAAGTTAAGTCGATTTCGACTCAGCGACAACTACCTCAGGTTTTATTTGAAATATATCGCTCCCAATCGTGCAAAAATTGATAGAGGAGGTTTTTCGAATTTGATGTTGGCTAACTTATCAGGGTGGGATGGAGTAATGGGACTGCAATTTGAGAATCTCGTGACTCACAATCGGAAGATTCTCTGGACAATGATGGGAATACCTCCCGAAGAAATTGTGATGGAGGGGCCTTTTTTTCAGAATTCAGCTGCAAGACAAGCCGGGTGTCAAATCGACTATATGGTTCAAACGCGTTTCAATACTCTTTATATTTGCGAGATAAAATTCGCTAAAAATCCCATAGGTCTTCGGGTTATTGAAGAAATGGAAGAAAAAACAAAACAACTGAAAGTCCCCAAGCGATTTTCAATTAGGCCCGTGCTCATTCATGTGAATGGAGTGGAAGATAGTGTTTTGGATCGGGAGTACTTTGACAAGGTGATCAATTTCAACCAGCTTTTAGAATAATACTACCACAAATCTGATTTTTCCAAAAAAACAGCTCAACGTCTGATCATCTCAGGAATCTGATCATGCGACTGAATACTTTCGCAATATTAGACCTCTTGCGTAACTAAGGCTTCGTCGATTTTGGGGATTATTTTGGCCGATTTTCGATTCTTTTTGCGGGGGTTGTATACGAAAGTTGATACAACCCCCGCAAAAAGAATCGAAAATCGGTTCAAAAGAACCCCAAAATCGACAGAAGCTTAAGTTAGCAAGAGGTCTATTCATCCTCATTCATGAATTGGTTGTTAACTTTAAGAGACTACAGTAATTCTTTCATATCGAGTTCCATTTGGTAGTGCGGCACTGGATGCCAGCTTGCAACGAATTCCCCAATAATTTTTTTGAGAAGATTTGGCATGGGCAAAGTGAAATACAACTTCCCGATGCATAATGACCTTTCATATGGATGTTTCTGGCAGGAATCCGCCTACCTGCATATTCCACATTTGAGCATAAAGCCCTTCTTGGTTCATCAGAGCAGCGTGCGTCCCTTCTTCCACGATCTCTCCCTTGTCGAAGACCAAAATACGATCCATGCGAGAGAGCGTAGAAAGGCGGTGCGCGATCACAATGGTTGTCCTGTTCTGCATAAGTCTCTCAAGGCTATCTTGAATGTATTTTTCAGTCACGGAGTCCAGAGAAGAAGTCGCTTCATCTAAAAAGAGAATAGGAGCATCTACTAAAATCGCTCTGGCAATCGCAATCCTTTGCTTTTCTCCGCCAGACAGTTTGGTTCCTCTTTCACCTACTTTTGCCTCGTAGCCAGATGGGACGTTACGAATGAATTCATCGCAGTGCGCTAACTTAGCGACGGCAAAGATCTCTGCTTCTGTTGCATCAGGCTTTCCATAGGATATGTTTTCACGCAAGGTTCTATGAAACAGCACGGGATCTTGAGGAATCAATGCCACTTGGCGTCGCAAGGACTCAAGAGTGACATCTGCTATTTCCTGTCCATCGATGAAGATTTTGCCGCTATGCAAGGGGAAAAATCGTAGAATGAGGTTAATGAAGGTCGACTTGCCTGCTCCAGTAAAGCCAACCAGTCCGACTTTTTCTCCACCACGGATGTGGGCATGTTTATTTGTGAATAGCTTTTTTTCTCCATAATGGAAGGACACATTCTCAAAAATGATTTCCCCAGCGCAAATTTTCAATTCTTTGGCATTAGGTTTGTCTCCCATATCTTGAGGATCAAGCATCACAGAATAGGCTTGCTTTGCAATGCCAAAGGACTGGAAAAAGACGGGTAAAACTCCTCCAACCGCCCACATGATTGCGGCGATATTCCACATGGTGCCGAAAACCTGAGCGACCTCACCTGTTGAGATCTGGCGATGAAGCCATAGATAGATGACAAACCCGTTAATTCCCAGAAAGCAGATAGTGGCATAGAAGAACGATGTGACGCTGCGCATTTTTTCGACGTATCTTCTGGCAAAAACATTGGTCTTTTCCTCTTCATTCTGAAAGGGGACTAATGCACTTTTTTCATATCTGAAGCGGTAGAACAGGTTGACGGCAAAGTTGTTTGTCAGACTATCGACGATTTTTCCCAGTAATGTGCTGCGCGATTCCCCATGCCGGTGTTCATACAGATCACATGCTCTGCTGAACATCAGGCAGATCCCCACATGGACAATGACCCATAACATCAGAATTCCCGCCAGGATGGGGTGTATAAACCAGAGAAACAGTGCGCCCAGGATCGATGTGGCAACGGATGAAACAATAGGCCAAAATAGCAGCTGAAGGATCGATTCTGCCTGGGTGGTCATATCTGTGATCTTATTGGCTAAACTCCCGGCGAACCGTTCATTGAAATAGTGAGGAGAATGTTGTTGCATGTGGTCGAACATGGTCATGCGGATGTCAGCTTGCAGCTTAGGAATGGCCCTTGCCATAAGAAAGCCCATGGTGCGGGAATTGATTTCGAAAAAAACAATCACACAGATGCTGGTAATAATCGGAGCCTGGAGGGATTCCCATGCCATCGCGCGGTTCACTTCATTTTGAGTGAAAATATCAATCACCCATCGCAAAATAAATGGCCATAAAAGCGAATCCAGGCAATTAAGACAGTCTTGAGTAAGAATAGAAAAAAACGTCCACTTTTGTCGACGCATGAACTTCCAAAAGAAGCCGATTAACTCTTTATAGGAGATCATTCTTTTAAACTTTTTTATTCCGTTGTAATTGATGTTAGATGTTTTTTCAAAAATTTTCGAACGTCTTGCCTCATTTCATCAAAAAATGCCATTGTCCGAGCAATTATTAGCAACCCAAAGTTGATGTTTAAATTCATTAAATTTTAGTTAAAGCGCCCTGCCACTCTTGTTGGCTAAGGCGATAAAGTACATGTCTTCTTAAAGGATGGTTTTCTGACAATTTAGGGTGGTCAAAATCATCTTTTGAATCGTGATGCATGCCGATTCTTTCCATGACAGCTCGAGATCTCATGTTGCCGGTAGCTGTGAAAGATACAATTTCCTGTAGTTGCAATTTTTCGAATCCGTATCGCAAGCAAGCTAAAGCACCTTCCGTAGCATATCCTTTTCCCCAATAATCGAACGCCAACCTCCAGCCTATCTCTACTGCAGGAGTAAAAGAAGCCTGGAAATCGACGTGTTCCAAGCCAACAAGACCGATAAATTCACCTGTTGCCTTCAAGGATGCAGCCCAAAATCCCCATCCATATCTTTCAATATGGTTGGACATAAATTTTATGGCTGAATCGCTTTCTGCTTGGGTTTTAAGCCCTGGAAAATATTCCATGACTCGAGGATCCGCATTGAGCTTGGCAAAAGGTTTTAAGTCTTCTTCCTGCCACTGGCGAAGTATGAGTCGCGCGGTTTCAATCATTGACATTCTCAAACTTGATTTGTGAGGAATGCGATTTTATCAAAAACGATCAAGGATAGGAATAGCAAAAAGTTCACAGTAGGTTACGTTTGAAAAAATTTGTTGTCTGATGACATCAATAATGAGTTGTGTTTTTAAAAAATCAGCTGCCCTGGTAATATACCTAGGATCTGGGTATTTTTTATGAAGTTAGTCAATAAAACGAGATACGCTATTTTGGGGATCCTCCTCGACGGTCCTAGCACTGGATATGAGATCAAATCTCTTATGAAGAGATCGACCCTTTATTTCTGGCGTGAATCTGATTCGACCTTGGCATGAGAGTTTGAAAAAGCTGGTATGCGATACTCCGGCGGAAGCGATAATGGCGCCTTGGCTCGTACGCACCACTCAATTTCCTGACTCTGACCAATTTCCTATGGTTCCAACAGGCAGAGTTACGCTTGTTGGCGATTCAGCTCATGCCATGCCTACAGAACGAGGGCTAGGTGGAAATAATGTGCTCGAAGATGCCAGATTATTATCGACTCTACTAGCTTCTTCTTCAAAACCTATCGACTGGCCAAGGTTGACAGAGAAATTTGAAAGAGAGATGTTTGCAAGAGCAAGAATTGCAGTTCAGGAATCTGATCATGCGGCTGAATACTTTCGCAATATTCGTTCTCATGCATGAATTGATTGTTAGCTTTAAGAGACTACAGACTCCGGTAATTCTTTCATATCGAGTTCCTGACACATATAATTTAAAATCGAACAGGGTTACTCAGAAAGGACGGTCGTGCAATGCATTATCGAAAACAAAAAAGTAAACAAGAAAAAGGACGATTAAACATGGGGCATCGATTAGCTGATAAAATAGTTCTCATCACTGGAGCTGCTCAAGGAATAGGAAAGGCATGCGCCGAACTGTTTGCTAAAGAAGGCGCTTTTGTTTTTGTCTCAGATATTAAAGATGATATAGGTCTGAAAACAGCACTTGCCGTTGGCCCTCAAGCTCAGTATTTGCATTTGGATGTACAAAATGAAAATGATTGGGACTTAGCAATGCAGCAAGTTATTGCAGAGAAGAAGCACTTAGACGTTTTAATTAATAATGCTGGCATTACAGGCTTCCAAAAGGGATTTGGGTTGCAAGATCCTGAGTATGCTTCTTTGGATAGCTGGAAAAAGGTATTTGCAATCAATTCAGAGGGAGTATTTCTTGGCTGCCAAAAGGCCATTCAAAAGATGAAACACGCTAAGGGTTCAATAGTTAATATTTCTTCTAGGTCCGGTATTGTTGGGATTCCTGGTGCAGCTGCTTATGCTGCTAGCAAAGCATCTGTTCGCAATCATACAAAGAGCGTCGCTCTTTATTGTTGTGAACAAGGATACGATATTCGCTGCAATTCCATTCATCCAGCAGCCATTTTGACGCCCATGTGGGAGCCAATGCTTGGCACTGGAGCTGTCAGACAGGAGAGATTAACTCAGATTGCTAACGATATTCCTATGCACAAGCTTGGATCCCCTGAAGATGTAGCCTATGCTGCGGTGTTCTTAGCTTCTGATGAAGCAAAATACATCACTGGTATCGAGCTGACTATTGATGGAGGAATTCTCGCGGGAAGCACTGCATCTCCTCAGTGGAAAAAAGAATAGAGAAAATCGGAGGGATTCCCATGCCATTGCACGGTTCACTTCATTAGACCTCTTGCGTAACTAAGCTTCTGTCGATTTTGGGGTTCTTTTGAACCGATTTTCGATTCTTTTTGCGGGGGTTGTATCAACTTTCGTATACAACCCCCGCAAAAAGAATCGAAAATCGGCCAAAATAATCCCCAAAATCGACGAAGCCTTAGTTACGCAAGAGGTCTATTTTGAGTGAATCAAAAAATGCTTCCCTTTCTTCCATCGTCCCTCTGAAATAAAGCTCATCTGGATTAGCCAAGGCTGGAGTATGCCTATTTCTTATGATTTCCATTTGTTTATAGAAAGGAAGCCTGCTGTCGGAAAAAGTATTCAAAAAGTGCTCAAAAGAGCTCGCTCCAAAAACTCAAAATCAGTATCGTACGTTCCCTGTTTTTACAAACTCTTAATAAAAAAAGGAGTTGCCATGAATCCAATCACCTCCACAATTATACCTCAAAATTTCGACCCACCGTCATCTCTCGTTTTGCCCCAGACAGCGAGACAAGCTCTCATCCGGGCACAAATCGATGCTCAAGATGCAAATCTGACCGCTCTACACAATGTTCAGCAATGTGTGGATAGATTGAAAACTGCGTTTGATATGGTTTTGCAAGAAAATATCCAGCTTCGACAAGAAAACGAAGTCTTGAAAGGAACGATGCAGACTCAGCATCGGATTTATGACGAAAAGCTTCAATCTTTAACCAGCCTGGTTGAGACGGTCCGACAGCAATCTTTTGAAAACGCTCAGCATGTTGTTAACATCGAAAAAAGTATCCCACAAATTGAAAAGAAACTCGATGAATTTCAAGAAAGATACAATAAACACACCCATACCTACATGCTGGTTAAGAGCACTTGGGGTCGGGCTATAAATATAAAGTATACTGATACCTCTAAGCCTAAATAAAACTTTCCCAAGATCTTAGGGGAAATCAATCACTGGTGCTGAAGTCGGGAAAAGTGCTCAAAAGAGCTCGCTACAAAAACTCAAAATCAGTATCGTACGTTCCCTGTTTTTACAAACTTTTAATAAAAAAAGGAGTTGCCATGGCAACTGTATCTAATCTGAATCCAATCACCTCTACAATTGTACTGCAAAATTTTGATCCACCGTCATCTCTCGTTTTGCCCCAGACAGCGAGACAAGCTCTCATCCGGGCACAAATCGATGCTCAAGATGCAAATCTGATCGCTCTACACAATGTTCAGCAATGTGTGGATAGATTGAAAACTGCGTTTGATACGGTTTTGCAAGAAAATATCCAGCTTCGACAAGAAAACGAAGTCTTGAAAGGAACGATGCAGACTCAGCATCGGATTTATGACGAAAAGCTTCAATCTTTAACCAGCCTGGTTGAGACGGTCCGACAGCAATCTTTTGAAAACGCTCAGCATGTTGTTAACATCGAAAAAAGTATCCCACAAATTGAAAAGAAACTCGATGAATTTCAAGAAAGATACAATAAACACACCCATACCTACATGCTGGTTAAGAGCACTTGGGGTCGGGCTATAAATATAAAGTATACTGATACCTCTAAGCCTAAATAAAACTTTCCCAAGATCTTAGGGGAAATCAATCACTGGTGCTGAAGTCGGGAAAAGTGCTCAAAAGAGCTCGCTACAAAAACTCAAAATCA
>Ga0206843_10123_pt1 | contig 25866 bp, 30 predicted proteins | sample Alteio_BWOrgCont_21_FD_152869 | JGI IMG/M metagenome (GOLD analysis project Ga0206843, IMG submission 152869) | Enriched cells from forest soil in Barre Woods Harvard Forest LTER site, Petersham, Massachusetts, United States -... | ecosystem: Environmental > Terrestrial > Soil > Temperate forest >...
GTGTTCTGTTGCTGGATACCTCGTATTCTATGTCGGGTGCGCCTATACAGCAGTTAAACCAGGGTGTTCAAACGCTGAAGGAAGAGTTGAGGGGCGATGCGCTGGCATCGAAGAGGGTGGAGCTAGCCATGATCACATTTGGCCCTACCAAGTTGGAGCAGGACTTTACTACGGTAAATCATTTTTATCCGCGCGACCTGGTAGCCGATGGCGATACGCCCATGGGCAGCGCCATAGAGCTTGCCGTGGACCTCGTAAACAGGAGAAAGCAGGTATATAAAGAAAATGGCGTAGGCTACTACAAGCCATGGATCATACTTATAACAGACGGTGCGCCCACAGACGATGTGGCCAATGCCGCACGGCTGATAAAAGAAGGAGAGACCCGGAACTCATTTGCCTTTTTTGCCATAGGCGTAGAGAACGCTAATATGGCTGCGCTTAGCCAAATATCAAAACGTGCGCCGCTGAAACTGCGGGGCTTGATGTTCCGCGAGTTTTTTATGTGGCTGTCTGCATCTATGAAAATGGTGTCGAGCAAGAACCCTGGCAGCGCTATTAACCTGTTACCACCAAGCGGATGGGCCGAGCTATGAGTTGGAAAGCAATAGGGCAGAGTGTTATAGGCTCATCGCACGTTGTTGATGGTAAAGGCTGTGAAGATGCTATTGGTTTTGGTGCGTTGCAAACAGCGGGCGAGGAGCCTGTGCTGATAGCCTTTGTAAGCGACGGCGCAGGCAGTGCAATATATGCAGCAGAAGCATCTAAGAAAGCCGTGGACACAGCGCTGGCGCAGGTAGTGCAATGGATCACTGATGGTGTAGATATAGAGGACAACCACCTGGTAGAACTGGCAGAGCTTATCTACGATGAGCTTGCGGGTGCGGCCGAAACAAATAACTGCCCGATAGATGAATATTCATGTACGCTGCTGGGCGCAATCATATATCCCGGCAAGGCTTGCTACATGCAGATAGGCGATGGCGCTATTGTGCGCAACCCGGGCGATGGCTATCATACGCACGTGTGGTGGCCGCACAATGGGGAGTACCAGAATACTACTTCGTTTATAACAGACGATCCTAATTTTAAGAACCTAAAGACTAAAGTAATAGACGAACAGGTGTCAGAGATCGCTATGTTTACAGATGGGTTGCAAATGCTGGCGCTGAATAACGAGTTGCAAACGGCGCACCAGCCTTTCTTTGAAGGCTTCTTTAACGCACTGCGGGTAGCGCAAAAAGAAGAGCAGGTATTGGGGCTTAACGACCGCCTGGGCACTTACTTATCCGGCGACGCCATCAATAGCCGCACCGATGATGATAAGACCCTTTTCTTAGCCACTAAAATAGTAACCGGAAATGCAGGCCTATAGCGGAATGGCAGGGGCCACTTATACGGTGGGTAGAGAAGTAGGCAGGGGCGGGGAAGGCATTGTGTATGAAGATGCGAATAACCGGAACCTGCTGCTGAAGATATACACCGAGCTACCCAATAAAGAAAAGGCTGCCAAGTTGCGGTGCATGACGGCCCTGAAAGATGCAGAGCTGCTGCAATACGCTGCATGGCCGCAGGATGTGGTACGCGACAGCGCCGGTAACACCTGCGGGTTTGTAATGGCCCGGTTTGATGCTTATGTGCCGCTGCACATGCTCTTTAGCCCTATGGACAGGAAAAAGATATTCCCTGATAAAGGCTATAACTTCCTGGTGCATGTGGCGCGAAATTTAGCTACGGCTTTTCATAAGCTGCACGGCCTGGGCGTTATAGCGGGCGATATCAATGAGGCTAACATCCTCGTTAACTCACGTGGCATGATAGCGCTCATAGACTGCGACTCTTTCCAGGTGAAGCAGGACGATGTGTATTACTACTGCGATGTGGGCATACCACGGTATACCGCGCCAGAACTGCTGGAAAGAGGCACGTTTGCCCATACGGTACGGTCGGTAAATACGGATGGCTTTTCTATTGCCACGCTTATTTTCCAATTATTGTTCCTGGGCCGTGCGCCATTTACGGGTATCAACCCGGCAAAGGGGGAGTATGACGAGGAGAAGGCTATAGTGCAGGGGGAATTTGCATACTCAACAACAAAGCAACATAAAAAATTATACCCTGCGAAAAACAGCCTGGATATTAACAGCCTGACGCCGGGCATCGTCCATTTATTTCACCAGGCATTTGAAACCCGCAGCAGGCCCACCACGGCCGACTGGACACGAGAACTGGACATACTAAAGCCACAGCTAATAAACTGCAAGTGGGATACGATACATTATTACCCAAAGCAGCTGGCTACCTGCCCCTGGTGCGACTTCAGGAACAAAGCCGGTATAGTCTACTTTATCAGCGATGCCCACCTGCAGGCCGTGCCGGAGCTGGCAGATATAGACGAGTTTATCAGCGGCTTCCGCGTAGAGCCCATTCACCCCAAAACACTTTCTAACGACTATAGAAAGGCACAGCTAACAGCCCGGCCCATAGCTGAGGAATTTCGCGCGGCAAAAAGAACGAGGAATAAGTTCTATGTGATCACCGGCCTCCTGGCCGTAGCTTTGTTTTTTGTGCATTGGTCGCTGGGGCTAATTACTTTAATTATCGTTCCGTTTGTAAAAGGTAAGTTTATCAATACTAAAGCGCTGGCTATAGAGCTGGCCAGCCGCGAGGGGTTGTTCCGTTCGCTGAAAGACAGGTATGAGCAGGAAATAAAGCGGTACAACGATGCTGCGCAGCTGGATCTGCACAGCAGGATATTGGTGCAGCTTACCAGGGCGGTAGAACAGCTAAAAGATATGCCGCAGGATTACGACCGGCAGAAGAAAAAAGTAGAAGAGCGCTACTACCAGGTGCAGTACGATGCATATCTGACCAGGTTCGAGATAAGTGACCATAAGATACAGTCGTTTGGCCCGGCAAAGAAGCTGTTGCTGTATAGCAATGGTATAAACACCGCTGCCGACATAAAAAAGCTGCCCAACATAAAGATACCCGGCATAGGCCCGGCAAACATGCAGATACTTATTAACTGGCAGCGGCAAATGGCATCGGCTTTCACCTACATACCCGATTATAACCTGATGACCGGCGACTTTCAGCAACTGGCATCGGCTATGGCGGTGAAGAAGAATAAGCTGGAAGGCGAAGTGCGCCACCACTGGAAAGAACTGCAAAAGCTAAAGCTATCCATCAATAACTACCGCGACCAAATGGAGCGCGACCAGGCCGCTATGGCCGCCACCGTATACCAGGCCCAGCTCGACTGGATGGCTTTTCAGAAGTTTATGAGGTGAGGAGCTACTCATCATCGTTCGTTATTACGTCTCTTGTTGAGTTCATTTATGTCATTGGCATCTTTTTCTCTTCCCAAAACTTGTTTATTTGTAATTAGATCGTCAAGATTGATAAAAAGAATATCTTCTCCGTCAACTTGCACAACCTCCTTATTTTTATACGAATCTCTGAATTTTGGAAGGCCGGGCAGTTCAGGCAGAAAGTCAATCGTAAAAGCGTCAAAATTCAGCTTAAAAAAAGATTTTTTTGGATTAGGCGCTAAAAAGAAATAATAGCTCATTCCGCTATACGGACGGTAGAACACAATGGTTACGGTGTCTTGTCTGCAGGCATGATTCGGAAAAAACTCACTATTTTACAACCGCAAAAATAATCGATCACATGCACCTCACCACACACCTCGCGAAACACTTGCGAGACGTATATACCGGCGGCAACTGGGCCTCGGTAAACTTTAAAGACACACTGGCGGGTGTTACCTGGCAGCAGGCCACCACGCAGGTATATGGCCTCAATACCATTGCTACGCTGGTGTTCCATACCAACTATTATATAGATGCTGTGATAAAAGTGTTCGAGGGAGGGCCGCTTGATGCTAAGGACCTGCACAGCTTCGATCATCCGCCCATCAACGCTCAGGAAGACTGGGACCGTATGGTAAGCAAGAGCCTTACCGATGCCGAGATCTTTGCCGCGCTTGTAGCGCAACTGCCCGAGGACAAGCTGTGGGAACCCTTCACCGACGAAAAGTACGGCAACTACTACCGCAACATACAGGGCATTATAGAGCACACCCACTACCACCTGGGGCAGATAGTGGTGATAAAGAAAATACTGGCAGCACAGCAGCAATAAAAAAGCCTTCAAAAATATTGAAGGCTTTTCGCTCCCCTGAAAAAATTACGCATCATCTTGAAAGGGGCGCTGGTTTAAGTTAAACGGGTATATAACTCAACTGTTGTTTAGCGTATGGGGTTGCCATTACGGTCGTTAGTGCCTTCTCCGTAGGGGTGTATCTTGTTGTAATAGTCTACAGATTCCTGGTGCAGTGCATCGCGGCGCTTCTGGTCTTCGTTTACGGCTGGCTTCCAGTCTTTGGGCATTGTCCAGCGGGCATTCCAGCGGTTCTGGCGCTCTTCATACTGCATTTGCGCTTCGCTCTTCTGGTAGGTGTGTGGCGTGTATGTGTCGTTGGCATGTGCCGAGTTGTACTGTTGCTCTGCCAGCTTTGCATCTTCGTCCCGCTTATGCTCCTGCTGCACGTAGTTCGCCTTTATAAACTCCGGCGCATCCTTACGCGCCTGGAACACACCGCGATAATAAGCATGCTCATAAGACACCGCATATTGCTTGTCGGGCGAGAACTGCTCCATAGAGGAGAAGGCAAACCTGCCGAAGATGGTATCTGCAGTGTTGGTAGTGGGCGCTACCCATACGTAGGCAAATGCCCAGTCTTTGCCGGTGGTGCGCCAGTCGTCGCTATACCAGGTGCCGTTTAGGAAGTCGTTGCAGCCACTTATAGTTTTAGAGCCACTGATGAGCACGCCGTTGGCGAAGATGCCGTTATCGCGCTCCACGGCGTCTTTACAGCCCTTGCGCTTGTACACTACTATCTGCGGATCAGCCTTTGGCGATGGCAGCTCGGGGAACTTGCCTGCATAAGGTGTTTCGTCAGCAAGCACAGTTGGCGTTTGGTAGATGTCTATTTTCAATGGTGTTTCATCGGCGCGGTCGCTGTAGTTATACTCCATAATATCGCGGCCGCCCTGCACCAGCACCTGGCGGTCGGCCGCCAGCATGCGCACTCTGTAGTTGCCAGTTTTTACCAGGTCGCTAAACAGGCGCACCACTGTTTTTTTTGCTGCGCCGGCTTCATCATTGCCATGCAGGTATACCAGTTCCAGCTTTAAGGAGTGGGTATATAGCTGGTAGGCACATGCCCCGCTGCAGCCAAGTATAGCGGGTGCGCTGTAGCGCCTGCCATAGCGACCACTGTCCAGCATAGGCCCTACGAGGCCGTTGAAGTCGGGATTGTTGGCTACACTATGCAGGTACATCAGCGAGTCGGCCAGTGAGCCACGCCCACGTGCATCAGCATTTTGAACAGATACCGATGCCAGCAGCAGTATGATGAAAAAGTACTTCATAGCGATAGTATTGCCGGTAATTATGGTTTGTTGTTTTATTCGTAACCCCGAACCTTTTTTGGCCGGGGCTACGAAATAGTGTACTGTCAATGTTCAAATGGTATCGCACCGCCCTATGGGCTTAGTTGATGTTGATGTTCTTCACCACAGCACGCTCTTTAACGAAGGCGTAGTTTTTACCACCTTCTGCTTTCACGGTGAGGCGGTAAGGGTCTACTTCCAGTATCGCAGTGTTGTCGGTAACGGTAGAGAATACGGCCAGGTCTGATGCCGAGAAGGTAACGCTGGATGCGCTGCCCCCTACTGTGTGCGTAACCGATTTAGTGCCTGCCGCTATCAGCACTATAACGCTGTCAGCGCCACTTACATTGCCGCTCAGCGTAATGGTAAGGCCTGCACTGCGCGTGATGCTGGCAGGTATATCGCCCGTAAAGGTTGGGAACGCCGCTGTATGGCTGTAAGTAAATGCGGGTACGCTGCCATTGCCGGCTACCGTCCAGCTGCTGCCGCCGTCAAAGCTCAGGTCTGCCGGTGTTTGCCCTGTGGTAGCTGTTTTGGTATAGCTGTTATTGGTCTGCTTCTCCAGCGCCACGGTGTTTACGGTTACTGCGCCGCCATCTACATACGTGCCGTGGTTGCCCGCACTTGGGAAGAACGTAGCCACGCCCGTTTCTGTAGTTATAGTATAGGTAACCCCTGCTACAGCGGTAGCCACATCTATTTTCAGGCTTATCAGTGCGCCGTCTACATCGCCGGTAGTGGGCGTAGGTGTAGAGGTAGTAGTAGGCGTGGGTGTTGGGGTAGGTGTACTGCTGCTGCTTTTCTTGCAGGAATACAAAGAGGTGGCAAACAATAATGCCGACACGGGAATAATTACAAGTCTTTTCATGAGCTCAGTTTTTTATACAGCAAAGGTGACCCCAATACCCAGGGAGGACAATAGGTATTTGTCGGTATTTCGTATCGGTATAAGTACTGAGTATTATGGAGGAATGTAATGGGTGGAGGGTGTTGGCGTTTAATTTCAGTATTCGACGTTTGCAGATAAATTAAAACAATTGGAGTGCTAGTTGAGAAGTCGGAATTTCTTTGTCTTGTACGTGGTTGTGTTGCTGAATATGAGAAATCTCGAAATTGCAGACCAAAGCTTCTACAATAGATTTACGATTTTCAATATTGCCACCAGAATGGTAAAAATGATCTTTCGTAACAATATTAAATTTATTCCAGAATTTATTAATCATTTCATTCTCCCTCCAGTCATTATGATGCCATGTCGAAAGGATAAATTTTGCTTTACTTTCACTAAGCATTTGAAATAATGTTTCTTCATCTTTTTCTGTCCAGCCGTTATAATAATCTACATATCGGCCAAAATATGGGGGGTCACAATAAATGATGTCGTTTTCGGTTGCTTGTGGTATTATTTCAGTAAAAGATTTATTATAAAATTTCCAGTCGGGTTCAGGTTGTATTATTTTTGAAACTGCTGTAACCTGGTTACAAATCTTTGTTACGTATGCCTGTGCGAAACGATCAGGCTTTTTGCAAAAAGGTATGTTCCAGTGTCCTTTTTTGTTAAATCGCATCATTCCGTTAAACCCAGCTCTTGAAAGAAAAATAAAATCATAGGGAGAAAACTCTTCGTTAAAACGTGTTTTCACTTTTCTGAAATGATCATAGCCATTGTCATCCGCAATACTTAATAATTCGCCTTCCTTTTTGAGGAATTGTTTCATTAAATGAGATGTAATTTTTTTTTCCTGAATTCCTTTATAGAAATTTATTATGTGCGGGTTTGTATCGTTCAAGATAGCTTTTTTATAACCTGAATTAAACGCAACTACTCCCGTACCTAAAAAAGGTTCAATCCATCTGCCGCTAACTTTAGGCGCAATATCGTTTATCCAAGAGACTAATTTTGTCTTAATTCCTTGACTTTTGATCGGAGGTATAATATTTTTTTCACTCATCGTCGCTTATTTCTTGTTCATTTTCACTTTCTTCTTCAATGAATTTTTCTATTTCTTCTTTATGCTTAGTAAGCACATCTTGGCCTCTTTGTTTATACTCCAAATAAGATTTTAAATTGGCATATGGCCTTGGTATCTCTAATGCTTGTGCCATGTCTTTTGTTAGATAATACATCCAATAGTCATCATATACTTCTTCTCCCAAGTCAGAGAATACTCCTTTTCCATTTATTAGTTTATTAATATCGTTTGTAGAACCGATATTCTTAGTATTGCCACTTCCAGGACTGGCGGATGCAATTTTATATTTTGGTTGTACGAAAAATTTGAAATCTTTAATAACAGATTGGATTTCTCCTAACTCATCTATGCTATAAATGTCCTTTTCATTCGGATCTACCTGATTTTGAGAATAGACTACTCCCAAAACAAGATGCGTAGCGTACTCACCATATGGATGAAGAGTGTTTTTTGTACTTTTTCGATTGCGAAAATATCCAGTAAATGCACCTAAAGTCATGCTTTTACCTTTGCCTTTATTATCTAAAAATGTGCTTTTGATATCAACGGCAAATTTTTCGCCAGTTTTATTTGAAGTAAATGAAAGATCGGGATAGAAATTTTGTTGGGGTGGAAGTTCAAGCGTTAAATCGTTTTTCTTTGCAAACTCTTCAAATGCTGGTATCAAGAGTAATTCAATTACTTTAGACACAACTTTAGTATCAATTGAAATTGTATAAATTCTTTTGTAAATGTCAATAAAACCTTTTACAATCCAATCCCCTTTTTCTGTTGCAATCACTTTATTATAGGTTGCAACTTCATCTTGTAGTGCTTTAAGTATTTGATCTTTATTCATTCCAGTTATTAATTAGCCAAAGATACTTATTTCAATTGTTGTTCTAATATTTGATTGAATGAGCATTGTCATAATTTATCGCTATCTGTCTAATTACGTGCCTTTGCTCACTCCAGCCCATTCTTTATCGCCCACTTCACCAGCCCTACCGTTGTTTTGCTGCCGGTCTTTTCCAGGATGTTGGCGCGGTGGGTGTCTACAGTTTTTTTAGAGATGAAGAGGGTTGCGGCTATCTCTTCACTGGTTTGCTCTTTTACTATGAGGGTAAGTATCTCCTGCTCGCGGGTGGTGAGGCGTGCGAGGTCGCTTTGGGTCTTTGCTTTTTGGTACTGGCCGTAGATGATGGGCAGTATGGCCTCTGAGAAATAGGTGCCGCCACCGGTAATGCGGTGCAGCGCGGTGAGCAGGTCGCGCTTGCCCGAGTTTTTTAGTATGTAGCCATCGGCCTCGGCCATTACCGCCTCCTGCACTGCCGTGGCTGAGCTGTACATAGATAGTACGAGTACCTGTATGTGCGGGTAAGCTGCCTTCACCGCCCTGCACAGGTCTATGCCAGAGAGTATGGGCATAGACACATCGGTAAGCAGCACTTGATACGCCTGCGGATTAGCTAGGATCATTTCGAGTGCCACGCTGCCATCGGGCGCAGTGCCGGCCACGGTATAGGCGGGCTCGGCAGCAAGCATGTCACTGATGCCGTCTATGATCATCTGGTGGTCGTCTGCTATCAGTATGTTTATGCTGCCCGCTGTGTCCATGTTTTGTTATTGAGGTATGGTGATCTCTATGCGTGTGCCGCTGATGCGCTCAGAGCGCACATCGAGCCGGCCATTCAGCAGATTTACCCGTGCAAAAATGTTTTTCCAGCCTATGCCTTTCGATGCATTTATTTTACCGGTGTCAAAGCCCTGCCCGTTATCTGTGAGCTGCAGGAAAATGAGGTGCTCTTTTTCTTCCATGGTCACGCTGATCACCGATGCGCCGGAGTGCTTGATCATATTGCCCAGCACCTCTTGTATAATGCGGTATAGCGACAGGCTGAACTGCTGGTTGAACTTGCGGGCGCGCACGGCATCGGCTATGGTAAGCTGCACTTCCACCTCGCCGGCAGTGTTTATTTTGTTACACAGGTTTTCAAGGCCGCGCACCACGCCAAAAGCAAGCTCCTCAGGTATCAGGTTGTGCGATATGGTGCGCACCTCGCTGATGGTCTTGTCTACGAGGTCCATAGATATGTTGGCGCTTTCGGCAAGCTTTGCCGGTGGCAGGTCGTGCATGTTAGAAAGGCGCATTTTCACCACTGCCAGCATCTGGCCTATGCTGTCGTGCAGGTCGCGGGCTATGCGTATGCGCTCTGTTTGCTCGCCTTCAAATATGGCGCGGGTGTAGCCCTGCTCCTCACGCGTAGCTGCGCGTATGCCCCGTATGCGCCATGCCAGCCAGAAGATGAGCAGCAGCGCCAGCAGCACCACGGCGCCTATGCCTATGGCAAAGTTGCGGCCACGCACTGCCCGGTCGGCAGCGGCGGCCTGCAGGCGCTCTTCGTATTGCAGGCGGTCGCGGTCGCGCAGGGCCTTTTGTGTCTCGTACTTTGTTTCGGCATCGGCTACCTCGCGCAGGTAGTCTTTGCTGCGTGCGGTGTCTTGCAGGCTTTCATACTCAGCTATGTAGCGGTAGGCCGAATCGTAATTGTGAATAGTGTCGTAGGCGGAGAAGAGGTTTTCCAGCGCTACTTTCTCCAGCCGCAGGTCGCCCACGGTGCGTGCCCTTTCCAGCGATTCCTTGTATTGTTTTATGGCATCTGTAGTATTGCCGTTGCTGAAATTTACAAAGGCAAGGTTTTGGGCCTCCTCATCTGCCATTACCTTGCTACCCACAGCCCTGGCTATGGCCAGCGATGTTGTAAACCATTTGGTGGCCTCTGCTTTATCGCCACGGGCTATGGCCGCTTTTCCCAGGCTGTTCATGGTTTTTGCCAGGCCTATGGAGTCGCCGAGCTCCTGCTTTATAGATAGTGAGCGCTGCAATAGGTCGGCTTCTTTCTTCCGGTTGCCGAGCTCGCCATACACCAGGCCCATAGAGTTGAACAGGCCGGCGGCCCGCTGTGTCTTTAATGCGGACCATGCGGGATAGAGCCTGTTAAAATAGTCGAGCGCACGGTGCAGGTTGTGCATGCGGTAATAGGTATTGCCTACGGTAAGTATGAGGCGCTGCGCATTGCTGCTGTCCTTCTGTTGTTCATAATAGTTGAGGGCTGCCAGTTCATAGTTCAGGGCCTGGGCATAGTCGCCTTTCAGGCTGTAGCCTTCGCCCAGGTTGCCCAGCATGGTATTGGCCACCTTAGGGTTATTCACTGCCTTTGCCGTGGCAAGGGCGATCTTGAAATAATAGATGGCCGAATCGTAAGCGCCGGTATGCTCGTGGTAGTAACCGATGACATTTGCAAGGCGGCCCTTTATCAATATGTTCCTATTGCTGACGGCAGCATAGCCTGCGCGCGCATAAGCCACATATAGTTCGGGTTTTGAATCGGGTATGGCGCTGGCAATGGCAAAGGCAAGCGTGCCACGCTCCTCGGGGTCGGTAGCCTTGTTGTAGGCCGCCAACAGGCTGTCGGACTGGGCAAAAGCCCGGCAGGTAACCAGTAGGGTGAGCAGCAGTATGCAGCAGCGTTGTATCATTATATCACACGGCGGGTTTGGGTTACACTATTCTTGTACTATGCTGTTGGGGCAAATACAATGTAAGATAATCGATAGTTTCCAGTAGCTTATCTATTAATAAAGCCGTTATTTATGCCGTTGGGGAAAAGATGTGTGGAAGAAAAGTAGCGTAGGTTAGCAGCCTACCTCTTCTCAAGGTACGACCAAGCACCCAACGATCGGATAAACTACGCCTACGCCATTAACTTGCAGGCAAGTATAACCGGATGTTTATCAAAATTTTGGTCGTTTTTGAGAACGGTATATTGCGACGCAAATATAATGGGAAATTAAAAAAAAGCAAGACGCTGGCATAGTTCTTTTGCCCGAATTGACGGTTTTATGGTGCATTTTGTAATGTCAAAGTAAGACCAGGATGCGCGCCCTTATGGGGCGCACGTTTTAAGAGCAGGCCCCGGGCATAAAAAACGCGCCATAACCGCGCGGGCACTGGCGCTGACCCGGTTAACTATTGGATCAATAACTATTTGTTACATGCCCAAACAGCGATTAATTTTATGCCCGACCAAGCTACCCAATACCCAATGCAAACCTATAAGATCACTTTTGTGAAAAACAGCATCGCGTCCTGCAAGTTGGCCAATGATGTGGAATTAAAAGAAAACGTAGAAGTACAGAAGCACAAGGGGTTTCTCATCCATGCGCTGGTAAGGGCGGAAAATGAGGCCGATGCCCGGCTAAAGGCCCAGCAGCTGATCAAGGAAAATACCTAAGGCTGAATTTTTACGCTTTCTGCAAAGTAGCTATAGTGCTCTTTATGCGTTGCTTCTGGTCTGCGGGAGCTTTTGACAATGCCATCCTGTAGTAGGTGAGCGATTGCTTTTTATCACCGGCATTGTTATAGGCCTCGGCCATGCTGTCGTATGCATTCCAGCTATCGGCGTGTTTCTTTACATTCAGCTTAAATACTTCGATGGCTGTTTTTATATCGTTCTCCGCCATCAGTTCGTAGCCAAACTGGTTTGCCTGTGTTTCGTTAGCGTTTTCTACCAGTGTCATTATGCGGCTTCTTTCTTTGGTGGCCTCTTTATTTTTACCCAGCAGGCGCAGCAGCTGCGCTCGGGCGGCTACATTGGTATAGTTCTCTTCCATCTTTACCGATCTGTCGGCCCATGCCAGCGCTTCATCGTAGTTGCACTTATTTACTATGCAGTAATGGGCGGCCTCTTCATAGCCGTGCCAGCCAAAACCTGGCTGGTTTCTCAGCTGCTCGCGTATGTGGCGCAGCGTTACCGCATTTACATCTACACCTACGGTAAACGATACCTTCAGCTTCTCCCACGACATGGTAACCTTTGCCGATGCGGGCTTCCTGTCGGTAACCGTATAGTCGAGCCACTCCTGGAAGTCGCGTACCTGTGGTGTTGCCTTTACGCGCAGGGCGTCTTCGTCTTTATTGTAAAAGAAGCTGCCCCACGAGGTGTGGTTGTGCGAGAAGATGATGGTCCACTCGCCATCGGCAGGGATCATGTGCAGGCCATAAGTGCCTGCTGGCAGTGCGCTGCCATTGATGGTAACATCGTCAGTAAACGAGATGGTGGTGTTCTCGTTAGCGCCGGCGCGCCACACGGCATTGTAGGGCACCAGGGCGCCCCATATCTTACGGCCGTTCACATACGGGCTGTGGTATACAATATCTATATCAGTGAGGCCTATACGCTGCTGCACCTCAGAGAGCTGGCTGGCATCGGGCAGCACAAGTGGCGGCTGCGCAATGCTGGCAGTAGCAATAAGGAGGAGAAGGCAGCTGATAACGGCTATGTATTTTGCTTTCATTAGAATTTATGTTTTGTGGCGTGCAATGAAGATACAATAATATGTAGCAAAAGTGCAGGGGTAAAAAAAGGGGTAGTGGCTCAGTTTGAAATTTAGCGCTTATCCCATCTAACTTCCCCTAATTCCCTGGTTTGTCTTGTTTGGGGATTGTAGCCAATTACCGCCGTGCGCTCACCCACCGCTACTCCTGCAATAACAAAACCATCTGATGTCATCTCCGGTGCTGCAATAGCCTTATTATCCTTAACTGAATAAATAAAAACGCTGAGTGAAAGTAATACTATACTTATGGCAATAGATACATTGAGTATTTTCTTTGTGGTTTCCATAAAATGTGTTTTTTGAGGTGAGGTATAAAGATAAAAAAAGGATGCGAGTGAAAAGGGGGATATTGCAGACCTCTATGCCTACCTATGTTTTTCCCAATATTCTTTTGGCGATACGATAAGCGTGTTTTTATAGCTTGTCATTGTGAAGTCCCTTGTGTTTCCTGTAATAATGAAATGTGCGTTGCATTCCTCTGCAAGCTCTAAAAATTTATTGTCGCTGTCGTCGCCAATGATAGATAGTTTTATTGTCGGCGAGAATTTTATTGCGTGCTCTTCGATGTCGTCTAATAAGCTCTCAGCATTGGCTATGAAGTTGGCATACCTGGTGAATTTAGGCCTGTTTAAAACTTCTCTATATTCCTGCATTATTTCTTCAGATATGCACCAGGTAATATCTTCATCAATAAAGAATAAACTGACGACCAGGTGAGGAAAAGATTGGTGAATAAGGGATGCAACAAGCACATTAGTGTCAATGACGATCCTTTGCATCTTTCCTTGTGGCTTTAATTTCTTCGTTGATCTCGTCCATCGTCATTTCCGAAAGGCCGGCTTGTTTGGCAATAGCCGCGCTTTTATCAAGCTTCTGTTTTGCTAATGCCTTACTAACAATATTTATAATATCAGAAAAAGTGAGCTTGTCTTTTTTTATGCCATACAGCTTATATTCATTGTCGGAAATTGACACGTTCAGTGTTTTCATTGCTTCGAAATTTTATTATCAAAGATACGATTTATATAAATTCCCGCCTCGGTGAGCATGGCCTACATCTTCACCACCTCCACCGTTGCCAATCCCTTTAAGTGCCGCCTGCCCGATACCATGTCGGACAGCGACAGCACCAGTATGCGGCCGTCTACCTGGTCCATAGGTTTGCCATCCATAGTGGTGATGATGTATACGTGGTTGCCTACTTCGGTGTTAAAAAGCTCGTTCCACGAGTACACATTTTTATAGCCATCGCTGGCTATCAGGCGTATCATTATTTCGCTGAGGTCTTTGGGCTTTACGGACAGGATGCCCGCGCTGTCGAGCAGGGTTTTGAGCAGTACGCCTTTTAGTTGCTTCACCGTGGTCTTAGGGTCGCCGCGGTGGTTAGTGATGGTCACATCGCCTATTGCATCCTGTGGCATTTGCAGCATTGCGCTGATGGTTACTTTCATGGGCTTTTTCACTGCACCGGTTATTGCGAACTCAGTGGTAGGCGGCACATCGTGCTGGGCAAATGATCGCAGAGAAGATAGGGAGAGCAGCAGCAGAATAATATATTTTGGCATAGCATTCTTTTGCTGCAAAATACGAAAATTGGGTAGAGAATCTTTAACGCTGAGGCGCGAAGCTGCTAATACTCATAGCTTGCAGAACCTGTTTTGATGGTAAAGATCTACAGCCCCTTTATGTTATTGGCACTGAGAAAGGAGTTGAGCTCGGCGAGGTCTTCGTGGCCGGCGCTATCGCTGTAGCGCAGCATGATGGTGAGGTCGGTAACATCTTCCTGGTGTACTATGTCTTCTATAGTAGTTACCTCGGTGATCCTGGTGCCGCCCAGCTCCACGGGCACTATATTGAAGTTGAGTATCTGGTATCGTTGCGGGCTTGCGGCGGCGCTGCCTGCATATAGCAGCATTTGCTTACCCACATACAGCGCTTCCAGCCTTGCGCGGGCTATGCTCAGTATGGAGTGGTAATTCCTTATCTGGTCTTCCGATAATATACCCAATAAGCCCGGCATGGTAAGTATTTTGTAGAGATTAAAAATGCAGAAATACAATTATACTCCTTTTATGCTGAATACGTGACGACTATTAATTATTAATTTTTTTTCGCACCTTATATGGGGTTTCATTTTATTATAATATTGTTGTTTACAATTTGGTAACCATAGGTTGGAAATTGGGATTGGCTAGTGGTGTCGGTTGAGCTTGGAAATTGAGGGATTTGGATTGGTTAGTGGTATTGGCGGAGAGCGGAAAAGTGGGAACGGGCAGCGCATATGTGTAAAGTGCAGAATGCCTTACCAGCGCGGGTTTGCATGTGTTTTTGGGGGAGGGGATGGTGCGTTTTTCAAATTCTTTCGAGCTGTAGTTTATTGCCTTTGTTGATGAACAGGTACGGAAGGTAAGGGGCAAAGCTATAGCGGTGGAGAGCGGGAAAGTGGGAATGGGCAGCGCATATGTGTAAAATATAGGATGCCCTACCATCGCAGGTTTGCATGTGTTTTTGGGGGAGGTGATGGTGCGTTTTTCAAGTTCTTTCGAGCTGTAGTTTATTGCCTTTTTTGATGAACAGATACGGAAGGTAAGGGGCAAAGCTATAGCGGTGGGGAGTAGAAAAGTAGGGAGCGGCAGCCCATATGTGTAAAGTACAGAATGCCTTACCAGCGCGGGTTTGTATGTGTTTTTTGGGGAGGAGGAGGGCCTGTTTTTTGAATTTCTTATTGCTACGGAATGATACAGTTGTGCCGGTGACCCTCTTTTTATTTCCTTTTCTTCTTGTTTCATGCGAACTATTTGTGCAGGGAAATTAATGGTTTTGAATCTGGGTGAGAACTGTGCTGTGAGGGGCAATATATTGAGCGCTACCGCGTTTGTTAAAGTACCCTGATATGATAAGAATAATGGCCGTGCGCATGGTTGGCCCTGTTGTTAAAAAAAGTGTGTGGCTATGCCTGCTGAGCTTGTGGTGTTTCACCGAAAGCGATGCACAACTACTGATAGGCACGGGTTTTGAGTATGGTGTGCCGGTGATCGTGGGTAAGCAGGTGTTTGTACAAACAGACCCCGTGGGGCTGAGCGGTGTGGTGGGTTATGAGCTGAAGGGTAGCGTGGTGTACCCTACGTTTTCTTACCTGATAAAAAGTATACGGGTGCCTGTGTACAGCGCCGGGCAGAGCGGTCTGCAGGACTTTGCCACAGACCATAACTTTGCGCTGAACCTTAACTATCGCATGGGCGACTGGGATAAATACCTGGCGCTGTTTGCAGGTATAGGCATAGCGCAGATAAAGCCGGAAGATAATGTAGATGGCTATGCAGGCGGCAATGCAGTGTGGCTGAGAGATACCGGCAGCGCTACTATGTACCCGCTGGTGCAGGCTGGCGGCAGATGGCTCTGGCGCATATTGCCCAACAGCAACTTTTACTTTTGCCTGGAGGCCGATATGAAATACATAAAGGCGCAAAACAATAACGAGTACTACCTGTGGCGGGGCAAAGACTATGCAAAGGCAACGATAGGCGGCAACATATTCTTCCCCAGCGTGATGGTGCAGTTGCTGTATGTTTTTGAGCGCAGGCGGGAGAATTATTAATTATTAATTATTAATGATTAATGATCAATGGTTAATGGTTAATGGTAAATGGTGAAGTGTGATATTTATATCGCAGGTAATATTGTCAGGGTAAAATTTAATTTGCAACCAAAGATTCCCGGCTTATATTACGTCTATATAAATAGCAAACAACTATACTATGCGCTACATGAAAAGTATGATCACCGTGTTACTGCTGCTGAGCTTTAGTGCGCACGGGCAGATAATTAGTACCATTGCCGGAGTACGTGACATGTCAGGCGATACCGGCGAGGGGGTACCAGCCACTGCTGCCATCTTTTGCTTTGGTAATATACATGAGCATGCCGGCAATATCTATGTTGCAAGTATTTGCAGCGGCACAATAAGAATGATCAATGCTGCCGGCATAGTAACAACCATAGCAGGCACAGGCGCAGTGGGCGGTGGCGGCGATGGCGGCCCGGCAACTGCTGCAAGCCTGATAAGCCCTTCGGGCATTACCCTGGATGGGGCTGGTAATATTTACATAACCGACAGCACGCTGCGAGTGCGGAAAATAACTACTGACGGTATTATACACGCAGTGGCAGGCTCTGGCGCCAGCGCGGCCAGTGGCGACGGAGGGCCGGCTAATGCGGCAGGGCTAACAGCGAGAGACGTGGCAGTAGACAATGCCGGCAATATTTATATAGCTGATGCCGGTAATAACAGGGTAAGAAAAGTAGATGGATCGGGCATGATATCTACGATAGCTGGTTTTGGGACTGACCCTGCCATCCCGGGGGATGGCGGGCCCGCTACAGCGGCATATATTTTTGCCCCGAACCATGTGGCAGTAGATGCCGCGGGTAATGTATACGTAGCGGATTATGATAATAAAATACGTAAGATAAATACTGCCGGAATTATTACTACAGTAGCGGGAAATGGTACCGGAGGGTTTAGCGGAGACGGTGGCATTGCCACCGCTGCTGAGATGCAGCGGCCGGGTGGTATGGCAGTGGATGCAGACGGTAATTTGTATATAGCAGATATGTTCAACAAACGGGTAAGGAAGGTAACTGCTGGGGGTATCATCACTACGGTGGCGGGTATAGGGGTGGGTGGGCTTTCTAACGGCGACGGTGGCCCTGCCACGGCTGCATATTTAGAAGGGCCGCTAAGCATAGCTGTAGACGCTGCCGGGAATTATTATATAGCTGATGATGTATCATCAACGATAAGGAAAGTTACATTGCCCGCCACCGGTATAGCTTCCGGGCCAGTTGCTGAGCATGCAGCATTATCGGTATGGCCGGAGCCTAATGATGGTGATGTTAGTATAGAGGTCTCCTCGGCCACAGATGAGCAAGTGCATATCACCGTCACCAATATTGCAGGGCAAAAAATTAAAGAGCTATGGACCATTACCAATAAACAAACCAGCATACAAACAGGCGCGCCTGCAGGTATTTATTTAGTAACTGCCGTGGCAGCAGATATTGTGCAAACGGCGAAGGTAGTGGTGCGTTGACCCATGGGTGTTCTTACTTCTTCCTGCATTTACTCCTCAAATTTTGTGGGGACATAGGCTTGTTAAAGTTATACATGGTAATGAGAAACCTATGTATGGCGCACTGTATACAGGCCGGTACATAGCTTATAAATAATCATTACAACATTATTTATATGGTACGATTTTTTATCGCTCTTTATCACTAGCACAAACAATATGGAGGTAGATGTGATTGACGAAGTAGACGAATATAAATACGCGTACCTGACTGACAGGATAAAGCAGCTGCAAGGCGTAGCACACATGATAGCCCATAACCTGCGCGGTGCAGGCGCTAATATAAAAATGCTCTCGGAAGTGCTAATGAAAAAGGAAGGGCTCGCGGCTAATGATGATGCAGATACCGAAGATGAATTTACTATAAACGAGGCAGTGCAATATATACATGAGAGCAGCGCATCTCTGCTGCATACGCTGAACATGCTGCTGGAAGTAGCCGACATAGAGCTGAACGAAAAGATAAAGCACGACGAATGCGATATAGTGGGCATAACGCAACACATCTTCTCCCAGCTGCACGGGCTTATACACCAGAAGCAGGCGGTGATAGAATTTGACCTGCAGCTGAAAGTGATACACTACCCGCAGGCGTATATGGAAAGTATACTGTATAACCTCATCAACAATGCGCTGAAGTATTCAAGGCCGGGTGTGCCATTAACTATAACTGTAGCCACTTATATGCGCGGCGGGCAGCCAGTGCTATCAGTAAAAGATAATGGCCAGGGCATAGACCTGCAGAAGAACAGCAAGCGGATGTTTGGGCTGGACGAGGCATTGCGCCCCGGCAAAGACAGCAAGGGCGTAGGCCTGTATATAACCCGCACACAGATAGAGTCGCTGGGTGGCCATATAACGGTGCGCAGCGCTGTGGGTGAGGGGAGTGAGTTTATCGTGGTGTTTTAGCGACTGTAAAGTTGTTTATTAAATAGTAAAGCCGCTGCCTGTGATAGCAGCGGCTTTTGTTGTTTTAATTAGCGTTTAGTATTCAGAAGGCACTAAAAGATTTTGGTAATCGTATTTTTGATAATCTTTAGTATTTTGTCTTTCTCTATTGATCTCGATCATTTCGTTCTTAACTTCTACCCGCAGCCAATATTCCGGATCAGTATGAGAAAAAGAGCTTAGCTTAAGAACGATAGCTGTATTTAACTTTCTTTCGCCTACTAAATATTTATGCAGGTTGCTGTCTTTCATTTCAAACAGTTCGGCAAGGCGCTTATGCGTTACATTCAGCGCTTTAAGATACATTTTTACAAAGTCGAGTATCATCAGCTTTTTATCGGAATTATGGCCTTCAATGTAATCTTCGATCTGGTATTGAATGGATAATAATTTATTCTTCAATAATCTTTCCGGCGATTGCTTTTTGGAATGGGCGAGAATAAAATCACCGAGGCCATCTGCCTTACCCTTATTCCAAATATCACTGACGGAAATTTCTTTATTTTTTTTCATAGCATTTTATTTTAAAAAGTCACCTATTAATTGCTCACCGGCATCAGGCGGAATGACCATCGTCGTATCACCATATTTTAGTGCTCCGTATTTCTTACAATAAATGGCCATCAGCCTGATCTCATCTTCTTTGCTTCCTTCTAATACATCGAAGGCTAACCAGCCCTGGTAATCATCTTTTCCATGTATAAAACTGAGCCTGCATGCAAATGCAATTAAACAGCCGGCTACTCTATCAAACACTTTATTTTTACCCCGGTTATGAGGTGCGACTTCGATGAAAGCCATATATGGCTCAACAGTATTTTTCATCTGAAAGATGAGACATCCTTCTATTTTGCCCGGCGAATCTTCGCCAACTAATACATAGGTTATGAAGCCTTTTCTCTTTGAGTGCTTTTTAAAGTTAAATCTCCACCCCTCTGTTAGCGATGGTAGTGGTAGTTTACCTGGTTGAATGATATTTGCATCAACCACAGCCTTATCAATTACCCGGATGATCTTTACTTTCATAAGTAATTACCTAACGCAAATTTACGATAATTATACAAATTGTACAATTATTTGTAGTTATTTGTAAAAATTGATAAGCCGCTGCCAGGTATTTGGTAGCGGCTTTCGTTTGTTTAGTTGTTTCTTGTTATCAGTTTGCTTTCTGGTTAAGAATGCTTTCGAGCTTCTTGAGTTTGGTGATCCAGAATTTGTCGAAGAAGCTGATCCATTGCTGCAGCTCTGTGAAGCCTTCGCGCTTCAGGGTGCAGTGGCGCTCGCGGCCTATATCGTGTATGGAGATGAAGCCTGCGGCGTGCAGCACTTTTATATGCTTGGATACTGCGGGGCGGCTCATGTCGAAGTTCTCTGCCAGGCTGTTGATGGTGAGGCTTTGCTGGGAGAGCAGCTGCAGCATATACCTGCGGCTGGGGTCTGCGATGACCTGGAAAACATCAAGCTGTGGTTGTGCCATGGGTTGCGGTATTTGCAAGCTTCAGGATCTTGTTCATGTTTTGCAGCCAGCCACCTTCGAGCGCGGCAAACATGTTGATGTGCTCCGTGCCTTTAAAGCCGGTATGCTGCAGCTGCAGCTCTGTGCCATTGTCTTTTGGGTGCAGTGTCCACTCTACTACAGAGTCGAGCGTGAACTTGCCATCGCCGGGGCCGCTGTTCCATGTGTACGACAGTTTTTTCATTGGCACAATATCCAGCACCTTGCAATGGATAACACCATCGAACTCCAGCTGCGGCATGGGCGGTATACGAAACTGGAACTGGTGGCCTGCAACGGGCAGGAAGTCGCTCTTCATGAGCCATAGCTCCATGAGGTCGGCATTGGTGAGGTATTGCCAGACAACCTCAGGGCCGTGTGGGAAAAATAATGTGTGACTGATCTTTTTCATATTGAGTAACTTTTAAGTTACGCAAACTTATGAGTAACTTTTGAGTTACGCAAATTTATTTTTATTTTTTTGGGTTTACGCGAAAAGAGGTTTCAGGCAAAGATGCAAAGGCGCGGTTTCCCGTGTGGTGTTTTAAATATGGCAATGGGTGTAATGCCGACGGTATGACGAACGATGCAGTGTGCGACGCAACGATGCTTAATAGTAGTATGCAGCTAAGTATCTAAAGAGAATGCAGGCGGTTAATTGGCTTTGCCAAATTGCTTTAGCCGGTAGCTCACGCCCATTTGTATGGATAGGGGTGCGCCTTTGTATTGTGCGTTGCTGGTTTGGGCGTATTGGGTGGTGGCGCTGCTGTACTGCACTTTGCTGTAGCTGGTGTAGGGGTCTTTCCAGCAGATGTTGGCAGAGGCGGTGAAGCTGAGCCTGTCGGCTATTTTGTGGTTGCGGGCATTGGTGCCTATCATAAAGCCAACGGCGCTGGTGGGTGTCCAGAAGGTGGGAATGACCTCGAACCCTGAGATGCGGCTGGTACCGGAAGAGACTACCCCGCCGGAGCCATCGCCTGAAGTGCCGCCACCGCCCATGGCGGACATGTAGCCATAAGCGAGGCCCATTGTTGCAAAATAGCCTACCTGTATGAACTGGTGGAAGATAAGCGTGTGAAAATGATAGCCCACAGACAGGGTGTGCAGGTCTATTTCGTCATACTCATAGTCGGTAGGGTGTTTGGCTCCGGCGGGTTTGAAAGAGATGCCAGCGTTGTTCTCTGCATACTGGTAGCCGAGGCTGAAGCTGCTATGATCGTTGACGGCAAGCGCAATTTCTGGCGAGAGCCAGATGCCGGGCTTCTGGAAGCCATAGCTAACACCGCCGCCATGCGTGGAGCCGGCAGATGGTATAAGCCGGGAGATACCGAGGCCGGATGTGATGGATAAATTCCATACCTGCGCCTGCGCAGCATATGCCGATAAACATACAAGGGTTACTAACAGCGTCTTCTTCATATACACATTGGGGGTTTGAGAAGGAAACGTAATTGTTTGATAATTATTGCTTTAGGAGGGTGAGGCTTGTATGAGCCGGGATTTATGGAATTAAAGATTTCCTGGAATTTTGGGCTGGGCCGGACTTCAGAAATATGCTGGCGGGAACGCCATTTTATCGGAATGGTCGAAAATTAAACCATGCAAATTTAATATTAAATATTAAATCTGCATGGTTTAAATCTGCAACAATAACTTAGCAGCTAGTGCGAAAGGGTTGTTGATGAAGCACAAATTATTGATATCTAACCTTGCAAATTTAATATTTTGTGTTAAATTTGCAATGATGATTACGATGAAAAGACGCCTTGAAGCAGATCTGCGGGAGGCCTTGCTGCATAGCCCGTCTGTAGCGCTGATGGGGCCACGGCAGGTAGGCAAAACAACCATTGCCCTGAATTTATCGGAACAAATACCGGCGATCTATCTTGATCTTGAAAGCAGGGCAGATGCCGCAAAGGTGCAAGACATTGCTGCCTTTCATGCTGAAAACAGGGGCAAGCTGATCATACTGGACGAAGTACAGCGTGCCCCGGAAATATTTGCGCCGCTGCGTGGCATCATTGATAAAGAAAGGCGTAAAGGCAACAAAGCAGGGGCCTTCCTGTTCCTGGGCTCTGCATCTATGGAGCTATTGCGGCAGTCGGGGGAATCGCTGGCCGGGCGCATCAGCTACCTGGAGCTATACGGCATAGATGTGCTGGAATTTGCAGATGGCAAAGCGGAGCTGCTTAACCAGCTATGGCTGAGGGGCGGATTTCCGGAAAGCCTGCTGGCGCGGTCTGATACCCAAAGCATGCGCTGGCGGCGCGACTTCACCCGCACCTACCTGGAGCGCGACATACCCCAACTGGGGCCAAGAATACCTGCGCAAACCCTGGAACGCTTCTGGACAATGCTGGCGCATAACCAGGCAGGGGTACTCAATGCATCGCAGCTGGCAAGGAACCTGGAAGTAAGCAGCGTAACTATTAATCGCTACCTGGATCTGATGGTTGACCTTTTGCTGGTAAGGCGATTGCAGCCCTGGGCGGTGAACGCGGGCAAGCGCCTGGTACGAGCCCCCAAAGTGTATGTGCGCGATAGCGGCATAGTACATGCCTTGCTGAACATCTCCGCTTACAACGACCTGCTAAGCCACCCTGTGGTAGGTGGCAGCTGGGAGGGCTTTGTAATTGAAAACCTTCTTTCAGCGGTGCAGGGCAGGGCGCTGCCGTATTACTACCGCACAGCATCCGGCGCTGAGATCGATCTTATCCTGGAGTTTTCAGGGCAGGAAAAATGGGCTATAGAAATAAAGCGTAGCACTGCGCCTGTACTGACCAAAGGGTTTCATATAGCCTGTGAAGATATTAAGGCTGATAAAAAATTTGTGATCTATTCCGGCGCGGACAAATTTCCAATGGGTGGGGATGTAACGGCTATTTCGCTGGCCGGGCTTATGCAGGAGGTACTGAAAAAGGTGGCGTAGAAGGGCTGTTATAGCGAAAGTAAAAGGTTAAAAGTTGTGTTATTGCAGTCTGAGGACAGGTTCAATTGTTTGGACACTAACAATAACTCCAGGATGGTAAGAAGGTTATTTAATTAATTATGCCCTTATTTATTAATTTCTTCAAATATTCTTCTGCAGAAAGCGGACAGTTTACAAGGTCAGCAAAATCATTTTTATCTAGTTTGCATTGACTTGCCATTTTCCCAATTAAAAAATCATTTAAATCATGTGCAGAACCATGGCTAATCTTAGTACGCACAAATAATTTATCGTTGTGGTAGAATTCAAGAAAGGTATGATCGCCTGGTGCATCAAGAAAACCTTTTTTGGTTAAACTCTTATATGCTTTATCGCTTTTAATTACCATGCAGCAACATCTTTTACGAAATAGTTAATGAAGTTTTTGATGGCAATAAACCTATCGGATAAATTAGTATCGCTTAAAGAATTTAAGCGTTGGTATAAATAATCGAACTCTTCCGCAAAATCGTTTTCGGCTTCGGCTTCAGTTTCGCCTACCGCGTATATATCTAATAAATCATTTTTAATGATATAGTGGTCTTTTTCTTTTTGAAGTAATGAGACTGGTGAAGAATTGAAAATGTATTTTCGGTTATTGGCAATAATGAAGTCGGGTGTATAAGAAATAGAATGCCCGTCCTTTTTTATAGTATTAATAACTTTATTGCTGGTTTTATTTTTATTCCTTGTAACTAGAATTTCCCGAAATTCACTATATTCTTCAGGCGCTTCAAATGACTTCACCTCTGGTATTTCTAATAGTAGTTTTTGTTTTGCTTCTTTTTTAAGTTTATGTAAGGAATAAGAACCAATAAATTCACCCTTCTTATTTAATGTACCAAATGACGTTGGCGAGTCGTCGAAACTATTAGTAAAATCAAATACGCTTTCAATAATTCCATTTCTATTACCATCAGGATATAGTTCTATTAATCGGGAAAATTTGCCGCTATTTGTTATTTCTAATATACTGTCAACCTGCCCAGCTATATCATTTCTTTGTTTAAGTGCATTGTCGTGTAAGGATAAATTAACGCGAGGCGTAAGCACAAACTCCGGTATAGCGCTGCTTTTTTTATATCCAGACAATTCTATTTTAAAATTATCTAAGTCTGTCTCAGCAGCTGAAATATCTGAGCTTGCAATTGTGTTGACTAAATTTTGTAAGGATAGCGCTATTTTAATAAGATATTCGATAGGTAATGTTTGGTATTCACCTAATTCACCTTCAATTTTAATTGCCAATCCAGTTTCTATATTTGCTTTTATTGACATGTCGAATGCAAGATAACAATTAATAAAGTTCGAAGTTAATGTTATCGCTAATTTAGGAGATTAGGTAAATGCGTAGGCTATACATATTTTACGCTCTACGCATACCTCACTCCTCTCCTCCCACGCGTAGCGTAAGTTTCGTACTCATCCTGCAGCACGGTGCAGATGAAGTAGCGCATGGTGTCGCTGTAGTGGCCGTATTGCTCGTAGCTCTGGCCGGTCTCTTTGTTGGTGATGCGCTTTTTGAGGATGCTGCCGTCTTTGTCTTTTTTGGCCATGGTGTAGTCTTCTATAGATACGTGGCACTGTTTGTTGATGACGATGTTCCAGCCATCCCAGCCGTTTTCCAGCACTTCATTTATGAACTCGCCGCTCAGCTGCACGCGTGGGTTGCTGCGGCCCACACGGTTCACTACATGATAGCCTTCATCTTCCAGCACGGCAGTAAATTTTTCGAAGAACGATGCGTTGTTATCGTCTATGGTGTTGCCTGCATTGGCGGTGCTGTCGCCATAGAGGTATACTACGTCCTGGTGGTCTATGCGGCGCATCCATGCTATTAGCCTGCGGGCGGCTTTGCCTGCGCTATTGTCTGGGGAGTAGCAGGGTAGCTCATCATACTGGCGCAGTTGGTGTGCATCGGCGTCTATCTGCCACATGGCTACGCTTACGTAGGGGTTCAGGTTGTTGTCCAGCACCACATGCAGGGGGCTTTGCAGCCAGTCTATATCGGCAGTGTGCCTGTTGTGCCGGAACTGTGTCCAGAACTCGCCGCCGGTGACCTTATAGCCCCACATACCTTGTGTGTATACGGTATAGTAGTAGCCTTTGTTATGCTCGTGAAAGGCTATGCGCTCTGGCGGCACATGAGGGTTTTGCTGGTAGGTGGTATGGGTGATGCGGTAGCGGATGCCTACATTTTTTTCCATGCCGTTTATGCGCACCTTAAAAGTGCGAACGCCCTTGTACGATAGCTTGCCGGCATGCCACCAGTCGGCAAACCAGTCGTTATAGAGCCAGAAGTTCTGGTAGTTGCCTTCGCACTCAGGGTTAAAGGTGTAGAAGATGCGCACGGGGCTCTCGTTGCTGCGCAGGGTGGTGAGGATGATGGTGAAGCTGTCGCGGGTCTTAAGGCCTTCTTCTATCCATGCGCGGTTGCAGGCGGTGATAGATTTTAGCTGCTGCGGCTCTTCGCAGCCGCGGGCTATGAATTTATTGCCATTTTCTTTGC
>Ga0206843_10122_pt1 | contig 25780 bp, 11 predicted proteins | sample Alteio_BWOrgCont_21_FD_152869 | JGI IMG/M metagenome (GOLD analysis project Ga0206843, IMG submission 152869) | Enriched cells from forest soil in Barre Woods Harvard Forest LTER site, Petersham, Massachusetts, United States -... | ecosystem: Environmental > Terrestrial > Soil > Temperate forest >...
GATTCAGAAAGAAGCATTTGAAAATGGCTATAGCCGTGTGATCCATGCTCTTATGATCGACCAAAACGTCTCAGGCAAGATAAGCGTACGCTATGCGTCACCGATAAGAAAATATACACTTTATTCGCGCCAATTGAGTTAATGAATATTCCTCTCAAATTAAAAGAACAAAGCCACGCTAATGGACAAAGACTGGCTTTAATTGAGAATAAAATGGGCATCGAGCGCAGTGTAACTTTCGAACAATTAGACAAATCATCAGATCAACTTGCTATATATTTCAGAAAACAAGGTATCAAGTACAATGATACCGCACTCGTTTTGCATACGATGTGCATCGAACTATACAACATAATATTTGCACTCTTTAAATTGGGGGTGAAGGCAATGTTGGTTGATCCTTCCTCTGGATTGCCATTTATGGAAACTTGTTTTGAATTAGAAAGACCGCACGCTCTTATAACAAGTAGTCGTGGTTCTTTATTGCCCTTTGTGTCTACAGCAGTGCAAAATATTCCGATGAAGTTTAGAACTGGTTTGGGCTTATTTGGCTTTAAACCGATTTATCTTTTGTCTATTAATTTGTGTAACATTTTAAATGTTGATGATAGCGGCAATGAAATTGACCTTAATTCAGTACAAGGTGAATTACCAGCATTGATTACATTCACGAGTGGGAGCACTGGTCGACCAAAAGGAATTATACGTACACATGATTTTTTGTTGCATCAACACAAAGCTCTGGAAGAAAGTCTCAGTTTAGAAGAGGGCGCTGTGGAGATGACTGCTCTTCCTATCTTTGTATTAGCAAATCTTGCTTCTGGAATGACTTCAATTATTCCTGATATAAATCTGCGCAAGCCTGGGAAAGCAGACGGCGCCAAATTATTGAATCAAATAAGTCAATATAAAGCCCAACGTATAGTCGCACCTCCAGCTCTTTTAGACTGCCTAGCAGATTATTGTATCAAGCATAAATATTCAGCTAATTCTTTGCAGAAAATCTATACCGGTGGCGGTCCTGTATTTCCAAAGCTAATGAGAAAGCTCAAATCAATTGCTCTGCATGCAGATATAATTGCAGTTTATGGTTCAACAGAAGCTGAGCCAATCGCTCATATTGCTCTGTCACAAATAAGTCCTAATGACTTTGAACAAATAAAGTCAGGCGCTGGTTTACTGACTGGCGTGCCAGAAGCATGTGTAAGCGTGCGCATAATAAAGCCCCTGTCCATCACTGATCAGTTGCAACAATTCACATCGAAAGAATTCGACTCGATTACCCAGTCTGCTAAGGTAGCAGGTGAAATAGTAGTTACTGGAGACCATGTAATCAAAGGATATGTAAGAGGGCAGGGAGATAGTCAGACTAAATTCAAAGTTAACAATCAAGTTTGGCATCGTACAGGAGATGCTGGTTATGTGGATAGCGAAGGGCGGCTCTGGCTATTAGGTAGAGAAAGCGCAAAAATTGTTGATCAACATGGAGTGCTATATCCATTTCAGGCGGAAGGGGCAGCCTCTGAGCATCCTAATGTAAAACGAGCAGCTTGTGTTTCTAATAAGGGTAAACGCACATTGGTTATTCAATTGCATGATACTTTTCATAGACGCCAAAGGAATGGAGATCAGGAAATAATAAAAGCACTAAAGAACAGTCTGCAGTCTTTAAATATTGAAGAGATTTACATTCATAAGCGTATTCCAGTTGATCGTAGACACAATTCAAAAGTGGATTATGCAGCTGTTATAAAATCACTGCAAAAATAATTTTATTACGAGCGTACAAGCGTAATGCGAAAGCTAATTGTTTCACTTTGGCTTGCTATTGGTATTCTGGGTAACCAGAGAGATCGGCTTTAATAACTGCATCTTTCATTATTTGGCGTATGGTTTTTCTTATTGCTAAATTATTTGAAATAAGTAAATTGTGAATAACTGGCACGTTGGTTAGCCCATGAGGAATGGAAAAATCGCTGACAAAGCCCTTAATGCCGCTACCAAAATCGGTGCTGCCCACATTGCGATAAGCGAGTTTATTACCAGGATTTAGTTCAGTAAAATCAGCAGTAGTATTTCTTGTCAAAAGCAATTCTTTTCCAGGGGCAAGAAATACGTTTCTCTTGTTCACCGTTACTTTAATCGCTCCAGTATGCAATGTATCGTGATAGTCATAAATAGCTGCATCTGATCCAGTTTCCCTAATCTCAGCAACAGCCCCTTTGGGAATAAAAACAATTCCTTCACGTGTTTGTACTTGTATATCGCTGCTGGGTATAAACAGAACATAGCCTTTCACTAAATCGAAAAAGTTATTTTTACTGGTTGACCCAAATACTATCCCAGCACGAGATAATGCAGTTAATTCATTGGCATTGAATTCAGAAGCAGCAAATAATGCTGAATTAGCTTCGGAAATTCTGTTAAAGATCACACTGCCTTGTAACGGCTGAGGATAAAGCAGTGGCTGCCTCCAATAAGTAGTCCAAGGTGTGTAGTCAGTGGCAATACGTGTGCCAATTTGTTCATATAATTTGTTATTTGCTTGTTGTTGCAAAGATAGTAGTAATGCTAAATATTGCAGCTCAAAAAAGAGTTTTTGCTGCACGGTTAACCCCGTGGAGACAGTTAGTAAAGAACCACCAGAACGGGGTGGTGTAGGGGGTGCAGGTATATCTGTAGTAACTTGCAGCGTACCACTTATTGCAGACTGGGTTATAGAAATACCACCAGCAGTGAAGCTGCCAGTAAATGGGCTAACGACAATAAATGGATTTTGAATTGCAAGCGTGGTTGTGTTGAGGTTGCCGACGTTAACCTCAAAGCCACCCGAGATGGTTCCGTTGCCGGTAATTGAAATAGTACCGGTCGGACCGCCATTAAAACCTACAATGCCGGCAAAATAAGTATCATTTATGCTGCCATTGTTTTGAACAGAAATAGCACCAGGTCCGCTTGGTGTTTCAAAAAGGATATTGCCGGTCGTTGTTAAAACAGTGCCAGCTGATCCAATAATCATTGGCCCGGCCGCTTGAAGCGTGTTAGCAATTAAGCCTGTTATTGTTGAATTAACTGTTACACCGCCTGTTGTTGCATCAAGCGTAATATGAGGGGCAAGAATTGTATTGGTTATTGTGATACCACCAGCAGCAGTATCAGTTAAACTGAAACTTTGAGCGCCTACTGAACTACCATTACCTGTTAGAGCAACAGAATCAACAAAAGTAGTGCCACCATTTATTCCTATAGTTTGAGTGGTTGTAACATTGGGAGTAGCCAAACCGCTTAAGTTAATTACTCCTGAAGGACTACTAGTAGATACTGAATTGGCTGTGATTATTCCAGAGCCTGTTATATTGCCTTGTCCTAATGTATTCAACGATGCAGAAGTACCAGTCAAATTAGCGCTTATAGTTATGGGAGATCCGCTGTCGTTGTTGGTTAAAGTTATAGCTCCGCCAGAAGTAATATTATGGTTTATAGTCAATGCGGAAGGTCCGCCGGTTGCAATAGTAAGACTAAATCCGCCTGTTCCGGCAGTCGAGACACCGTTACCGGCGATAGAATCTTCATCAGTAAGCGAGACACTGCCTGATCCAGTTGTTGTTTGAGTGGTGGTAATGGTTGGTGTATTCAAAAGTGATAAATTTATTGCACCGGTTGGACTGTTCATTATGACTGATATAGAGCCATCAACAACATGGCTGCCGATGATGTTGCCAGAACCTGTTGCTGTCAGTGTTATGACGGTACCGAAAAGACCAGTGCCTATATTTATCGGACTATCTGTTCCGGTGTTTATCAAGGATAATGTTCCGGTTGCAGTTATTTGATTGGTAGTGGTGATACCACTGTCGGCGCTGTCTGTTATGCTGACATTATTTCCTGTAGAAGCGCCAGTAGTAGTTATAGCATTCGAATCAATGAAAGTAACATTACCACTGGTATTAAAAGTAATATTGGCTGCTGCTATATTTAAAGATCCAATTGTTCCACCGTTGGTTGAGGTCAATACCACAGTCGGACTACTTATTGAGGTACTGCCGGCTGTATCTTGTAGTATGCTGCCCCCAGTATTTAAACTAAAAGTGGAGCTGGCTGTTGACGTACCAGTAGTTGCGGCTGTGGTTAAGGTGACATTTTCATTGCCGGTGTCAGTTAAATATACGCTGCCGTTTGTTGCAGAAGCATAAAGCGTAATACCACTAGTACCATTACCGATCGACATAGGTGTTGTGCCAGTTGTGGCAATGTTTCCGTTTGTTGATACAAGAAGAATATTAGGTGCTTGGATAGCTTGGGTAGTGTCTGTAGCTTGAATATTGCCATAAGCGTTTAAACTAAATACTGCGCCAGCAGTTGTTGGAAATCCGGCCTGATTTACTGTAACTATAGTTACATCCTCATGAGTTGTATCTTGAAGATAAATACTACCTGATACGAACATTGCAATTTCCGTGCCGCCGCCGCCACCACTAATTAAAAGCGGATCATTAGAAGAATCGGCAGCAACACTTCCGCCTGAAGAGAGGAGGATTGCTGGCGATTGAATAGCTAGATGTGTATCGTCATAAGCAAATAGATTACCGCTTGCGTTTATAATCAATTGGCTGCCGGCAACGCAAGTGCCAAAAGAATTAGTATTAGACGTGCTTAGGACGATAGTTTCCGCGCTATTGTCAGTTATACTCACATAGCCGGTAGATGCAGTGGCAAGTGGAGCATTGACATACAGAGTGACACCATTTAACGCAACTCCACTTATTTGTATGCCATCGGCATGGTCACCGTTGATTTCGACAATATTGCCATTGCTTGAGTTGAGTAATATTGTTGGTGCTTGAATCGCTAAGCCAGTGTGCATATTATCTGGAGCAGAATTAATATCGCCATATGTGCTTAAACTAAAAATCGAACCGGCAGCAGAATGCTCACCAGCACTTGCATCATTAGCCAAAATAACATCTTCATGGGCAGTATCAGACAAATATACGTTCCCCAATGGGGCAACAGCAAGCATTTCAGTAATACCGTTGCCACCATTATTGATAGAAATAGGTGTGCCGCTGATACCAATACTTCCTACGGCAGTCAAAGAAATGATGGGGCTCTGCAGGCTGCCGCTAGATTGAGTAATATTTGCACCAGCTTCCAAAGTAATTCTACTGGCAATAATGTTGCCGCCAGCGTTTATATTGTCACCGCCAGAAACGCTTGCTTGAGCAGCTCCACCTGTACCACTAGCATTGATACTACCTAGATTAATCGAACCACCACTAGCTGCACTGACACTAAATGTAGCGGTTGTAGTGCCATGTGTATCGAATGAGGCACTACTTCCTCCAAATACCACTACCGGTCCTGTCTCTATGTTGACTGCATTTCCAGTTTGATTAGCTGCAGCTGTAACTATGCTGCCTAATTGTATTGCTTGAGAGATGGGACCCGATTGAGCTGTACCGCCATTGCCTGCGGCTATAATAGTAACGGCTCCGCCTGTACCGCTATTATTGGCAGTATTTATACTAGTAGTGGTAGTGGGGAACCAAATATTTCCTGTGCCAGCACCATTGGCACAAGCAAGAAGTGTTACAGATCCGCCGCTTGCTGTTATGATGGTGGTGGCATTGGATTGTGTAAAATCGATATTGCCACCGGTAGGAACGGCAGGATTTACTGTCGCTGTAAAAGATCCCGTACCGTTACCAGTTCCAGTAGAACCACTAATATTATCCGTGGAGGTCGGAATTGTCGTAGTGCCAGAATTTGAAGTTCCGGTTGTACTTACAGTTGCACCTGCTATTAAAGTTACATTGTGACCATTATCGATAATAGCAGCCGAGTTATTGCCAGCTGTTATGTTACCTTCAGCGATAATTGCTACATCTTCGGTAAATGTATTTGAACCTGTAACTGTAATATTGCCTGTACTGACAAATGTCGGATCACCATTTATAGTATTATTGCCTAGGTTCAGGTTGTCTGTATCGGCGAATAGATGCTCTGAGGCTGCTTGAGTATTTAAATTGCCACTTATTTTACCGACGTTGGCAGTGATTGAACCATTGCCAGAATATAGATTTAAATTTTGCGAAAGATAATTATCACCATTTAAATTGATATTAGCTGCGCCGGTATAAGAAGAATCACGAAAATTGATATTGCCATTATTGGCTGAAAAAATGCCGTTATTGGAATTGATATTTATATCGGTGTTTTTTGGTGCATTAATGCTAATAGAACCACTGGTCGATGAAATGGTGCCGTTATTAGTAATATCACCGCTACGGCTAAATAAATTGAGATTGCCGGACGTAGAAATCAGTCCCTGCGAACCGACTATTATGTTGCCAGCCAAAATAGAAAAAGTACTTGATGTAAAATGAGCAGTTATTAAATTGAGAGTACCGGAATCATTTAAATTGCCGCTTAAATTGAGAATTCCAGAATGAGAAATATCTGTAACAGTAACTCCGTGCGGTATAACAAGATTAGATAAATGTTGAGAAAGTCTTGAGCCAATGGTCAAACTGCCGCCATCGGTACTGCCTTGAGCGTCAAGTACAAGAGATTGATGACCAGCAAATAAAACTTGTAAGACTGCTAATTTTTCAGATTCAGTGAGCGGTGTATGTGATGTGACAGTCATTTGACTACCGCCAACATTGATATTTACAGATTCGTTCTTTAGTAAATGCCCACCTTTTGTAGTATCGGTAGTTGAAGAAAGGTCTATATTCTGATTTGTTTGATGATGGTGGAAGTGGACAAAACTAGTCCCTGTCCCGAAACTTTGCTGATGTGTCGTCGATGTATTGATAGATTGACTAGGATCAATAAATTGATGGTTATGTATATGCGGAATTATAGGCACCGATGCAGGTGGACCTACAATGATATGATTCATAACTTGTGTTTGCATTTGTGCTAAAGCAGGCACATAAAGAAAAATAAATAAAACCAATTGTGTTAAAAAGACATTTAGTTTTTTTCGGGGCATTTGTTCTCGTCCTATGGGCTTGTATTGTATTCAGGATATCCGGTTAAATCAGCTAATATGGCAGCGTTTTTCAACATCTGACGAGCGGCTTTTTTATGGTCAGGATTTTGCGAAAGAAGTAAATTATGTATAACAGGAACATTAGTGAGGCCACGCCAGGGGACAGAGACAATTCTTTTTTATTGACTGTGACTTTAATAATATCGGTGTGCAAGCTATCGTGATAATCATAAATGGCAGCGTCTGAGCCGGTTTCTCTAATTTCAGCCAGAGCGCCCTTGGGAATAAAAACAATACCTTCACGTGTTTGTACGTTAATATCGCTTTTAGGCATAAAGAGCACATAGCCTTTGATCAAGTCGAAGAAATTGTTTTTGCTAGCTGGACCACATACTATGCCTTGATGAGATAACGCATTTAACTCGTTAGCATTGAAAGCGCTAGCGGCAAATAGTCCCTGTCCGATTTCAGAGATGTTATTGACACTTATTACCCCCTGCAAAGGCCGGGGATATAATAATGGTTGTCTGGGATAAGTTGTCCAGGGTGTGTAATCAGTAGCTATGCGTGTACCAATCTGTTCATAAAGACGAATGGTTGCTTGTTGTTGCAATGATTGCGAAGCTAAAGAAGCAATTAAAGGGAATAAAAGGATATTAAAAGATGAGCTAGACGGTATATTATTGGCGTTTAGACTAAGACCACCTCTGAGAACCGCAATTGTGACAGTACTGGTAGATGACGTAAGACTAGTAGAAGCACCTGCTTTGGGAAATACGCCGGTTCCTGGTGTTCCACCATTGACACCCGGACTGCCACCGCCGGCAACCAAGTTGTTGCCAGTGCCTCCGGCTCCTCCAGCAAGATTGGATCCACCAGTATTGTTGTTGCCACCAGCACCGCCAGTTATTCCACTTGTGCCGTAAGTAAAAGTAGATGTAGGAGCAGGAGCATTACCATTGTTTCCAGTGCTACCACCACCAAAGCCTGCTAATCCACCTTGACCGTTATTAGCAAAGCCGCCACCAGCACCACCTTGGCCGCCTCTACCGGTACTGCTGCCGCCGCCGCCACCGCCACCACTACCACCACCAGCACCCGCTATGGCGCCATTAGCACCACCACCACCACCGGAACCAGCACTTGATCCACCACCACCGCCACCACCAGCACCGCCTAGGCTGGCACCGCCGCCGCCAGCAGAACCACCGCTGGTATGTCCACCACCGCTGCCACCCTTACCGCCCTCAGTTGAAAGTATGGAACCAATGACACTAACACGTCCATTTTCAGCGGAAAGAAAAATGGAACCCGCTGATCCGCCAGTACCACCAGAGGCAATGGGTACTGTACCACCAAAGCCGTCACCACCACCACCTGATGAGTTAACTTCACCGCCGATCGAAAGACTGCCATTGTTACTAGTAAGTGATATTGCTCCCCCCGTTCCTCCAGCTCCACCGGTCCCACCTAGCGCGGTTCCAAGATTAGTACCGCCGGTGGCACCGCCTCCAGTTCCCCCTGCCCCGCCGCCGCCATAGGCAAGTAGATTGCCAGTGTTTATATTTCCACCAGCCGCGATTTGGATGCCGATATTGTTTAAATTTACTCCCCCGTAAAGCAATTGACTTGCATAACCATTGCTGCCAGCACCTCCGGCAGCACCTTGAGTTGTAGAGGTTGTTCCGCCAACACCCAAAGTAAGGATATTACCCACGTTAACTGAAGCATTTGTTGTAGTGCTACCTGGGCCAAAAGTAGCAATTGTTTGTCCGTTTGTAGCAACAGATACCGCTACAGTTGGTTGAGCTGCAAAAATTTGTACCGAGCCAGATGGCGATCCACCGGTCATAATATTGCCTAGGTTGATTGCACCGTGACCGCCGGCGATCACCAATACGTCGCCACCAGCAAAGCCGGAAATATTTGATGTGTTGATACTGGTGCTACTGCCAGGAAACCATATGTTGCCGCTTAATTGATTATTGCTACCAGCAACAGCAAGCAATGTCACAGTACCACTGTTTCCAGTGGTGCTGGTTGTATTAACTATCGTACTAGCTGAACTGAGAGTAAAATCAATATTGCCGCCAATGCGAGAGCTGAGAGCATAAGTAGGGTTTCCGCCTGGCGCTCCTGTTAATGTGGCTCCTGCAATTAACATAACATTATTACCGGGATCAACAATTGAGGCTCCACTATCAACTGCCATAATACTGCCCTGAGCAATCATAGTTACTTGATCAGTAAATGTATTTACTCCGGCAATAGCAATATTGCCGGTGCTAGTAATTGTTGGATCACCATTGATACAGTTATTTCCTAAAACAAGTGTTTGTGTATTGGCATTTAATTCCATACTGTCAGCTTGAGAATTGAGACTACCGCTTACTTGGCCAATATTACCTGTGATAGTGCCAGTGCCAGAATATAGATTTAAATTTTGGGAAAGATAATTGCCGCCATTAAGATTGATATTGCTTGTGCCGGCATAATCAATGTCACGAAAATTGATATTGCCATTGTTGGCTGAAAAAGTACCGTTGTTTGCATCGACATTTAAATCGGCAGTTTTCGGCGCAGATATATTGATAGATCCATTAGTAGATGCGATTGTGCCATTATTAGTAATATCGCCACTGCGACTAAATAAATTGAGATTACCAGAAGCTGTTAGCTGTCCACCTGAGCCGACGGTAATATTACTGGCAAGGATGGAAAAGGCATTCAATATAGAATGATTGCCAATTAAATTCAGATTACCTGAGTCATTTAAATTACCGGATAGATTTAAAACACCAGAATGAGAAATATCGGTGACACTAACTCCTTGGGGTATAATAAGATTGGATAAATGTTGAGAAAGGCTTGGACCAATGGTGAGACTACCGCCATCTGCACTGCCTTGCGCGTCAATCAGTAATGATTGATGCCCAGTAAATAAAACTTGTAAGGCTGCCAATTTTTCGGACTCAGTCAGCGGTGTGTTTGATGTGACAGTCATTTGATTACCGCCAACACTAATATTTATAGATTCATTATGTAATAGGTGTCCGCCTCTTGTAGTGTCGCCGGTTGAAGAGAGGTCGAGACTTTGGCTTTGTTGATGATGGTGGAAGTGGAACAAGTCACCACCAGATCCGGAAGTCTGATCATGATGATGCACCGTCGGTAGATTGCCTGATCGATCGGGATTAAAAAATTGATGGTTATATACATGCGGAGTTATAGGTACTGATGTGGCTGGACCTACAATAATATGATTCATAACTTGCGTTTGCACTTGTGCTAAAGAAGGTGCACAAAGAGAAACAAATAAAATCAATTGTGTAAATAACTTATTTAGTTTTTTTATCTTCATCTAAATCTATTCTAGGGTTGGGTGTTGTATTCAGGGTAGCCAGTTAAATCAGCTAATATTGCAGCATTTTTCAACATTTGATGGGCAGCTTTTTTATGAGTACGGTCTTGTGAAAGAAGTAAGTTGTGAATAACAGGGACATTAGTAACTCCATGGGCAATAGAAAAATCGCAGACATAAGCTTTGATGCCATTGCCTAAATCACTCGAACCAACATTGCGATAGCCTAAGCTTTTACCTAGATTTAGTTCAGAAAAGTCAGCATTACTATTTCTTGTTAAAAGCAGTTCTTTTCCGGGCGCTAGAGTCAATTCTTTGTGATTTACCATTACTTTTATTGGTCCTGATTGAACCGTGTCATGAAGATCGTAAATAGCACAATCATTGCCTGTTTCCATAATCCAAGCAATATTTCCACGATGAATGGAAACAAGCCCTTCATGGGTTTGTACTTGAATGTCAGCGCGGGTGGGCATAAATAAGACAGAGCCTTTGCCTAAGTCAAAGAAATTATTGCCACTTCGTGGACCAAAAACTATGCCGGCTTGTGAAAGAGCGGTGAGTTCGTTAGCGTTAAATTCAGAAGCAGCAAATAAAGCTTCGCCAGTTTGCGAAATTCTATTAGTGCTTATACCACCTTGTAAAGGATATGGATACAAAAGTGGTTGTCTCCAATATGTGGTCCATGGCGTGTAATCAGTAGCTATCTTTGTGCCAATTTGCTCATAGAGCCTAGTTTGATTTGGGGCGGGGGCAAGGCTTATTGCGCCTGCTGATGTAATGAAAATATTGCCAAATACTCCGCCGCCCTGATTAAAATAAACCTGCCCGTATTGAAGTGAGAATGAAGGAGGGAAGTAACGAGGGTCAAAGACTGCTAGAGTAGCACTATTGAGAAAACCAAAACCAACATATCCTCCAGCTTGCACAGAACCAGAGCCACTTAATAATATTCGTCCTGTAAGACCGCCGTTAAATCCAACAATACCAGAATTATTATTGATATTAGTGGACTGAATGAGACCATTGTTTGCTACAACGAAAGAGCCACCGATTGGATAAGAGCCAAATTCAATCATACCGCCATTGCCAGTAGTGCCGTTAGCAGTAATTGTGTCCCCAGAGTTGATTGTTGTTATGCCTGCACTAAGTAAATCTATACGACCACCGCTAGTACCATTAGCAGTTAGATTCATACCTGTAGCAACTGATACACCGCCACGGCCTGCAATGATGGCAATTGTGCCACCATTGCCAGAGGTTGCGCCACTAACATCGATATTAGTACCGATTATAATGGGACCAGAGCTGTTATTGGTTAACGTTACTGAACCGCCATTTCCTGTCCCTGAACCAACAGTGCTCGTGCCAGTGGCGGTACCTGCTCCAACGTTTGACGGAGAAGCATAATTGTATGAATTATATGTCAACGTACCATTGTCCGAGGCTGTGCTTGCCGTTAAATTGATATTACCGCCGTTGCCATTCAGCCCTGGTGCGGGAATAATACTTGCATTTGCCGGAACAGTTAGATTATTACCAGACGATATATTTACTGTGCCACCATTGCCAATTGGACTGTTGGAATAGGCCCACAGTTCCAGCCCATTGCCCGGAGAAACAGTGCCTGTCGCAAAATCGGCTGCCGGAATATCGCCTGTTGATGTACCTGAAAGTGTGGTCAGATTAATCGTTCCACCGTTACCACTGATGCCAATAACATTGCCTCCAGTAAGAAAACCGCCTGGAACCCAGATCTCCACGCTGTTGCCAGATAATCCAGTAAAACCGGCTGCGGTAATTGTTACTGTGCCACCGTTGCCAATTCCATTAAAATTACCACCCCATCCGTAGAATTCTATATTGTTTGTCCCCGGCGAAAAATTCATTATCCCTGGCGTTGAACCGCCGGCGTTGAATGTCATAGTATTGGCATTTCCTGTCCCACCGGTGTTAAAATATGCTCCATCTCCAAAGGTCATGCCGCCATTGCTACCGCCAGCTCCCAGATTGGTGACTGTAATCGTTCCACCGTTACCACCGTTACCACCGTTACTCGCACCTGCGTCAATAGCGGAACCTGCCTCAAACGTCAATGTGCCTTGGCTATTGTCTGTTACTGTTACCGTACCACCATCACCAGTGTTGGGTCGGACATATAGGACTGCGCTAGCACCCAATGTAAATACTCCACTAAGCGAATTTGTGCTGGCTGTTAAACTGACATTGCCGCCAGTGCCGTTGGCTGTTGATGCATCTAACCTGGACGATGCTGTTATAGTCAAATTGCATCCAGCAGAAATATTTATCGCACCGCCATTGCCGGAGGTTCCCCCACCTTCAGCATAGATATTACCTACCGTTATATCGCTTGTTGATCCAGTGGCTGTAAGTGTTAGAGTGCCACCATTGCTGTTAGCAGTTGGAGCATTGTTGTTAACATCGTTATTAATTGATATTGAACCGCCGGTAATAGCAGTAATGGTTGCGCCGGGCGCAGTTAATGCATTGGTTGAAATTGAAGCAGCAGTATTCGTGCCGCCGGTGTAAGTGGTTGAATTAGTAATGGCGCCATTAAGAATAGTCATGGTGGAGGCGCCACTTATGGTCGGGGTTTGAGTCAATAAAGATATATTGCCACCGCTGCCAGTGCCACCGGTTGTATTGATATTACCAATATTTATGCCTGTGCCGGAACTAGCGCCGGCAATTATAGTAAGACTGCCATTGTTTCCAGTTCCTGAACCACCGCTAGTTACAGTCATAGCACTCGGTAAAGCAATTGCTCCAGAACCAGAATTGCTGCCAGCATATGCCACCATCGTGATATTGCCACCGCTATCATTGCCAGTTGTACCAGCTGAAGTGAGACTGGCAATTGCCATGGTTGAAAGACCAGTGGAACCATCAAGAGCAATATAACCACCGCCAGAATTTCCGCCAGTTATAGTAACAGTAGTGGTGGTATCGTTACTGCCGCTAGCTGCACCAGATGATATTAAGCTTGCTCCAGCTACTAAAAGTATATTGCCACCATTGCCGCCAGTTTGAGCAGCGCTGGAAGCAATATTAGCTGCAGCAGTCGAATAAATATTGCCACTAGCTAAAATAGCAATATTGGGACTCGAACCCGTGGCATCTATATCTCCGGAAATAACAACGTTACCACCGGTATTAAACCAGGTGGGGTCACCAGTTATATTCATATTGCCTAAATTGAGGCTAGGAGTGTTAGCAACGAAATTGTTTGATCCGGCACTAATATTGAGTTGTCCGTTTACGTTGTTGACATTCGCGTTTAAATTACCCGAACCTATATTTATATTCAACTGATTAGATAACCAGTTACCACCGTTTAATTTAGCGGTATTATCTTCGGTCATATGCAATCCTGAAATATTTATATTGCCGTTTAATGCTTGGAAAGTACCATTATTTGAATTGACATTTATATCAATAGCTTTTGGAACCGATATATCGATGGAACCATTGGTCGATGAGATTGTGCCATTATTAGTAATATCGCCACTGCGAGCAAAAAGATTGAGATTGCCTGGAGTAGAAATCAATCCTTGCGAACCAACAACTATGTTGCCAGCTAGAATAGAAAAAGTATCTGATGCAGAATGAGTTGTAATTAAATTGAGATTACCAGAATCATTTAAATTACCAGAAAGGTTTAAAATTCCAGATTTGGAAATGTCAGTGATATTAACGCCTTGCGGTATGACTAGATTGGATAAATGTTGAGAAAGTCTTGAACCAATGGTAAGGCTACCGCCGTCAGCGCTACCTTGAGAATCAAGTAGGAGCGATTGGCGACCAGTGAATAAAACTTGCATAGCAGCCAGTTTTTCAGATTCAGTAATTAAAGATTTAGATGTTATAGCTAGTTCTTTGCCGCCTACGTTTATATCTACTGGACCATTACGAAGCAAACCGCCAGCTTTGGTGTTATCTGAAGTAGAAGCGAGGTCTAGATCTATATAATGATGAGAACTTATGGGGGCGCCAGTATGACTAGTAACAGTAGCAGTGTTGTTGCTATTAGAGTTTTGATTATTTTGAGTAGTACTATTGTTTAACTGATGATGGTGGAAGTGAAAAAAGTTATTTCCTGAAGTGAAAGTATAGTTGTGGTGTGTTATCGGTAGACCTGCAGATTGATTCGGATCAAAAAAATGATAGTGTATATGGGGAGTTATTGGTACCGGTGGTAGCGGACCAATAACAACATGATTAGTAATTTGTGTTGGCCCTTGTGCTAAGCAAAGCTGTAGTGTCCAAGTTAAAGCTATAAATAATGTTGCTAATAGTTTTGATGTTCTTTTCATTATTGTCCAGTTTCGTAATCATGGTAACCCGTGAGGTCTGCCAATATTGCAGCATTTTTAAATAAGCTATGAGCCATTTTTCTTTGAGATGGATCTTTGGACGATAATAAGCTATGCACAGTGGGGACGTTGACAATGCCATGGATGATTGAAAAATCACAGACAAAAGCTCTAATACCATCGCCAAGATCAGTGGACCCGACGTTGCGATAACCTAGTTCATTGCCCGGATTAAGGTCGGCAAAATCGACATTATTATTTCGTGTCAATAGCAATTCTTTACCGGGCGCCAATGTCAGTTCCTTTTTGTTGACTATAACTTTGATTGAGCCAGTGTGCAAGCTGTCATGCAAATCATAAATAGCACAGCCACTACCAGTTTCCATAATCCAAGCAGCCGCGCCTTTAGGTACGTAGGCAATGCCTTCGCGTGTTTGCACTTGAATATCTTTGTTAGGCATGAAGAGAACATAGCCTTTAACTAGATCAAAGAAATTATTGCTACTTTGTGGGCCGAAAACTATTCCGGCATGCGAAAGAACGGCGAGTTCGTTAGCATTAAATTCAGAAGCGGCGAATAAAGCTGAATTAGTTTGAAAGATTTTATTTAAAGATACTCCTCCTTGTAATGCATGAGGGTAAAGCAATGGTTGACGCCAGTAAGCAGTCCAAGGCGTATAATCAGTGGCTATGCGTGTGCCGATTTGTTCATATAGCATATTCTGTTGATTATTGGAATTGAAAAGCGTCAACGGACTCGATGATATTAGCGGTTCGCTAACTCTAATGAATCCGGCGGTTGCTAATATAAAACTTTGCTGAACATAAATATTGCCGTAACTAAAGCCACCAGTCAAAGGAGAGGCGATAATCTGAAACGGTCCTTGCATCTGCAATGTAGTCGGATCAAGATTGCCAAAATTGACCTGACTGCCTAAAATTGCACCGGTACCAGTAACATTGATGTAGAGAGAACTGCCGCTATTAAAACCAACCACACTAGTATTATTCGTATTGGATGCTTCAATGATTCCATTATTTATAACGGTCAGGGGACCATTTGGTATTGAAAAAGCTAGTTGAACTAAGCCACCGCTAGTAGATGTACCTATAGCATTAACACTTACACCATCGCCAATAATAATTGTGTTTCCAGATTTTAAATCAATACGAGCACTGGGACCGGTAACAGTTATATTTTGGCTGATTGCTAGATTTGCATTAGTAGACAAGCTAAATTCAGAGGTTGCCGCTGATGGGCCAGTCAAATTTATTTGTCCACCGCTGGAGAGAGAAAATGCACCAGACTGAGGTACAGACACATTTACATTATTAGAATTGCTTATCGAGATAGTGCTGTTTGTATAGGTGTTAACATTCAAATAGCCAATATCTGTATCAAGCGTGGTCTGTGCATTGATCTCATTAAGAGGTGTATTGACATTAATAAGATTAAGAGTGGCTCCGCCAATAGTACCAGGGCCGTTCTGAACTGCGGAAACGCTAAATGGGCCAATCCCAATCAATGTTATTGCCGATGCTGAAGTAACGCTTCCGCTTAAAAACAAACCAAAGAATGCACCTGCCCCTAATGTTACCGACGACGAAGCACTGGCGGTACTAGAGATACTAAGGATAGAGTTATTGACTATAGATAATGGACCACTTGCCGAGGTGGCAAGACCGACAAAGATTGCTTGCAAGGGTCCACCATTACTATTGTTTACATTAACTGTGCCATAGTTGCTTGCAATTATGCCAATATTGTTAAAGGTGGAGAGGCTAAATAATGTTGCATTGCTGCTACCAACAAAAATGCCGTTCGAGCTTAACAACGAGTACCCGGCAGTGGATCCTACCGAGTGTATAGATTGAATAATGCTGGAAGACCCAGAAGCTCCCAAAAAAGTTAGAGGAGAATTTAGTGATACTAACGGTATATTGACGTTAGGGTCTCCGGTTGTGGTGACAAGAAATTGCACTCCGCCAGCTGTTCCAATTTGATCGTTTATTTGAGAATAACCACCAGGAACATAATTTAAAAACGAGTTTGTCGTACCAAATGAAATTGTTATAGTTCCTGCATTACCAGTAATACTGGTTATAGCTGGGTTGTATGCAGATATTGCCGTGGATGAAGCTCCCGTTATAGTACCGTTTGTTATTGTGTCGCCGGCATTTCCAGCCAAAAGATAAACTCCACCACCTGTCGCGGTGCCCGAAACATTTATAGTTGATCCGTTTGCCACGTTTATGGCTGTACCTGATTGTGCTCCAGAACCTATGAATAGCGAGCCGCCGTTACCATTGCCCCCTTGTGAATCAATTGCTCCAGTGACAGCAATTGTTCCCGGTGACGATATGGTAATGGGTGCACCAGACGAATCAGTTGCAGAGGTATTAATTGAACCAACTAATATAGCGCCAGCATTGCTGCCGGCTTGACCCATTGAGATTAATTCAACAGAACCAGATTGGGCATTTTGTCCGCTAGTGTTGATATTTTCCACAGTAATGGCACCGGCAGTATTAGTGCTGCCAGCAACAATATAGATAGAACCTCCTGTAGAACTTCCAGTAGTGGATGCATTACTAGTTGTAATATTGCCAATAGTTACACTACCAGTAGTCATTGCTACAACATTGCCGGATTGCGGGCTACCTGAGTTTACAGACGGTCCACTTGTCACGATATTACCATTTACAACAATATCGGTATTAACTGATGGCGAGGTGCTTCCATAAACATTAGCAATTAAAGAAACCGCACCGCCAGGAAAAGTAGAATTAGCTGCCGGCACCGTACTAATTACATTTGTACCAATCGTACTGCTATTACCTACAGTAATACCCAAGCCAGAAAATACTATTACCTGTCCGCCACCAGTAGTAATAGCAGCTATGCTAATTGGCGCTTCAGCTGTTGCGCCCCCAAGCGGTCCACCCACAAGTGATTTACCGTTGCTTGAGTCTATAACCCAGGGATTGTTTATAGAAGCATTAGGTTGTTCAGTTGATAAGACAATATGTCCCCCAGCCAAACCACTAGCTCCTGGTCCACCAGATTCATTTGCAGATAAAGTGCTAATTGTGCCAATAGATATACCTGGAGCACTGGCTGAACCTGTATTTGCTCCGGCTATTACATACACGTGGCCTGGGCTGCCATTGCCAGTGCCACCGGTAGAAATTGTTGAGGAAGAGGGCAGAGTGATTGTACCCGTACCAGGAGTACCACCAGCAAAAGCAGCCAACACTACACTACCTCCAGCGCCATTAGTACCAAGTGCTTGAGTATTTATGCCGCTGTTAAGATTAATGCTACCACCAGTGGTGCTCGTCCCCAATATGCTAATAGGTCCAGACGAATATGGATCTGGTGTAAAAGTGGCGCCAGCAATTATATTGACGTTTCCGCCGGACGTAGTTGCTGAAGATGTATTTATAGTAACAGGGTTATAAGATACTACGTTTTGTCCAGATACAATCGTGATCGGCGCGCCATTCGTGAACATATTGCCTGTAAGTGTAATCGTATTATCATTAGCAATAGTTGGATCACCGCCAGCTATATTCCAATTGCCAATTTGTAGATTAGGTGTAGAGCTAACTAGTCTGGCTGCACCAGCATTTGCATTTACAATAGCAGTCACGTTCTGAACAGTAGCATTCAAAGTACCGCTGCCAAGGTTGATGTTTAACTGTTGCGATAAATAATTACCACCAGCAATATTGATATTGCTTGCACCGGCGTATGACGCATCACGGAAATTGATATCGCCATTATTGGCTTGAAATGTGCCATCTGATGCATTGACGTTTATATTTGCAGCTTTTGGAGCCGATATATTAATGGAACCATTTGCCGATGAAATGGTGCCGTTATTAATGATATTGCCACTGCCAGAAAATAAATTGAGATTGCCCGGAGTCGAAATCAATCCTTGCGAGCCAACTGTTATACTGCCTGCCAAAATGGAGAAAGAGCTTGAAAAAGAATGACCGGCTATTAAATTTAGACTGCCTGAATCATTTAAATTACCAACAAGATTTAAAGTTCCAGATCTAGAAAAATCAGTAACACTGACACCTTGAGGTATGACAAGATTAGATAAATGTTGAGACAGTCTTGGACCAATAGTTAAACTACCGCCATCGGCGCTGCCTTGGGAATCGAGTAGAAGCGATTGATGACCAGTAAATAAAACTTGCATAGCAGCCAGTTTTTCAGATTCAGTGATTAAAGATTTGGATGTTATAGCTAGTTCTTTACCGCCTACATTGATATCGACTGGATCATTGCGAAAAAGCCAGCCGGCTTTAGTGTCGTTTAAAGCAGAGGCGAGGTTTAGATCTATGTAATGATGAGAATCGATGTTCGCGCCAGTATGACCACTAACGGTAGTAGGGTTGATGCTATTGGAGTTCTGATTATTTTGAGTAGTAGTACTATTATTTCGCTGATGATGCTGGAAGTGGAAAAGGTTATTTCCTGAGGTAAAAGCATGGTTGTGATGTGCTGTTGGTAGACGGGCAGACTGCTTCGGATCAAAAAAATAATGGTGCATATGGGGGGGTATCGGTACTGGTGGCGGCGGACCAATAACAACATGATTAATAATTTGTGTTGGCACTTGTGCTAAACAAAGTTGTAGCGGCCAAGTTAAAGCGATAAATAATAACGCTGTTCTTTTCATTGTTGTCCAGTTTCGTAATCAGGGTAACCATTGAGGTCTGTCTATAATGTAATATTCATTGGTCTCCATCATTAATTAAGATCCGCCAGCTAATAACAATGAGAAAAATTATACGTCAAAGGTTGGTACTCAATCTTATATTTTTGTCTACAATGTAGTAAATTCAAAGTACTAGATATTTATTGAAAGTGTCATTATCCAGAATGACAAGTGCTACGTGTCTATATAAACCGTGGAAGCAAGGAATATGGATTCCGGGTAGATATGGAGTCGGAGTGATTTATTCCTCTTTAGATAGCTGGTGAATTTCCTTAGTTGTGTCATTTGTTTGGAAGTAAGCTAACTAACTGTGTACCATTATCAAACCGCAAATATTATCAGCCGTAATTGCTCTGTTTTCTATTTCTTATTGCCAATAGTCTTGGGGATGATACTGACAAGCAGCGTAGTTTGGGCAGAAACTTTGCCGGAAGGTCTTGCGCCGATCAATCTTGCCCAAGCCAGTGTGCCGCCGCAGTTTATTCCTACTGACGTGACGCCTTTTACTACTGCCCCTGAACGCGGTGAATTTAGTCCCGGTTATAAATTTCGTCTTTTCCAGTCTTTGCCAGAAAGACTTTGGTTTAACTTTACTACTGAAGTATCTCAGCGCCTAGATACCAATGTGCTTTTTACTTATAGCAATCCCAAAGCAAATTATGCTTTCCGTGCTCTGCCCAATTTGACGGTTGGCTATAACATTTTTAAGAACACTTCTGTTTATTGCAATTACTTTTTGATTAAAGATGTTTTTGCTCGTGATTATAGTGATATCAATTTTCCTACCACGCAATCTCTATCTATGGGCATACGCCATGTCAAACAATTTGGTTTAAAAACAACTCTACAGTACGATTTTCAGGCACGTGAATTATGGCAGGCGTCTCATTTGCATCAATTTGATTTTTTACCTGGTGTAACGCTTACTCATGTGATTACGCCGAATAATATTATATATGGCAGCACGTTATTGCAATTAAGAGGAGGCGATTATTTTGTTGCTCCCACAAGAGAAATAGATCCGTTCTATACTGTTGGTTATATTTATCGCCATAAACTGTGGACCTTTATTGCTACAGATACATTAGTAACAAATTTCAGGCGGCCGCCTTTTAACGATGCGGTGCCGAATCAAAGCAATATGAGTATGATTACCGATCTGGAAATAAATCATCCGGTAAGCAAAAAATATACCGGACTATTAGCTTTTCTTAGAGCGGAACCCGTCTGGAACTGGGACTCAAATAAAGTGGCAGGCATAAGCGGTTTTGACTTTCGTTTTTTTGGCGGATTGCGAATGTCCTTGAATAAGCCATCATATTATGGAGCAGTGGAAAATTTACGCAAACAGGTTATGGCGGCTCCTGAACATCCAGCATCGCCGGATGGGTCAAGCAATTCATCAAGTAATTCATCAACTACTTTACCAGATACTTCGCCGGCTACTGCTCCTGTTGAGCCTTTACCATTGCATTAGATCCTAGACGGTCTAGTGGTTCTTAGTTTGATGATATTGAAGAGTGTCGCCTGGGCAAGCACCTTATGTAGCATCGCTAACAGTGACTTTGCGGTTCATAAGATATTTCTGAAAATTATCCAGATAAATATAAAAGATTGGTGTTATGTAGAGAGTCACTAATTGTGATACCAATAGTCCACCGACAACTGTTAGACCAAGCGGCTGTCGAGCCTCTGAACCAGTGCCCAGTCCGACTGCTATGGGAATTGCTCCCATTAAGGCAGCCATTGTAGTCATCATGATTGGCCGAAAGAGTGTTAGACATGCGTGATAGATCGCTTGCTCGGGGGTGGCGCAGAACAGCTATCTTTTTGCTGGTCTTGGGCTAGTCATGGTATTTATTCAAGGTGATCTAATTCGACGATTAGGCAAAAATTATCCAGAAGCTTTACTCATCTCAATTGGTACTGCGCTAGTTACAGCAGGATTATTGCTCACTCCTGCTACTCATAGTTTGGCTGTTCTTTGTTTCGCCCTAGTGCTTTTGGCTACTGGCTCAGGCATCAATAATCCTTCCACTAGTAGCTTGCTCTCGAAATTGTGTCCCAAGAACGAGACGGGCGGTGTGATGGGGATCGGTCAATCTATGTCTACACTGGGCCGCATTCTTGGACCTGTGGCAGGAGGCTATCTCTTTGACGCAATGGGTGCCAGCAGTCCTTATTGGCTAGGTGCTGCTTGTATGCTTCTTGCTTGTTTACTTAGTTTCAAGCTGCCTAGAATCAAAAGACTATGCCGTTAAGAGAACCTGTAGCGGTGCGCGGATAGCAGGAAAGGCTGCGCCAAGTGTCTTATATAATTGGTGAAACTTTTGATTGTCTGCTGAAAGTAATTGTATTAAGGCGATAAATAATTCTTACTTTGGCTTGCTTGATTGTTCGCTATACTAAAGCAACAATGGTTCTGGTTAAATAAAATCGAGCGAAGTAGGGAAGCATATAACATGAATTTGCAAAAATCTCATGTTGCCATAATAGGTGGGGGCTTTAGCGGAGCGATGACAGCGGTTCATCTCTTCAAGCAAAAGCCTGTTGATATGCAAATTACCATCGTAGAACCAAGGAGCAAAATAGGGCTTGGTCTTGCATACAGCACTGAGTGTGACGATCACTTATTAAATGTACCTGCATGGGGGATGAGTGCATTGCCAAATGATCTAGAACACTTTCTGGATTTTACCAGAAGCCTCGATAAGAATATATTGCCCGGAAGTTATGCTCAAAGGAAAGTTTATGGGCAGTATGTTAATGCTATATTCGCTGCCGAACTCGCCAAATGGCAAGATTCAGCATTTCAACACATGCAAGCAGAAGCTGTTGATATTGAGAAAATAGCAGAGCGCTATCGGTTATTTCTATCCGATAATTCTTCAATTGAGGTTGATGACGTGGTCTTGGCTCTGGGCAATCTAAGCGGAAACAAGCCAAGCTGGTTAAAAGGCTTGGACATTGAGAATACAAAATATATTCATAATCCCTGGAATGCAGAGGCAATGGATGCAGTGTCTCCGCAGGGAAAAATACTGCTGGTTGGCTCGGGTTTGACCGCCGTGGATAAAATTATTGAGCTGAAAGGCAAAGGACACTTGGCAAACTTATACGTTTTGTCGAGACACGGACTGTTACCAAAGGTTCACGCTCTTGGCCCCCAGTCTGTGTCGCCGCAAGAAATAGAATGCTCTTCTACTCTTGGCTCTTTGCGAACATTTAGACAACGCATAAGTGGTAGGGATAATAATGGCTCGACTAGTGATTGGCGTACCGCGATAGATGCTCTGCGATCAACTACGCAAAAATGGTGGCTATCTTTGCCTAGTCTTGAACAAAAACGATTTCTAAGACACTTGCAGAGCTATTGGGACATTCATCGCCATCGTATGGCTCCGAATATAGGTGCGAAAATTGAAGAAGCAATTCAATTAGATCAAATCAAGGTCATCGCTGGAAGAATAACTTCAATAAGCCAAGCAAACGCACTGCTGTCGGTTGACATAAAAGAGCGAGGTAAAAATGACATTTTAAAAATAGTCGTAAACAAAATTATAAACTGTACCGGTCCTCAGTCTTCGCTTCGAACAGTTGATAGTTTATTGCTTACGAATCTTCTAATACGAGGACTCATTTGTTCGAATGATCTTGGCAATGGGTTGGCTGTGCATGCTGATGGTCAAATCTTGAACGACGTCGGCAAGCCGGTTGCAGGTTTGTTTGCAATCGGGCCGTTGCTTAAGCCTAAGTTAATGGAAAGCGTGGCTGTACCCGAACTAAGAGAACAAGCTTTTCATCTGGCAAAAAAATTAGCGAAGATAGCACAGGAAAGACATGCTAAAGCCAAATCCGTTTAATGCATTAACTGATGAGCAGTCTTAAATTCTCTTTGTCCTTCATTCGCCAAATGATGGAATCGGTCCAGTAATGGTGCAAATTTGTACACGATATAAAGACGAGAAACCAAAGTTCAGGATGCTGATTCAATCCTATATGATTAAATAACGAACCCATAGGAACGGACAAGCACATGTAAAGCCAGGCAATTGAGTAAACGGTGAGATAGTATTTGATTGCCCTTGGACTAAAAAGCTGGCTAGCTATCTTTGAGAAGGGTAGCGATTCCGGCCACGCTCGGTTCTTCAATTGAACGGCAGTAGTTACCACCAGATATTGTGGTGTATGAAAGAGTCCATGGGCTAAATAATATAGCACTAAAAGCCAGCCCACTGCCTGCTGTGCTGCTTTGGGTATGGAGACACCCTCTGCGTTAAGTGTAATGGCAAAGGGCATGAGGATAGCATAGATCAAAAAGCCCGTTGCGATTGTCAAAATAGCTGGCAGAGGCATTAAGCGCTTTTCGACGAAGAATTTGCGTCCCAGCACAATAAAAAATGCAAGCACCGCTGAGACGAGAGTAATGTCGCATATCTGGTTGATCCAGCTTGGGAATCCAAATAGTGGTACCAAATCCATTTTCGCAAAGCGGATGTGCGGCTGGGCCAAAACAGTTGTGACCCCGTGCAATATGCCGGCTTGAATGACAAGAGAAAAGATTCTTTTCTCCCACTTTGTCAGGTAGAACTTTCGCTTGTAGCAGTAAATGAGGGCGATGCCATAAGCCTGGCCAAGACCATGTTGAAAAGAAAAACACAGAGCCATACGCGCTACCATCGATGCCCAGAAAGCTGAAAGGCACCCAATAATTAATAAAAGAAGACACCCGCCTGCTAGGAGTGCGACTTTCATGCCATTGGCTTTTCTAGTTGTTGGTACGTCATAAACTCTCAGAATGGTGGCCATACCATGTGGCACGACGAAAACAAAGAAGAATGCAGAATAAAGCATTTTAGCATCAAGGTGATTGATACCAGGAACGAGATTGGTTGCGAGAAGAGCAAAGATCCAGACAAGTCCTCCGCAAACGAAGATTGAGTCAATCCATGGGTGGAGGATCCAACCATAGTTCTCCTTTACGGCAGCTGCGACTGGTGCCCCCGTAGCAGCCATTTGTGGTGAAGGTGATTGTGCCCAAGGCGCCCACAGCGATTCGAGCTTGCCGAAGTCTAATTTCTTTATGCTTTGCATGGAAAACCCGCAAATTAAAGGACCCGTCCGATAGTAAAAGTTACGACTTTCACGGTGAAATAGTAATAGTAACGACTTTGACTGTGAACCAACTCCATCATATAATCATTCCTGCCCATAATTGAGGACATTTAACATTAAAACATGTGTCACATTAAAGACAAAAAAATCACTAATGTTGATTGCATCAGCGTTCCGAGGAATTTACTATAGGACAGTTGCTAGGAATAAAACTGAAATTCCCTGACAGTCTTTATGCTTAGCAACGCATAAGTGGCCATGTTTAAAAAGAGGCCACCAGCGAAAAAAGTTCCAAAAAAGAGAAAGCGGTCATCTTCTCGAAAACTGCACGGTATCAGCATTTAAAAGAGCGCTAAAGTGAAGTTGACGCACAAGAACCAACTCAAAGAAAAGCTGCCTGGCGGATGATCAAGAATGCCACCATTCTTAACGACCTTACAGGACTTAAATAAAAAGCTGCTCGATAAGGTTGCGTAAGCGAGTGGCTTATGGTACTCGTTAAAGGCTAACTAATGTTCTGAGTCCTTGGGTCCAGATGAATTTGCATCTACTGAATTATTAGTCGCTATATTGTCAGCGATCGTGTTCGCCTGCACGCGCTCCATTTGAGGCTTATCTTGAACATTAGGTTCAAGTGTGCTATTAGTTGCCGACTCTTTATCGGTACCAGTCGGTAATTGTTCTGTATCAGGTTTGTATACTACTTCTTTTAGTTCGGACAGCTTTTCGGCTTTGGCTTGCAATTGTTCTACCTTAATCACCGGTTCTGGAGGTCCTGCTATATTGTTAGCTCTCGCTTGCAATTGTTGCATCTCGGATTTATGCCCAAGATAATACATAGCGTAGGCATATTTTCGCAAATATGGTACCACTGCAATTGATTCAGGTCCGTTAAATTTTCGTGCCATGTCCAAAGCTTGCTGCAAATAAGGCAAAGCTTCTGCATATCGGTGCTCTTGCGAATATAAAGAACCAAGAGCATAAGTAACACGCGCTTCGTCTCCGTATTTGGATGGTTCAGTCTTCCAAAAATTCTTTGCAGTAAGATAGAGCTCTTCTGCCTTTTGATATTTTTTCTCTTTGATGTAGCATTTTGCTAATTTATCCAGTCTATTAAATGCCTCATGACTTTCAGGGTCCAAAGTTTTTTGAGTGATTTTTAGGGCATCGATGGTAGCGCGTATGGCTCTGTGTTTTTCTTTTCAACATGGTCTTGGCCAGGCTTATGGCATCG
>Ga0206843_10078_pt2 | contig 25426 bp, 21 predicted proteins | sample Alteio_BWOrgCont_21_FD_152869 | JGI IMG/M metagenome (GOLD analysis project Ga0206843, IMG submission 152869) | Enriched cells from forest soil in Barre Woods Harvard Forest LTER site, Petersham, Massachusetts, United States -... | ecosystem: Environmental > Terrestrial > Soil > Temperate forest >...
ACGTAAATAACTTCTGTGGATGATGAGATTTATGCACATCGTCCATGTCCATTGTTGTCCATTTTGCCTCGTCCATTGGGTTCTGTCCATACCTTATGCACCATGGCGGTAAATATAGGATATGGATTTTTATCTCAAATAGAGCGCAAAAAAAACTCATATTGGCATTTTGGAAAATCCGTTGGCATTTATTTATTTCATTAAGTTTTTTTGGTCAATTCAATAGGTAGACTACCCATCTGTACGGGTCCAATTTTAGATAACTCTATGTTTGCGAATCCGAATTTAGAGAAAAAATCCTGCCAATTTCCATTGAATTTATTAAAGGTCAACGCTTCATGATACTCTGGATCGTACTTATATATCACCGTCTCAATTTCCCCTTTGACAATTTTTGTATCTTCACCCGGCCAAGGCCACGGTTCGTTCTGTAACGGATAGGCAGGCGCCCACGCATCTAACTCCTCAGTCAGGGATACGTTCAACGATTCATTCACAAGCCCTGACCCTAATTCCAAATATAATTTTCCTCCCTCCTTTAAATGGTCATGAATAAAATTCATAAATTCAGGATAAAGGTAATCTGTTTCTCCGCAAGACACTTCGACAAAAATCTCATCAAATTGATAAGGTTTCTGCTGAGAATCATTCAAGTAGTTGCGTGAGGATAACATTGTGATATTATCCGAAACGTGGGGGTTTCCGAAGTTATCCAAATTTATCGTATACGAAGTTTCGGGGTCATGTTTCCGGCTATTTTCGCCACTTCTTCCTGTTCCTATGCATAATCGGACATACGCATTTGTAAGAGGTTCATTTATTTCAAAAGAATCATTGCATCCCTCTGCAAAATGTTTGGGGATTTGAATCCCATTTTCTAGAAGGGCCTTACGGGCATCTTTGCAGCGTTCATTATCGGCAAGCTTAGGAAAACACTGTTCCAACCAGAGGACTCTTAAGCCGGCATATTCCATTTGATTTTTATAAGCATCCTCCTTGAACAGAGGAGGATTATTTTTTTGATACTTAGCCCATTTAAAAAGCTTAAAAGGATCGAAAGTATCTAATTTATCACCCATTAAAGCTCGATTCGTGATAAAATGAGGTAAATTATCGATCTCAGGAGGAGCTATTTCTTTCTTTTCTTCTTCCGCAGTGGAAATTTCCTGAGCTTCCTCTAAGGGCTGCTTATGTTGAGCACTTGCGCTTTCGTGATTCAACCCCAAAATGATTTTGGCCTTTTGATCTAATAACTGAAGTTTTTCTTGAATTTTTGGAGTAATTTCAGCGTTTGAGTCTAAATCGATTTCTTTCCATATCTGCTCCCAATCTTCCACATTTGAATCCATCTCCAAAGATTGATCTGAATCTTTCTTCTGTAATATTTTTTCCCGAAAGGCGCTGAGGGTATTATCGACTTCTTGGTGTGAAACTTTTAAGACTTCGGTAATTTTTTTTCCGATATTTTCCGGCTGAAGAATATTTGATAAAATCTTATTAAAATCGATATTCATAAAAAACCTCCATTCATCATAATAAAAAAAACTCCGTTTATTATAAAATTTATTATAACAGATCCAAAAATAAAAAAAAATAATTCGATGAATATCTTTAAATTGTATTTAAAAGGCCTTGATTTCAATTGTTAATTTTAACAATTAATCAAACAGCTATAATACATGAAGGCGCTCCTGTATAATGGGCGCGTCTTTTAAGATGAAGCGAGTTTTGGAAAAGAAATTAATATAACATCTTCTATGCCAATGCTTTATACCGCAATTTCAGGGCTCAATATTTTTCTTTGATTCTACCCAGGCCTTACGGCCTGAGCTATCTTTTTCCGCGCCTTCGGCGCTCAGAGAGGACTATACTGTTAGGGTCTAATCCAGGAAATATTCTACGGGCATGGACTATGGACAACACGTAAATAACTTCTGTGGATGATGAGATTTATGCACATCGTCCATGTCCATTGTTGTCCATTTTGCCTCGTCCATTGGGTTCTGTCCATACCTTAGGCCTCTCCAACTCGATCTTGGTCCAGCAAGGAGAAAAACGCTTAAATTAATCTGCTAATTAAATATATAGCACGTAACTTTTCTGACAATTTTAGGCATATCATCTAGGCGGGTTTTTCTTGATCAGCTTTAAAGCTATCGGCGATATGCCTACCATCATCTGAAGACTTACTATTATCCATAATGCCTCATACTGCCAAGATAAAGAAAAGGTATAGATTTTATCTAACTATCCATTATACTGAAATGAACAAGAAAAAAATGCAAATGCATGAGTAAAAGACATCTCTTAGGTGGTTACGTGATAATATGATAGAAAAATCCATTCAATTTGATAAAACAAAAAAAAACAAGACGTATGCTAACTCCACAATATCAGAAGCTCTTTGCGAAATTCACTTTTCATCTAACGAAGAATATGATCAAAAAAAAATCGATGAGCTCAAAAAAAAATTAAAGAAAGTCTATCCTGTTGTTAGTAAGGAGCCGTTTAGACATTATCATGCAGCTATTGGAGAAAATGGACTTTCAGTTAAAGAAGAAATTTCTCAACGTAGTATATTTAAACATAAAGAGAGAAATCATCTTTTACAAATTTTTCTTGGTTAAATCCCAACAAGTACTATCCAGATGGTATTTTAAATAACACTACAAGTTTTCTATCAAGATGTGAATTTAATTTGCAGAACAATCAGAAATTAATAGTAACCCTATCAGAATCTTTACAACAAGATAATTTGGGGTCTATTATTTTCGATATTGATGTAATTAGTACAGGATTACAAAAAACGGAATATGAATTTCTTCTTAGCCATCTAAATAATTTACATGCTATTGCCTATAATGTTTTTCACGGTTCGATTTCACAAAAATATCTAGCTTTTTTAAATGGAGAATAAATTGAGCATTGTACCTCGAAAATTTATTATAAATACTTTTTCAAATATTTCACATGATCCTATGAATACTGATTGTGAGATTTTGACATCATTTTTTGAAGACAGTATCAAAATTAGCTCAAATCGGTCTTTAATAGGATGCTATTTATCGGAACCTGTAGAAAATCTTGAAGAAAAACCAAAAAAGAGATCTAAACTACAAAGGCTTAAGGATTTAGGTTTATTAGGCGCAATAAAAGACAGTGAGATTACCAGTGAAAATTACAAAAAACACTTAGATGACTATTTTGGAAACAGTTGTGAATGATAGATAAAAATTTGATTATCGCTGATACAGGCTATCTATATGCTTTATTTAATGAAAGTGATCCTCATTTCTTTTTAGCACAAAGATTATTAGAACATTATGATGACAATACATTTCTAAAATTCCCTAAAAATAAAACACCATTTATAGATTTACAGAAATTAAGCTTGTAAGTCATTATGAACCGCATTAATTAAAGGGGCTTTTGGTTTAATTTCGTGCGGTTGGCAGCCGCGAATGCGGCGAAAGCATGTAGCCCCAGGTGTCAACCTGGGGGACGTATAGGTTTAAATAGAGCCGCGAATGCGGCGACAGTAATATTCTGCGGGTCTTCTGTCGCCGTATTCACGGCTCACCTTTAATATTCATTTCACCCCATGCTGACGCATGGGGCTACATGCTTTCGCCGCATTCGCGGCTGCCAACCGCACGAAATTAAACCAATAGCCATTAAAGGTTCTTATTTTTCAATGATTTGGATAATTATTGCATTTATTTGTTTTCCACAATTTTCTTGTTATTTAAAAGCTGAGGAAAATAAAGCGTTTGTCATTTTTTTAAATGGTACTAGCAGTGCTGGAAAAAGCAGTATAGCAATTAAGCTTTTAGAGCAATTGCATGATCCTTTTCTTAGGGTTGGTGTAGATTGGTATATTGATTGTTTAAATCCAAAATTCCTAATGGATGGTGAAAATGCAGATCAAGGCTATAAATTTATATCGGTCAAAGGTTTAACTACAGTTAAAAAAGGATCACTTGCAAGACGTCTTGATGATGCTGCACACAATGCTATGAAGATCTTTTTGCAAAGTGGATTTAACTTAATCGTAGATGAAGTTTTATTTGATGATAAAGATTTAAAAAATTATCTGTCTGTGTTTCAAGAATATTGTGTTTATTTTATCTTCATAAAACCTCCTATAGAAGTAGCGGAACATCGTGAAATTGAACGTGGCGACCGGGTGCTTGGCCTAGCTAGAGGCTTGTACGATGAGGTATATTCTAATAAGATTTGCGATCTAGAAATTGATTCCGCGAAACTAACCCCAGAGGAATCAGCCAAGGTTATTATAGATTTCATTAAATCAAACGCAAATCCAACGGCATTTAAATCCCATCAAAAAAAATTTGCCAGCTTTGATGTTGTTAAGAATGGATTTAATAAAAATCCTATGGAACTTTAGTGACTTTTGTTTTAATTTACCTTTTCTATCAATGAAAGGCGCTGACGCAAAGTATAAGGCAATATTCCACCATGTCGGTAATATTCGACTTCACTTTGAGTCTCGAGCATCGCTTTGAGCTTAATTTTGCGACTGTTTCCATTTTTAGAGATCTCTAGAGTGACTTCCTGAGCAAGCTTAATTTCGCTGCCAAGTCCAGAAAGTGAAAATGTCTCCTGTCCGTCAAGATTCAAACTTTCAAGGCTGTCCCCATTTTGAAACTGAAGGGGTAAAACCCCCATTCCAATTAAATTGCTGCGATGAATACGTTCGAAACTCCGGGCAACCACAACTTTTACTCCGAGCAGCGCTGTGCCTTTTGCCGCCCAATCTCTTGAGCTGCCCATGCCGTAATCTTTGCCAGCGAAAATGATCAGAGGCGTTTTCCTCCTTAAATAGATTTGACAGGCATCAAAAATCGTCATCAATGTATTTTCAGGCATCAGTTTGGTATAGCCCCCTTCTTTGCCATCCGCCATTTTATTGCGAAGACGAATGTTTGCAAATGTCCCTCGCATCATCACATTGTGGTTTCCACGGCGGCTGCCATAACTGTTAAATTCGGATTCTTTTATCCCTAAAGATAACAAATATTGCCCTGCGGGAGAATCTCCTCGGAAAGCACCCGCCGGCGAGATATGATCCGTTGTGACTGAATCTCCAAAAAAAGCTAAGGGACGCATGTCTTTGAGCTCGATTTGATCCGGAATTTCCATCTTGAAATCATCGAAGTAAGGTGGTCTTTGTATATAAGTGCTACTAACGTCCCATTCATACTGTGGTTGTGTTCGAGCTTCGATTTCATTCCAAACAGGGCTATCATCAAGCATGTTTCCATAGCGCTTTTTAAACATTTCGGGCTTCAGGCCTATTAAGATTGTCTGCAGTATTTCTTGTGTGGTAGGCCAGACATCATGCAGATAAACGGGATTTTTATTTTGATCATATCCAAGAGGTTCTTTATCCAAGTCTAAATCAATCCGTCCTGCCAAGGCAAAAGCTACGACGAGTGGTGGAGACATCAAAAAATTGGCTTTGACAGATCCATGAATTCTTGCTTCAAAGTTGCGATTGCCGCTCAATACACTTGCCACTATCAAGTCATTTTCCTTGATGGCATTTTCTATGTTCTCTTCCAAGGGGCCGCTATTGCCAATGCAAGTTGTACAGCCATATGCAACGAGTTCGAATCCAAGCATATTGAGATATTTTTGGAGTCCAGCTTTTTCAAGATAGTCAGTGACAACCCGCGAACCTGGCGCTAAGCTTGTCTTAACTTTAGGATTTACTTTAAGTCCTTTTTCAATAGCTTTTTTAGCTAGAAGGCCTGCTGCTACCATGACATTCGGATTGCTTGTGTTTGTACAGCTGGTGATTGCGGCGATGACAACAGAGCCATGCGTTAGTATAATATCATAAGGCACATCCGTTTTTTTTATATATCCAGGATCTACTATGGCAGATGTCACAGGGCGGTTTGTAACCATTTCTGATTCGCTCCAGGAAATTGCTCGGTTGTTGTTCTCAAGATTAGAGATGCCTCCTGTAACATGAGATTGCTCCAGCGAAAAAAAACCTCCTGAATTGATGCAAATTTTAGGCGGCGGTTCATCGACAGGTTTTCCATATCCACCCGAAGCTGTGGCTGTTGTTAACAATTCCTTGAACTTTGTTTTAAGCTGAGGGATATCAATGCGATCTTGGGGTCGTTTGGGACCTGACACGCATGGTTTGATGGAACTCAAATCCAATTCCAACTCTTTGGTGAAATCAATTTCTCCTTTTCTAGGAACTCCAAACATCCGCTGTGCTTTAAAATATTCTTTGATTAATTGAACATGTTCTTCTGATCTTCCTGTCATCCTAAGGTAGTCTAATGTTTGCTCGTCTACAGGGAAAAATCCGATGGTGGCCCCATATTCCGGGGCCATGTTGCCGATAGTCGCCCTATCAGCAACAGTCAGGCATTGCGCGCCTTCGCCAAAAAATTCTACAAACTTGCCGACAACTTTCTCCTGGCGCAACATTTCTGTGATGCGGAGAGTTAAATCAGTGGCTGTGACACCTTCCTGCAAAGTTCCGGACAAATGAACACCGATGACTTCTGGCAATTGCAGGAAAACTGGCTGGCCTAACATGGCAGCTTCGGCTTCTATTCCGCCGACTCCCCATCCTAAGACCCCCAGCCCATTGATCATTGTGGTATGAGAATCTGTTCCTACAAGGGTATCTGGATAGAGCAGAATTTGTCCATTTTCCTCTTTGACATTGACCACTTTCGACAGGTATTCCAAATTGACTTGGTGGACAATGCCTATGCCGGGCGGAAAGACTTGGAACATTTTGAAAGCATTTTGACCCCATTTTAGAAAAGAATAACGCTCTAGATTCCTTTCAAATTCATACTTAAGATTGTATTCGAAAGCGTCAAAGGTCCCCGCGCGGTCCACTTGGACTGAATGGTCAATGACTAGATCGACAGGGACTTGAGGATTAATGTTTTCCGCTGGATGGCCTCTGCTTGCCACAGCATCGCGCATTGCTGCAAGATCTACTACGAGAGGTACACCAGTGAAATCTTGAAGAATTACACGGGCTACCACGAATGGCACATCTCCTCCGGACTGTTTTTTTGGATTCCAATTTGCCAATCTTAATACATCTTCTTTCTTGATAATCTTTCCATCGCAGTTTCTTAGGATGGATTCCAACATTATCCTCAAGGAAATAGGAAGGCGGCCAATGCTGCCATTTCCTTGCTCCTCAAGAGCAGGAAGTGAGTAATAATAATGTTTGGTGTTATTCAAGGTCTTTAATGTATTGAAGGGGTTATTCAAACTTTGCATAGGTTCCTCGTTTTTGCATATTGAATGGCTTCATCTGTTGTAGGCGAAAGATCATAATTATAAAAATGATCGCCCGTGAGTTGTCCATATAAATCAATTCCGGTAATGGTGGTACCATAAATTCCGGCAAAGCCGCTGGAAGAGTTGCACCAATAGAAATTCTTCCAGGGAGTCTTCATTTTCAACCTATTCAATCCCATATTTTGAGGTGTCATATTGGAGCCATAACAAGTACCATAGGGAGCATAACAGTAAGCTTCATTTGTAACGGGGGTTCCCACCACCTTAAGAGCGATATGCTTTTCTAGGTCGGGGATGTATTTTGTTGCAATTTGAATAAGACGATTGGCCAAAATCCTCTTTTGCTTTCTATATTCGCAGGGGTTTTGATCGTACAATTTTTTGAAAAAATCATAATTTGCAGAGGTTCCTACCTCAAGGATTTGACAGCCTTCCGGTGCTACTCCGGGATGGGACGTATGCAATGTTGGCGTCGAGAAAAAAACCCATGGTTTATCATAGCAATTCACACTGATATCTTTCCAAGCCTGGTTAATATCCCACTGTTCTAAATGCCAGATGTTATGATTTCCAAAACCGTAATCTCTGAGATCTATGTCTTTTATCCCAAGATAAACAATGATTGATGATGGGGAATATTCATAGGAAAGAAGCGGAAGGTCGAGCTTGGGAAATTCGTTTCTTCCTATCATATAGGAGGCTTTCTGCGGATCCATGTTGCAAATATAATTTGAGGCATTAAAAATTTTGCCATCTTTGGTCTCGAGATGAGCGATTAAAGAATTTTTTTTAATTATTTTTGTAACTTCTGTTTCATAAAAGATATGGCATCCTTTCTGTTCACTAATAAATTTTGCCAAATGTTCAATAAAAAATTTATAATGTTTTTCAGGATAATAGGCTCCGGAATTATATCCTTTGAATAATCCATGAAAAGCTAAAATAGACAGCTTTTCCGGAGGACACATCAAATCACCGGTATTGGCATTAAGGATTGCCTGAGCTTCTTTGCTTACTTGACATTCATCATAAACATTTTGCAAAGTTTTATTTTTGTATTTTATTAGAGGAGCAAACTTAAATGCATCTGAAAGAGTTTTCCACCACTTCGTGTGCGTTGTGGGCAGAGCAGATATTCCTGCAGATAGCTTATCAAGCACTGAAAAAAAATTAGTGAGACTTTGCCGTTGCCCGGGATAAGCTGCTTCGATGTTATTAATAACATTATCAAACCCATAGGGAACTTTGATTCTTTTCCCATCGGGCATCACCATATGGTCATATCCATTCGGATCATAAGGAACAAACTTTATTTCTTCTTCCAATCCTATATGTTTAAGGAATTCATAAATTGGCTGACCAGGAGCGCATCCCCAGATATAATGAACTTGTGCGCAGAAATGAAAATCATTCATGAAAAAAGTATGGGCATATCCTCCGGGTTTATCATGAGCTTCTAGCATGCATATGCGATATCCAGCATGGGCGAGTAGAGCCCCTACTGTTAAAGCTGCCATTCCCGTTCCGATAATGACGTAATCATATTTCAGATTTTCTTGATAAATTTGCTCTTGAATTGCATGTTGAGTTTCCGTAAGGGCGCCAGTGCTATATCTTCTCATGTCATTTCCTTATTTACCATAGCTGCGTTGTTCTACATTTGCAACCTTTACAATAGAATGATAATTAAACACAAGTCTCTTGTGTGTCGACAACTTTCGTGAACGAGCCCGAATAATTTATCATACGACAACTTTCGTGAACGAGCCCGTGCCCGTGCCCGAGCCCGAATAATTTATCAACATTCACTTAATGTACGAACCATTTTAATTAACATTTACCGTATGATAAATTATTCGGGCACGGGCACGGGCTCGTTCACGAAAGTTGTCGTATGATAAATTATTCGGGCACGGGCACGGACTCGTTCACGAAAGTTGTCGTATGATAAATTATTCGGGCACGGGCTCGTTCACGAAAGTTGCCGTATGATAAATTATTCGGGCCACGATTTTTCAAGGATGGGAATAAAGGAATGTATGATTAGTTTTTGATAGAAGTTCTTTCAATATTTTATTGACTTGATCAAGCGTAACTTGAGAGATCTGTTCCAAAGTCCCGGTTGTATCATCCATTTGCCATTGCATGGTTTGATAGTCCGACAACAAAGTGAGCCAAAAGATATTGTCGTAAAGCCAAAAGGCATCTTTCCGTAGAAATTCTTTCTTTAAATGATCCAATGCGCTTTGAGTAATCCCCTCTTCACATAGCTTTTTAACTTCACATAAGATGGCCGATTGGATTTTATGAACTAAATATGTTTCGCTTCGAAACTGAATCACGAGCAACGGGAGATCCAAATGCGGAAATGTGGGATTTTCATAGAAAGATTCAATTCTTTGATCTTCATTAAATAACTGTTTTAATTTTTCAGAAAGCCGCCTGTCCAAAAGATCCATGATCAGAGTGATTGCAGGGTATAAGTCGGAATTTATACAAAATAAAGGGAATGTGAGACGGGCAAGTGAATTTTTTTGACCTGTGTGAATAATTTCTTTTGTGATATTTTTCTGTGGAAAAGCTGGAATCGGAGGCTTGCTGAAGTTAAATGTACTTTCCTTTTTTGGAATCGAACCTAAATATTTTTCAATTTCCTGGATAATGGTTTTATCATCAAAATCGCCAACAACAACAGCGATAAATTCAGCCGGATCACAGAAGAAACCCCTAAAGATGTCTTGAGACAACTTACTGTCTGCTTTTTGTATATCTTTAACTTCTAAAGGCTGCATCCAGGCAAAGTTTTGAGTGTTTATATCCAGAAATGCCTGTTGGTAGGCTTGCTCCTGATCATATTTTGATATCATTGACTGATTTGCAAAGGTTTTTTTAACTGCATTAAAGGCTGTTTCTGTAAATGTTTGCTTTTTAAAATATTGATTAATATAATTTAATAATTTATTGAAATCACTCGCCGTTGAAAATCCATCAATCCTACGGTGGTATGGGAGTAATTCAATGGAAAGTTCTATTTCATCCGCATAAAATTTATCGGCAGTAATTCCTTCGAATCCTGATTCTAGCGCTGCTTGCGTAGAAATAACACCCGAAACAAGTTTTTCTAATGCAATCGAAGCGAAGCCTCCTATTGCCGTTATTCTGATAAAGACCTGTCCAGAATCAAAGTCGGTTTTTTTCAGAATGACTTTCATGCCATTTTTTAAAGTAATGACAGAAAATGTTTTTTTCTCACTTACTGTCAAATCTTCCTTTACCGTAGAATTCTCGTTGCAATACACATTTGAAACCGATGCAAAACAAAACAAACATATGCCAAGAATATTTAATATAATCACAAGAAATCCAATAAATTTTATTAATTTTATTTAATTTTATATTTTTAAAATTAAGATACAATAAAGATCGTATTTGTTTTTATTAAAAGCAGTAAGCCTCGCGGACATGCAATTTTCCGAGAAAAAAACCGTTCTTAGAATATTTTGAGAGTATCTGAAGCACGCCTATACATTTTACTTGATACTTTAAAGTTTTCCATATAAATATATAGCTATCCCTGTTATATTAGTATTTTAATATAAATTTTCTTATAAGGATGAAATGATGAGTCTTCTAAATTTATTCGTTGCGACAAACATTCTTTTATCGCCGATTGAATTGAAGTTAAACGACCTTGCTCCAATTGAGACTGATATTTCAAAATCCCAATCCATTTATTTAGTGCGGCATGGCGAGAGCTTTTTAAATTTACCGGACTCCAATGGCATTAGATATACATCAGGCAAGAGCTTATCAAGTCCCTTAACCGACCATGGAAGAAAGCAAGCTTCTAGTTTGGGAAACAAGCTTATCGGAAAGCTGCCGTTTGATGGACAGTATATCATCCTATCTTCTACAGCCTTGCGCGCCCAAGAAACTGCCGATCGATTGTTTGAAGAAATCAAGAGCCACTACGATGTTGAACGAGGAGATAGTTATGATAATTTATGTGAATTAGGTCAAGGCATCTGGGAAGGTCAACCGAGGGATGAAAAATACGATCTCCAAGTAAAGATATGGGATGAATTATCTGCGAAAGATAAGTTCACAATTCCAAAATTGATGACAGGAGAAAGTTTTAGCGAAGTCGCAACTAGAGCTCTCATTGACTTACAGCAAATCGTGGATCGTTATCCAGATAAAATAATTATCATTATCACGCATTATGCAGCCATGAACGCCTTAGCTTTGCAGTGGAGCAGCGATACAGAGCTGCTTTCCGAAGATCTTTCAACCCCTCTCCCCTCCTTGCGTTTTAATAATTGCGATATCCTGAAAGTTGAACTTCCTGAAGGAAATTTAATAGACAAAGCTAAAGTGCAAATGCATATCAAATCGGAAGTATAGCGGATTACAAAAAAAAACCGGCTCCTAAGGCCGGGGTAAATTTCAGCTTGTTACTCATCTGTTAATACTTAGCCATATTCTGCACAGATGAGCTAATTCCCCATTTACGTTTACAGCAATAACCGGCCATTAGAAGAAAACTGCCGAGCAAGAGATATGTTTCGGGTTCAGGTGTCACCATGCCGGTCAATGTTTGTGTGACATACCCTGGCGAATCGTTAGCATTGACCAGTACTTGCCAGCCTCCGGTGTTTGTATAGTGACCGGAATTAACAAGAGCTAGTGCGTCAGCTAAGAAAGTTTGTGCATTGGTTAAAGCTGCACCTGTTACCGTAGAAGAAAAGTGCGCCCCATTCAAATTAGTGGATTGAGAAGAAGAGGTCCAATTATATAAGACGCTCCAAATAGCTAATTGAAGGCCTGTAAATTGATTTACATTTGTAAATGAAGATAAATTCAAACTATTTAATAATGAAGATGCCACTTGAAGATTAAAGGTAGGGGACAGCCCTAAATAGGCGGGAAAGGAGGCCGTTGGGCTAGTAGGATTAACTTGATAATTGCCGGGAATGCTAATCGTATTGGCTAAGTCATAACAGAAAAAAAATCCAGAAACACCGCCTAATGTTCCCGTGATAGCGCCGGTATAATCATTCGATGTGCTGCCGTTAAATGTAATAGATTCCTGTTGTAGATAATTAGAATTAATTCCATCCAGGTTCAATGCTTCTGAGGCTGCCAAGGATGGTATAAATCCAAGAGTCATAATTAACGCAGCAATAGCCGATGTACATTGTTTTAAATTTAATTTTTTCATTGTTAACCTCCGCTTTATATTATTCGCACTTTAGTTTATAACCCTCAAATTATGTGGTAGATATTATTATCTACACTTAAATTAAGTATAGTAATTAAAAAATTAATGTACTACTAATAATTAAATAATTTTTTTTATTAACTACAATCTTAATTTAAAATTGTTCCATTATAAAAGAGGGTTCCTGTTAATTTTCAGTTACTACCGTAAGTGCACAAATGATGCCAATTATCTGGAGTTTGGATAAATTAAAACCTATATAGCTAAGCTTCAAATGGTTGAATTTCATCTCTTTCTATGCAATTCATGCCTTCCCTCCTTTGCGCCTCTGTGCCTTTGCGCCGTTGCGTTGAATCTCACGTTTCCACAAAGTTGTGAGGCAAAGTGAGATTCAACGCAAAGGCGCAAAGGCACAGAGGCGCAAAGGAAAGACGTGATTCAAACTATAGAATGTGAAAAAAGGCTTCCAGGTTGATTTTAGAGTAGAAAATGTAGACTTGCAGGTTAATTACAGCCTCCAGAATGTGCTACAATGTTAATTTTAGGATCCAGACTAGCTTTTTAAAAGCCATTTTTAAAAAAAATCCACAGAAAGCATCGTATTTTTTCACTCATTCCCTCCAATCTTCATTAAAGCGTTAATGCTACCATGTTAAGGTTCAATCTGTTATATTTATTTTAAAAATTTTATTTGCATAAATTCATCAAATTTAACATCGTATGGAATGAAGTGCTCAATTGAAAGTTTCTATAACTTTCGAGGGAATCATGCCTCTCAAGTATTTTTGGGATAAGTCCCTAAATGTATTTATCAACCTTCTTCTCAAGGAGAATGTTATGCGAAATTTGTTATTTTCCGCCTTAATCATGTGTTGTACGTTCGTAACTCAAAATGGTTTTTCACAAGACAACCAAGCGGGTGGACAACCCAATGCTAATGCATCTATGCAAAATGCAGATCAAAGTGCTAGATCAAATATAAATGATCGTTCCTTTAGACAATCTGATAGCCAAAACTTTCGTCAAGACGGAAATCAAAGCTTTCGTCGAGATGGGAATTTCGGAGGACAATCTTATGGCGGCCCATCTTATGGAGGTCAATCATATGGTGGCCCTTCTTACGGAGGTCAATCGTACGGTGGCCCAGCCTACGGAGGCGGCCAATCTTTCGGTGGAGGTGATGCTGGTAATTGCTGCCCCGAAGATCATGCATGTGCAGATCAGCCCGTCGGAGATTGCTGGTGCTTAATGTGCCACTATGAGCCATGCTATTATAATGATTGGCAATGTTGCGATGACACAGAAATGTGCAAAAAGAGATGCTGCAGATATGTTCCAAGATATTATCAAGTGCAAAAATGCAGATATGTCCCACAATATTACTGTGAAACCAAATGCTGTCAAGAACCAGAATATTATGATGTAGACTATTGCAAACCATGCAAAAAATGGGTATGCTGTAAAAAATGCCGCTATGTATGCAAATATTATTATAAGCATACTTGCGGAGATCCCAATTGCACAACTCCTTGCCCCACAAATAACTGTCAATAGTTAATTGTTAAAGGTAAAGGTTTCAAGCTAAAAGGCCGGAAAATTTTTCCGGCCTTTTGCTTATCTGCTTCTATTTCTAAAGTTAGATGGAGACTTTTTCCGATAATGTCCGGCATTTGGACCCCTTGGACTTGGAGGCCTTGTACTTGGCTTTGCCTGGGGCTCTAAGCCTACTATCACATGAGGGGTGATCTTTTGACCTGTGAATTGCTCTACGCGTTTTACTAAATGCATATCTTTGTTTGCTGCGAACGATAAAGCTAAACCTTTACCTCCCGCTCGGCCTGTTCTTCCAATCCTATGCACATAATCTTCTGCAGAAGAAGGTAAATCAAAATTTATAACATGACTAATCGACAGGACATCAATTCCTCTGGCAGCCACATCTGTAGCAACTAGAATGCGAATCTCACCCTGACGGACCTTCGAAATCGTACTAGTGCGCTGTCTTTGATTCATGTCGCCATGTAAAGCTCCGGCATTATGTCCGTTTTTGATCAATTTTTTCATGAGAAGCTCAGCAAGATGTTTTGTGGCAGTAAATACAATCGCTTGATTAATAAGAGGGTCTTTAAGAAGATGATCAAGAAGATCATGCTTATGATTCACATCATCGACATAATGCAATCTTTGTTCAATATTTTCGTGATTTCTATCTTCCGGCTCTACATTGATTTCCAATGGATTTCTAAGCAGATTTTGAGAAAGCTTCATGACGCTGCCTTTAAGAGTCGCAGAAAACAAGAGGGTTTGACGTGATTTTGGCACTGCTGCCGCAATCTGTTCGACAGGTTGAATGAATCCCATGTCAAGCATACGGTCAGCTTCATCCAGCACAAACACCTCAAGCCGGCTAAAATTAATTCTTTCTCTCTCGAGATGATCAATCAAACGCCCGGGTGTTGCAACAAGAATTTCATAAGGTCTGGATAAGTCTCTGATTTGCGGAGGATAGGGAGAGCCTCCATAGATGCACACTGTTTTCATGCGGGATAGATGTTTGCTATATTTGACAGTTTCAGCAGCTACTTGGATGGCCAGTTCCCGTGTTGGAACTAAAATCAGGGCACGCGGCCCAAAACCCTTGAGTTTTGATGGCATCGTTAGTTTATTTAATATCGGCAATAAAAAAGCCGCTGTTTTACCTGTCCCCGTTTGAGCTGAAGCACGCAAATCACATCCTTGTAAAATGATAGGAATGGCTTTTGATTGTATTGGGGTAGGCTTGGTATGCCCTAATTCTTCGATAGCTTGAAGAAGTCCGGCATGTAAGTTTAAATCTTGGAAAGTCATGTTTATTAACTTTTGTTAAAATGTAATATTCATTGTAGCATCTCAAAGAAATAAAAGATAGGTATTTATAAAAATTCTTAAAAATAGCCGTTGCTTTTTTTATGAAATTCGTTTTTAATTTCATTAATTTTCCATTTCAAACTAGTCTGATTTATGAAGCATATCATTGTTTTAGGAGGAGGAGCTGCCGGTTTTTTTGCAGCATTAGCTGTCAAAGACATTAGCCCCGGCACCAACGTTACCTTATTAGAAAAATCTAGCATCCTTCTTAATAAAGTGCGGGTTTCCGGCGGCGGCCGTTGCAATGTGACACATTCATGTTTTGACCCTCAGCAATTAATCACCCATTACCCGAGAGGCGGCAAAGAACTCCTGGGCCCTTTTACAAAGTTCCAGCCTAGAGACACGATTCAATGGTTTGAGTCGCGCGGTGTCGATCTAAAGACCGAACCTGATGGCCGTATTTTTCCCGTCAGTAATTCATCTAGTACAATTATAGATTGCTTGCAAAATGAATCGGGCAAGTTAAATGTAGACATTCGCACAAAACAACGCGTGGAAAAAATCATAAAACAAAACCACAGCTTTTTGCTGACTTTGGCTTCGGGAGAAGTCATGGCGTGCGATTATCTATTATTAGCAACCGGAAGCCATCCTCAAGGCTACGAGTTTGCAAAAGCATTTGGACATACTATCCAAGAACCTGTACCATCTCTTTTCACTTTTAATATTCCCTCTTCTCCTCTGAATGATTTATCAGGCATCAGCCTTGAAAGAGTCGCTTTGGAATTGGTTGGCACCCGCCTAAAACAAACAGGTCCATTGCTCATCACTCATTGGGGTTTTAGCGGACCTGCCGCTTTAAAATTATCTGCATGGGGCGCACGTGTACTGAACCAGCATCATTACAAGATGAATCTCTCTGTCGACTGGCTTCCGGAAATCACAAAAGAAAAGGTTATGGATACTCTTTTCAACCTCCGCCTTGCACATCCAGCTCAAATTTTATCTTTAAAAAATCAATTTAACTTACCAAAAAATCTTTGGAAACGCTTTGTTAACTTATCAGGGATTGATGAGAATAAAAGACTATCTGAAATAAGCAATGACTTATTCCAGCGACTGGGCGATTGCCTAAAAACTCAACTTTTTCAAATTGATGGCAAAACAACTTACAAAGAAGAATTTGTCACTTGTGGAGGAATTACCTTGTCCGAAGTCAACTTTAAAAATTTTGAAAGCCGATTATGCCAAGGACTTTTCTTTGCAGGTGAGATTTTAGACATCGACGCAGTGACGGGTGGTTTTAACTTTCAAAATGCATGGACATCAGGTTGGATTGCCGGCAAGTCTATAGGCAATTTTTCTAATTAAGAGTGTAATGTTGACAACTTTCGTGAACGAGCCCGTGCCCGGGCCTGAATAATTTATCATACGGTAAATGTTAATTAAAAAGGTTCGTATATTAAGTGAAAGATGATAAATTATTCGGGCTCGGGCTCGGGCACGGGCTCGTTCACGATTAAATTCTGGCTCGTTCACGAAATCGGGCTTGGGCACGAGTTAAGCCCCAATAAATGATTAGGGGTTTTCGTTGGCAATTTTATTGCCAACACCGAGAGTCCATGGATCTGAAGGGTTAATTTTTAGGGCTTTAGAAATATCAGACATGGCCAACCCTTTATTTCCCATTTTAAAATGGACGATTGCTCTATCAACATAGGGTTTTGCCTGATTGTGAGCCAAAGATATCACTTTGCCAAGATCTGCCAGTGCTTTTTGATAGTCCTCTTTCGCGATATAAATATGCCCGCGAATCTTGTATGCCCTTGCTGAATTAGGTGCTTTTTTAATTGCTGCGTCAATTTCTTTTAAGGCTTGTCCATATTGACCTTGTTCAGCCATCATATTCGCTTTCATTATATTGGCTTCAGGGTTGGATTCTGCTCCTATCAACATCAGTGGCAAACAAAATAAGAAGATGATTAATTTAATAACGTTTAATTTCATAAATAAACCTTAATATCAAATATTAAAAACAACATTATATACTATTTATTAATTAAATTCAACATGAATAATATAAACACTATAATAAATTAACAAAATAGATAACAAAATATTCTCCATCCTTTCTTTGCGCCTCTGTGCCTTTGCGCCTTTGCGTTGAATCTCACGTAGCCTCACAACCGAGTGAGAAAGTGAGATTCGATGTTGAAAAATGTCTTCGCTTTGTTATATAAATATTTTTAAGAAACTTGTTCCAGGAAATTTAGGTCAGGGTAGTATGCAAGGAAAATTTATAGACAAGTTGAGCTTAGTTATTGCCGCAGCGACTTTAATCACGAGTTTTACAATTTTCTATAGTGATACAAAGGAATTTGGCGGCAGCTTCACAGCAGCCCTCATGACGGCTGGATTAGTCTGGTCAACCTATATCGTTTTGCGATGGCTTTTGATAGCAAATAGAAATTAAAAACGATCAGGCAAATAAGGAAAATTCACTTGCATAGCAAATAAAAATGTGATATATCTATGGTGTGGCTGGCTTTATACTGACACTCTACGATAAAGTTTTGTTTTGTTTAACAAACCTGTTTTCTGAGATGGATATCAGAAATCAGCTTGAAGGGAATACCCTTAAGATAGTAGTTTAAATGGTTTTTGAGGAATAATTGAATGAGACACATAAAAAGTGAACGGTTGAAAAAGTTGGAAGTTGAATTAAATGATCTTGAACAATGGTTAAAATTAGGCCTTGTCCCGAAAAAAGACATCCAAAAACACAAAGAAGAAATCATAGCCGTTAAATCTAAAATTGAAGAAGAAAAAGAAAGACTTCAATTTTTAAAAGAAAGCGGAGAAGCCGAAGAATACACAACTCCAAAACGCTCAGCAGGCCGTACAGGCTATACAGAATTGCCTACTGTTCCAGATATCGACATCGCAGAAACGGCCGGTGGAATTTCGGAAGGCGGCTTTGATATGGAAACTGACGCTATCGATGTTGAGACTTCAGTCATTGACGAACGCGAAGAAGGCGAAGAGGAACCTACTGCTACAGAAGAAGAGGAAGAAGAAGAAGAATCTTATTTCAGCGACCGCAACCGTTGGCGCCGAGGTGGAATCATCGATCCAGACGCTGACAATTGGTAGCACGTCCTAAATACAATTTATAAAAAACTACCACCCGACAGATTTGATTAGTTTATATTTTCACATTCCATTTTGCACAAAAAAATGCAGTTACTGTCATTTTTATGTGCTGCCTGACAAAGATGCTTATAAAATACAACTCATGGAAGGATTTCAGAAAGAGTTGGATCAATGGCGCTCTGTTTTATCTAAATCTCAAGTTGCATCTATCTATTTCGGCGGGGGAACTCCTGCTTTACTGGGCGCCAATTCAATCCAACAGATTTTAAGCTGGATTAAAAACATCACCTCACTTTCTCCTGGTATAGAAATTACATTGGAAGCCAACCCTGAAAACATCACTCTCCCATTGATGCAAAGCTATGCAGAAGTCGGCATCAACCGTGTGAGCATCGGAGTACAATCCTTAGATGATTCTCTTTTAGCAACACTTGGAAGGACTCATTCGGCAAACAAAGCAATTGATGCTGTGCATGATACTGTGAAGTCAAATATTCACAATGTCACTATTGACTTAATGTATGATTTGCCGGGTCAAGACCTTACGACATGGAATAACACTTTAAAACAAGTCGTGCAGCTTCCCATTACCCATCTCTCCCTTTACAATTTAACTCTTGAACCGAACACAGCCTTTTTCAAACGAAAAAAAGAAATTAGCAATCTGATGCCTGAGGATGAAATAAGCCTGCAAATGTATGAATTGGCCATTGAGATGCTTGAAAAAAATAATCTGATACAATATGAAATATCAGCCTTCGCGAAAAACAATCTCCGTTCCCACCACAATGTTGGATATTGGACTGCACGCCCCTTTATCGGTTTTGGCCCTTCTGCATTCAGTTATTGGGAGGGAAAGCGTTTTAGAAATGTTCCCAATCTCAGCCAATATTGTAAAAAGCTTACGGATGGTTTATCTCCGATTGATTTTACAGAAAAACTTGATCCTTTGTCAGCCAGGCGTGAATCACTTGCCATCCATCTACGCTTAATCGAAGGGGTTAGCTTAAGTGAATTTGAGCGTTTGCATGGAACGCTTGATCCTGAAACGAAAACAGTGTTGATCGAATTAGAAACCTGCGGTTTTATTACACAAAATAGGGATAGCATTAAACTCACGCGAAAAGGATTATTATTTTATGATACAGTTGCCGCTGATATTATATGAAGTGTCTTGCTTTAAGGAGATGCAGAGACAATGGCACAATATCCATCGGATGTGCATTTATAAATTTTTTCAATTCTTGTTTTGAAAGCCATTGAAACTTTGGATATTCTTCCGTCGGCTGTATTGACTCTTTCAATATCGAATAATTCACATGAATCTCAGCACACAAGTCGTACATTTCTTCATTGGGATCATATATCAAAGAAAATATTTCGATTTTTTTGATTTCAGTCACTGAAATTCCCGTCTCTTCCCATAACTCCTTTTGAAATTGACGAGGCAAATCAATCATTTCATTCACTAAACTCCCCGCATTAATCTCCGCATCAATGCCTCCGGAAGGTACAGTTTCATAGTAATCTTGATATTGCGTCACATTTGATGAACGTTGCCCTATCAATATTTTATCCCCCGCAAGGGTAATTCCGCTAATACAGACAGGTCGAATATGGAGAAGCTCTATAAAGCTTGGATTGCGCAATTGGGCCAGATAATACTTATAATCAACGAACTCCCCAATTAGCTTATCATTTTCCAATTGGATTAAATTGAACATCTGACCATTGAACAATCTCGTAGAACGTTCAAGTTGTTCATGGCGCCAGATGCTCTCAATCTCTGTTTTTTGATGGTCTGATAATACGAATCCTCTCGAAGGCAATACTGATATAGAGAATTTTGGCGAAATTTTAATCGTCTGATAATTCACCACACCACACCTGAAATAACGAATTTATTTTATTCCAACTTTCCAATTCTACCCACCCTTTATGCCAGCGGACTCCGCTCACCTTTGAATTTAATCTGATCGTATAAATTCCAGCAGCCATCGCGGCATTTACACCATGCAATGAATCCTCGATGACCACCGCATTGGTTGCAATGAGCTTAGATTTTTTTAAAGCTAAAAGATAGATTTCAGGATTCGGCTTCCCCTTTTCCACCATGTCCCCTGTGACAATATCATCGAAAACACTTTCTAATTGAGGATTTTTCAATGCCAAACTTGCAAGCTCTTTTGTCGCTGAAGTGACCAAAATCAATTTTAAATTATATTTTTTAAGAAGGGAAAGTGTTTCTAAAGCACCGTCAATATAAATATTTTGATCATCATACACGTGGCTAATTCTACTTCGATACAGCTCCGTAAGCAAATGACTGGAATCAGGCAGACGGTAACGGGATTTTAATATCTGTATGACTTCAGGCAAGGAGGGCCCATTAATCTCATTAAATTCAGACTTAGAACCTTTAATACCAAAATTTTTTAAAAAGTCCAAGTAAATCGCATACAACTTTGGCAAAGAATCAACTAAAGTACCGTCTAAATCAATAAAAACAACCTTAGGATCCATGGCCGCTGCGCTCTCTTCCTGGATTTTCACTACCAGTCTCCTCTTTGTATTCCAGCCCCTTCCGAAATGTTCCTTTTAGCGATTCGTCCACAAATTTCACAGATATACCTTGGGTAAACACCTAGAGTTTGGTTGCCCGGCCGCAGAATGTCAATATTGACGCCTTCCTCAAACACTTCCCCTTTTTTGATAGGACGGATAGCTTGAATGCCTCTTCTAGCAAAATTTCGAAGTTCTTCTTCCGATGGATCGACAATCTTGACCTCAGACCCAAGCATTTGCTCGGCACGCCGCACAGCATGCACCATCTCTTTCAATTCATTTGGCGTCACAGCGAAAGCATGATCAGGGCCAGGCAATAGATTGTTCAAAGTGAAGTGTTTTTCGATTGCTTTAGCTCCTAATGCCACAGCAGCTACCGGAGCGCATATAGGATGGCGGCTATGGTCGGACAAACCTACATTTGAACGATAGCGTTGTTTAAGCCATGGAATTGACTTAAGGTGAAGCGTTGGCGCTTCTGCCGGGTAGCAAGCGGTACATTGTAATAGCGTAAGATCACGGCCTCCCATTTTACGATACAAGTCGACAACCCAAGAAATTTCATCTTCTGTTGCAGCTCCAGTAGAAATTATGGTAGGTTTTCCTGATTTAGCGGCCTTTTCAATTAAATGTAAGTAGCCAATTTCGTAGGAAGCAATCTTATGCCTTTTGACATAAGGATCAATCGCATCGAAATCTTCCGGAGAGAATGGAGTAGACATAAATTCCACTCCTTGAGATTGACAATGTTCTGCCAGGGTTGCGATCATTGTATAAGGCATCGCCAAGTCCGCGAACAAAGCTTGCATATCCTCTTGTAAACCTGCTTCGGAAAGATAATTGCTGACCCCCGCGTTAGATACATAAATTGATTCCGGACGGAATGTTTGAAACTTGACCGCATCCACTCCAGCTTCTGCTGCGGCATTGATCAGAGTTTTTGCCATCGCAAGATCTCTTGCAGGCGTTCCCATACGCCAATTAGACCCCACCTCAGCTATGATAAAAACAGGAGTAGGCGAGCTACCTTCAGGATGAAATTGAATGGCATAGCGATGGATAGCAATCGATTCCCCTGTCTCTTCCAAGAATTTGATGCCATCTTCCAAGCGCTGAAATCCCGCATGGATAAAAGCCTGATTAGAGCGTTCATTGTTTGCTTTTACTTCGGCATATAAATCATCATATCCCTGATCCTCAATCCAACTTTGAACTTCAATTAAAGCTCTTGATCCAAATCCTTTTCCGCGGAATTCAGGGGCCACTACAATAGAAATTTCACAACACCGCCGATGAATTGAAAAGGGATCCGCGATGGGACGAAATCGCAAAAAAGCGATCGGAAGACCTTGATGCACAACAAATAGAGGGGGAAGATCAGGAAAGACGAAATACTCATTAAGGAATTTCGGATAGAAATCATTCCATTGCCTAGGTTGGCTCCAATGATAGGACATCTGTAATGTCTCGGGATCATTGCGCCAATGCATGATCAACTTGGCATGGGACTCGATAGGCCTTACACATTCGAAACTTAGGGGATCGCTCATAAATCGTCTATATCTCTTTTTGTTTGACATGGGCATTTATGTTAACCCATTCGGGATTTTTTTGAAAAAGCTCTAAAAGATCATTTAAAGTAAAAAATGGATTTGAAGGGTATATATTTTGTAAAATCAAGGAGATCAATCGAAAATCATCTTCGGTATCAACGGTCCATCTGAAGCGGGAATTATCAATTTCCCCTGCTATGCTGCCCAGATGAAATAATTCGGGATGCCGATAGAAATAGGGAGTGACATGCTCTCTTTCTTCCGGAAGATTGGCTTCCTTGGCGGCTTTTTGTAGGGAATTAAAAGAAAACACTTCCACATCCATTCCTCGCGGATAAGTCCGCTTTTCGACATTAGAAACAAAATCGTAGCGAGGGTATTCTGCAAGAAAATGATAAACGGCTTCATCAACCACCGCAGGATCAATTAAGGGGCAGTCTGCTGTGACCCGCACAATAACGTCAGCTTGATATTCTTTTGCACATTGATAAAACCGATCTAAGACATCCTCTTCACTCCCCCTAAAACAGGATAATTTTTCAATTTTGCAAAATTCTTCAAGTTTATCATCTAAAGGATTTGTCGTAGTAGCCATGACGATTGTGTTTGCGCTATTCACATGGCGCAACCTTTCAATTAAAAATGCAATCATAGGCTTTCCAAGGATTTTTTTTAGATGCTTTCCCGGAAGGCGGGTTGATCCCATGCGAGCTTGTATGATAATGACGACATGCGGTTTTTTGCTAGAACTCAAAGCAGACCTATTCAGTTCTAATCTTTAAAACTACACTAAAATAACCCATAACAAAATCATTTTCAACTATTTTTGTTATTATACCTAGGTATTCGAGATGCGAAAAAAAATTCTACCACAGAGTACACAGAGACCACAGAGAGAGAAATTTCATGATTGTAAATGCATCTTCCTCTGTGGTCTCTGTGTGCTCTGTGGTAGAAATTAATTTATTCTCTGCAAAGTTTGCTGATTGCCTTTCCTCATAGTATTAAAAAGACTATATTTTGTTCATTGGTTGCAATTAAAGGTGTATATTTTTATATTGGACAAGTTTAAACAAACGGGAGAACGTTGATGAACATCTATAACAATATCTTTGTTCTTAGTCCCCCTCATTTAAACCAATGGTTTCAAGATGCCATGACTTATGACACTTTAAGAAAACGAGTGCTGGCAGACGAATTGATATCTCTGCCAGCGCAAGATCTCACTTTCCTGCTGGCATTTGTCGCTAAAAAGGAATGGCTACACAAAGCTGTGAAGAATAGAGATGAGCCATTTGTTAGTATGCTAGTAGCGGCAGGAGCTGACCTCAATGTCTTGGATAGTGATGGGAACTCGGTTTTAATCCATGCCCAAAATCCTGGCATGTTCTGTTGGCTGCGGGAGCATGGCGCGGAATATATCAAAGCAAACAATGCTTCCTTGCTTCACTTTTTCATTGCCCAAAGCCGCAACATGTGGACTGAAGATGGCGCCAGGGCTGAGTGGCAAAGTTTACTCGCATTGATCATGCCAACATCTGCTTTGGAAGATTTTTGCACCTTTGACGAGGATCAGTTGAAAGCTTTGATCCAATTGGCTACGAAAAACGAAAAGATAAAGGATATCCTCTTGGGCGTCGCTGCCAGGATTATCAAAGAAAAACCCCAGGAAATCCTTCCAATCGCCCAACAATTATTGTCTAGCTCCAATTCCCAGGAATTAAAGATAGGGCTTATTGAGCTCATTAAAATGGGCGTCGTGAAAGATCCTTTTATCGAACAGATCGTGACCGATTCAAAAATTTTATTCCGGAACACTAAAAATACAGAATTTTTCAACGCCCTCGAGAAATGCTGGAAACCTACAGGCGACTTGCTGGCTTTGGCCCAACTCTGCAGCGATCTGCGAATGGGAATATATTGTAAAGCAATCCTGAATACGACCTCCTTAGAAGAGGCCGCCGGACTTTACTCCAAATTAAGGTACTTTCCGGATATGGCTAAAAGCCTCCATGAAACCATCAAAAAACTCCTCCTTGACCATATCCTCCTTATGCAAGCCAGAAATAAGAGCACAATCTGGATCGCCATATCAAAACAAGTTATCTTTAAAAATGATTTGATCCAAATGAAGGAATTAGGGTTCGATCCCCATTGGACCGACCCTAAAAACGGCCAGACATTCCTGTTTACTGAATCAGCCCTGCATCTGAACTATGACGGCCAAGATAAACTCGGATTCGACCTTCACCATGTCGATGTGCATGGCGACAATGCCTTGGAATACCATTGCCAATATTCTTATAAAAAAGATTCGTTTAGCAATATTAAAGTCCTTTCAAAATTTGGAATAAAGCTGGGCGATCGTTTTCCCAACGTCCAAAAATGCCGCAGCACCTTCCCTGACAACCATTATTTGCAAGCTGTCCTGGGGGCAAGCCTCCTCCGTCCCAACAAATTGACCATGCGTGAGATCTTTCGACATATTTCGAGTGAGGAATTCTCCCATTTCTACTCTGCCGTCGATAACGACCTCGACCTAAAGAAAGTCTTGGGAAAATATTTGAACTCCAGATCCGATGATGAAGTTGACGGTAAAAATTGGAAAAACGGATACCATAACGCGGACGCAGAAAGGCTAAATAAATATCTCACAGATAGAGTGTCAAAGGATTGGTGTTTGGCCTTTCTAGCCAAATTTTGGAGCGAAAAAGTGCCTTCGAAAGTCCTGGATGCGATTCCGGAATCTCCGGTAGCTTCGCTAGTCGTT